>Ga0209234_1000268_pt1 | contig 16507 bp, 16 predicted proteins | sample GraSoi013_1_20cm_2_FD_185816 | JGI IMG/M metagenome (GOLD analysis project Ga0209234, IMG submission 185816) | Grasslands soil microbial communities from the Angelo Coastal Reserve, California, USA - Sample 08_20_2013_1_20cm (SPAdes) (version 2) | ecosystem: Environmental > Terrestrial > Soil >... | reverse complement strand
GCGGCATAGGGGTTTGGATCACGTGGATGCCGTACGCCTTTCGCCGGGGCCCAGTTTCCCCGCTCCCCCCTCCCGCGCCTGCGCCAGCAATCGCTCCGTAAAATCTACCCGCTCCGCGAGGTCCGCCAACTCGTGCCGCAACGCCTCCACCGCCTGGAGCAGCTCCTGGCGCTCCGCTTCGTCGGCCGGCCGGGTCTGGCCGCGCAACCGCTCGGCGTAGGCCTTCCCGATCGGCGAGATCGCGATCATCCAGGCGAAGAAGCCGGCGATGCTGATGATCGGGATAAACAGCGCCACGACGCCTTCCATTACCGGTTCCCCGGTCCGATGCGCTGGTCCTCGCGCTGCTTCGCGAGCAGCCGCTCCGCGAAGTCCACCCGCTCGGCCAGCTCCGCCACCTCGCGCCGCACCGCCTCGAGCTCCTGCTCGAGCGCCCCCTTGTGCTCGGCGAGCTCGCTTCGCAGCTCGCCGGCATTGGCCTGCTGGCCCTTGCCGCGGATACGCTCGGCGATGGCCCTGCCGATGGGAGAAATGGACAGCAGGAACAGCGTGCCACCTCCGAAGATGAAGACGATGAGGAAAAGGTCTTCCATGCTCAGCGCGAACCTCCCTCTCGTGAACTTACCGACCTAGTCCCCGACCGCCAGCACCTTACGCAGGAACTGCCCGGTGAACGAGCCTTTCACGCGGGCCACGTCCTCCGGCGCCCCGACCGCCACGACGGCGCCGCCCGCGGCACCCCCCTCGGGCCCGAGGTCGATCACCCAGTCGGCGGTCTTGACGACGTCCAGGTTGTGCTCGATCACCACCACGGTGTTCCCCTTGTCCACCAGGCGGTGCAGCACCTCGAGCAACAGGCGCACGTCTTCGAAGTGCAGGCCGGTGGTCGGCTCGTCCAGGATGTAAAGGGTACGGCCAGTGTCGCGCTTGGCCAGCTCGGTCGCGAGCTTGACCCGCTGCGCCTCGCCACCGGAGAGGGTCGTCGCCGATTGGCCGAGGTGGAGGTAGCCCAGCCCTACGTCGTTCAAGAGCTCGAGTTTCGTGCGGATGCGCGGCTGGTTCTCGAAGAAATCCAGCGCTTCGGCCACCGACATGTCGAGTACGTCGGCGATCGACTTTCCTTTATAACGGACCTCGAGGGTCTCCCGGTTGTAGCGCCGCCCCTTGCACACCTCGCACGGCACGTAGACGTCGGGGAGGAAGTGCATCTCGACCTTGACCAGGCCGTCCCCCTGGCACGCCTCGCAGCGCCCGCCTTTCACGTTGAACGAAAACCGGCCCGGACCATACCCCCGGATCTTGGACTCCGGGAGATAGGTGAACAGCTCGCGGATGGGCGTGAACAGCCCGGTGTAGGTCGCCGGGTTGGACCGCGGCGTCCGGCCGATCGGGCTCTGGTCGATGTCGATCACCTTGTCGATGTGGTCGAGTCCTTCGATGCGGTCGTGGGCGCCAGGCATCACCTTGGCGTGGTAGAAATGGCGGGCGAGCGCGCGGTACAGGATGTCGGTCACCAGGGTGGACTTCCCCGAGCCCGACACGCCCGTCACGGCCACGAACAGGCCGAGCGGAAACGCCACCGTGAGGTCGCGAAGGTTGTGCTGCTTGGCTCCGACCACCCCCAGGTTGCGCTCGGGGTCAGGGACGCGCCGCCGCGGCGGTACGGGGATGCGCAGCTCGCCACGGAGGTAGCGCCCGGTGAGCGAGTCGGCGTGCTGCAGCACGGCATCGAGCGTCCCCGCGACGACCACTTCGCCCCCGTGGCGGCCGGCGCGCGGCCCGAGGTCGACGACCTGGTCGGCCGCGCGGATCGTTTCCTCGTCGTGCTCGACGACGAGGACCGTGTTGCCGATGTCGCGCAGCTCCTTGAGCGTCGCGAGCAGGCGCGCATTGTCGCGCTGGTGCAGGCCGATCGACGGCTCGTCGAGGATATAGAGGACGCCCACCAGCCGGCTGCCGATCTGGGTCGCGAGCCGGATGCGCTGCGCCTCGCCTCCCGACAACGAATCCGCGGACCGCCCCAGGGTCAGGTAGTCCAGCCCCACGTTGCGGAGAAACCGGAGCCGGTCGTTCACCTCCTTGAGGATCGGCCGGGCGATCTCCGGGTCGAGCCCCGGCCGTCCGTTACGGCGCAACGGGACGCTCTCGAAGAACGCCAGCGCGTCCGACACCGGCAGATCCACGACGTCACCGATGCTCTTGCCGTGGAGCAGCACCGACAGGCTCTCCGGCCGCAACCGCTTGCCGTGGCACGTCGGACACGGCTGCTCGACCATGAACTCCTCCAGCTGCTCACGCACGGCGTCGGACGCGGTCTCCCGGTACCGGCGCTCGACGTGTTTCAAGACTCCATCCCAGCCCGACTCGTATTTCCCGTGCCAGCGCTCACTGTCGTACTGGAACGTCAGCGTCTTTCCCGCCGCGCCGTACAGGACGACCTTCTTCGCCTGCGCGGGCAGCGCCTTCCACGGCGCATTGAGGTCGAACTTGAACGCGCGGGCCAGGCTGGGGAGGATGACTTTGCGGATGTAGCCATGGGGCTCGCCCCAGGGGAGGATCACGCCTTCCAGGATCGACAGGCTGGGATCGCCGAGCACGAGATCCGGGTTCACTTCGCGGCGCGTGCCGAGGCCCGAGCAATCGGGGCACGCCCCGAACGGCGAGTTGAACGAGAACTGCCGCGGCTCGAGCTCGGGCAGCGACAGCCCGCACGTGGGACAGGCGTAGCGCTCCGAGAAGAGCGTGGACTTGGATCCCTGCACGACTTCCACCGTGCCGTCGGCCGCCTTGAGCGCCGTCTCGATCGAGTCGGCCAGGCGCGAGCGGTCCGCCTTGCGCACCACCAGCCGGTCCACGACGACCGCGACGTCGTGGTTCTGACGACGGTTGAGCTTCGGCACGTCGCCCAGATCGTACGTCTCCCCATCCACCCGCACACGGACGAAGCCCTGCTTTTTCGCCGCGTCGAACACGTCGCGAAACTCGCCCTTGCGGCCCCGCACCAGCGGCGCCAGGACCTCGACCTTCGTCCCCTCGGGCCAGGCGAGCACAAGATCGGTGATCTGGGACGCGCTCTGCCGCTCGATCGGAGAGCCGTCTTTGGGACAGTGGGGCGTGCCCAGGCGGGCCCACAGGAGCCGGAGGTAGTCGTACACCTCGGTGATCGTGCCGACCGTCGAGCGCGGGTTGTGGCCCGCACTCTTCTGCTCGATCGAGATCGCGGGGGAGAGTCCGTCGATCGCGTCCACGTCCGGTTTCTCCATCAGGCCCAGGAACTGACGGGCATAGGCGGACAAGGACTCGACGTAGCGACGCTGCCCCTCGGCGTAGATCGTATCGAAGGCGAGCGACGACTTGCCGGATCCGGACAACCCGGTGATCACGGTGAGGCTGTCGCGCGGGATCTCGACCGTGATGTTCTTGAGGTTGTGCTCGCGGGCGCCGTGGACGATCAGCGAATCGCTGGACATAGACTCGTAGGCTAGAAGGCAAACGGGTTCCCGGTCAACTCTCGGGCCGCGGTAGAGGGCGTGTAGAAGGCGGTAGAGGGCATGTAGAAGACGGTAGAGGACGGTAGGGGTTTGTCCGCGCGCGCCCTCTACCGCCTTCTACCGTCCCCTACCGGGTTCTGCCACCGCTTCCCTTGCCTAACCCACGCCGCTTCTCTACGTTAGCCCTCCCCCATGGCCTCGACCGCGCTGGTGGTGCTGACGACGCTCGCGAGCGAAGCCGACGCCCGGGCCTTGGTCACAGCGCTCCTGGGCGAGCGTTTGATAGCTTGCGGGACGCTCCTGCCCGGCGGGCGCTCGCTGTACCGCTGGGAAGGGAAAGTGACGGAGGAGGCCGAGGTGGTGGTCTTGCTGAAGACCGACCGATCGAAGTGGGACGCGTTGTGCCGCGCCGTGCGGGAGCGGCATCCGTACGCGGTGCCGGAGCTGCTCGCGTTGCCGGTCGAGCGCGGGCTGGACCGGTATCTGTCCTGGCTCGCGCAGGAGGTGGTGGGTGATCCGCAAGCGTGAGCCGCGCTGGCAATCGGCGGCCGATCGGGCCCGCGTGGCGGCCGAGCTGATCGAGGAAGCCGCCTCGCTGACCGAAGAGAGCACCATCGCGTCGCCGGCCGATGTGGCGCGGGCGGGGCTGCCGCCGCCGATCAGCGCCCAGCTGCCGGTGCCGTCCACTCCGCCGGGCGGCGAGGCGGGGCCAGGAGCCGAGACTCCGAAGGCCGCGCCGACGCTCGACGATGTGCTCGCCGGAGACCCGGAAAACGTCGCCCTGTTGATCGAGCGCGCGGGGCGGCTCGCGGCCGCCGCGCACTACAGCGCGGCCCAGCTCGACTACGAGCGGGCGCTGCGGATCGAGCCGGCGCACGGCGAGGCCTTGACCGGCCTGGGCGTGCTGCTCTCGCGCCGCGGGCTCTGGACCGACGCCCTGCCGCCCCTGCGGCGCGCGACGGAGCTCGATCCGGGTCGCACCTCGGCCTGGTACTACCTGGGCGAAGCGCTCAATCACGTCGACGACCTCGCGGGCGCGCAGGCCGCTTACGAGCGCGCGGTGGAGCTCGAGCCGCGCAACGCGCGGGCGCTGCACCGTCTCGGCATCGTGCTCGATCGCCTGAACCGGCCCGACGAGGCGACGCGGATGTATCGCCGCTCCCGGGAGGCCGCCGCCCGGTGATTCGCGTGGTCGTGGATGACCTCGCGTTACGCTCCGCCGACGCAATCGTCCGTCCCTCCACCACCCGTCTCGACCCGACCACGCCGGCGGTGCGGCGGCTGGAGACGGTGGGCGGTCCCGAATTCGCCAGCCATCTGCGGCTTCAAAAGGAGCTGCCCGTCGGCGCGGCGGTCGTGACGGCCGGCGGGGGCGACCTCCCGGCGGAGTTCGTGATCCACGCCGTCATCCGGAGCGACACCGAGCCCGTCACGCGTGACGGCGTGGCCCGCGCGTGGCGCTCCACGCTGCAGCAGATCCAGGAATGGGAGTTCGGGACGGTCGCCGTGCCGCCGATCGGCACCGGGGCGGGCAACCTCACGGTCGAGGACGCCGCCGAGATCATGGTACCGATCCTCAAGGCCCACCTCGGCGGCGCCGTGTTCCCGGCCGAGGTATGCTTCGTCGTGGAGATGCCGGCGGAGCGGGACGCGTTCGAGGCCGTGCTGCGCCGCAGCGAGGCCGCCCAGTCGTGATGAGCCGTCGCGGGTGGGCTGCGGCGATCCTGGGCGCGTGGGCGGTGTCGCTCGGGTGGCTCGTGAAGCGCGAGTTCTTCCCGCCCACCGGCGCGCGCCTGGCGGAGGCCGCCCTCAGCGTGCCGCCGGGCGCCGTCTACTACCGCCTGGGCGTCGCCGGGAAGCAGGTGGGGTTCGCCTCGTCCACCATCGATACGCTCGGCACGGGCATCCGCGTGACCGACATCCTCGTGCTCCAGGTCCCCGTCCTGGGCACGCTGCCGCGCACCACCGCGCTGAGCCGGGCCACGCTCTCCCGCACGCTGCGGTTCGAGGGCGTGGACGCGAAGTTCGACGGCGACCTCGGGCGCTTCGCGGCCCGGGGCCTCGTGAACGGCGACACGGTGCTCACGGTGAGTCTGGCCTCGGGGACCGACTCCGAGACCAGCCGCGTGCCGCTCGCCCGGTCGATCATCCTGCCGACCATCCTGCCGCTGCGCCTCGCGTTCGGCGGCGAGCTCAAACGGGGGAAGACCTACACGATCGCGGTGTTCGACCCGATGCTGCTCGCGCAACAAGCGGTCGACGTGACGGTCGCCGCGGAGTCCACGCTCGTGGTGCCGGACAGCGCGGGCTTCGATTCGACGGCGATGGCGTGGGTGGCAGTGCACTTCGACACCGTGCGGGCCTTCCGCATCGAGGAAGCATCGGGCGGCGGCACGACCACGGCGTGGATCGACGCCCAGGGACACATCGTCCGGGCGACGAGCCCGGCGGGCTTTACGGTGGAGCGCACCGCGTTCGAGCTGGCATACGAGAATTTCCGGCATCGCGACACCGCGCGCGTCGCCCGGGCGAGCGCGCTCCCCGGACCCGGTGAGGTGGTGGCGACCACGGCGCTCGCAGCGCACGCGTCGCCCGGCCGCGACACGCCGTCGCTGTTGCGGGTCCGGCTCTCCGGGCCGGCGCCCGCCGGGCCGGACTTCACAACGGGACGGCAGCGGCTGACGGGAGACACGCTCGTGGTACGACGCCAGACCGGGGCGGAGCTCACGGCGCGTTACCGCCTTCCGGCGCGCGAACCGCGGCTCACCCGGTTCCTCGCGCCCGAGCCGTTGATCCAGAGCGAAGACGCGCGCATTCAGGCGCAGGCCCGCCTGATCCTCGCCCGTGAGCAGGACCCCGCACGCGCCGCCCGCCTGATCCACGACTGGGTGTCCGCGCACGTCGAGCGCAGGGTCGCCGCGGGCACGCCGGGGGCGGTGCGCGTGCTCGAAACGCGGCGCGGGGACTGCAACGAGCGCACCGTGCTGTACGTCGCGCTCGCGCGGGCCGCCGGGTTGCCCGCCCGCACCGCCGCCGGCCTCCTCTCCGTCGGCGGCCGCTTCTACTATCATGCGTGGCCCGAGGTGTACCTCGGCGACTGGGTCGCCGTGGACCCGACGCTCGATCAGTTCCCCGCCGACGCCGCGCATGTGCGGTTCGTGGTCGGTGGCCTGGCCCGTCAGGCCGAGCTGGTGCGCCTGATCGGGAGTCTCAAGCTCGAGGTGCTATGATACGGCTCGAGAACCTGACCAAGCATTACGGCAGCTTCGTCGCGGTGGACGACGTCTCGCTGGAAGTGCCGCGCGGCGTGCTGTACGGATTTCTCGGGCCCAACGGCGCCGGGAAGACCACGACGCTGCGCATGATCGCCGGTATCCTCCGGCCCACCGACGGCCGGGTGCTCCTGGGCGGGGACGACGTGCACCGCGATCCGATCGCCGCCAAGCAGCGGCTCGGTTTCATCCCCGATCGCCCGTTCGTGTACGACAAGCTCACCGGCGCCGAATTTCTGCGGTTCGTGGCGGCCCTGTACGGCCAGGAGGGCGACACGGTCGACCGGCGCGTCGCCGAGCTGCTCGAGGTATTCGAGCTGGCGAGCTGGAAGGACGAGCTGGTGGAAGCGTACAGCCACGGGATGCGCCAGAAGCTGATCATCTCGAGCGCGCTGATCCATCGCCCGGCGTACATCGTGGTGGACGAGCCGATGGTGGGGCTTGACCCGAAGGCGGCCCGGCTGCTGAAGGACATTTTCCGCCAGTTCGTGAGCCGGGGCGGCACCGTGCTCATGAGCACCCACACGCTCGAGGTAGCCGAAGCGATGTGCGACCGAGTGGCGATCATCCAGCACGGCAAGATCGTGGCCGAGGGGACGGTCGACGACCTGCGGCGGCAGCACCGTGCCGGCGACGCGAGTCTGGAAGAGCTGTTCCTGAAGCTCACCGGCGGCGCCCAGGTACGCGAGCTGGCGGAGGTGCTGGGCCACGGCGGGGGGGACGGCGCCGGGTGACCCAGCCGTCGCTCTGGCGCGTGCTCGAGCCCAAGTGGCGGACCGCCGTGCAGCGGATCCGCGAGGAGCGCTCCCGCGGCGGCTCGGGCAAGCTGCTGCTGCTCGTGGCGGTGGGCACGCTTTTCTGGCTCGCCGTGTACTGGGTGCTGTACGTGATCCTGCGCTACTTCCGCGGGGTCGAGGAGCTGGGGCCGCTGCTCGCCGCCAAGCTGCTCGGCCTCGTCCTCCTGTCGTTCATGGCCATCCTGGTGCTCTCGAACGTGATCACGGCGCTGTCGAGCTTCTTTTTGGCGAAAGATCTGGACCTGCTCGTGTCGGCTCCGGTGGACTGGCTGCGGCTCTACCTGGCCAAGCTCGGCGAAACGCTGCTGCACTCTTCGTGGATGGTGGCCCTGATGGCGGTGCCGATCCTCACGGCGTACGGGGTGATCTATCGGGGCGGTCCGTTGTTCGCGCCGTTTGCCGTGCTCACGCTGTTCCCCATGCTGGTGGTGCCGGCCGTCGCCGGCTCGGCTCTCACGCTCGTGCTCGTCAACGTGTTCCCGGCCCGTCGCACGCGCGATCTGCTGTCGATCGTCGCGCTGGGAGCGGCGGGGGGCCTGATCCTCCTCCTCCGGGTGATCCGTCCCGAGCGGCTCGCGTCGCCCGAAGGATTCCGCAACCTGCTCGACTTCATCGCGGTGCTGCGCACCCCCACCTCGCCGTTCCTGCCGAGCGAGTGGGCCACGAAGGCGATCATGACGTTTCTGGGCGGCGACCTCGACCCGTTGCCCCTGGTGCTGCTGTGGACCACCGCCGCCGCGCTCGTGACGATCGGGGCGCTGCTGCACCGCACGCTGTTCGCGACGGGCTTCACCAAGGCGCAGGAGGGGGCGGAGCGCTTCGTGCGCGGCGCGTGGTGGCGCTGGACCGTCGGCACGCTGCTCGGCTTCCTCCCGGTGGCGAAGCGCGAGTTCGTCCTCAAGGACATCAAGCTCTTCTTCCGCGACACCACCCAGTGGAGCCAGCTGATCCTGCTGGCGGTGCTCGTCGTGGTCTATCTCTTCAACATCAAGGCCCTGCCGCTGCACCGCGGGGAGCAGGTGGGTTTTTTCTACGTCACGCTAGTGTCGTTCCTGAACCTCGGGCTCGCGGGCTTCGTGCTCGCCGCCATCGCGGCGCGATTCATCTTCCCCGCGGTGTCGCTCGAAGGCCGGCACATGTGGCTGTTGCGCTCGAGCCCGCTCGACTTGAAGACCCTGCTCTGGTCCAAGTACTGGGTGGGGACGGTCCCGCTGCTCGTGCTGGCGCTGCTGCTCACCGGGCTCACCAACGTGCTGCTCCAAGTGCGGCCGTTCATGATGGTCGTGGGCATGCTCACGATCGGCGGCCTCACCTTCGCGATCGCGGCCATGGCGCTCGGCTTCGGGGCGCTGTACCCGCAGTTCGAGACGGAGAACGCGGCGCAGATCCCGACGTCGTTCGGCGGGCTGGTCTACATGATGGCGACGATCGCGCTGCTCGGTGCGGTGCTGCGGACGTTGTGGACCGCCGTGTACGCCTACGTGCGGGCGGTCTACGACGGCCAGCCCGTGGTCGTGGATGCCTGGATGATCTCGTGGTTCGCCGTCGCCGCCGGGCTGTGCGCGGCGGCGACGGCGCTGCCCCTGTGGGTGGGGCTGCGCCGGATGGAGCGGTTCGAATTCTAGCTAGAGCGGAAAGTTGAGCCCCGCCTCGACGTTGAACGAGGTATTGCCGGCGAACACGAATTTCCCTTCCAGGAACGGCTTGAAGGGCCGTGCGCGTCGCCCCTCCCACCCGGCGAACAGGTTGGCGCCGGCGTCGCTCGCGCCGGACGCGTGCCGGTAGGCGAAGCCACCACCGAAATAAAAAAATCCGTACACCGTCGGCGGGTGGAACTTGAGATCCGCGTTCAGGCGGAATGGCGAGCCCGTGACGCCGGGGTAGAACTCCGCCGACGGCACGAGCGTCAAGCGTCGCCCGATCGGCAGGTTCAGCTGGCCGCCCACGAACGCGTGATCGAAGTCGAAGTCGTAGCCCACCCGCGGCCCGACGGCCGGCCGGTCGACCAGCACCGCTCGACCGCCGCGCACCCGCCGCTGCGCCTGCCCTGTCTTGCCGACGACGGCCAGCCCCGCGACCACCACCCCGATCCGCAGTGTGAGACGGGTCACACCTATGCTCCGTGATTGATGGTGGGACAGTGATAGGGAGAGAGATCTGGAAACGCAAGAGGATGGTAGAGGTTCTAGAGGACGGTAGAGGTCGGTACGGCGGACACTTCTACCGCCCTCTACCGCCTTCTCCCGTCTTCTTATCGAGTCACGCCGCGACCCGTGCACCACACGAGTGGCAATACCGCGCGTCGCGCTCGAGCGAGGTGCCGCAGCGCGTGCAGTAGCCGGGGGCGCTTGCCACGCGGGAGCCACACTCGGAGCAGAACTGGGCGTCGCGCTCGGAACGGGGACCGTGCGTGGGACACGAGGGACGAGGGACGGGGGACGAGGGACGAGTGACCGCCGGGGCAAGACCCATCCCCCGTCCCTCGTCCCCCGTCCCCGGTTCCGCGCGGAGTGCCGCCAGGGCTTCGGCGGTGTATTTTGCCTTTAACGTCTCGTAATCGGCGTCGGAGAGCTTTCCCGTCGCGCGATCGAATTCGATCTCCTTCAGCGCCCGCAGCGCGACGGCCTGGCGAGAGAAGTCGTCGTCGGGATCCTCCCCCTCACTCACGTTTTCCGGTTCCCGGATCCCGGTTCCCGCCGACTCGGGTCGAAAGATCGGCCGCAGGACGAAAAACACGGCCCCCCCCGCGAGCAGGATCCCGGCCGCGAGCTCGACCACGCCGCTCAGGAAGGGAGCCGTTCGAGCTCGCGCCGCAGGCGCGCGAGCTCCTCCGGCGTGGCGCCCGCGTCGCCGGGCGGCGCCGCCGCTGCCACGGGCCGGCCCGCGCGCACCCAGCGGCGCAGCACCAAGGTCAGGGCGACCCCGGCGACGACGATCAGCAACGACGGCACGAAGTATCCCGCGAGGTTGAATCCGCGCTTGGGCGGCGCCATGAGGATGGCGATGCCGTGTTCGCGCACGAACTGGTCGAGGATCTGCTCCCCGCTCTGCCCCTGCTGCGCCAGCGCGATCACGCGCTGGTGCATCGCCGGACTCACCGTACAGGTGAAGTCGGTGGTCCGGCACGTGTACACGTCGAGGTTGCAGCCGCAGGTGCAGTGGATCTGCTTCTCGATCGCCTGTACGCCCGCATCATTGTCGGCCGCCGTGACGGGGGGAAGGGGACGTCCCGCCCGGGCGGGATCCCAGAGACGGCCGGACGATCCCGTGCCCGGGAGGGAGTCGGGCTGTTGCGTTGTACGACGCCACGACGCTACGACGCTAAGAAAGGCCCCCGCTCCGAGCATCAAAAAATCGCGCCGATCAACGTGCAACGTAGCGTCGTAGCGTCGGGTCACGGTTTCTCTCCAACCAGCCGCACCGCGTATCCGGCCTGCGCCCGTCTGGCCGCCGGTGAGCCACTCGGCCACATCACGATCAGCCCCCCCAGCGCCACGACCATTCCGCCGTACCACACCCACCACACGAGTGGATTGATCGTAAAGCGGAACACCGCCTGCTCCGTCCCGGCGACCGTGCCGCCCAGCACGACGTACAAGTCCTCCCGCAGCATGCTTCTGATGGCCGGCTCGGTGGACGGCTGGAACGTGGGGCGGCCGAGCCCGTCGACATGCTGGCGCTTTTCAGGCGCGAGGAAGCCGATGGGCTTGCCGTTGCGACGGACCTCGACGGTCGCGGCGGTGATCTGGCGGTTCAGCGCATCGTATTGCGAGATGCCGAGGTGTGTAAAGGTATAGGTGTGGCCGTACGGGCTCCGCAGCGACGCCGACTCGCCGGGCCGGAGTGTCGCTTCGGTCTCGGTCTTGAACGCCATGCCGGCGAACGCGACGAACAGGATCACGATGCCGGTGTGCACGATGTAGCCGCCATAGCGCCGCCGGTTGCGGGCCAGCAGGCGCGCGAAGGCGAATGGGTAGGCCTCGTCGTATTGGCGGTGCCGCGCGCGGGTCCCGCGAGCGAACTCCTGCACGATGGTGGCGGCCACGAATCCTGCCAATCCGATCGCCACCAGCGCGTGGGCGTCGCGCATCCCGCCCACCAGCAGCACGAGCAGCGTGAGCCCGCCGGCCGTACCGGGCACCGCAAACTGGCGCCGCAAATTGGGGAGCGAGGCGCGACGCCAGGCGATGAGCGGACCGATTCCCGTGAGCGCGAGCAGCCCCAGGCCGAGCGGGATGTTCACCTGATTGAAGAAGGGCGGCCCGACTGTGACTTTCGTGCCCTGAACGAGCTCAGAGAGGATGGGGAACAGGGTCCCCCACAACACCGAGAACGCGATCCCGATGAGCAACAGGTTGTTGAACAGGAAGCTCGCCTCGCGGCTCACCATCGACTCGAGCTGCGTCTCCGCGGCGAGCAGCGGGAGGCGGGTCGCGTACAGCGCGAAGCTCGCCGTCCCGGACACAATAAGGAAGAAGAGGAAGAAGTAACCGACGTTCGACTGCGTGAACGAATGCACGCTCGAGATCACGCCCGAGCGCGTGATGAACGTGCCGAAAATCGAGAGCAGCCACGAGCCGATGATCAGCGCCAGGTTCCACTTCTTCAGCATACCGCGCTTTTCCTGGACCATGACCGAGTGCAGGAACGCGGTCATCGTGAGCCAGGGGAGGAGCGACGCGTTTTCGACGGGATCCCAGGCCCAGTAGCCGCCCCAGCCCAGCTCGACGTAGGCCCACCACATGCCGAGGCAGATCCCGATCGAGAGGAACAGCCAGGACAGGAGCGTCCACTTGCGGATCGCGACGAGCCAGTCGGCGTCGAGCCGCTTCGAGAGCAGCGCGGCGATCGCGAACGCGAACGGGATGGTGATCGAGATGTAGCCGAGGTACAGCATCGGCGGATGGAACACCATCCCGGGATTCTGGAGCTGGGGGTTCAGGCCGCCGCCGTCGAGCGGCGTGTAGGGCAGCCGCTGGAACGGATTGGCGTGGCCGAACAGCATCACCGAAACGAAGAAGCTCGCGACCAGCGCGACGACGCCCGCCACCGTCGGGAGCAGCTCGCGGTGGCGGCGCGGCGTGAGCACCAGCGCGAGCGATCCGAACGCCGCAAGCACGGTGGCCCAGAAGAGCAGGCTCCCCTTCTGGCCCGCGTACAGCGCCGACCACGTATAGAAGATGGGGAGGTTGCGGCTCGTGTAGGCGGCGACGTACTCGACGTTGAAGTCGTGCTGGAGCAGCGCCCACTCGAGCGCGAACACGGCGACGAGCAGCGCGCCGCACATCGCGAACACCGCCCGCCGCGCGCTGTGCGCGAGGTCCGACCGACCCTGGCGACCCCCCACGAACCCGGCCAGCGCGCCCCACACCCCGACGAGCAGGGCGAGCCACAGCGCCAAGTTGCCGAGGACCGTCATCTAGGCCTTGGGCACGGCTTCATAGCGCGACCCGCACTTCGCGAGCACGTTGGTCGCGTGGATCACGCCGTCCTGCTGCAAGCGGCCCTCGACCACGACCTCGACCGAATCGGTGAACGTATCGGGGGGGAGTCCATGGAACACGACGGGATAGCGCGCGCTCCCATCGGTGACCTGAAAGCGCAGCGTCTGCGTGGCGATGTCCTTGGTGACGGAGCCGCGGACGACGTGCGCGCCCACCTTCATGCCCACGTTGTAAAACGACGGATCGACCGCGACTTTTTGCGACAGCTCCGTCGGCGTGAGGAAGTACTGCCCGGTTTGCTTCACCCCCGAGGCCATCAGGTAGCCGACCGAGCCCACGATCAGTGCCGCCCCGACGGCGAACTTCGCGCCCGCGTTCATGCCCAATTATACCTCGCGGCGCCGCCGCCGCTCCAGCGCGCCGCCCGCGGCGGCCCAGTGGAGGGCGGTGTCGACCGCCCGGTGCCACTCCGCCTCGCGCGCCCGCACCGCGCGCGCCCGCCGACCGGGAACGAACCGCTTGAAGTGGCGGCCCGCGAGGAAGTCCTCGGGCCCCTTCCAGACTCCGAGCGCGAGGCCGGCGAGCGCAGCGGCACCCAGCGCGGTGGTCTCCACCACGTCGGGGCGTGCCACCGGCACGCCCAGGAGGTCGGCCTGGAACTGCATCAGGAAGTCGTTCGCCGCCGCTCCACCGTCGACCTGCAGCGCATCCAGCCGCAGCTTCGCGTCGGCCGCCATCGCATCGAGCACGTCCTTGGTGCTGAACGCCATCGCTTCGAGGGCCGCCCGGGCGAGGTGCGCGCGGGTCGTGCCGCGACTCAGGCCCACGATGGTCCCGCGGGCGTCCGGCTCCCACTGGGGCGCGCCCAGGCCCACGAACGCCGGCACGAAATACACGCCGTCCGTGTCGGGCACGTCGAGTGCGAGGTGCTCACTCTCCGCGGCGTGGTCGATCAGCTTCAGCCCGTCCCGCAGCCACTGGATCGCGGCGCCCGCGATGAAGACGCTCCCTTCGAGGGCGTAGGCCGGCTCGCCCCGTGGGCCGCACGCGACCGTCGTGAGCAGGCCACGCTTCGACACCGCGCGCCGTTTCCCGGTGTGGAGCAGCAGAAACGCGCCCGTGCCGTAGGTGTTCTTCGCCTGGCCGGCCTCCACGCATCCCTGCCCGAAGAGCGCCGCCTGCTGGTCCCCGGCGATCCCCGCCACCGGGATCTCCGCGCCGAAGTGCTCCGGCTCGCACACGCCGAACGCGCCGCTCGAGCTGCGCACCTCCGGCAGCGCGTCCGGACGCACGCCGAACAGCCGCAGCAAATCCGGGTCCCACGCCCTGGTGGCGATGTTGTACAACATGGTGCGCGAGGCGTTGGTGTGATCGGTGGCGTACACCTTGCCGTTCGTGAGCCGGAAGGCGAGCCAGCTGTCGACCGTCCCGAACACGGCTTCCCCGGACGCCACCCGGGCCCCGAGCCCCGGGACGTGCTCGAGCAGCCACTCGATCTTGGTGGCGGAGAAGTAGGGATCGAGCAGCAGGCCGGTGCGCTCGCGGATCAGCGGGCCCTTGCGTTGCTTGGCGAGCTGGGCGCAGCGCGCCGCGGTGCGCCGGTCTTGCCAGACGATGGCCCGGTGCAGCGGCCGGCCGCTGTCGCGCTCCCAGACGCACACCGTTTCGCGCTGGTTGGTGAGTCCGATGCCCGCCGGCACCACGTGCCCCTGGCGGATCGCTTCCCGGCCCGCCTCGAGCACCGCGCGGAAGATTTCGTCGGGGTCGTGCTCCACTTCACCGGGCTTGGGGAAGTGCTGCTGGAGCTCGCGATACCCCCGGCCGAGCAGCCGCCCGTCCGCGCCCACGACGAGCGCCGTGATCCCGGTCGTGCCGGCGTCCACCGCCAGAACCGCGCTCACCCGCGCGCCCCGTCGCGGAACGGCGGCTGCTCGAGGCCGCGATCGGTGAGGAAGGCGGTCACGTAGCGGGCCGGCGTCACGTCGAAGGCGGGGTTCAACGCGTCCGCCTCTCGAGGGGCGATGAGACGACCAGCCACGCTCTTCACCTCGTCGGGAGCCCGCTGCTCGATCGGGATGCCTCCGCCGTCGCGGAGCGCGGCGTCGATCGTCGACGAGGGCGCGGCGCAGTAGAACGGCACTCCGTGGTGCTGCGCCAGCACTGCGAGCGAATAGGTGCCGATCTTGTTCGCAAAGTCGCCGTTCGCGGCGATGCGGTCGGCCCCAACGATGACGAGGTCCACCCGCCCCTCTCGCATCAACGATCCCGCGGCACCGTCGGCGATCACCGTACACGGGATCCCCGCGTGCACCAGCTCCCAGGCGGTGAGCCTCGCCCCCTGCAGCACCGGGCGCGTTTCGTCCACGAAGACCTCCACGCGGCGGCCTGCATCATGCGCGAGATAGATGGGCGCGAGCGCCGTCCCGATCCCGCCCGTGGCGAGCGCCCCGGCGTTGCAGTGGGTCAGCACCTTCGCACCGTCCGGGACGAGGGGCAACCCGGCCTCGCCGATGCGGCGGCACATGGCCCGGTCTTCCTCCCAGATGGCCGTCGCTTCCGCCCGGAGCCGCTCCCACAGCGCAGCCCCGGCGCCCGGCGTGGCCGTCGCGGCGCGCACCATCCGGTCGAGCGCCCAGCGCAGGTTCACCGCGGTCGGCCGGGCGGCGCCGAGCAGCCGCGTGAGCTCGTTCAACCGGGCGAGGAAGGACTCGCGCGGCGCCGCCCGCAGCTCGCGCGTTCCCGCGACGAGACCCATCGCCGCCGCGATGCCGATGAGCGGCGCACCGCGCACCTGCAGCGTACGGATCGCGTCCGCCACGGCTTCGCCACTCTCCAGGTCGCGCTCGATCTCCGCCTCGGGCAGGGCGCGCTGGTCGACGATGCGCACCGCGCCGGAGGGAGACCAGGCGATGGCTTGGACGGACATGGGACCAACATAACGCGGAACGCGGAAGGCGGAACGCGGAACAGGCGGGCCGACGCCGGTGCGCCTGTTCCGCGTTCCGAGTTCCGCCTTCCGCGTTCTGGTTGTACCATTCCTTCCCATGAGCTACCACACCCTCCTCTTCGAGATCCGCGACTCCATCGCCTTCATCACGATCAACCGTCCCGACAAGCTCAACGCGCTGAACGACCAGGTGGTGGACGAGCTGGCCGACGCCGCCGAGCGCGTGGCCACGGAAGCGGCGATCAGAGGTGCGATCCTCACGGGCTCGGGCGCCAAGGCGTTCGTCGCCGGCGCCGACATCGCGGACCTCTCGAAGCAGGGCCCGTTCGACGGGAAGGCGCGCGCGCAGCGCGGCCAGGCCATGCTGCGCCGCTTCGAGACCTGCGGCAAACCGATCCTCGCCGCGGTGAACGGCTACGCGCTGGGGGGCGGCTGCGAGCTCGCGATGGCGTGCCATCTGCGAATCGCGAGCGACACCGCGAAGTTCGGCCAGCCGGAGGTGAAGCTCGGCATCGCTCCGGGCTACGGCGGCACGCAGCGGCTGCCGCGGCTCGTG
>Ga0209234_1000265_pt1 | contig 16605 bp, 11 predicted proteins | sample GraSoi013_1_20cm_2_FD_185816 | JGI IMG/M metagenome (GOLD analysis project Ga0209234, IMG submission 185816) | Grasslands soil microbial communities from the Angelo Coastal Reserve, California, USA - Sample 08_20_2013_1_20cm (SPAdes) (version 2) | ecosystem: Environmental > Terrestrial > Soil >... | reverse complement strand
CGTCAATAGTCCGGCTACGACGGCAAATAGCGTCGACTGCCATAAGTGATCGCCCAGCGCTGCTGCGGAAGCGGTCCACATCGCCGACAAATATTCTGGAATCATGGTGATTTATCCTTCCGTTCAAGCTTCCGGAGAGTTCTCTGGGCTTCCTTTACATCCTCTAGCGTGAGTTTGCCGGACTCAATCAGGTGTGCCATTACGGGTTGAGTGTGTCCGCCGAACAAGGCCAGCAGGTCATTAATCAACCTTCGCTCGGCGGCATTGCGGGAGACGGTGGCCTCGAAAATGTGAAAGTTGCCGACCTTCTTGATGCGGCGCAAGGCGCTTTTCCCTTCCAGACGATAAACGGTTGTCTGGATCGTCGTGTAGGCTGGTCGGTTTTTTTCGGGGAATGTTTCCTGAATCTCGCGGATGGAGGCCTTGCCCTGCGTCCACAGTGCCTCCATGATCTGAAGTTCGAGCTTGGTTAGTTTGGGTTCGGCCATTGGTCCTCTACTATGCACGTATGTAAACCTACTATAGCAATAGGCATTGTGCAAGCCCCTTTTGTGGCCCCCCCCGTTACGGGCCATTATTCCCTCCCTGAGGAACAGGCGGAATCGATCTCCGGCGGCCCAGGCCTCGCTTCAAAATCGGGAGTTGCTTCGGTCGTATCGGCGCGAAAACCGTCGCACCTCCCATGGGCACCGCATTCCGCGCCGCGCCATGGTCGATCAGTGGCACACCATGTCACCCTTCCGGCGCGTTCCTGGCACAGGGAGTTCCTGAGCAAGCACAAAGAGAGCGGATTAACCGTCGTTGCGTTTCGGTGGGTGAAGATGAGTGGGAATCGGTTGAGCCATTGGCAAAAGTCAACTATCCAGTCGTGATTGCGATTGGGACTTCAGGAAGTTAGTCGGCGTTGCCGGTAACGCTGCTGATCGACCGCGATGGTTAGCTCGCGGACTTGGACGTGGTGGTGTCCGCAGAAGTCAGGCCGCCCCTACCAGGGACGCCTTGGCCTGAGCGTTGGTTCTATGCTGCAGATTTTGGCGGTCGATGGCTGACCACACGATGCGTTCTGTTTCGGCCGAATCAGGCGGGCATGCCAGGTAATCAAAGGCTCCAGCGCGAAGAGCGGTGAGATAGTGGTCCCATTCGGCGAACCGAGATAGTACGACGACTGGGGTGGGATTCACTGCTGCGATCACTCCCCGGAAATCGCCATCCGGCAGGGTGTCATGGCAAAACACCACTCTAAACTTCTGTCGGGCCAGGAGGCTTCGTGCTTCGACGAATTCCTTGCAGTAGATTGAGCCCAGACCACATCTCTCGACTGCCCCGCTAATCTTTTGATGATGGTCTGCCTCGGGGGAGATCACCAATACCTGGTTGATGCTGCTCATGTTCATAGCCTCTACCTTTCCCAGCGACAGGCTGCGTACGAGAACGGAAAGTGGTTTCGAAGGGGAAAGGATAATGGCAAGGAGCCTGCTATTTGTCCATAGAACTAACGCAGATTTTGCAATTTTTTTTCAATAGGGCACGTCCCATTCTCCGAATAGCGGGTGCCCCCGTGCCGAACCGAGAAGGCGCGTGGCCCTTAGAGAAACGCGCCGCTCTAGAAATAAGCGTAAGTCCTTTGGATTCAATCCGGCGGCCCGCCAAACCGCCTTCCTTTCCTGCTCGCTGGCAGGCCAAGGCGCTGAAAACGAGATTTGGAGTGTCCAAGACTGACGTCTTCTGGGCTGACCTGCACACCGTGGGGGCGACGCACAGCACGAATATCGTCGTCGGAGTTGCGGAAGGCTCGGACCAGCCGAAGACGACGACATGATGTATGGATCGAAGGGCGACTCCGAAACTCCGCCGCTCACGGCACTTCACCGCCTGAAGGGATCAGTTTCAGGACTACGCTTTTTCGTGCACCTTCGTCCAGTTGCACAATCTCCCCGCGAGTCCCGTAGGACTTCATGAAATCAGCCTGACGAACATCTTCCTGCAATTCTTCGAAGGCGAGCACCGTGTACTTGCCGGGATTTAAGCCGCGCAAGCTGAAATGTCCGCTCTCATCAGTAGTGTCTCGCTGAAAAAGATCCGAGCGCGTTCGGTGCTCAGCGCTGGGAACATCCACAACGGTGGCATTCGCGATCGGCTGGCCGTTGCCGTCAACAACCTTCCCTGTAATACTCGCTCCGTTTGCGCTTATTCCTACGTCCAGGTACGTCTCGGGAAGAATCGGGAAACCAGAATCGGCCACATCCCGCCCGTTGAGATTGACCGATTTTGTGATGTAATCGGGCAGATCATTGGATCTGGCCACAACCACCAGCTGGTAATTGCCTCCGGGCACGTTCTTCAGTTCAAAAGTTCCGTCGCTGTTCACATTGGAACTTGTCGGAAGGTCCATCGCGCCTTCCCGTACAAGATCGCCACCTTGCTCGTCGACAGAGACGAGGGTCACGATCAATTGTGTCCAATCGAATTTCTGGCCCGTATCTAGGCTGAATTTTCCCCGAACCTGTCCACCGGCCTCTGGCTGAAGTTGTAATCCCTCGACGTGAGCATTACTAACTTCGATCGGCTGACCCAAGCGGAGCATCCGTATGGCTGGCTGACCGCCCTCAAATGTGATCATGACTAGCATTGCCACATAGGACCCGGGTAAGACGTTCGCAAATTCGAATCTGCCGCCCTCGCCAAGCTCTTGCGGAGCCCCCGGCGAGCCCCCACGGCCCTTCGGTTGCAACATGATCTGAGCCATGCCGCCCTTGCTCGGGACCCCCGTTACCGATCCGCTGACGCGGTACGCCCGGCCCGTCAGGAGGCCAAAATTAATCCGTGTTTCTCCCCCCGCATGAATCTCCACGGCAACAGCTTGGTCCTCATCCAAAACTCCCGGATAGTGAGTGGTTAGGAATATCGATGGATCCTTCCCATTCTTGTTCTCTGGCGGTTGGGACGTTTGCGGGGGAGAGGCAGTAATCTTATAGCGTCCCGCTCGCAAGTTGGAGATACGAAATTCCCCAAGATCGTTCGTGGCTGCATTGCCGTAGTTGCGGGAATTCCGTTCCGCTCCCATAGAGCCAGCCCTGGTCGCTGTGACGCTAACACCACCGATCGGGTCTCCGTCCAAGTCTAGGATCTTCCCGGTGATGACGGCGGCAGGTTGCATGTGCAAGATCAAGGCGTTCTTGCCGGACCCCGGTTCGACCGAAATGGTTATTCGGCGGTTGGACTGCACAAATCCGGGGCGCTCGACGACCACGACGTACTGTCCAGGTTGCACGCCATCAATGGTGAATTGGCCTTGCACATCGCTAATTGCCGAATAGTTTGAGACGGTGGGACTTTTTCGCCCGTACAACTGCACGTTTGCCTTCCTTATCGGTGGCCCCTCCGGCTCCTCTAAGACCTTGCCTTGTATGCTTGGCGTAGAAGCTTGTTCGGGCGGGCTCGCTTGAATTGCACAAGCGATGGGAACCAAGATCAGTGAAAATGCCGTGATCAGGAGTTTCACGAAGGGCCTCCGAGCTGCTACCTAGCCAACTGGAGCGGAGCGTTCTGTCACAAATCCGAGGGCGAAAAAAAACTAGCTCGGTAGCAAAGTAAGATTCTTCCTGGCCAGCGGTACTGCATATGCGGCGGCGGGATTGTGCGCGATTGCTGTTGAAGCCTTGGAGTAGTACTCGAAGGCTTTGTCTTTCTCGCCCAGCTTCTGGTAAGTCTGGCCAATCATGCATTGGATGAATGGGTCGTTCTGGTTGGCCTTTAGCAGTTCCACGAGGGCCGCCTGGTAATCTCCCGCATAGAATGCGACATAGCCTTGAAGGTAGGGAAGGAACTGCGCCTGCTCCGGATTGGTTCCCTTGTCGAGCACGTTCTTCGCCGCAGCGATGTGTTTTTGCGCCTCGGCTTGATTCCCCCGTCGGGCTGCGATGCGGGCCTGCGCGTGCTCCCAACGGAACTCCCAAAGGTCCTGGCGAGCCGGTTTGATATCTGGTTCCTTCAGGCCGGTGTCGTGTCCGAGCTGATACCAGTGATAGGCGGCCTCCAAATCCCCTGATTCAATGCAAACGCGAGCGGCCTCGTCGGCAATCTCGCCCTGCTGAAAAAAGTTCTTCTCGCTTCCGTAGATGTCGAAGACTTGTTGCTCGTACTCGACGGTTTTCTTGCAGTTTCTCTCGAAGGCGTACGACATCGCCATGGCCCTTTGCGCCATGGCCTTGTGCTCGGGCGTGTCCGCAACTTCGATCCCTCGGGCAAAATACCTGCGGCCCTCCTCGCCTCGCCCCTGGAGGTCGAGCACACTCCCCGCCGCGATGTGGGCCGGAAGGGAATTCGGCGAGGCCTCCAGAGTCCTGCGATACAGCGCCAGCGCGTCGTCCAACTTTCCTTCGCGCAGCAATTGCTGACCCTGCCGCATGAACTCAGGCTGCTGCTGCTGGCTGCCCGGCGTTTGCGCCAGTAAAGGTGCGAGAGAAGCCGAAACGACGAGAAAAGCTCGGGGAAATATGGCCATGGTCGCTTTCATGAGCGCGATTATCCCACAAAGCCGTCGGCCTGGCGTTGACATCCACGGCCGACTCATCCACAACTTGCTTTCGGAATCGTATGGCACCGATTTCATGACTGAATGGATTTACACCCGGTCAACATTCTTCGAACTTCGAGTGGGCTCCCCGGGACTCGAACCCGGAACCAATCGATTATGAGCCGATTGCTCTAACCAGTTGAGCTAGGAGCCCGACGCGTTGATATTGTACTTCGACTTCCAAGCCCTCTCCAGCTTCTTCCTTCTGGCCACGGCAAATTCGGATTCGTGCAACCTCGTCCCCAACCCCCGACGGAACGCATGCCAGCCAAACCAAGCGCCGCTGACGTATTGAGGGATATCCCGTCGAGATGGGATGTCCGCACAGGTTGAGAATTTTTTGGCTTGGACATTATGTCTTGCGAATTTGCCGTTAAATTCTTCTCAATCCATTGTGAATTGACCTGATCGACAGCGCCGGCCGCATGTTTTCCTGCTCACTCATGTTCGGAGGGGACGTCTATCGCTACGGGGCTGTAAGGCCGGCGCGGGTCCGGCAAGATCATCTTAGAGTTTCTTTTGGGAGAGGAGATAGGACGATGCGCAAGGTGTGGAAGTTTGCTTTGGGCCTGGTCGTGGGAATCAGCGTTTTGGCAGGGAATGCCGGTGCGCAATTCAAGAACGGAAGCCAGCCGACGGAGTTGAACATTCCTCGCGTCAGCCAGCGCGGCACGGTGTCCCAACGAATCGGACTGACAGATATCACGATTACGTATCACCGGCCGGCAGTCGGCGGGCGGGAGATCTGGGGCAAGACCGTGCCCTATGGGAAAGTATGGCGGGCGGGCGCGAATGAGAATACCACCATCACTGTTTCGAGCGATGTTTCCGTGGAAGGGAAACCCCTTGCCGCCGGCACGTATGGCCTGCACACCATCCCGGACAAAGATCAGTGGACGGTGATTTTTTCGAAAAACTCGACTTCCTGGGGCAGTTTCAGCTACGACGAAAAAGAGGATGCCCTGCGCGTGACCGTGAAACCGCAGGCCGCAGAATCTTTTGAGGTGCTGACCTATGTCTTCGATGACGTCAAGCCAGATTCGGCAACGGCAGTTCTTAGATGGGAGAAGCTTGCCGTTCCCTTCCATGTCTCCGTGGACGTGAAGGCCGTTGTTTTGCAAAGCATCAAGAACGAGCTTCGGAGTGTTGGCGGATTCAGCTGGGGCGGATACGACGAGGCGGCGCAATGGTGCCTAGACAACAACTACAACCTCGAAGAAGCGCTCAAGTGGGAAGACACCTCCATCCAGAATGAAGCGCGATTTGAAAACTATGAAACAAAATCGCGAATCCTCGAGGCCATGGGACGAAAAGAAGATTCAGCCAAAGTGCTTTCGGCGGCGTTCGATAAAGCTAACGCCATCCAGCTTTATTCCTATGCCCGCGGCCTCCAGCGCCAGGGCAATGCTAAGCGCGCCTTTGAACTGTATCCCCAGGTTCCCCAGAAGGACCGAAACCACTGGATCAGCCACCTGGCGCTCGCCCGCATCTCTTCTAGTACCGGGGACTTCACGGCCGCAGCCAAGGAAATGACACAAGCAATCAACGGGGCCCCGGAGACGACCAAGCCCTTTCTTCAGCCGCTTCTGAAGCGCTTGGAAGCCAAGGACGACATTAACAAATAGTCGAGGCAAGTCTTTCGAGCCGGAGCGTTGCTTTCGCCCTGAAGTGCGGGCGTCATGTCGGGAACCCGGCGGTGTCGCAAAACCAGCGGGAAGCCGTCGATAGGTGTGGCTCACACGAGCCGGGACTCGCGCCGGCTAGGCCAGCGACAGCGCGGCCTGCTTGCGGTCCGCGACGGCGGCCAGCGCGGCTTCGATCACACTGCATCCTTCGTCGAGCTGCTCGTCGGTGACGACCAGCGGAACGAGGATGCGAATGACATTGTTGAAGGTGCCGGCAGTGATGGTGATGAGGCCGTGTTGGTAGCAATACTTTGCGACTTCCGTGGTCTCGGAGTCCGCCGGCTCGCGCGTCCGCGCGTTGCGCACCAATTCAATGGCGCACATGCCGCCCAGGCCGCGAATATCTCCCACTAGCGGCCATTTTTTCTGCCACGCTTGGGCGCGCTGTTCGAAATGCTTGCCGATCAAGGTGGATCGCGCGAGCAGGCCGTCTTTCTCAATCGTCTCGATGGCGGCGAGCGCAGCGGCGCATGATGCGGGGTGACCGCAGTAGGTGCCACCGAGAGATCCAACGCCGGGTGCGTCCATGATCTCGGCGCGACCGGTCACCGCGGCGATGGGCATGCCACCGCCCAGCGATTTGGCCATGGTGATCAAATCAGGCTCAATGCCGAAATGTTCCGAGGCAAACCACTTGCCGGTGCGGGCGAAACCGGATTGCACTTCGTCGGCGATGAAGAGAATGCCGTGTTGGCGGCAGATATTTTGCAGCAACTGGAAGTAGTCGCGCGGCGGGATGACGAAGCCGCCTTCGCCGAGAACGGGTTCGGCGATAACCGCGGCGACGGATTCCGGAGCGACGGAACGTTGGAAAGCGTCTTCCAGGTAATGGGCGAAGGTTTCCGCGGTAGCGCCTATTTCGCCCCGGTAGGGATAGGCAAAAGGAATACGGTAAATGTCGCTGGCAAAGGGTTCGAAGCCGGCTTTGTAGGGATGGGTTTTGCTCGTGAGCGACATGGCGAGAAGCGTGCGGCCGTGGAAAGCATCTTCGAAACAGATAACCGCGGGGCGCTTGGTATGGGCACGCGCGATCTTGATGGAATTTTCGATAGCCTCGGCGCCAGAGTTGACCAGCATGGTTTTTTTCGGGAAATTGCCGGGAGCCAGCGAATTGAGTTTTTCCGCGACGGCCACGTAGCTCTCGTAGGGAGTGACGGCGAAGCATAGATGCAAGTGCTTCTCCAGCTGCTCGCGGATCGCGGAGATCACCCGCGGAGAGCGATGGCCGATGTTAAGGCAGCCGATGCCGCCGGCGAAATCCAGATAGCGATTGCCGTCGACATCATCGATGGCCGCGCCCGCGGCACTCGCGGCGAAGACCGGGATGGCATTCGACGGGCCGCGTGGAATCGCGGCCGCGCGGCGCGCCATCAAAGCGCGTGACTTTGGTCCCGGAATTTCCGTGCGAATCTGAATGGTAGCCATTTTGTTTTCCTTGCTTTGAACTTTAATACCAGCCGATGGGCGTCTCGTCGAGATTGACGAACACTTGTTTGGTTTCGAGATATTCTTCAACCCCCCAGGGGCCCAACTCCCGGCCAAAGCCAGACTGCTTGTAGCCGCCCCACGGTGCCTCAACGTAGGTCGGCTGCATGTGGTTGACCCACACGATGCCGGCGCGGAGCGACTTCACCACGCGGAACGCTTTGAAAATGTCGCGCGTCCAGACAGCCGCGGCGAGGCCGTAGGGCGTGTCGTTGGCGATGCGAATGGCCTCCGGCTCGTCTTCGAAGGGAATCACGGAAGCGACGGGACCGAAGATTTCTTCGCGAGCGATGCGCGCGTTGTTATCCACGTCATAGAAGATGGTCGGCTCGACATAGTAGCCCTTGCCGAATTGTTTCGGCCGCCCGCCGCCGATGGCCAATTTTGCTTCCTTCTTGCCGATTTCGAGGTAGGCGCTGACGCGCTCGAATTGCTCCTTGCTCACCAGCGGCCCCATTTTCGTTTCGCGTTCCAGCGGTGCGCCCAGCTTGACGCGCTTGGCCTTCTCGGTCATGGCTTCGACGAATTTGGAGTAGATTTTCTTTTCGACCAGGATGCGGCTGCCTGCGGAGCAGACTTCGCCTTGATTGATGAACACCCCGAAGAGCGCCCCGTCAACGGCAGCTTCCCAATCGGCGCCAGCAAAGAAAATATTGGGAGACTTGCCTCCGAGCTCCAATGTGACGCGCTTGAGTGTGTCCGCCGCACTCTTGACAATTACCTTGCCAACCGCAGCGCTGCCCGTGAAGGCCATCTTGTCCACCGCGGGATGCGCCACAAGTGCGGCTCCCGTCGTTTCGCCAAACCCATTGACAATATTAATGACCCCGGGCGGCAGACCCAGCCCTGCAAACCACTGGGCGACTTCCATCATGGTGAGCGGCGTCTGTTCGGCAGGTTTAAGCACGCACGTACAACCCGCGGCGATCGCGGGAGCGAGCTTCCAGGAGGCCATCACCAGCGGGTAGTTCCAGGGAATAATCTGTCCGGCGACGCCGACCGGTTCACGAAGTGTGAAACTCAGCGCGTTGGCGGGCACGGGATTAACGTGCCCGAGAACTTTGTTCGCCAGCCCGGCGTAATATTCAAAGCACGTGGCGGCGTCCGAGATGTCGTACTCCGCTTCCACAATGGGCTTGCCGGAATTGCGGCATTCCAGCTCGGCGAGCTGCTGAGCATTCGCGCGAATCTTCTCCGCCAGGCGGTACAGCAGGCGACCCCGCTCGGCAGCGCTGGTCTGCGGCCAGGGGCCGGAATCAAACGCGGCTCGCGCGGCCTTCACGGCGTGATCGACATCGGCTACCGTGGCTGCGGCCACGTGCGCAATTACCTCTTCGGTCGAAGGATCGTAGACAGGAAACATCTCCCCGGAAGAACTCTTGACCCATTGTCCATTGATGTAGTTTTGATAGGCTGGCACGACGGTTTTCACACTGCTCGGCATAGCTGCCTCCCAAATTCCATTCACAGCGCCGGCGCTGCCGCCAGTTTCCGCGCGGCCTTGCGCCTGCCGTAGATAAAAAAGAAAAACGCCGCCAGACCGACCAGCGACAAAGTCCCGGCGACCATCTTGATTTCAAATAATCTTATGGACTCGATTTGATGCGACGGAATGAACGCCACGCCGATTGCCAAGATGGTGGTCGTGAGTCCACAGCTGCCCGCCAGGACAAGCGTGGTCTTGCTGTAATACCCCTCGCCGGGGGGCGATTGTCTAGCGAGTTTCAGCAACGCCCCATGCATATAGAGAAAAGGCACGAGCTGCAATACCACGGCCAAGTCCAGCAGGGTAACAAAGGCTTCCTTCACTCCGGCGCCGACAAAACTCATGGCCAGGAAGATCGCGGAAAAGCTGGCATGCACGATCAGCGCGACATACGGTGTAGCAAACCTCTTGTGCAACTTGCCCAAACCCTCCGGCAAGTACAGATCGAGACCGGCAACGAAAGGAATCCGCGCCGAGCCAGAAAGCCAAGCCGAGGCGATTCCGGCAATGGAAATGCTGAGTACCAAGGCGAAGGGGGAGACGATCCAGGGCACCTGGACTTGCTCGGCCATATGACTGACCGCTTGAACGACGCCCTGGAGGACCCCGATATCCTGTTTGCTCACGGCCAGAAGCAAGGTCAGAGTTGCGCCGACATACAAAATACCCGACAGCAGACCTCCCCAGCCAACGGCTCCCGGAAGCGTACGCCCCGGATCCTGAATCTCGTCACCCATGATGGAAGCCAGTTCCAGTCCCACCAGGCCGAAGCAGATGATCCCGAACGATCCGATCAAACGAAGGTCGCCAGTAATACGAAAGTCGGCGGCGGTCATGGTGGTGCCAAAACGAAAGAGCACGACAAGGCCGAGGCCGATAAGCATGATGGCGGTAATGGAGGTACCGATCCCACCCAGATTATTGATCCACTTACCGACGCCCAAACCGCGCACATTGAGGGCCGCCAGGAGGACCAGCAGCACGATCGATGCGCCGAGCGCAAACAAGTGGTTGTCAGCCAAGGTACGGGCGCGCGGACCCGCGACATAAACTGAGATGCCCACGAAATAGAGGAGCACCGTTGGCACGTAGAATATATTGTTCGTCCAGTAGCACCAGCCCGAGAGGAAACCGTGGAAGTCGCCGAATACCCTCTTGGCCCAGAGGTACACGCCGCCCTCACCGGGATAGCGGTGCGCCAGTTCGATGACCGCGATGCCCTGCGGCCAGAAAAACAGCAGCAACGCCAAAGACCACAGCCACACCGTTACTCCGCCGTTGGCGGCAATGGTCGGAACCACATTGAGGTTAACGATGGCCACAACAAATAACAAAACGAGGTCACCCGGACCCAGAACGCGGCGCAAGCGGGGTGCTCCCGGTGCCGCGGGCGTTCGGCTGACCTCGTTCGCCAATGGCTTTCTCCTCCGACTGGCATACCAAACCCTAGTGTCCGGCCGCACCGACAAAAGCGAGGCCTCGCTCTTCCTGGGCCTTGCTAAGGGCCGGTGCGACTTCTTCGAATACCGCGAGGTGCTTGTCGATATCCGCCTCGGTATGCTGCACGGAGATGGTCCACTGCTCGTCCCACCAGTAGGGCTGCGCCAGCACGCCTCGATTGACCATGCCGAACCAGTAGTGGCGCCACAGATCCACGTCGATCTTGGTCCAGTCGCGGTAGTTTTGAATTTCCTTCGGATAGAGCATCAACGCGCCGTTGACGCCGGCGCTGGCGACATAGGCCAGGAGGCCGCATTTCTTGACGATGGCGCGATAGCCCTCGGTGAGCTGCTTGCTGAGATTACCGACGCGAACATAGTTCTCGCGTGTAAGAACTTCGCGGAACGTCGCGAGACCAGCAGCCATGGCCACGCGGTTGGTGTTGTAGGTGCCGCCGTGGAAGACCTTGTGCTGCGAGATCAGATCCATCACTCTGCGGCTCGCACCGAACGCCCCCAGCGGCAAGCCGCCGCCGATGGACTTGGCCAGACAGATCAGGTCCGGCTTCACGCCGAAAAATTCACTGGCGCCGCCCCAGGCCAGCTTCGCGCCGGTCTTCACTTCATCGAAGATCAGCAGAGCGCCGTTTTTGTTGCAGATATCGCGCAGCCCTTGGAGAAAACCAGGTTGCGGGAGGCATAGACCGACGTTCATCAGAATGGGCTCGAGAATAATGGCGGCGATTTGTCCGGGATACTGCTCGAAGCGGTGTTCGACGCTCTTCAGATTGTTGAAGCTGGCGACCACAACATTCTCAAGCGCGGACTTCGGCACGCCGCCGCCAGCGGGAACGGAACTGGGAGCATCGGGATCCCCGTAGTCTTCCGCCTTGGGCTTGACGCTGACAAGCGCGGTGTCATGCAGACCATGGTAGGAGCCCTCGAACTTCAGAATCTTGTCGCGGCCGGTCGCGGCGCGCGCGATGCGGCAGGCGTGCATGGTGACTTCCGTCCCGCTCGAACCGAAACGAACCATTTCGACGGGATAGCGCTTCGAAATCTCTTCGGCAAGTTCCCATTCCTGCTCATGCGGCATCCCGAAAGTCGTGCCCTGGCGCAGTTTTTGCTCGACGGCTTGGACGACGGCAGGGTGCGAATGCCCCGCCATCAAGGCTCCGAAACACAGGTTGTGATCAATGTATTCGTTGCCGTCGACGTCGTGAATCCGGCTGCCCTTCCCGTCCTGCACAAAAATCGGATAAGGCTCGTAGTGGCGATAATTGCTGGCTACACCGAGCGGGATTCGTTCGAGAGCACGCCGGTGAGCTACCGCCGATTTCCTGGTGCGCTTTTCGTAGGTGGCGATTTCTTTCTGTAGTGCGTCGTGCATGGGAGTACTCCGTGGTTGCAGGACTGTTCCCTGCGGTCAGTTTGTGCGAGCAAAATCTCTTGAAGCTGGTGCCGGACTCGCAATTTTCTTGAACGTCCCCCAGGGCCACGCCCTCGCGAACCGCTCCAAAGAAATCTTTGTTTCCAGTTTGCGCTAAAAGTGAAACTTCAGCGCGAACTGCAGCAATCGCGGATCGCGGACGTGGAGAACCTGGCCAAACGTCCCGCCCTGATTGGAAATGTTGCCGTCCACGGTGTAGAACTGCGCGTGGTTCCAGATGTTAAAGACGTCGGCCCGGAACTCCATTTGCCATCTCTCTCCAAATCTGGTGTTCTTCAGAAAACTCATGTCCCAATTGTTGGTTCCCGGACCGCAGCAAATGGAGCGCGGGGCATTGCCGATGGTTCCCGGAGCCACCGTAGAGTTGGTGAACAAATTGGGATCGAAGGCATAACCGGAAACAGGCTGGCAAGCGGGGAGTGTGGGATCAACGAGCTGTGCCAGTGGACCGGTGAAGGCCGCACAGACGGTGTTCCGGGGGTTAACTGTTTTGAAGGCGCTCGCGAAGTTCGGCTGGCCCGGCGCCTCGAAGTCAAATGTGGTGTCCAGTTGCTCGACATCATCCTGTGAAGTGATGCGCACCGGGAAGCCGGACTGGAAACTCAGAATTCCCGATACTTCCCAGCCATCCAGAAGCTGGCCTTTAAAACCATCAAATTTCGGCACCGGCAAGTCCCATACATAGTTGAAAACGAAACGATGCCGCGCATCGTAGTTGGACAAGCCATAGGTGGCGTTGAAGTTGAGAGGATTCAGGGCACTTTCAAAGCTCGAGGCGTTGTCCAGAGACTTGCTGAACGTATAGGAGGCCTGAAACTGCAGGCCATGAGAGAAGCGCTTCTCGAAGAGCGCCTGCAGGGAGTTGTAGTTCGAATGGGCAATGGTGTCCTCGCTGAATATCCCGGAGAACGGCGGCACGCCTGTGGCTGGACACTGCTGGCCCGTCAAAGGATCGCAAAGAGGAGATGAATAGCGGCGCAACCCCACCAAGGTGATGCCCTGGGAACCAACTACCGACCCGGCAGCGAGTGTGGTCGGCCCGCTTGGACCGTAAGGAAGATAAAGACCTCCGGTCGGAATTTGCGTGCCAGGAAGGATGAAGTAGGGACTGTCTTCGCCAAAAGAACTGCAGGTGGTCTCGCTCCCACCCGACGCCGTAAGCACGTTTCCGGGATTGGCAGCGGCGATGGCGGCGATGGCGTTGCAGGTTTGCGGGGCCCCCGGGCTAACCTCATAGGTGGCCAGCAAGCGGTGGCCCTGTGAGCCGACATAAGCCACCTGGAGGAGGGTATTGCCGGGCAGTTCGCGCTTGATGGTCAAGTTGTACTGGTCCTGATATTGAGGCCGCATATGCTGCGGGAATTGTCCAAAATAAACACTGCCGGCGAAGTTGGACCAGTCGATCGGTTGACCTCGTTTGGGATTCAGAATCCCGGTAAATGGATTGGCAAAGACCGCGCCGGTCTGGTCCACGTAGGGCATCTGAAGGAACGAGGAGCCGATGAAGTTGCTACCACCGAAGGGCGGCTCGGCGCTGAACTGCTCGAGGACCAACTGCTCGATGGGATTGTAAAAGATGCCATATCCCATGCTGACGCTGGTTTTGCTGGGACCGCCGGTCAATTTGGCCAGTAACCCATCATGCCAGCCCGGGCTCCAGTTTAGCCCCAGTCGCGGGGCAAAGCCTTTGTGGTATGTGTTCGTCAAGCCCTGGGGAACGCCTTGGTCACCCGGAACAACCAACCCCACGGGAGTGACGCCGGCGGCGTCGCATCCGGCCTCTCCGGGTCCAAACGTTGCGAAAAGAGGATTGCTGGGGTCCAGGCTACAAGGATAGACGGTCGAGCGCTGCCCCGGGTGAAAGGTCTGAACTTTCTGGCCGATGTCAGAGAGCGGCGTATTCATCTCCCAACGCACACCGTAGTTCAGCGTCAGGTTGGATTTGATCTTCCAACTATCCTGCGCAAAGAGATACGTGGATTTGCTGCGCACCAGTTCGTGCTGCGCCGAGCCTTGGATGTAGCTGTTCGCCAATCCCAGGAAATAATCGGGGTAGGCGCTATCGGATCCTAAGTCACTCCCGGTGGGCCCAGCAGTTGTGGAATTAAATGTCATCCAGCCATTGACGTCGAAATACAACAGTTGATCGAACTTCTGGTAGCGCACATCGCCGCCAAATTTGAAACTATGGTTCCCGACGATCTTGCTGAAGTTGTCGCTGACCTGGAAGGTGTTGCCGACCTGCGGCAATTGGCCTCCCGCGTTATTTCCGATGGAGAAGCCTCCGTTCACTTGAATAAACGGCACGCCTTCTATCTTGGAGCCTAGTCCGGAATGGATCCCGCAGTCCGCTGGGCTGGTGGCTCCGGCGGCGCAGGCGGCATTCAATGTGGCGGAATCGCCGACGCCGGTAAAACAAAACGCCGCCGCCGCTCCGGCGCCACAGGAAGCCTGAATGGCATTCGTCTTGGTCGGACTATCAAATTTGAGCTGGCCCTCACGGAAAAAGGTAAAGCGGACCTCGTTGACGGACCGGGAGCCGATTGTCGAGGAGTGGCTGGCGTTTATTTGCTGGGTGCGCGTCGCGTAAATGCCCGGGAAGTTTCCGAGCGGAGCTCCCTCGGCTTGAAATTTGGCGAAGGGATCGAGGGTATTGTCATCGTCAAAATAGTAGTAGACGGCGGTTTTCTGACTGTTATTAAAAGCATGATCGATCTTGATTTGAAATTGATCGCCCCGGTCTCTCTTCTTTGGAACTGTGACTACCGTGGATGCGCTTCCCCCTGCGCCGGGCACGTATTGAAGCAAGCTCAGTGCCACCGGATCAAAACAAGCTGCGGGAATTTGGTTATCCATTCCGGTGTTGAAGTTAGTGAAAATACCGGGCGAGGTTAAATTGCCGTTGGCATCATAGGTTCCGCCATACTTGTTGCCGACGGCTATGGGTGCGCCGCCCTGTGCCGCGACCGCTTGGGCGCACCCAGGACGGTCGTTCAAAACACCCGCCACCGTGGCATCGGCCAGCGTACCCTGAAATGGTGTGGCGCCCCCGCCAAAAAAGTCGCCCCCGACCTGGGCGGCCGTGGGTACGGTAACGGGTTGAGAGACAATCCCCTGCACAATTCGCCGGCCCTCGTAGGAGGCGAAAAAGAAGGTTTTGTCCTTGTGGATGGGCCCTCCGAGAGTGCCCCCAAACTGGTTTTGTTTGAAAGCCGGCTTAGGAGAGGGTGTGAAGGTGAAGGGATGGGTATTCAAGTGATCGTTGCGCAAGAACTCGTAAAAGCCGCCATGTACATTGTTGGTGCCGGACTTGGTGACCACGTTGACGACCGCTCCAGAGTTCCGGCCGTATTCCGCATCAAAGGAATTGGAGATGACGCGAAACTCTTCAATACTGTCCGGTGAGGGTTCTACAGCGGGCAGGTTCGCGAATAGATCGTTGCCGTCGCCGCCGTTCACGGTGTAGTTGTTGGAGCGGCCGCGGCCGCCATTCACGGTGACCACCCCGGCCCTATCCGATCCGTAGAACAGGTCGTTGCCTAGCTGGGATTGCACTCCCGGTTGCAGCTGGAGCAGTTGATAGACATCGCGTTGATTTAGAGGCAGTTGCGTAGAAGAGCGCTCGTTCACCACGGCGCCAAGCTGAGTCGAGGTGGTATCGACGACGGGAGGCGCGCCGGTGACTTCGACGACATCGGTCGAACCGCCCAGCTGCAGGGCGATGTCCAGAGTGAGGACTTGGTTAAGGTCCAGCACTATTCCCTTACGGACATATTTCTTGAAACCTTGGAGGGTGAGATCGACTTCGTAACTGCCGACCGGCACTTCAATGAAAATGTATTCGCCATTCGCGCCGGACAGTGCTTCGCGCGTGGCGTGCGTGCCCTCGTTGATCAGCTGCACGGTGGCGGCCGCTACCGCGCCGCCGCTCGGGTCCATCACCGTGCCGCGGATGCGGCCGCCGGTGCTCTGCGCGCGGGCCAGCGGCACGGCCACCGCCAAGACGGTTGCGAATCGCATGCTGAGATAACACCAGCAACGCAGTTGCCGGAATCGTGCGCCAACCTTCATGAACTCACCCCTATGCCGTGAAGAATTCTTGAACAGCAATTCTTCGTAGTTGCCGTGCCCCTCGAACCTTACTATAATCTTGTAAACTTAGAGAAAGCCGGGACCGGTGTCAAGCAGAAAGAATTTATCCCGCGCATCGGCCGCGCGCAAGCCGCCGCGCCCGTTGCGCATCAGCGAAGTGGCCCGCCGCGTGGGTATTTCCTCCTCGGCGTTGCGCGCCTGGGAGGCCTTGGGTTTGCTCTCGCCCGAACGGACCGAGAGCCGCTACCGTATCTTTACCGAATCCGATGTGCGCCTGCTGCAACGCGCCATTTTCCTGCGCCGGGTCCGCGGCCTCAATCCCGCCGCCATCGTTCACGTGCTCAAACGCCAGGGAGTTGTCTCTGCTCCCAGGGAGAGCTCGATCCTTCCCG
>Ga0209234_1000263_pt1 | contig 16650 bp, 15 predicted proteins | sample GraSoi013_1_20cm_2_FD_185816 | JGI IMG/M metagenome (GOLD analysis project Ga0209234, IMG submission 185816) | Grasslands soil microbial communities from the Angelo Coastal Reserve, California, USA - Sample 08_20_2013_1_20cm (SPAdes) (version 2) | ecosystem: Environmental > Terrestrial > Soil >... | reverse complement strand
GCTGATGGACGATCGAGTGGGAACGGGTTCCGCGATGCGCTCGCCTGAGCGCTGGCTGGCCGTGTTGCGCATCGCGGTCGGAGCGTGGTTCGCGAAGGCCATCTTCACCAAGCTGAGCGTCACCTTGGCCTGGGGCTTCCTGCCCGTCCCCACGGCGTCGGATCGGTGGCTGCACGTGATGCCGATCCTGGTCGCCAAGTACGCGGAGGGCAATCCAATCGCCTTCTTCAGGGACTTCCTGCTGAACAGCGTGGTGCCGAACAGCCACCTGTACGCCCAGCTCACGGCGTTCGGCGAAGCGGCGGTCGGTCTGGGCCTGGTGGCGGGCTGTCTCACGACCCTGGCGTCAGCCATCGGACTGGTGTTGGTCGTGAACTACGGCCTCGCGGTGCAGTGGCAGGGCTCGGCACAGCAGGGGTTCCACTATTTGCTGATTACCGCGCTCGTGGTGATCCTCGCCACGCGGGCCGGGCGGGTGTGGGGAGTGGACGGCTGGGTGCGCGCCCACCGGCCCCGGGCGTGGCTCGCCCGCGCGCCGCTCGGCTAGGGGAGGTACAGCAGGTCGTTCGGCCGTTCCCCCACGGCGATGGCCCTGACGACCTTCCGCGTCGCCGTATCGATCACCGACACGGTGTTGGAGCGGCCGTCCGCCGTGTAGAGGCGGCGCCCATCGGGCGCGAGCGCGATCCCCCACGGCCGGCGGCCGACGGCGATCGAGTCGACCACGCGGTGCGTGGTCATGTCCACGACACTCACGCTGCCGGCCGCGCCTTCCGTGATGTAGGCCCAGCGCCCGTCGGCGCTGAACGCGATACGTACCGGCTTGGTCTTGCCGCCGCGAATCGGGAACTGCTCGAGCACGCTGTCCGTCGCGACGTCGATGATCGTGACGTTGCCGCCCGCTTCGGCGGACACCCACGCCCGTCGCCCGCCCGGCGTGAGGGCGATGGTGCGGGGGTTCTCCCCGACCGAAACGGTGCGCAGCAGCCGCCCCGTCTTGGCGTCGAGCACCGACACGCTGTTGCTGGTTTCCGCGGTGACGTACAGCTTCGCCCCGTCGGGCGTCACGCCGATCCCCTCGGGCTCCACGCCCACCGGTGTCGAGAACACGATTGTGCCGCTCGCGACGTCGATCGCGCTGGCGTGCGCGATCTCCTCGTTGGATACGTAGGCGGTTTTCCCGTCGGGGCTCAGGGCCACGAGCTCGGGGTCGCGGCCCGCGGGGATGGTGCGGGTCAGCTTGCCGCTCGCGACGTCGATTACGCCGAGTGCGTCGTCCTGCCCGAGCGCGACGTAGACGGTGCGCCCGTCGGGGCTCGCCGCCATGCCCCGGGGCCGCTTCCCCACGGCGATCGTCGCGACCACCGTATTCGTCCTGGGCGAAATGACCGCGACGCTGTTGTCGATCTCGATGCTGACGTAGAGCGACGGACCGCCGGAGCGCGTCGGGAGGGGCAGCGCCGTCGCGAGCAGCAAGGGCAGGGCGAGGGCCCGGGCGCGCTGCGGGGGTCTCGCAGGGGTCATGGGTCAGTCCAATTCAGTCGTTGGAGATGGCCTCGTCGACATGCACCGCCCGGTCGAGGCCGCGGATGCGGGCCTTGCCGCGGACGTCTTTCAGGATCGCGCCCGCCAGGTCGGCGCCCGTAACGTCGGCGTCGGTGAGCTCCGCTCCCGTGAAGTCGGCCCGGACGAGCAGCGCCTTGCGCAGGTTAGCGCCGCTCAAGTCCGCGCCGCTGAAGTCCACGGCGGTGGCGTCGACGCGCATGATACCCATCGATTGGTTGCCGGGGTCCACGCCCAGGTCGGCCTTGACGAATTTCGCGCGCCGCGCCCTGGCGCTATTCATCGGCCCGATGAGCCGGATGCCCGAGAGATCGGCGTCCGACAGGTCGGCCCCGTTGAGGATGACGGCGAACGCGCTGGCATCGCGCAGCGTCGCGCCCCGCAAATCGACGCGATACGCGACCGCGACGTCCAGGTTCGCGGCCGTGAAGTCGGCCTGCGTGGCGATGGCGTCGGTGAGCGTCACGGCGAACAAGCGGGCGTTGTGGAAGTTGGTCCGCACGAGCCGGGACTTGGTGAGATTGGCGCGCTTCAAGTCGACGCCCGATAGGTCGAGATCCGAGAGATCCTTGCCGGAAAAGTCTACGGGGTGCTCCGGCGTGGCGCGCGCCAGCGCGGTGAGCACCTGAGCGCGATCGAGCCGGTCGACTTGGCCCTGGGCGGCGGTCGGCCGAGGGGGGGCGACGGCCGTCACGGCGGCGAGCATCGCAGCCGCGCGGCGTCGCGCGCCCGCGGTCACGGGCTCTTGGTGCTCTTCGCCTGCAGATCGGAGAGCCGGTGCGGCCGGCCGGGCTTGAGCCAGCCGTCGCTCCGGGCCTTCACGTACAGGTAGAGCTGTTGGATCGCCGTCGTGTCGAGCAACACCTTCCACGACGGCATTCCCTTGTCCAGGCGACCGTTCAGGGCGGTGTTGACGAAGCTGTCACGCGGGAAGTTGGCGCCGCTCGAGCTCAGGGCCCAGCGCAAGTCCGGCGCCGAGGGATTCACGCCGCCGATGGCGTCCTCGCCGTGGCAGCGGAAGCAGTAGACGTGCCACCACTTCCATCCCTGGTAGATCGAGTCCGGCACCAGGAGGCTGTCGCGCACGGTGTCCCGCGCCGGCGCGGGGCTGGCTGCGGCGAAGGGCGCCCGCCGCGACGCGCCGGCGGCGACGACCGCGACCAAGACCGATGCGACCACCAGACTCCGCCGCACACCATGCTTGGTCACCACGTCCCGTCTCCCCTCGGTTGTGAAGGCCCCGTCGGCTCGAGTGCCTACGGGTGCATCTGGATCATCGGTACGTTGTAATCCTGGAGGATCCGGACGATGTCGGCGTGGCGCCGGTCGATCACCGAGTCGAGCGTGGCTTTGAGCGCTTTGTCGCGGTGTCGCACGGCCATGGCCATCGAGAACGCGAACGGCATTCCCGATGGCGGATCCGAGTCCGGGAGCGGGGTCAACGTCAGCGGCACCGCCTCGCGCTTCGCCCAGTAGCCCGCCAGGGGACCCCACACGATCGCCACGTCGATCGAGTCCTTCGCGACCGCGTGGATGATGTCCTGCGGGTGATCGGCTGTGGGGTCGGGGTTGTAGAAACTGCCGAACCCGACGAGTCCCACGATGCCGTGGCTGGCGAGGGCATGAGCGGGCGGCGTATTGGTCGCGTCGTACCCGATCAGAATCACGCCGATCTTCAGGTGCTTCAGGATCGAGTCGTCGAGCGACTGAATTTTGAGCCCACGGTCGGCGCGGTACACGAAGTAGTAGGTCGAGCGGTAGTAGGGCTTCGTCGTCGCGACGGGATCGAGGCCCACTGGCGCCTGGATCATGACGTCGCAAAAGCCGCCGAGGATCGAGTTGCGCAGCACGCCCCGCCGGCTGGGCCACCAGAAGTTCACCACCTTGGCGTGCAGGTCGCTCGCCACGAGCTGGGCGATCTTGTTCTCGAACCCCTCCTCACGGTCGTTGGAGAAGGGCATGTCGTACGGATCGGCGCAAACGCGGAGGTCGGCCAGAGGCTGCCGCGGCGCGCCGGCCATGAGGACGACCGCAGCGCCGGCCAAGAGCAGCGCCCCGGTGACGTGGACCCGAGTGTGCAGCATAGTGCTCCCTGCAGCGTGCGAAGTAAGGAATGTCAGGTGTAGAACGTACTACACCCGGCGCCGAAGCGCGTTCGCTCCGGCGCCGGGTGACTGCTGTCCTTCTCTCACTGCCCTGTGATGCCGCTACGGTCTCACGGCAATGCGAACACCATGAGCGTGCCGCCTGCGTTGCTGATGTTCGTGTAGTCGCCGAAAGCACCGATCGCGCCGAGCGCGGCGGTCGGATCGTCCGGGCTGATCCCCAGAGCGACACCCGCTCCCGCCCAACCACCCACGCCGGACAGCACGGCGACGTACTGCTTGCCGTCGGGCCCCAAGTACGTCATCGGGTTCCCGATGATGCCGGAGGGCGTCTTGAACTTCCACAGCTCGGTGCCGGTCGAGGCGTCGACCGCCTTGAGCCAGCCTTCCATGGTGCCGTAGAACACGACACCGCCCGCCGTGGCCAGGGCGCCACCGTAGGCCGCCAGGTTCTCCTTGACCTCCCACTTCTTGGTCCCGGTAGTCGGGTCCCACGCGACGAACGCGCCGCGGTTCCCGTCGGGCCCGGGGTACATCCGCACGATCGCGCCCACGTACGGCTGGCCGGACGAGTACTTCACTTCCACGCCCTCGTAATCCATGCAGATGTTGTTCGTGGGGACGTAGAAGAGCTTCGTCTGCGGCGAGAATGCGGAGGGCTGCTGATCCTTGAAGCCGATCGCGGCGGGGCAGATCCCCTCCGTGTTCTTCTTCGACGTCGTCCCGTACTGCGGATTGCGCACCGGGACGCCCGTGCTGAGGTCGATCTTCGACGCCCAATTCGGCACGGCGTGCGCGTACGGCTGCGCCACCAGCACCTTGCCGTTCGTCCGATCGAGCACGTAGCCGAAGCCGTTGCGGTCGAAGTGCACCAGCGCCTTCACCGGCTTGGCGGCGATCGTCAGGTCGACCAGCACGTCTTCGTTGACGCCGTCATAGTCCCACTCGTCGTGCGGCGTCATCTGGTAGGCCCACTTCGCCTCCCCGTTGTCCGGGTTGCGGGCGAAGATCGTCATCGACCACTTGTTGTCGCCCGGGCGCTGATCGGGGTTCCACGTCCCCGGGTTGCCCGTGCTGTAGTAGAACAGGTTCAGCTGCGGATCGTAGGAGTACCAGCCCCACGTCGTGCCGCCGCCGTGCTGCCACTCGTCCCCCTGCCACGTCGACACGCCGAGATCCTTGCCACGCATCGAGGCGTAGTTGGGGTTGGCGTCGCCGACGATCTTCACGTCGACGTCGGGGCCCGTCGAATACGCCCGCCACACTTCCTTGCCCGTGTTGACGTCGTACGCCGTCACGCGACCGCGCACGCCGAATTCACCGCCCGAGATGCCCGCGATCACCAGATCCTTGATCACGATGGGCGCGTTCGTCATCGTCGAGCCGTTCTTGTAGTCGGCGTTCGGGGCCCGCCACAGCTGCTTGCCCGTCTTCGCATCCAACGCCAGCAGGTCGCCCGCGAGCAGCTCGATGAACAGCTTGCCGCTCGGATGGTAGGCCAGTCCGCGATTCACCAGATCGCAACACGCGATCGGCTTCGCCTCGGCCGGCTGGGCCGGCTGATGCCTCCAGATCATCGGCGCGCCCGGCTTCGTGAGATCGAGGGCGAACACGACGTTGGGGAACGCACTGTGCAGGTACATCACGTTGCCAATCACCAGCGGATTCCCCTCGTGGCCGTTCAGAACGCCCGTCGAGAACGTCCAGGCGGCCTTGAGGCTCTTCACATTCGCCCGACTGATTTGGGTGAGCGGGCTGTAACGCTGCAGGTCGTACGTCCGACCCGTCATCGTCCACTCGCCGGCACCCTGGGCGACGGCGGACGCCGAGGCGAGTACCATCAGACTCGCCGCGAGTCCACCGGACCACAGTTTGTTGCGGTTCATAGCTGACCTCATGTTGAGGATGAGGATGGGGAAAACGATCTACGCCAAACATGCCCGTCGGTCGCCCGACGCTCCGCACGGAGCGGGGGGGCCGCGTTCCCAACGGGCGACAGCCATTGTCCAACTCCTCCGCACCAGTATCGCTGTCAGGGATAGGGGTTATATCCCCCGGTCCAGCGGCTGTCAATCAGCCAGGGCAAGTCCGGCCTTTCAGCCTGAAACGGATGGCTCGCCACGCCACACGCGGGCCCCCGTGGTGCTGAATCCCCCTTCATAGACGGCCCCTCCCGGGCCAAGCACCGTCCGCACCCGGTCGGCCAGGGCCTGGGCCGCGGCCGCATCGCTCGCGATCCCGTACACGGCCGGACCCCACGAGCTCTGCCCCACGCCCGCGGCTCCCCACGCGCGCAGCCGCTCGACCAGATCGCGTGTCTCCCCGGGGACAAACACGCCTCCTTGGGCCGGCGCGAACCAGCCCCCGGTGACCCGCTGCACCTCGCCGAGGGCGGCCCCGAACCCCATCAGGTCCGCATCGGCCAGGGCCGGGAGGAGCTGCATCAGCACGAGATGGGCAACCCGCTCCACTTCACGAGCGGGCGGCGGCGGGAGGCGCGCGAACGCCGCCGCTTCCTCGTCTCCGGCGAGCCCGGGTTGGCCGCGGGGGACGGCGACGACGCAGCGCCATGCGGCAGGGATGGGCAGTCGCGCGAGGAGCGGCGCGACGCGGTCGGCATGGTCAGCGCGCCCGCCCTCGAGCACGAATCCGCCGTGCGCGAACGTCCAGGTTCCGACCGCCGAGCGCAGGCCGCGATTGACGGCGCCGGCCAGCGCCGTGACCTCCGTCGGCAGGCCGGTCAGCTCGGCCGTGGCGCGCGCCACGGCCAGCGCGAGCTGGGTGCCCGAGCCGAGGCCGGCGTGCGAGGGGATGGCCCGATGGACGCGAAAGTGGACCCGTGGCTCGACGGAGTGGTGCGCGGCGAACCGGCGGACGAACTCGAGCACCCGCGGCGCGTCGGGTCCCTCGGCGGCGAGGCTCGTGGCCGGCCGGGCTTCGAGGAGCAGCGACGGCGCCGGGACTGCGGCGCCGATGCCGCCGAAACGGCGGCCCAGGTCGCCCCGCAGGTCGAGCACGCCGAAATGGAGCCGTGCGGGCGCTTCGACGAACAGGGCCGGCTCGCCCCTCATCGCGTCGCGGACTGTTCGGGGCGGGGCGCGCGGCGCACGTAGTCGGTGAGCAGCGCCATCGCATCGCGCTCCCGGGGGCCGGCGGTCTTGTCGACGATCACCTGCAGCCGCGCGAACTCGTCGCGGATCTGCTCGGGTGGAAGGAGGTGGGTGCGCGTGGCCAGGATCGCGGCCTCGAGCACGGCGTGCCGGGCACGGTTGAAACCGAGAAATTCGCGGTGGAACCCGCGGTGCACCACCCGAGTCACAATGCGCGCGCGCGGCGGCGTCGCGTCCAGCGTCTGGACTCGGACCTCGCGCCAGGAGCAGGCTGCCTCGAGCACGGCCCCGCGCACCACGGCCGCCGCCGTGGCGGGGAACCGGACGCTGGAGATGGCGCCCTGCGCGAACAGCATGACGTCGTCCGTAAGGTTCACGACGGCGGCACCCGTCGCCTCGAGGTTCTTGAACGTCGTGGTCTCGAGGAACGGCTTGATGACGATCTCGTCCTCCCCCCACTCGACACCCATCGGAGCGAAGTTCACCGCCCCGCGCGCGTCCATGGTGGTGAGAATGGATTCGATGATCACCGGACTGGCGCCAGCGGAGCCGCGGAGCGCGCGCCGTCCGCGCGGTCGGGGAGCGTGTCGCGGCAGGAGGCGGCCCCGTGCAGGAAACGGTCCAGCAGCACGTAGCCGTGCTCCGTGAGCACGGACTCCGGGTGGAACTGCACACCGATCACCGGATGGCGCACGTGCTCGACCGCCATGATCTCGCCGTCTTCCGCCGTCGCGGTGACGCGGAGCTCGGCGGGCAGGCCGGCGCGCGCGATGACGAGCGAGTGGTAGCGCGCCGCCTGAAACGGGTTGGGCAGTCCTGCGAACAGCCCACGCCCGTCGTGCCGGATGCGCGCCGCTTTGCCGTGGACCGGGCGTCCGGCGCGCACGATCCCCGCGCCGTACGCCGCTCCGATACACTGGTGTCCGAGACACACGCCCAGGATGGGGATCGTCGTCCCGAACCGCCGCACCACGTCCGTGGAGATCCCCGCTTCGCCCGGAGAACAGGGCCCCGGAGAGATAATGATGTGTGAAGGTCCGAGTCGCTCGATCTCCTCGTACGTCGTGGCGTCGTGGCGGCGTACGACCGACTCTTCCCCCAGCTCGCGCACGTAGCGGGCCAGGTTGAAGACGAAGGAGTCGTAGTTGTCGATGAGCAGAATCATGGGCTCACACGGTCAAAACGTCAGGCGATCCCTCTTGGCGTCGATCGTCGCGGGATCGAGACCCGGCACCAGCTTCAGGTCCTCGAGGGATGTGAAGTTGCCGTGCCGTGAACGGTACGCGATGATCGCCGCGGCCTGCGAGCGCCGCAGCGTCAGGCCGCTTTCCAGTTCGATCGCCGTCGCCGTATTCACGTTGATGCGCGGGAGCTCGTCGGCCGGGAAGTGGATCGCAAGATACCCGAGCACGGCACGCAACTCCGCGTCCGTCCCCTTGGCGCCGAGCGCGCTCATTTTCCGCAGCGTGGCCGCCCACCCCGCACGGTCCTGGCCGACGGACATCACCACCTCCGCGGCATGACACTGCGAGCAAAGCCTGGCGGTCTCGTTGCTCCCCGGCCCAGCGGGCAGCTGGGCCGCCGCATGAGGCGCGCCCATCAGGACTGCGACGACCACCGCCGCCCAGCGCACCTCAGTGCTCCATCGGGAATCCGAACGCGTACAATGCTCCATCGCCGGTTGCCACGTATACCTGGCTGCCGCCGGCCGACAAGCCGGCACGCACCACGGGCGGAATAGTGCTGCCGCTGTTCCACAGCTCCTTGCCGGTGGCTCCGTCCAGCGCATGGAGGACGGCGGGTTGCCCGCCGCGGGAGATGGCGAAGATCACGCCGTTGACGACTGCCGGCGCGAGTGGCGTCGGCACATCGCGCGACACCCAGCCGGGCTGGAGCGTCGCGACGCTGTCCTGGTGGACCACCTTCCACGCGACGATGGCACTGTCTCGGATGGTCGGCTGCAACAGCCAGCGCGTGTCGTCCGTGTCCGCCCAGCTCGCGAGCGCGTCGGCTGCCGTCGCCGCGGCGTGGAAAAACACCGGCGTCCTGATGAAGGCCGCGCGGCGCTGGTCGAGCAGCCGGATCCGGCCATCCCGGCTCGACGCGGCGATCAGCAGGTTGCCCCGATGATCGAAAATGACTGGCGAGGAGATGAAGGCCGGCCCTCCGGAGCGATACGCCCCCCTCGGCTTCAGGGTGCGGGGCTCGAGCGCGACCAATTGTCCGTCGCTCGTCGTCACATAGACCGTTCCGTCCGGGCCGAAGGCGGGACCGACGGCGCCCGCAATCCCACCAGGGGCGCGCCACGTGGTGACCTGATTCGCGCCGAGGTCGAGTGCCCAGATGCCATCCGGGGCCTCCCCGCACCCCCGCACGGATGCCACGTAGGCGACGTCATCGACGACGATCAACCCACGCGCGTTGGCATGGGGAGGAAGGAACGGCACTGGTGGCTCGGCGTCGGCGCCGTTCATGACGTTGAGAGTGCGCAGCATGCCGTCACTCGACAAGACGTACACGACGGGAAAGGGACGCGGGCTCGGGCGCTGTCCAGGGGACGTGGGCGGGGCCGGCGCGCCCCTTGGGGCGTCCCGGCGGGGGGCGCCAAGCTGCGCCAGCGTCACGGCCCCCTGACCGGGGTCGCCGACCGCGCCCCGGGCGGGCTGACCGGCGCGCCGGCCACCGCCGACTCCCCCGACCAAGGCCGGAAGCGCCAGGTTCGTCGGGCGCGCCAGGTTGGGCGTCGTCTCGCGGGCGCAGGCTGGCGAGCCGCCGGTCGAAGGCGCTGCCGAGGCGAAGCGCCGCTCCCACTCCACCCGGCCAAGGTCGGTGTCGATGGCCACGACGCGATCGGACGGCCCGGCCACAAAGCCCAAGGCCCGGAAGCCCCGGTATCCGATGACGAGATCGAGCAGCATGGGCGGCGTGAAGGCGCGCGCCGCCGTGGACTCGTCATCGAGCTTGAGCGTCCACAGCAGCTGGAATCCGGGCTTCCGTACGTTGGCGGCGGAGATCTTTCCCTCGGCCCTGACCCAAGACGAGCGCTGCGCGTCATGCCCACCCGTCGTCCAATCCTGGGCACGCGCGGGGCTGGCCTCCCCGCCCGCCAGGGCTCCGCCAGCTCCCAGCACCACGGCGGCCACGGCAGACGCTCTCATGGCGTGACGCCGAAGCTGTACAGCGTGCCGTCGAACGTGCCGATGTAAACGCGGCCGTTGGCGACCGACAAGCCGGCCCAGTGGTTCCAGGAGGTGATCTCGCTGCCGCTCGACCACAGCTCGTCGCCGCTCTGACCGTCGAGCGCGTACAGGACGGCGTGGGTGGAATTCTTGATGCGAATCTCGGACTGGTTGGCCCGGAGGCCCAGCTCCGGCGTCGCCTGAGCGGTGCTCTCGCCGCTGCCGTACGCGAAGACGACCCCGTTGGCGACGACCGGGGGCTCGGCACGGTTCATGTCACGAGAGATCCAGGCGGGCGTGAGCTGGAGGCCGCCGTCCCGCTCTTCCAGCTTGAACGCCGCAATCGCGCCTTCCTTCACTTCGCCGTGCTCCACCGGCGCCTTGAAGAGCGAGTGCTTGGGTCCCCAAAACGGCGCCAATATCCAGCGGGTGCCGCTCGCGTCCACCCAGCTCGCCATCGCTCCCCAGATGCCTGCCGAGGCGAAGTTGACGCCTTCATTGCACAAGAGCGGCGTGCGGTACAGCGGCGTGCGGTGGTCGTCGCCGCCGATGGACTCGGTGTCCATCAAGTACACGCGGCACTCTTTGCCGGCCGCGACCATGAGCTCCCGGGTCTTGTACACGAAGATTGCGGGCGTCACCTGCATGTCCAGGTCGCGCTTGAACAGCCACTCCGCGTTGGACGGCGCGAAGTAGTCCGTCAGCTCGAGCGCCTTGGTGGTCGGATTCTGCCGGACTCCGATGATCCCGTTACCGTAGATCCCGCGCTCGGGATCCCACGGCCCGTCCCCGGTGCCGGTGTACATGACGCCCTTCGAGCTGATGGCGGGTCCGGTGCGGCCCCACATGCCGCCCCCCGCGGGTCCCCAGCTGCCGACCCTGTTGGTGGCGAGGTCATAGGCATAGGCCATGTTCGGATGACCGCCGCAGCCTTGGGCGGTGTGGGTGTAGACCACGTTTTTCCAGAGGTTCAGCGCATACGGCTTCCCGTTCGGTGGCATGAACCTGGCGGGGGGCGCCGCATCCGCGCCATCGGCGACGTTCACCTGGTGCAGCATCCCGTCCCACGACACGGCGTAGATCGTGTACCGTCCCGGCTCCGTGGTGGGACCGATCACCGGCGTCGCGGTGATGCCGCCCGGGCACATGAGACCGCTCCGAGGCGTGGTGTCGCCCACGGACGAGTGGTCGAAGCGCCGCTTCCAGAGTAGCACGCCGCGCCCGGCGTCGATCGCGTACAGGTTGTCGGACACCCCGGTTACGACCACGATCTCTGTCGGTCCCTCGCGCGTGTCCACCCGACTCGCCACGAGGGCCGGCAAGAGCGAGTGCATTTCCCGCGGTGCGTTGTCGAGCGTGATCTTCCACAGCAGTTTGATGTCTTTGGCGCTCCGGGTCGTCAGGATGGTCTCATCCCGCTGCCAGGCGGTGCGCTGCGGGTTGGCGCCGTCGGTCAGCCAGTCCGCGTGCGGGGGCGTCGCGGAGGAATCCGCCTGCCTCAGGCGGATGTTCCGGAACTCGATCTTCAGGGGCGGGCCGGCGTGCAGCTGCAGGCCCAGCAACCCGTTCCTGGCCCGTCGCTCGTCGTCGTCCACCAGCAGGCTGGTCGCGTGGCCGTTGACGAACTGCAGGATGACGTTGCCGCGCGCGACGACCCGCAGCTCGTTCCAGTCCCCCTTCTTCATGAACGACTTCAGCACGTCGGGCTTGCCCACCGACCCGAGCCCCTGCAGTTGTCCGTCTGCGGCGACGCGTACGGCTTGGCCCGGTTTTGCGAGAAACCCGCGCCCGCGCTCCTCGTAGATCTGGCCCGTGTAGGCGTCGGCCGCGTCGATGTCGGCCTGATACCCTCTCATCACCCAGCGGCCGACGTCCGGGACGAGCGAGCTCCGAAACTGGACGCCGCTGTTGCCGGCGGGGTTGCGGCTGCTCAGTCGGTACTCGAGCGTCAGCTCGAAGTCCCGCGTCGTGCCGCCGCGCCAGATAATGAAGGTGTTCGCCTTGAGCGGCTTGTCGGCGCTGGTTTCCCCGACGATCGCCCCATGCTCGACCCGCCAGAACGCGGGGTCCCCGTCCCAGCCGGCGAGCGTCGTGCCGTCGAAGATCGCGTCGCGTCGGGCGGTGTCCCCAGGCGCCTGCTGTGCCGACGCGGGCGGCGCCGTGAGCGAGCCCAGCACCGCCGCGAGCCGCGCGACGCTCGAGCTTCTCATCGGGATCACGGTTGCAATGCGGCGATGAGCCCCTGCGCCTTGTCCAAGGTTTCTCGGTACTCCTGCTCGGGATCGGAGTCGGCCACGATGCCGCCGCCGACCTGAAAATACACGTCGCGACCGCGCACCAGATAGGTGCGGATCACGATGCTCGTGTCGAATGCGCCGCTCGTGCTCAGGTAGCCGATCGCGCCGCAGTACGCGGCGCGCTGCGTGGGCTCGAGCTCCGCGATGATCTGCATCGCCCGCACTTTCGGAGCGCCCGTGATCGAGCCTCCGGGGAACGCGGCCCGCAGCACGTCCAGCGCGTCGTGCGCGGGGGCAAGCTCGCCCACGACGGTCGAGACGAGGTGGTGCACCGTGGCGTAGTGCTCGAGCGCGAACAGCTCGGGGACCCGGACCGTGCCCGGGCGGCACACCCGCGACAGATCGTTCCGCAGGAGGTCCACGATCATCACGTTTTCTGCGCGGTCCTTCTCGCTTTCGGCGAGCGCGAGGGCGAGGGCCGCGTCGTGCTCCGGCCCCACCCCCCGGGGCCTGGTGCCTTTGATGGGCCGCGTCTCCACCCGGCCGCCCGGTTGGACGCGCAGAAAGCGCTCCGGGGAGGAGCTCGCCACCACCAGGTCGCCGAAATCCAGGTAGGCCGCAAAGGGCGCCGGATTGCGGCGACGCAGCCGGTCGTACAGCGCGAGCGGCGCGTCCACGAGCGGCGCCTCGAGCCGCTGCGACAGGTTCGCCTGGAAAATGTCGCCCGCGCGGATGTACTCGATCACGCGTCCGACCGCCTCGAGGTATCCAGCACGCGTGAAGTTGGAGCGGACGCCGGGGCGGTCTGGAAGCGGATAGGATGGGGCGGACTGGCGGTTGGAGTCGCCACCGCCGTCCGCCCGCACGCCCGTCCGGCCGTCCGCCAGCCGTCGTTTGACGAGCGCCAGTCGCTTGCCCGCACGTCGCTCCTGGGCCCCGCCGCGCTCGGGCATCCCCGTCGAAACCACCCAGGCGCGCCCCGCCTGGTGATCCCACGCGATCACCCAGTCGTACAGGCCCAGCAGGACATCCGGCACTGCGAGGTCGTCGAAACGGGTCCGGGGCACCCGCTCGAGGGCGGCCCCCCAGTCGTAGCCCAGGTATCCGGCCGCGCCGCCCTGGAACGGAGGTACCTCCGCCAACCGCTCGCGGCGATGCGGCGCCAGGAGCGCCCGTACGTGCGTGAGAGGATCCGCGTCGATCCGGATCCAGGTTCCGTCCACGAGCCGCTGCGTGAGCAGACCCTTGGTTCGCACGGCTGTGAACGGATCGGCGGCGAGAAACGAGTGGCGGCCGAGATGCTCGGGATCGCTCGCGCTGTCCAGGAACACGACGTACGGCAGGCCGGCGAGGCGGGCGCAGCAGTCGAGCGGGTCGGGGGCGGGAACGAGCTCTTCGACGAGCGGTGCCGCGTCGCTCACCGGCGGCTTTTGGTACTGGGCGCGCGCCGGGCGCGCGAGCGCGTCGAGCGTTGCGTCAGCTTCACGTGGTCCGGGCCGCGGTCGTCCGGGGGGGTGAGGTACCCCCATTGCAGCGCCCCTTCCTGGCGGTACGTCTTTCCGAGGGTGACGGCGAGCTTCGCTTTGGCGAGCTCGCGACCCAGGTAAAAGGCGTGTGTCGGCTCGTCCACGTCGAGCTGCGCGAAGATCTCGTGGATGTCGGTGCCGCGCACGAACTTCTCGCTGTTGAACACGGTGATCGTCTCGCGATCGGTGAAGATGCGGAAGTTCGGGTCCGTGACGGCGCGCTGCAGCTCGCGCAGCTCCGCCTCGCTGAACGCGAGCACCGCCGGGTCCTTTACCGTGACGAGCCGGTCGTCGACACCCTTGGGGAGGGTCTTCTGCGTGACGGCGTGATACATCAGGCGCCGGGCGACGTCGATCTCCCGTACCGCGCCGCGGGCCCAGGGGATGACCTCGGTGGTGAGTACAGCCCGCACTCCCAGCTCCTGGCAGATCGCCAGCAGCACGGCGTTCACACCGGTCGTATCGGCGGCGGTGAGCTCCGTGATGTTCCCGACCCCCATGAACAGCGGCGCCTCGGGGTAGCGCTGCCGCGCCGCCGCGTAGCGCTCGAGCGAGCGCACGAACCCGAACCCGATCGGCTCGATGATTGGGTCGATCAGGTACGGCACGTCCCAGCGGTCGAGCGCCGCGATACTCGGCTCCAGGGTCTCGGGGCCGCGACCGACGTCGGGGATCACTACCACCCGGGTCTTCGTACCGGCGAACTCGCGCGCGACCTCCAGGTTCGAGCCGTTCACGCTCAGCACCAGCTCGGCTCCCGCCCGCACCGCCGTGCGGATCTCGGCCGGGTCGAGCGAGTCGATGCTCACCCGCATCCCCGCGCCCACGAGCTCCCCCACCACCTCGGCCAGGTCAGGGAACGGGCGGCCCGGCGTGCACCCGATATCGATCAGGTCGGCGCCGCTCGCCCGGTAGTGCTCCGCTTCGCGACGAATCGCCTCGCGAGTGAGCCGTGGCGCGTTGTTCACCTCGGCCACGATCTCGATATCGTATGCTCCGTAGTCACTTGCCGCCGCGGCCCGCCCGAAGTACTGGGGGATCTGCCGCAGGTCCTTGGGGCCCTTCTCCACGGGCGCCCCGACCTTCTGGGCCACCACCGCCGGATCGCCCTCGCACAAGCCGGGGAGCAGCACGAGGTCGGTGTCGGGGGAGGGCGGGGCCTCGAGGAAACGGGCGATCCACGGCGTGGTCATGAGGGCGGCCACCGTGATCTTCATGACCGCGACGTCCCACGCAAACGCCGGAGCCATCTCGGCGACCACGCGGCGCAGCGCGGGCTCCGCGAGCTTCCCGGTCACGAACAGGACGCGACGCGGGGCGCGCGGCGTCGGCACTGCCGTCACCGCGGATCGCCCGCGCGCACGAACTTGTTGGGCGTCCCTTCGAGCGCGCCGCCCTTGGGGCGCCACAGCACCGTCTCTTCGATCTTGCGCGCCAGCTCGAAGTCCTTGTCGGTGATCCCGCCCGCCGCGTGGTTCTGAAGCTTTACGATCACTCGTCCCCAGGTGACCGACAGGTCGGGGTGATGATAGGCGGCTTCGGCGACATACCCGATGGCGTTGACGAGCAGGAGGGTGGTGGGCCAGCCGTCCGTCTTGTAGTTGCGGCGGATCCACCCGTCCTCGTACCACCAACCGGGAAGGTCCTTGAGCTTCGCTTCGATCTGGGCGTCGGAATACGTGGGGTCTTTCGCTGCCATGACGGCTCCTTGGTCCGGGGCTAGATGACGCTGCCGCCGTTGACCGACAGCATCTGGCCGGTCACGTAGCGCGCCGCGTCGGAAGCGAGGTACACGGCCGCATGGGCGATGTCGTCCGGCGTGCCCCAGCGGCCCAGCGGGATCGACTTCGTGATGCGCTGCTTGACGCCCTCATCGAGCCCGCTGCCGTAGGCGGTCTCGATCCAGCCGGGGCCCAGTACGTTGACGCGGATGTGCGGCGCGGCCGCATGGGCGAGCGCACGGCTGAACGAGTAGACGCCTCCCTTCGCGGCGCAGAACACCTGGGCGTACTCGCTCTTCAATCCGCCCGCCAGCACATGGTCCCACGACATGTTCAGGATGACCCCGCCGGGGGGCTGCGCCCGCATCACCTCGACTGCCTTCCACGAGGCGAGTACCGTGCCCCGCAGGTCGACGGCGAGGAGCCGGTCGAGCTTCTCGGTCCAGGAGAGGCGCGACGCCTCGCCGGTGAGAATGTCGGCGCCCGCGTTGTTCACCCACACGTCCACACGGCCGAACGCCCGGCGGACCGCGTCCGCCAGGGCGTCGAGATCGCGACCCTCCGCGATATCAGCCCGCAGCGGCTCCGCCCGCCGCCCGGCCGCGCGCGCCTGCTCCGCGGTCTCCTCGGCGCCGCGGCGGTTGCCGCGGTAGGTGAGCGCCACATCGGCACCCTCCGCCGCGTACGCCAGCGCAATGGCGCGCCCGATGCCGCTCGACGCGCCCGTGACCAGCGCGATCTTGCCGTTGAGCGAGAACGTCGGGGCGGCCGCGTCTTCGCCGCCCGGCGCCGCCTGCAATACTTCACCTGCCTGTCGTTTTGACATCGCGTCTCCGGAAGCCTAACCTATCGGCGGCTTCACGACAGCCACAAGGGAGCGCACGGAAATGCGTCTGTTGGTGAGCGTCCGAGGGCCCGCCGAGGCGCGCGCGGCGGTCGCGGGCGGTGCAGACGTGATCGATGCGAAGGACCCCGCACGCGGCGCCTTGGGACCCGTGCGGGTCGACCGGCTCGCGGCGATCCGCCGGGCCGTTGGCGTGGCGCGACCCGTGAGCGCGGCCCTGGGCGACGCGTGCGATGACGCGACGGTGGAGGTCACGGCGGCCACGGCCGCCGGGCTGGCGTTCGTCAAGCTCGGGTTCGGGGGGGTCACGAGCGACGCGCGGGCGCAGGGCCTGGCGCTCGCCGCCCGGCGCGGCGCCGCGGGCG
>Ga0209234_1000261_pt1 | contig 16700 bp, 16 predicted proteins | sample GraSoi013_1_20cm_2_FD_185816 | JGI IMG/M metagenome (GOLD analysis project Ga0209234, IMG submission 185816) | Grasslands soil microbial communities from the Angelo Coastal Reserve, California, USA - Sample 08_20_2013_1_20cm (SPAdes) (version 2) | ecosystem: Environmental > Terrestrial > Soil >... | reverse complement strand
GCTCTGGCTTGGCTGGCACAGCAAGTGAAACCGGCCTGGTCGAACCAGGAACTTTGCCGTGGGTGAATACTCATTTTCACTCACAAGAAAGATAGCAGGAGCCCAACATGACGCTTCACGTTTCACGTCGTGCGTTTCTCAGTGGTCTGGGGGTGATGACCGCCCTTCCCGCAATCCCAGGCTATGCATCTTGGAATCCGCCGCTCTATCCGCCGATGGATTTGTCGTATTTTGATACGCCGATTTCGCCCGCGCCGGCTGACATTCTCTTCGGATACGCGTCCATCACTTGGGGCGGAAACGACCGGCGGGCGATCGAAGACATTCGCTCATTGGGCTTCCGCGGAATTCAATTGCGTGCCAATGTCCTCCAGGAATTTGGCGGCGCAGCGGAATTGCGGGACTTGCTCGACAAGCACCAACTGCAGATGATTGCGCTCTCCAGCGGGGGCGTGCGCATCGACCCGGCACTCCAAGCCGAAGAAATTGCCAAGCACACAGCTAATGCAAAATTTGTGCGCGATGTAGGAGGGCTGTATCTGCAAGTCACCGACGAACGTCCTAAAGACCGCGCCATCACCGCGGCGGACTATAAGCAACTGGGACGGCTGATTTCGGAAATTGGGAAACGTACCGCCGACCTGGGGGTCTCGCTCGGATATCACAACCACATGGGCTCGCTGGGAGAGCATCCCGAAGAAGTGGAGCAAATTCTCGAAGCCGCGGACCCGCGCTATGCCAAATTGGAGTTGGATGTGGCGCACTACTTCCAGGGGGGCGGCGATCCGGCCAAGGCCATTGAGAAATACAGTGACCGGCTGCTGTTCATGCATATAAAGGATGTCGAGCCGGCGCCCCCCAACGCGGCCGCCAAGCGTCCCTATCGTTTTGTCGAGCTCGGCCGGGGAAAGGTGGATCTCCCTGCCGTGTTCGAGGCACTGCGCAAGGTGAATTTCCGGGGCTGGGCTATCGTCGAGCTAGACGTCGTGCCCGACAAGACACGCACACCCAAAGAGTCGGGAGCCATTAGCAAGAAATATCTCGAAGAAAAGCTCGGGGTGACCGTATGACTTCGCCCTTCCGAGTCGCGGTAATCAATGACGAGATCAGCCAGGACTTCGGCCACGCCTGCGAGGTGGCCTCGCGGGAATTTGGCATGGAATGGATCGAGCTGCGCGGCATGTGGAACAAGAACCTGCTCAAGCTGGACGCCAAGGAAGTCGAAGAGGCGCGGCGCATATTGGAAAAAAACAAGTTGCGTGTGACCGATATCGCTAGCCCCCTTTTCAAGGTGGATTGGCCGGGCGCACCGAAGTCGAAGTACAGCCCTAAGCGCGATCAATTCAACGCAGACTTTACGTTTGAGCAGCAGGATGAAGTGCTGGAACGAAGTATCGAGCTGGCCAAGGCCTTCCACACCGATCGCGTCCGATTCTTCGATTTCTGGCGGCTCGAGGATCAGGCGCCGCATCGCACGGCCATAAATGAAAAGTTGCGGAACGCGGCGGAAGCAGCCGCCAAGAAGGATGTCATTCTAGTTCTCGAGAATGAACCTGCTTGTAATACGGCGACGGCGGCGGAAGCAGCCAAGGTCCTTGGCGGGGTTCCCTCGCCCAACCTCCTGCTCAACTGGGATCCCGGAAACGCAGCCACCCAGGGTGAGAAGCCTTACCCGGATGGATATGATCTTCTGCCGAAAGCGCGAATTGGCCACTGTCATTGCAAGGACGCGGTGAAAAAGCCCGACGGCAAGACGTATGGATGGGCCGCCATGGGACAGGGCATCATCGATTGGGCCGGCCAGTTTAGTGCGCTCAAACGGGACGGCTATCATTTCGCCGTGAGCCTGGAGACTCACTGGCGCGGAGCGGGCACCCCGGAAGAATCGACGCGGCAGAGTTGGACAGGGATGAAAAAAGAGCTGCAAGAGGCTGGAGCGATTTAGGCTGGAGGAGGCCGAAAATGGCGGACAACACCAGGCGTAATTTCATAAAACGGAGCGCCTTGGGTAGCGTGGCGATGCTCGTCTACCCACCTTCGCGAGTGCTCGGCGCAAATGACCGCGTGCGTGTGGGAATGATCGGTGTGGGTGGACGCGGGCAAGAATTGCTCAAACAGGTCCTGGGAGTTGCGAGCGCACAACTCGTCGCCATTGCCGACGTTTACACGGGCAGCCGCGAGGAAGCCAAACAGATGGCGCCCGGCATTCAGACCCTTGATGATCACCGCCGTCTGCTTGATAGGAAGGATATTGACGCCGTCATTGTAGCCAGCCCGCTGCACATCCACTGCCGGCATTTTGTGGATACGCTGGCGGCCGGCAAAGACCTTTACTGCGAAAAAACTATGACTTGGTCCATTCCGGAAGCGGAGCAATGCCTGGCAGCGGCGAAGAGTTCCGACCGGGTCGTTCAAATCGGACTACAGCATGAGAGTTCTGGATCACTGGCGGACACCCGGAAGTGGATCAAGGACGGAATTGTAGGGCCAGTTGCCCAAGTGGAGTCTTGGATGAGCCGCAACACGCCCCACGGCAGAGGTCAGTGGGTGCGCAAGGTGCCCTCGAACTGCACGGCGCAAAATGTCAATTGGAAGGCTTTTCTGAACGGGCGCCCCGATCGCGAATTCGATCCATTCAAGTTTATCAACTGGAGGTTGTACTGGGAGTTTTCAGGCGGAAACGTGACCGAGAACATGGTGCACCAAATCGCTTGGATTATGACGGCCCTCGATCTGCCGGAACCCAGCGCAGCGTTTATGTCCGGGGGCGTGTTCTCCGAGAAAGACGGACGCGAAGTGCCGGACACGATTGTAGTTACGCTCGAATATCCCGCGGACACAGTTGTCACCTGGCAATCCACTTTCAGCAACAGCCACTACGGCTTGGGCGAGCGCCTGCTCGGAAGCGACGGCACCATCGAACATATGTCCGGGGTAACCGACATGGCGACCGGAAAGTCTGCAGAGGGCATTCGTTATTTTCCTGAGAAGGCCAACCGGCGTGAAGGGACTACACTTTCCGGAGAAACTCCGAATCAAAATCATATGGCCAATTGGATCGATTGCGTGCGTACCCGTAAGATCCCGAATGCGTCAGTTGAGATTGGCTACCGCTCGGCGATGGCCGCGCACATGGCGAACATCTCTTATCGCCGCAAAGAGCGCGTCACCCTGGAAATGGCTAAGTCGCTTCCGCCGGAGTCCTCGGACGTATCGCTGGCCATCACATCTGCTCCTGAAGTTTAGCTGCGACGGCTTGGTAAGGGCTGGCTTCGCCAGCATCCCGAGCGCGAACGGATCACCAATCGGTACTTGAAAGCCGATGTGGGTACGCCGTTCAATGGAATGATAACCGCCCGCCCTACTTTAGGTCAGGGAATACGCCCGAGACTTCGATGGCGTCACGCGTCTCGCCATCAATCCCTCACGCTACCCGATCCCACCACCTCAGCACCCGCAGCGCGCGCAGAGTATTCCAGCGGCTCGGCGCGCCGAGGCGTTCAAGCTCGAAATACGTCCTCCCTTTGTATGCGTGTTCGAGCGACCAGCGTCCGTCCTTCTGCTGGCTGCTATGGACGATGTCGATGGCCTCAGCTAGGCGCGGGTCGCCAGGCGCGTTGACGGCTTGGAAGTAATCGAGCGCGCGGAGGATGTCGTAGTGCCATCTGGGCGGAAATGAGAAGCGCGTGAATACCGGCTTGATGATTTGGCCGGTACGATGGGAGCGAAAGAGCCGGTGTACCAAGAGGAATTCCCGGCCGCGGCGCTGCGCGGCCCGCACTTCCCGGACTTCGCGTCCACAGTGCAATTCGTAGAACCGCAGGGCCTCCAGTACATTTATCGTCGTGTGCACCGAAGCATGAGTTGCGCCATTCGAGCGCTGGCAATTCCACCCGCCGTCGGGCATCTGTTGCTCTAGCAGGTGGTTAGCAATGGTGTCGAGACGGGAGTCTTCATACTCGAAGTACGAGAGGACGGATAGGGCCATCCCCGTGACGCACGTCTCGCTCCGACCTGTCCATTTTGCCCAGAGGCCATAGTTGATACCGCCATCCTGCTGGAGCCCGCCATCGAGAAGAAGCTTACAGGCCCTTCGCGCCTGCCGGGTGCGGGGTAGTAAACCGAAGTCACGGAGCATCAGCATCGTATAGGTGGTCGAGATCCACTTTGGCGAGTAGAGCCCGCCGTCCGACGCTTGCCCACCAGCCCATGTGCCCTCCGGGTCCTGCTTAGCAAGTAGACGGGCCCCCCAGCCATCGTGCGCAACCCTTCGCCGCTCTCGGTCGACGGTGCGTTCTGCCGTCTGCACCAAATCCCGCAGGACCTGCCAACGAATGGCCGGGTCTCCATCCAGGAGCCATCGCATCACCCTATCCGCCCGCGGTCCCGAAGTCACTCCTGAGGCGCTCATAGACTTTCGAACTTGGCTAAAACTAGACTGGGCTCGCTCCATGAGACCTCTAACCTGCAGCCGTCATCAGTGCCGCTTGACCTGGATGGTAAGTCGAATGGTTCGCCAGATGTTCGATCAGATGCATCAATGTGATTTGTGTTTTGCGAAAAGGAACCATTTTTTCCAAGGATTCGTTGGTCACGCGATTCCCGAACTCTGTCAAGAAGGCGGACGGACCCTTCGTCAGGGAGAATCTTACCTTGCCCCGGCGAGGCAGCAAAATCCGACTGATCGTCCCGGGGACCCCGTGGCGAGAAGCCCGGCACTTTAAGTCTTTGCCTGAGTCAGTCGTCGAACATGGCGTTAATTTCGCGGTAACCTACGGCTTCGTTCGCGAATTCAAACGTGCCGCGCTCGCGCATCTCGCGGGCGGCGCGCAGGAAGGCTCCGAAGGCGGCACGCGCTAGGGCACTGCCAACGCTGATCCGCTTGACGTGGAGGGCTGACAAGGCCGCGCGAGACAATTGAACGCCTTCTAGACCCATTACCACGTTCACGGGGCGATCCACTGACCCCACGACCGCGGCAATGTCATCCTTGGTAGACACGCCGGGGGCGTAGAGGACGTCGGCGCCGGCCTCCTGGTAGGCTTGCAAACGCTTGATCGTGTCGTTCAAGTCAGGCCTTCCGACGACGAAGTTTTCCGCACGCGCGGTCAAGGTAAAGCGAAACGGAAGGTGGCGCACCGCTTCCGCGGCCGCGAGGATTCGCTCGGCGGCATGCCCAAGCTCATACACCGTACAATTCACGCGCCCGGACACGTCTTCAATCGAGCCGCCAACAAGCCCGGCCTGCGCGGCGAGCTTGATGGTCTCCGCTACGATCTGAGGGGTGTCTCCGAAACCATTCTCGAGATCGGCGCTGACAGGCAGGTCGGTCGCCGAGACGATGGCGGCCACGTGGGCCATGGTTTCGTCACGACCAACGGTGCTGTCGGGTTGCCCGACGGAGAAGGCATAACCAGCACTGGTGGTGGCCAGCGCCTCAAAGCCCAGACGAGCCAGCAGCCGCGCCGTGCCGATGTCCCATGGATTCGGAATGATGAATGCGCCAACCCGTCTGTGAAGCGCATGAAAGGCTGCACCCTTTTCGGCTTGCGTCAACATGTTCGGCCTTACGGTGCGGCTGGCAGTGCAGCGGGAACGCCAAAGGTTCCATCGACCACTTCAACGAAGTTTCTTTCTTCGCGAAAAATGAAACGCTTTGATTGCGACGTCGCGAAATTCTCACGCCCCTCCGAATCCGCCTTTAGGCGTATTCGGTACGCCTCATATGAAGTCAGGCTGTCGAATGCGATCAACCCCCATGCAACATCATTTGTTCCTTCATGGGGTAGAAAATACCCGACCAGATGTCCGCCGCATCGAGGAACGATGCGGCCCCAATTCTCGGCGTACTTCTTGAACGCATCTCGCTGTAATGGATCGATCTGGTAGCGTATGACGCACATGATCGTCATTGGTATCCCCTTCATGGCCGGTCTGGCCGGTGTATCGCAGCCGGCGGTCGGCGCCGCGACCGTTGCCAAGATGCCGCCGATAGCTTCGCGGCGGCTGATAGGCACAGTTGTGGGCTTTGTTGGTTGCATGCACGGCAGCATGCCAGTTGCCTGACATGAACACTTCGTCTACCATCAAAGTATGAATGTCGAAGATCATGCGGACCGTGCGGCCTCCGGAATTGCCGCGACCATCGGTGAGCCGGCGCGCGCCCGCATGCTGTACTGCCTGGTGGACGGACGCGCACGAACGAGCACCGAGCTTGCGATGGTCGCTCGCGTAACGCCGTCAACCGCCAGCGTGCACCTGCAGCGGCTCAAGTCGCAGCGATTGGTGAAGGTGTTCGCGCAGGGGAAACATCGCTACTACAGCCTGGAAGGAGCCAGTGTGGCCGTCGCGCTCGAATCCCTGAGCGTGCTGGCCGGCGGATCCCCCGACGTATTTGTGCCCAACACGCCCCATCCGCTGCGCGCCGCACGAACTTGCTACGATCACATCGCGGGCACACTGGGCGTCTCGCTGCATGACCGCTTCAAGGCACTGGGCTGGCTGTCAGGCGGCTCAGGTGCCGATAACCCTTACGACCTCACACCAGGTGGAGTGCAGGCGTTCGAAGCTCTTGGTATTGATATCGAGGCAACTCGGAAACTGCGGCGTCGTTTCGCCTACGCCTGCGTGGACTGGAGTGAGCGACGACCGCATGTCGGTGGCGCGGTCGGAGCGGCGGTGCTGAACGTGGCCCTGCACCGAAAATGGGTGATCCGGGATCTCGATAGTCGCGCCTTGACCATCACCAGAGCTGGCCGACGTGAAATGCAGACTCGCTTCGGCCTTCACGATTGAGGCGTTGAGCTCACGCCTGTGGGCCGCCAGAACTCCTCAACACCGAAGATCTCGGTCCGCTACAGCCACTCGAGCGGGATGAAAGAACACCATCGTGGTATAACTCCGGGCTATGTTCAATCTGCGTCTTTCTGCTTCTCGCCGCGCCCCGCTTCGGCGAAGTTCTCAGCGTGAGGGCCGCGCCAAAATCAGTCGGGTAGATGTCCAGTAATCCGACTTCCCATCTCACGGCCAATTCGGAGAAATCGAATCTATCATTCCGCCTGTCCAATACTGATAAAAGCCTTCGTCGCAGGGCCTCATTACATCACCATATTTCTTTTTCGCGTGGCTGCCCCAGTGGGGTTTCCTGCCGTCGGCGTCGCAGAAACCGTACTCGTCGGACAGCCCCCATGAGCTGAACACCCGCCCCGACTTCTTGGCAATGTGGGGATCCGCGGCCAGCGCAACCACGGCCCGTCCGGAATACAGCGGCGTCTCGGACTCCTCAAAATTGGGATCCTTCTTCGCGGCCTCCCGCCAATTGGCTTCGGTTACCCCGAAGTGCTCCAGCATCGATTCGGACCGTAGAAAACCGGGAGTAAGCGCAAGTACTGTCACATTCTTGCGACGCAGCTCACGAGCCATGGCAAACGCCATGCGGATGACGCTGGTCTTCACCAGATCGTAGAATAAATTCCCCCGGTACTGATACGAATCGCCGTCAGTCACTTCCACGATCAGGCCCCCGCTCGATTTTTTTGCAGATTCGATGAGCAAGGGGGCGGCGAAATGGCACGTAATGATGTGCGTGTAAAGGGCGCCTTCCATCATCTGGAAGCCTTTTGGCAGGTCGAGCTGCCAGAAGGGTTTCCCAAATTCCAGGAACGGATCTCCACCCCAGATGTTATTGACTAGGATGTCGAGCTTGCCGTGCTCCTTCTCGATCCGGGCGATGAGCATCTGGACGGCTCCGCGGTTGGTATGGTCGACGAAGACCGGGATACCCAGCCCCCCGCGCAACGTCACCCTCTCGGCCGTTTCTTCAACCGTCTCGAGCCTCATCGAAGCGCTTCGCGTCGAATTTCTAGTTGCCCGCGAACTGCGCCCCGTGCAGTACACCGTCGCGCCGGCCTCTCCCAAGGCTACCGCGATTCCTCGGCCAGCCCCCCGGCTTGCACCTGCCACTAGGGCGACTTTTCCGCGCATGTTTGGGGATGTGTAGGAAGGGGACATGGGTGCCTCTATACCTCATCGCTCAATCTTAAACTAATTTGTGCGCGTCGCAACGGACCGGAAGGACCATAGCAGCCAATGTAGCAGCACAAGTGAAAGAGGATCCACCCTGAAGGAGCGCATGTTCCGATGATCAGGAGTTGGCGGTCGGAAGTGCGCGCGTGTGGATCCTAAGGCCTAGGAACCAACACAGCCGAAGCTATGAAATCGGCCTGAGTTGGCTAACGATCTCGCCCAACCAGGCTTCTAGTAGTGACCGCTGGTCGGGCGTCATCTCTGTGAACGCAAGGCCCATCCCAAATCGCGGGTCGCAGTAGACCACCTTGGCCTTGGTCTCGAAGACGCCCTGATCCCTCAGAATCCGCAACCCCACCAGGGTCCCCTCGGGGAACGGATTTAGCGCGTCAATATAGCAGCCCCCCAGGCCCAGTTCCGATGTGCGCGCCGAGAGTAGCGCCCCGGAACGCGGCTCGGTCACCTCGGCAGAAGCGACCAGCGGACAACGCCGAACGGAACGCTTCTTAGCCGGTTGCAAGGGTTTGTTTCTTTTGATCATGGAGCATCACTTCTTCACGGCAATCTCGCCGCAGAAGCTTGTCTCAATCAGCTAATGTCGAAGGGCGGCCTATTCCTTCATCCATATTCAGTCCAAAGCTACCATGACAGCAACTCCCGTTGCATCCGGAACATGCCGTCCCCGCGTGGCCGCCACGAAGTCAGTTCGAGAGTCACGCCAGTCGATCAAGGGTCCGTTTATACCCTGTATTTGGAACAATTGCGCATCTATTTCCGAGGGGGACGCGGTTTTCTCTTTAGCCAGGATTCCCGAGTATCGCCGGGAAATTACGGGCAAATTATTGATATCGCATTCCAAGAGATAATGCGCTGCAATCAGGACTTACCCTAAGTCCGTGATATAAACTTTCGGTCCGGCTCAGTGCATCCACGATAACAAACTATCATGCGTCCAGTCATTCAAGTTTCGGGAGTCCGCAAGACCTATGGCAAAACGGTGGCTGTCGACGAGGTGTCGTTCGATGTAAACGAAGGTGAGATTTTCGGTTTAATCGGGCCCAACGGCGCGGGAAAAACCACCACCATGGAGTGCATCGAAGGTCTGCGCACGCCCGACCAGGGTACCATCTCGGTCTTAGGTCTTGATCCCTTTCGTCACGTCTACAAGCTGCAGGACCGCATCGGGGTTCAGCTCCAGCAGGCGCAGTTGCAGAAGCGGATAAAAGTGTGGGAGGCGGTAGACCTGTGGGCTTCGCTTTACCAGAAGAAAGCGATCGACGGTGAACACTTACTCGAACAACTCGGTCTCGCCGATAAGCGGGGTGCCTGGTTCATGAACCTCTCCGGAGGCCAGAAGCAGCGTCTGTTTATCGCCCTTGCACTGATCAACGATCCGGAGGTGGTGTTTCTCGACGAGCTGACCACCGGGCTGGACCCGCAGTCCCGGCGGGCAATCTGGGATCTGGTGCGCGGCATCCGCGCCCGCGGCAAGACAGTCTTTTTGACCACTCATCTGATGGAAGAGGCCGAACGGTTGTGTGATCGGGTAGCAATCATCGAGCATGGACGGATCATCGACATCGACAGGCCGGAGCAGCTCGTCGACCGACACTGCCCTGAGCGAACCGTGATTCTCGCTACGGACGACCCCATCGCTGAAGACCGCTTCCGGGCCATCCCCGGAGTTGAGGCGGTGATCTTGACTGACTTGCGATTCACCATTCGCGGTCGGGGCGACGACCTAGTGACCGAGCTGATTCGTTGTCTGTCCGAGAATCGGATCCGGGTCACGGATTTCCGCACGATTCTCCCCAACCTTGAGGACGTCTTTCTCAAGCTGACCGGTCACTCGATTCGCGAGTAGGTTCGATAATGATGCGTGGACTCTGGAAACTGACTTGGATCGAGATCAAGATCTTCCTGCGCGAACCGCTTGGCGCATTTGGCACGATCGGTTTCCCTGTTCTGGTTTTCCTCTTGTTGGGCCGTGTAGCCGGCCGCAGACTCGCACCACCTCCACTCGCTGCCAGCAGTTTTATTCTCGTGACTCTACCAGTCCTGGCTTCGGTGCTGATCGCCGTCAGCGCTGTGCTTTCGCTGGTCACGATAATCTCCATCTACCGCGAAGGCGGCATCCTCAAGCGACTACGCGCCACGCCGCTGCGCCCGCATACCATCCTTACCGCCCACGTGATCGTGAAGCTGATACTCACCGCGGCCACGCTGGCCGTAATGGTCCTGGCCGGCAAACGCTACTACCCCGTCGACGTTCATGCTCCATTGTTCTCTTTCATGCTTGCGCTGCTAATCAGCACTTGGAGCATCCTGTCGATCGGTTTTCTCATCGCCAGCATCGTTCCCACGGCCCGCTTTGCGCAGCCGATCGGGGCGATTATTCTGTATCCTATGATCGCCGTCTCGGGGCTCTTCGTGCGGGTAGACTCGCTGCCGCCAGTGCTTCACGCGGTGGCGCGAGTGCTGCCGCTAAGCTACGCGGTGGCACTACTCCAGGGAATCTGGAACGGCGACGCCTGGTCAAGCCACGTGGGCGACGTAGCGGCACTGGCCGTGTTGTTTGCCGTTTGCACAGCGCTCGCGACGAGGGTTTTTCGTTGGGAGTAGCAAGGTTGCTCGATGCCCTATGCGACGGAGCGGCGGGGCCGAGACGGGGCTGCTTTCATGTTTTGTTGCGGCTCTCGGAGACCTGCTCGTATCGCAGCAGCGCCTGTGTTGGCGCAATCCGTGATACTCTTCGCGCCGCCTGCGAGGTCTTAGCCCTCAAAACGGTTTAGCAAGCCTGAACCGTCCTAGGTCCTGTTGTTTGGATTGAATGATTCAGGTGCGGACAAAATCCTTCCGGCAAGGGCGGATTGGAAGCAACCCCCGGACCGCCCCTCTAACTCGAGTCAGAAGCTTAGGGTTCAGTCCGGTACAGGTTAGGCCAGTTGTCCCGTTCCGGCACAGTTGCCGACCTGCGAGCTAGATCATTCAGCCTTCAACCACCTGTATTCCGTTGCTACAACAGGGATTCGAGTTCGCGCCTGCATCTCCGTTGGCCCCCGGCGTGCCCAGCATTTTCTACCCGAGCGCCAACCTGAGATGACTGAAGGCGTACCAATTCCAGCGCGTGGTTCACGATTGCAGGTGAGTTCTCCTATGACGCAGGTGCAAAAAACGGTCTTAGCAGTTTCTGTCCTCTTGGCGATTCAGCTTGCAGCACTCTTCTACTTTGGGAGCCGTCCTCCGGGTCCTTTACTGTCCGACTCGGTTCAGGTAGTCATCCTAATATTATGTATCGCAGCGTCGTTCAGGGCGGCTCGGCGATCCAACGCTCTGGGGCGAACATTCTGGCAACTAGCGGTATTTTCCTTTACATTAATGCTTCTGGCCCAGGTCCTTCAGACTCTAGACGATGTCGTAGGTCTCTCTCCCTTTTGGCAGTGGCTTTCCAGCACGTTGTTTGTGTTCTGGTATGGGGCCATGAGCATGGCGCTGTTCCTGGATTCAGACTTCGAGCCAGCGCACTTCGACCGACTTAATATCTTCGATTTTATTCAAGCATTTGTGTTTTGGGCGGCGGTGTCTCTCTATTTTTCCGATATTTCGTCACACTCGCAATCAGCTCAGGAACTCGCCTGGGCCTTGTGGCGGCGTTCACTCATCTATGACGCCGTTTTGTCGGGCGCCTTTCTATTGCGCGCGATCTTGGCGGACTCCCATGTTGTTCTTAAGTTGTTCGGAAGAATGAGCGCATATTTTCTCTTGGCCGGCCTCATGGATGCCTATTACACCTACCCGGGCAGGAACCTGCGCTCCGGCAGTTGGTTCGACGTCGTATGGGTTCTCATCAATGTCATACCCCTGATGACTGCAACCACCTGGAGCCAGCCAGAAAAATCTGACCGCGCATCCGGGAAATCCGCGGCTCGCAAAGGAATTGTGGCGAAGCAATTATTCGCATTGCTATGCCCGCTTCTGGTGCTCGGGATGTCCTTGCTTATTATCCGACAGCGCGTCCTCTTGGCTGCGACCATCATGACCGTTTCTTTTCTTTGTGCCATTGGAAGAATGCTGGTGATCCAGAGCAGGCAGAGCAGGGCCGAAATGGAGTTGTTGCAGGCGAAGGAAATCGCGGAGGCCTCTAGCCACTCGAAGAGCGAGTTTCTCGCCAATATGAGCCATGAAATTCGCACACCGATGAACGGCATCCTCGGAATGACCGACCTTGTTTTGGACACAGAACTAACGGTCGAACAGCGCGATTGCCTCGGCCTCGTCAAATTCTCAGCCGAGTCACTCCTCACCGTGATTAACGATATTTTGGACTTCTCCAAGGTTGAGGCTGGCAAGCTGGCGCTCGAATCAATCCCGTTTGATTTGCGCGAGAGTCTCGGCGAAACGATGAAGTCACTTGGTTTTCGCGCGCATCAAAAAGGCCTGGAACTAATTTATGACGTTCGAGCGGACGTTCCAGAGGCCATCCTTGGCGATCCCGGTAGGATTCGACAGATTCTGATAAATTTGATCGGGAATGCGATCAAGTTCACGGAACGTGGTGAAGTGCTTGTCACCGTAGTTGAAGAATCCGCCGCCGCCATCACCTGCCTGCATTTTACCGTGAAAGACACTGGGATAGGCATCCCCACCGACAAGCAAGTGAAAATCTTTGAAGCATTCTCCCAGGCCGATGGCTCGATGACCCGAAGTTACGGTGGCACTGGGTTGGGACTCACGATCTGCACAAGACTTGTGACCATGATGGGCGGAGCCATTTGGGTGGAGAGCCAGCTTGACCAAGGTAGTACGTTTCATTTCACACTCCGCTTGGCTGAGCAGGACTCGCCTCCCCTCCGTTCTGATCCTCTACAGCCAGAACAGTTGCGTGATCTGCATGCTTTGATTGTGGACGATAACTTCACCAACCGAAGAGTTCTCAACGGGATTCTGACTGGTTGGGGAATGAAGCCGACCGAGGTCGAGGGTGGCCGAGCTGCGCTTCAGGCGCTCGAAGTCGCAAAAAGCACCGGTCGTCCCTTTCCCCTTATTCTGTTGGATGGAGAGATGCCGGAAATGGACGGTTTTACCCTCGCTGAAAGGATAAAGAAAGATCCGCATCTGGTCGGCGCCACCATCATGATGCTGACCTCGGCGGGACACCTTGGCGACGCGGCCCGTTGCCGTGAGCTGGGAATTTCCGCCTACCTTGTAAAACCGATCCGCCAGGGAGAGTTGCTGCAAGCAATATGTAATGTCTTGAATCTTTCGATTCAGAAGAATGCTCCATTGGTGACCCGTCATACGCTGCGAGAGGTGCGGAACCGATCGCGAATCCTGTTGGCGGAAGACAACGCGATAAATCAAGCGCTCGCGGTGCGCTTACTCGAAAAGCGTGGGTACATGGTTTCCGTCGCGGTCAACGGCCGGGAGACACTAGCGGCTTACGATAACAAGAACATTGACCTTGTGCTTATGGACGTCCAAATGCCTGAGATGGACGGTCTCGAGGCCACTGCGGCAATCCGGCAGAGGGAACGGTCTACAGGCAGGCACACCCCCATCGTAGCCATGACTGCACATGCCCTCAAGAGTGATGAGGAGCGCTGCTTGTCAGCGGGGATGGACGCTTACATTTCAAAGCCCATTCGGACAAACGAGCTGTTCACAACGATTGAGAGGCTGCTCGGAATGAGCAATCCAGCAGGGGCATCCAATGATGTCGAGACTCGAAAAGAGTTGACACACGCGCCCGAGGCAAAGTTCTAGGCCAACGGAGACCCTGTTTCCACGGGACCGGATTTTATCCGTTACTGGCAGCGTTAGGCGATGACCGATGGCTCCCGATCCCCAACTTCGGTACGGCTCGTCAGTCGAGGCGACGAAGGCCATTCACGTAACGGCGCGGAACTCAAAACCAAGCATTCCCCCGAAGGTCGGAATACTGCAAAATGAGAACATGACTCGAGTCCCGCGCTCTCTGAGCACCTCACTTCTGGTTAGCCTAGTCGCGATTCTCAATCCAGTCTCCGGCCAGTCTCCTCCGTCAGCTCAACACGCGGAACGCCCGACGCCGCCAACACGCAATCCCAATAGTCCCGGGTATGTCAGGGCCCAAGACTTGCCCGACGGCTCAAACCCTCCGGCCAATGCGGACGGTAATTTCATCATCGGGCCTACCCACGATGTTCCTGCCGAGATGTCTGTCCAGGACGGCATACCTAGGGGAACGGTGACGGAGTTCACTATGAACTCGTCGGACAGCAAGGTCTATCCAGGCATTGCACGTGACCCCGGCACCAGCGGAACTATTGATCCTGCTAATCCCGCAAAGCTCGTGGTGACCACAAGCCACCCCGCTCCGTACACGCGGAGGGTGAGCGTCTATGTTCCCAAGCAATACGTGCCGGGTAGCGTCGCCCCTTTCATGGTCGGGGCAGACGGGCCTGACCCGTTGCTTTTTTCGGCTGTGGAGACCTTGATTGCTCAACATAAGGTCCCGGTGATGATTGCCATTTCTATCGGCAACGGAGGCGGGGACGCGCAGGGGAGTGAACGCGGTCTTGAGTACGACACAATTTCCGGAGTCTATGCCGAGTTTGTGGAGAGCGAAGTTTTGCCTCTGGTGGAAACCGAAGCTCACGTGAAACTCACTAAGGATCCGGACGGCAGGGCAACCATGGGTGGCAGCTCAGGAGGCTCTTGCGCGTTGATCATGGCTTGGTATCACCCCGAGCTTTATCACCGCGTTCTCACCTATTCCGGAACATTTGTAAACCAGCAGTGGCCGTACAATCCGCAAACGCCGCACGGTGCTTGGGAGTTTCACGAGCATCTTATCCCGGACACCCCAGCCAAGCCGATACGAATCTGGATGGAAGTTGGTGACCGCGATCTCTTGAATCCGAACGTGATGCGCGACAATATGCACGATTGGGTTCTCGCAAACGAGCATATGGCTAGCGTACTCGCTGCCAAGGGCTATCACTACCAGTTCGTATTTGCCCGCAACGCCGGACACGTTGACCGAGCGGTGAAACAACAGACACTCTCCGAAGCCCTTCAGTACATCTGGCAGGACTACCGATCTTCGGGGATCAAGAATTGATCCGCTACTCGCGGAGGAATCGGCTGATCGCGCACCGGCAAATGCAGAACGCCGAGCGCCTCGAGGAAGGCAGCTGCGTGCTGCGCCATCTCTTCAATCAAAGTTGGAACATCACCGTTAGAGCTGGAGACCCCGGCGTTGTTGAACAAGATCACTTCGCGGTCCCGGGCAAACCGTCGGTCAACGCGGGATCTCAGCGATCCATGGTTGCGGTAAAGTGCAGGAAGAAGAGCAGCGGGATGTCGATGGTTATGCCGAAGCGGCGGTTGGCGAAGCGACGGTACGGGCTGGCCGACGATCCTTTCCAGGGTTGTGATACTCGCTCATGCCGATGACTTGGCTTATACTCCGCCCATGGGGCAAGGCATACCGATCGTTCCCCGCCTATTAATCTTCGTCCTGTCCGCTGCCGCTAGTGTTTTCGCTCAGGCCAATCCCGACTGGAGCGAACCGTTCCCACCATTTCACATCGCAGGCAACCTGTACTACGTTGGGAGTAAGGGGCTGGCGAATTACCTGGTCGCCACACCGCGAGGGAACATCCTTATCAACAGCGATCTGGAAAGTAATGTGCCGATGATTGAGGCGAGCATCGAGAAACTCGGATTCAAGTTCAAGGACACCAAGATTCTGCTAATCAGTCACGCGCACTGGGATCACGACGCCGGGAGCGCTACGATCAAGGAATTGACCGGTGCGACGTACATGGTGATGGATGCGGACGTGCCTGTCGTCGAATCTGGTGGCAAGACTGATTTCGAGTATGGCAACAGTCCCACTTCCCTCTATCGGCCCGTCAAGGTGGACCGCGTATTGCACGATGGCGACGAAGTGAGACTTGGTAGTGCCGTGCTCGTCGCGCACCTCACTCCAGGACACACCAAAGGCTGCACTACCTGGACGATGGAGGTGACAGAACGCGGTAAGACATACAACGTGGTGATCCTCGGCAGCCCCAATGTGAACGCTGGCTACAAACTGGTCGACAACTCAGCTTACCCGCAGATCGCCGAAGACTACGAGCGCATGTGGGGCGTTCTGAAGTCATTGCCCTGCGATATTTTCCTCGGTGCCCATGGTAACTACTTCGGACTCGAAGAAAAGTACCCTCTTATGAAAAAGGGAGGCGCGAACGCGTTCGTCGATCCTAGTGGCTACAAAAAGTATATTGCCCAAAAGGAACAGGAATTCCGCGCCGAATTGACAAGACAAAAACTCGCCGCCAAATGAAAGGCTGAGCGAACGAGAGAGTCGGCGTAAATGCCGGGGGATTCGGAATTTGGATCCAACCCGACTAAGACGAGATAACGATCGATTCGATGGCTGCTCTGGCACAAGAAACGCGTCTCAATATTTTTCGCTTGCTCGTGCGGCACGCGCCCAACGGACTTCCGGCAGGAACAATCGCGCACCGCCTCCGGTAGCCCGGCCCAACGCTTTCCTTTCACTTTAAGTGCTGGCCGCAGCTGGGCTCGTTCGGCCAGATAAGAACGGACGGTCCATCGCTTATTCCGCGAAGCTGGACAACGTCAACCGCCTGACGGGGTTCCTAATGGAGAATTGCTGCGGCGGG
>Ga0209234_1000260_pt1 | contig 16774 bp, 12 predicted proteins | sample GraSoi013_1_20cm_2_FD_185816 | JGI IMG/M metagenome (GOLD analysis project Ga0209234, IMG submission 185816) | Grasslands soil microbial communities from the Angelo Coastal Reserve, California, USA - Sample 08_20_2013_1_20cm (SPAdes) (version 2) | ecosystem: Environmental > Terrestrial > Soil >... | reverse complement strand
TGCCATCGCCGTGGCGACGGCGATCCTGCCCATGATGTCCCATCAGGCCGCGGCCAAGGACTACGAATCCCTGAAGAAGACGCTGGCGTTCTCCGTGCGCATCGTGGCCTTCATTACCATACCTGCGGCTCTAGGACTGATGATTCTGCGTGAGCCGATCATCAGGGTGTTGTTCCAGCACGGGCAGTTTGTTGCGGAGTCCACGCGTTTGACGGCAAGGGCTTTGCTCTACTACGCCGTAGGTTTGCCAGCACTGGCAACGGTAAAGCTGGTAGTTCCAGCCTTCTATTCGACGGGAGATACTAAGACACCTGTCATAGTCGCGTCGATTTCGCTGGGCATCAACGTTTTGCTGAACATCATTTTTCTGCAATTTTTCTTCAAGCGCGTGCAGAATGGCGGTCCCGCCCTGGCGACAGCCATCGCCTGCTTTTTTGATTTCTTCGCACTGTTTATTATTTTTCGTTTGCGCTACGGGGCTATGGGAACGATGGAGATATTGCGATCCTTCGGAAAGACCTCCTTGTGTGCCAGTATCATGGGAGTAGGGTGCTGGTTCGGAAATTACTACACTGCTTTTACGATCCACTCGCGCTTCCTCGTGCAACTTGTCGTTTTTGCCGCCCTGATCATCGGGGCGACTGCCGTCTACCTCGCCCTTGCTTGGCTCTTCCGCTGCCATGAAATCGAGGAGGTCTACGGAATTGCAACGCGGCGCACCGTCGGCGCTGGGAACGGATACGTGGAGCCCTGATGGAAATTGCGGCAACTGCTTCGGCATTTTTGACTCACGTGCGGGTGGAGAAGGGACTCTCCTCCAACACCGTATCTGCGTATCGTCGTGATCTCGTAAAATTCGATGAATTTGCCCGCAAACGCAAGCTGAGCCTCCAGGCCGTCAGCCGCGACGATCTTGTGGATTTCCTCGCGGGACTCTATCGTCAAAAGCTCGAGAGCAAGACAGTGGCGCGGCACCTGGTCACCCTGCGTAACTTTTTCCGTTTTGCCCAGATCCAGGATCTGATTTCCGAAGATCCCTCCGTGAATCTCGAATCGCCGAAAATCCGGCGTTCCCTGCCGGGCTATCTCCGCCTCGAGGAAGTCGAGCGCCTCCTTTCCCAGCCCGATGTCAAGACTCCTCTGGGCTTGCGGGACCGCGCCATGCTCGAGGTTTTGTACTCGACCGGCTTGCGTGTGTCGGAACTCACCGGGCTGCGCGTCAGCGATCTCGATGCCAAAGTCGGCTGTGTTCGTTGCATCGGCAAAGGCGACAAGGAACGAATTGTTCCCGTTGGCAAGAAGGCCCTCACCATCGTCGAAAGGTATCTCCGCGACGCCCGGCCGAAGCTGCTCGGGAAAGTGCCACGCAGCCCAACCTTGTTCGTGAATCGGCGGGGCGCGCCGCTCAGCCGTGTCGGCGTGTGGAAGATACTTTCATCCTACGGACGCCAAGCGGGTATGCGCGTAGCGCTTACCCCGCACATGCTGCGGCACAGCTTTGCCACGCACTTGCTCGAGCGCGGAGCGGATCTGCGGTCCGTGCAGCTCATGCTCGGCCACGCGGACATTTCCACCACCCAAATTTACACCCACGTCGTCGAGGAGCGTTTGAAGCAGATTTACAAAGCGCATCACCCGCGTGCATAACGCGGCAGGCCAGGGAAACTCATTGCGGGTGTCTCTGCGGCAGTCAGCGCGGACACCCTGAAGCAGAAGGAGCGCAATGCCAGACTACATGTTTTTGCTGGAAAGCCGGCTCTCTCCCGAACAGCGCGCCGTGATGTTGCGCGTGCAGGAACTCTCCGCCGCACTCGGATTCAATGCTTACCTGACGGGCGGCACCGTCCGCGACCTGGTTACCGGCGCCTCGCTGCGCGATCTCGATTTCACCGTGGAGGGGAATCCCTCGAAGATCGCGCACGAACTCGAAAAAGGTGGCGCCCGGATCATCTCCGAAGATGAAAAACTTCGTCATGTCGAGGTGCTCTTCGCTGGCGACTGTGAAGGGAGCATTTCCGCCGCCCGCGACGACCATTACGTTCGCCCAGGAACGCGCCCTGAGATTCGCTGGTCCACCATCATGGAAGATCTGCGCCGCCGCGATTTTTCTCTCAACGCCATCGCCATTTCCTTGAACCCCGCCTCGCGCGGCTTGCTGCTCGATCCCACAAACGGCCTGTCCGATATCGAGCGGGCCGAAGTGCGTGCGCTCACCATTCACAGCTTCACCAACCAGCCGGTCCGTTTGTTGCGGGTCTTGCGCTTCGCGGCGCGCATGGGCTTCAAGATTGAGCAGCGCACTCAGGAATGGTTTGACCTGGCCATCGAACGCAATCTGCAGCACACCATTGCGCCGGAAGATGCCGGTGGCGAGCTTCGAGCGGTTGCTCGCGAAGAAAGGCCGTCCGTCGTGCTGAAGGCTTGGGAAGAGCGCGACCTCCTGGAGGCCATCAATCCGGTCTTGGCGAAAAAACATCCGGCTTACGACGCCATCGGACGCCTGATGAGAGTGCGCGAGGACCTGTTCACCGCGGGTTTCCGTCCGCGTCTCGCTGCCCCGATGCTCCTCGCTATTTTAGGACGCTTAAAGAAACGGGAACAGGCCAACATCCTCCAGAAGGCCGGGTTCCGTTCGGCCGAAGTGGAATCCGCGCTCGGTTTTGAGGAAGAATCGTTGGAGGCCCAGAGGGAGCTTACGGGGCGCAAGATGGACGCTCCGATCGATGCTTTCCGATTTCTCGAGAAACTTCCGCTCGATCAGATTGCGTACCTGATGGCTGAGTCCAATAAATCAGCCGCCCTTTCAAAGATTCGGGCCTTCCTGAACAAGTGGCGCCCGGTTCGCATTGCTCTTCCGGCGGTGGCCACCGAACTGGAAGCGCTTGGTATGCCGCGGGGAGCAAAGTTCGACCAGATTGTCGACCAAGTCTTCGCCATGCAACTTACCGGCCGCGGGAAGACTCCCGAGGAGAGGGAAAAAATTCTGCGAAAGCTCAGCGGCATCAAGGAACCCCCAAAAAAGAAGGAGAAGGAAAAGAAGGCGTCAAAGGGCGCCGACAAAGCTCACGCCGCTGCGGCCATGGGCGATGCTGCTCACAAGAAGCACGCGGCTGCGAAAATCGAGGCGACAACGCATGCCGCCAAGGGGACAGCAGCGCGCCCGAAGCCCCACGCAAAGCATGCTGCCCCGGCCTCCCATAGCAGGAGTGCGGCCCCTGGCAAGAAGAGTCACGGGCGCAAGTAACGCCGCCGGTGGGAAGGTCACGCTAGGTAACCGAATCTCCCGGCAAGGGAGCTCTCCAAGAATCGATCCCTCGCGTATATCGAAGAGCATAATCGCCAACCCAAACCCTTTATTTGGACCGCCAAGGCCAATGACATTCTCGGAAAAGGCTAAACGCGCCAAGCCCAACCTCAATAACCGCCCATCCGTGTGACGCCGTAAACAGGACGAATCGACAGATTCGCCGTTCCGATTGGTGCGCGGCATATCGACTTTTTCAGTATCCTGTTAGAATCAAGTTCCATGGGCCAACCGCAGTTTGTTCATCTTCACGTTCACACCGATTACAGCCTGCTCGATGGGGCCTGCGAAACCTGCGAGCTCTTGGACGAAGCGTCCCGGCAGAAAATGCCCGCCGTGGCCATCACCGATCACGGCAATCTCTTCGCCGCCGCCAATTTCTTCTATGAAGCCAGCAAGCGCGACGTCAAACCGATCATCGGCTGCGAAGTCTACGTGGCCAAGGGTAGCCGCCATGACCGTGGCGAAAAAACCGAGGGTGGCAACGGCCAGGATCGCGGCGACGCCGAACCCGGAATGCGCGGTTCGAATCATCTGGTGCTCCTGTGCGAGTCGCTTGAGGGCTACCACAATCTAATCAAGTTGGTCTCCGCCGGCTTTCTTGAGGGCTTCTACTACCGCCCCCGCATTGACTACGATTTGCTTGCCAAACACAGCAAAGGCTTGATTGCGCTCTCCGCCTGTCTTCGCGGGCCAGTGACCGAAGCGGTCGTGGATCAGAAGTACGATCGGGCGCGCGAGAATGCCTACCGCCTGCGCGATGTTTTCGGGAAAGGAAATTTCTTCCTTGAAATTCAGGATCAGGGGATACCGATCGAAAAAGATGTCAATCGCGAACTGGTCCGACTTTCGAAAGAGACCGGAATTCCGCTCGTCGCCACCAACGATTGTCATTATCTTCATCATCAGGACGCTCACGCCCAGGAAGTGCTGCTCTGCATCCAGACCGGCAAGACCATGAGCGACACGAATCGGATGAAATTCCAAACCGATCAGTTTTATTTCAAGTCGGCGATGGAGATGGCCCAGATTTTCGGCGAGATTCCCGAAGCGCTCAGTCGCACCGTGGACATTGCTTCGCGCTGCAACGTCAAAATTGAGCGCATCCCCAATCCTTTCCCGGAGTTCAAAGTCCCGGAAGAGCATACCTCGGCGAGCTATTTTGAATCGGTAGCGCGCGAGGGATTCGCCGCCCGCGTTCCGCAACTTGAGCGGCAGGCACAGCTTGGTTTCCTTCGGAATTCACTGGCTGAATACGAGCGCCGCCTGACCTCCGAGATCGAAATGATCAAGAAGATGCGCTACGAAGGCTACTTCTTGATCGTCTGGGATTTCATTCACTACGCGCGCGCACAAGATGTTCCCGTCGGGCCGGGGCGCGGTTCGGCGGCGGGGAGCCTGGTGAGCTACGCCCTACGCATCACCGACGTCGACCCCTTGCAGTACAACCTGCTCTTCGAGCGTTTCCTGAACCCCGAACGCGTCTCCATGCCAGACATTGACATCGATTTTTGCATGCGGCGGCGCGGCGAGGTGATCGAATACGTGACGCGGAAGTACGGCCGTGAAAATGTCGCGCAGATCATCACCTTCGGAACCATGGCTGCGAAGGCCGCGGTGAAGGATGTTGGCCGCGCCATGGACATTCCCTACGGCGAAGTGGATCGCCTGGCCAAGCTCATTCCCGCGACCCTCGGTATCGAGTTGGGAAATGCCTTGGAAGAAGCCCCGCAGCTCAAAGCGGCTATCAATAGCGATGAACGGCTCAAGGATTTGATGGCCGTGGCGCTGCGTCTCGAAGGTTTGTCACGGCACGCCTCCACTCACGCTGCTGGTGTTGTCATTTCGCCACGGCCGCTAACCGATGTCGTCCCCGTGTACAAGACCAATCGCGATGAAATCACCACGCAGTACGACATGAATGCGCTGGAGCGCATCGGCCTGCTGAAAATGGATTTTCTTGGCCTCACAACGCTCACTGTGCTGCATGATACCGTGCGCATGATTGAACAGAACCGCGGCTCGAAGATGGACATCGATAATCTCGCCCTGGACGACGCCGAAACCTATAAACTCTTCGCCCGCGGCGAAACGACTGCCATCTTCCAGTTCGAATCTCACGGCATGCGCGACATTCTCCGCCGTTACCAGCCGACTCGCATCGAGGATCTCACGGCACTCAATGCGCTGTACCGTCCCGGGCCGATCCAGGGCGGTATGATCGACGATTTCATCAACCGCAAACAAGGCAAGACCAAGGTCAGCTACGAACTTCCACAGTTGCAAGACGTTCTTGAAGAAACCTACGGCGTCATTCTGTATCAGGAACAGGTCATGCAGATCGCCAATCTCCTGGCGAGTTTTTCACTCGGTGAAGCGGACATCCTTCGCCGCGCCATGGGAAAGAAGAAGAAAGAGGAGATGGCCGCGCAGCGCGCCAAGTTCATGACCGGGTGCGCGGTCAACAAAATCCCCGAGAAAAAAGCCGAGCGCATCTTTAACCTGATGGAGGAGTTTGCGGGCTACGGCTTCAACAAATCACATTCCTGCGCTTACGCGTTGCTTGCTTATCAGACCGCTTATCTGAAAACACATTTTCCCGTCGAATTCATGGCTGCCTTGCTGACCTCCGACGCTGGCAACAGCGAGAAAGTCGTTAAGTACATCAATGAAGCGCGCGGCATGAGCATTTCCATTCTCCCGCCCGATGTGAATGAGAGCGATCTCTATTTCACGCCTGTCGGTGAATCGATTCGCTTCGGTCTTGCTGCGATCAAGAATGTTGGCGAGAACACCGCCAAAGCGATTCGTGAATCGCGAGTGAAGCAGGGGGAATTCAAATCCCTCTACGATTTCTGCGAACGCATCGAGTCGCGCTTTCTGAACAAGCGCGTGTTTGAAAGCCTCATCAAGTCGGGCGCCGTGGATTCGCTTGGTGCGCGCGAATCCATGCTGGCCTCCGTCGATGATGCTGTCGCCGCCCTGCAGCGCGCTTCCCGGACGCGCGAATCCGGGCAGCACGGATTGTTCGGAACCGCCGCCGCTTCCGCGCCGATGCCGTTCGAATTGCGGGAGGCTGCGCCGTGGAGCGAGGAAGAACGCCTCGCGAGCGAGTATGCCATGCTCGGTTTTTACGTTTCCGGCCACCCGCTGGCGAAATACGCTTCGCGCTTGATGGACCTGAAAACGGTTTCTCTCGATCAAGTCGAAGATCAGCGAAACGGGAAAGAAATCACCATCGCCGCGCTGATTGTCGGCGCACGTCCCATGCGTTCAAAAAAAGGCGCGCGCTGGGCCATCTTCACGATCCAGGACATGACCGGCGTTCAGGAACTCCTCGCATTTCCGGAAAGTTTTGGTCGCCTCGAACAGTTCTTGAAGCCCGGCAATCCGCTTCTGTTGAAAGTTCGCGTGCAGGTTGAGGAAGCAGGCACGCGGCTTTCACTGCAGGAGGCGCGGCGGCTTGAAGAAGTGGCGGACCGCGCTGCACCTAATGAGCTTCGCGTTCGAATCGATATAGAATCGCTGAGCGAGGATGCTCTTGACCGTTTGGAAGATTTGTTTGTGGGCTCTCCGGGACCGTGCCAGGTCGTGTTCGAATTGGGCTCGCCGGACGGTTCCATGGCCGTGCTACAAGCACAGCAGCGCGTGAAAGTCACATCCGAATTGGTGGAAGCGGTTCACGAAATCTGTGGCAGCCGCGCCGTTCGAATGGTGCCGGAATGAGCGCACGAGAAAAAGCCAAAGCCCGCGAGCCGTTCCCCGGCCGTTCGAAAGAGAATGACCGTCAAAAGGAAATCGAACGCCTAGAAAAAGATGTCGAAGAATTGCGCCACCTGGCCGGAGACGCGGATGCCGACGCGGAGTTGGGGCGTATCCGCGAGCAGGTCGCGGAATTGCGGCGCGAGTTTTACACGCATCTGGGGCCGTGGCAGCGCGCGCAGATCGCGCGCCACCAGCAGCGCCCATACACGCTGGATTTCATCGGTCTGCTATTCACGGAGTTTATGGAGCTCCACGGTGACCGTGGCTATGCCGACGACAAGGCGATCATCACGGGATTGGGGAAATTTCATGGGCGCCCCGTGGCCATCATCGGCCACCAGAAGGGACGCGACATGAAGCAGCGACTGGTCCGGAATTTCGGCCAGCCCAAACCCGAGGGTTACCGGAAAGCGCTACGCGTGATGCAACTCGCGGCGAAGTTTGGGCGGCCCATTCTTACGTTTATCGATACACCGGGGGCATATCCGGGAATCGATGCAGAAGAGCGAGGACAGGGCGAAGCCATTGCGCGAAATCTTCGAGAGATGGCGCGGCTACCGGTTCCGGTCATCGCTACGGTGACAGGCGAGGGCGGCTCCGGCGGGGCGCTAGCGATTGCCGTCGGCGATCGCGTCAACATTCTGGAGAACAGCTTCTACTCGGTGATTTCGCCCGAGGGGTGCGCTTCGATTATTTGGCGCGATTCTACGAAAGCGGAAACAGCGGCCGCAGCCATGAAGATTACGGCCAAGGACTTGAAAGAGCTGGGCATTGTGGACGAAATCGTGGCGGAACCAGAGGGTGGCGCGCACACCGACCATGAAGCGGCGGCCCGGTTTCTGGATGAAGCGCTGGACCGGCAGCTGGTCTCATTGGCGCACGAGTCGGTCCGGGAACTGCTCGATGCGCGCTACGAAAAGTTCCGCAAGATGGGGCAGTTTTTCGATTTGGGCAATTGACGGGTTCTTGAGCCATTCTCGGCTACGATGGAAATTCATCCTGGACCTAGGAAGAACGTGCCTCAGGCGGAGCTTTTGCCCACGTTGGCGTGTCTCAGACGTCGAGGGGAGGCTTGATGTAGGCGGCGCCGTGGCGATAGAGGCCGGCGGTGGGGATGGATTGGGAGAAGACGATGCGGATAGGAACGAAGATGGCGCCGGCCCCGGGGGTGAAGGGCACGGCGACTTCGACGCGGGAACCTTCGGCATATTGATTGCGGCTACGGAAGCTGAGGCCGCCCTTGGACAAATCCTCACAGACGGCGATCTCCTCCTGAAAGCCGCGGCGGCGAATGCAAGCGAGGACGCGGGCCTTGACGCGAGTGCGGTTGCGGCGAGGAATGACGCGGTCCTCGACGGTACTGCCCGACGCACCGTTTTGCGGATCGCGGATTTCAGAATGGGATTCAATCCAGATGGAGGGCGAGTCGCAAAGGCGGCAGTGACGCGCGATGCATTTGCGGACTTCGAAGGATTTCAGCTGCAGCTCGTTGAGATAGACGACTTCGCGGCGTTGGCAGAAGCTGCATTCCATGAGGAGACGCGCGAGGGCTTCCTCGGCTTTGTGAAGAGCGGGGAAGTCGATGCCCCAGAAGTCGGAGTGCGGATCGAGAATATGAATGGCGTAAAGGAAGTGATTGGGCGGGTCATGGTCGATTTCGGCGACGACGCGGGCGCGCGTGCTTTTCCAGGTGTCTCCTTCGAGGTTGCGGCGCAGGTGGAGCTCCTGTCCCATAGAGAGTTTCTCGTTCAGGCGGAGGACACCCCCATTGCGGCTGACGAGCAGGGTTTCCGCGGCTTGTGTAAGGGTGGCGCCGGCGGGCGAGACCCACGAGGCCTCCACGGGCATGCGGAAGTTGACGCGGTCACTCTGCCGGAGTCCATCGGATAGTGTGGTCATGGCGCGATAAGAGAGAAACCTGCAGCCAGGCTAACATGGCAGGAAGGGGCTAACCGCTTGGAGAATCGCTGCTTTGTCGTTCCAAGTAATATCTTGCTGGGACAAGGCCGGACCCAGCCGGGGACCGGCAGGTGTTGTCTTTTTGGCGTTCTTCATGGTTTGAGAATCCGCAGGTCAGGCGGCTTGGGGCAAAATAAAGGGTACCGGGCACGCCCCCGATAGACAAGACCGTTTGCAGCCTGGCGTAAACGACTGTGAGCAACGTAATCTCCATGGACGACCGAAAATTGAAAGGCGACGCGCGCGGCATGTCCGTTCGCGACCGGCGCTATTGCATCCGGTATCCGTTTGCCTCAGACGTTGAGCTGCTGGACCTGGAAAGCGGAGCAAAGGCAGCGGGCGTCACCTCCGACATATCCATGGGCGGCGCGTTCGTCTGCACCAGCCGGCCGTTCCCTTTGAACACCCGCATACGAATCACGCTCACGCGCAAGGACCAAAGCGTGCAAGCCCTGGCCGTAGTGCGTATCGTGAAACCTCGGATCGGCATGGGCGTTGAATTCATTGACGTTGAGGCGCCTTACCAGGGCATGCTTTCCCGCTGGGTGGAACAACTCCGCAAGTCGCGCTGATGATTTCTGCCAATCATCCTGATTTGGGCTGATTTGAGCGACGCCGAGTGCGCCGGTCAAGGTCGCGTATTATGGCCGGGTATCAAGGGGATGTTTGCTTTTTTCGTAGAATTCGTTTTGGAGCTTGAGACTCTGATCATCCGCCTTTGCGGCGCGAATGGCTTCGACGGTGGAGGCGATCCAATTGTTCATGTTCCACTCGCCGAGCTCCCGGGTGGCGACCGAGCCGTCACCGGAGTAGTGGTTGGGAAAGCGGGCGTACCACCAGATGCCGGTGTACACATCTTCGGGCAAGTTCACGCGTTTCTGGTCGCTCCCGGATTCGCTGGCGGCGCGGTCGAGATGGACCAGGTCGGGACGGGAGACCATGGTGCTTGAGGTTTCGTTTTCACCGGCGTGGTAATCAATGCCGGTTGATTTTTTCGGCGGCCCGCCCGGACGGCTGCGTTCGCCGTCAAGAACGTAAACAACGTAATCGCGAGGCCGGTCGAGTTGCGCCTGGGCGAAAAAGGGAAGCAGATGCTCGTTTCCGCCATGCCCGTTCACAATGACGATCTTCTTGCAGCCATTGCGTGCCATTTCATCGGTCGTTTCCTGGAGCACCTTTAGCTGGAGGTCCATGCTGTAGGCCACGGTTCCCGGTTCGTGCTTGGCTTCAAAAATTTGTCCGAAGTAGTACTGCGGAAAAACGACGGCATACTCCCGCTGTGCTGCTTGCAATGAGGCATGGCGAACGTTGAGAAGGTCGGTGCCCAGAGGCAAGTGCGGCCCGTGCTTTTCCAGAATGCCAAATGGCAGCAAACAGGTGCCTTTGGATATCTGGATGGCTTCGCGAAAGTCAGCAGCCGTCAACTCTTCCCAATTTACGGGGAGTTTGGACTGCGCATGGATGGAACAAGCAACTGCGAGAGATACGAGCAGAGAGCAGATAGCCACACGCTTCATTGATTTTCCTCCTGAACCGCCCTGCATTTTAGCCCTGTTCCATGTCCTCAAGCCGCCGCTTTTTGGGCTCAATTCCAAAGCGCAGGACGACCATGATCTGTCCAAAGAGAAAACCGATCATCAGACAGAGGACCCCGAGAATCCCGTAAGACCGGAACAAGGCGACGGTCAGGAAAGGCGTAAGGATCGTTGCCCCGCGGCCAAAACTGTTGCAGATTCCCGATGCCCGCAGGCGCACTTCCGTGGGGAACAATTCAGGAATGTAAATCGCAAAGAGCGTGGCGACCAGGATATAAATGGGAATGGTCAGCAAGAAGCCGATCGTGATCAAAGCCGCCGGCTGATGGATGAACGGATAAATGCCGCCGGGCACAATGGTGAGCAGGGACGCCCCGACGATCGTGGGCTTGCGCCCCCAGGAGTCTGCAGCGAAAGCTCCGATGGCCGACCCGAGTGGCGCGCCGAGCGACATAATGAACGAGTAACGGAAGGAGGTGACGATGCTTAGCCCCTCCTGCACGAAGAAGGAGGGCAGCCAGGTCACGAACCCGAAGATTAAGGTGTTCATCACGATCAGAGTCGTGGCTCCGACGATCATGCGAGGCAACAGTGCCGGACTGAGCAGGGAACCGAGACTCGCGGAGGGAGGAGCCGAGGAGCGTTGCACGGGAGGCACAAGAGAACCGTGCTGTTGCGAGACCTCACTTTCGATAGAATGCAGGAGGGCCTCGGCTTCGGCGGTTCGTCCGACGGATTCTAGCCAGCGTGGGGACTCCGGCAACGCCTTGCGCAGATACCAGACGACGAGCGCGCCCAGTCCACCGAGCGCGAACATCGCGCGCCATCCGAAGTGCGGGATGATAAGTGTTCCGAGGAGTGCGGCGACTGGCAAACCAGACACTACGATGACGTTCATGCCGCCAAGCCAGTTGCCACGGGCCCCGGGCGGGACAAACTCCGTCATCGTCGAGTATCCGACGACATTTTCAGCTCCGAGCCCCACTCCCATGATGAAGCGCAACAGGGTCAGCACCGTCATCGAGGGAGCGAAGGCGGAAGCGATGGCGGCGAGCCCGAAGATGGCCAGATTGGCTTGATACGTGAAGCGGCGGCCGTAGCGGTCGCCGAGGAAGCCGGTCATAAACGATCCCAGCATCATGCCAACAAATGTGACGGACATGAACTGCGCGTTCTGGCCCATGGTGGAAAAACCGCTCTTTAGCGTGGCACCGAGAACCGTGGCGGCGACGTAGATATCAAAGCCATCGAAAAACATGCCCGTGCCGATCAAGAGCATGATGCGGCGATGGAAGCTGGAGATAGGGAGACGATCGAGACGCGCTCCTGAGTCCGCGGTCAGGAGCGAGTTCATTTCCTTCTCGCGAGCAAGGCCAGGCTTCCTTTCGTCAAAGCGTCGACGGCGAGACCGCAGTTCTGATCGAAGGAGTTTTGCTGGGAGCTGAGAAAAAAGCTCTTGCAGCGGCGCACCGCGGATGGGTCGAGCCGCAGGATGCGCTCGACGAGAGCGTCGGCTTCGGCCGAGAGGCGAGCGGGAGGACAGACTTGCGAGATCAGACCAATTTGTTGCGCGCGATGCGGGTCGATGGGCTCACCGAAGAAAATAAGGGGAAATGCGAAGCGGGGGAGCACGTATTCGCCGAGATAGGACAAAATAGCGACGGGGGCCAGGCCGGAACGCATCTCAGGGAACGCGAGGGAGGCGCGGTCCGCGACGAGCGCGAAGTCGCACACGATTGCGAGGCCGAAGCCGAACCCGAGAGCGTCTCCTTGGACCTCCGCGACACTAATTAATGGCGAGGACCGCAAGGCGCCTTTGAATTTGATCAGGCGAGCCGATTCACGACGGATTGCCGCGAGGGTAAGGCCCGCGCGCTCACGCCCCGTGCAGAAAACGTTGCCGCGCGCTCGAATGCGCAAAACCCGGGCGCCGGGACTTGTTGCTTCCTTGCGGAGTTCGATCAGCATATCGTCCAGCATGGCGCCGGTGACTTCGTTGCCGTGGCCGGGGTTATCCAAGGTAAAGGTGAGGACGTCAGCGGCGTGATCGATCACGACTCTAGGGGGAGTGCTGGCGTCACTTGGCCTCTTGCTACTCATGGCGGGCACGGTATACAAGGAATGCAAACCTGTCAAATGGCGCGGGACGTGTCTGTATGAGATGTCAGGTCCACTTTATCTGAAGGCAGAGAGAGAAAAAAAGAACCGCGGGGGCCAGCGAATGCAAGATTGCCACCCTTGGTCATGGGGCAAAGAATGGCAGGCACGAGGAGACCTGCATTCGCGATAACAGCCGGATTCTAACTCCTTGGCCGAAGCCGTGACCGTGGAGTGAACCAAGGTATTTTCAATATGGATGGGCAAGCTGCGAGGTGGCCCTGGCGGTCAAGATACAACCCGCATCGTCGGGCCGATGATCCTGGCCACGAAAAGTCCCAAAATGTTTCAACAAAGGAGGAGAACTTTGCCATAGTTGTGCAAAGAATTTCACGCGTCCGCGAACATACCATCAGGGCAAAAGTCTTTTTGATGCAGCGACTTTCGACCAGAACGCCGATTGGCGATATACGTGCGCTACTGGAACTGGGGAATAAGGTCGAATCTGGCAGTTAAATGACAATGTATTAATGAGAGTCAATTGTGATTTCAGACGTACATTCGCGGAGCAAATCGGCTAGGCTGCTCATCCCACTAGCCGCTTCCCTGCGGGTCTGTTTGCTCCTACTTGTTGCATTCTTCTTTACTAGCATACCAGCGCAAGCAAGCAAGGTGAGTTTGCCTACGACTGGCCATCGCTTAGACTTTGCAATTGCCGATTTTGACGGGGATGGTCGCCCGAATCTGGCGACTATCGAACCTGGATGGAATAATCCTTCACAAACAATTTACCGGATTCAAGTGCAGCTCGGCGGCGGTGGGCTGCGATCCGTAGATTTGGTCGCGCCCTCCGGTGGGCTTCGAATCGCGGTCGGCGATGTAAACGGGGACGGCATTCCCGATCTTATCGTCAGTTTAGCTTGGCGAGAGGGTCCCGTCGCCGTCCTTCTCAATGACGGCCACGCTGCTTTTTCGTTGGCCGATTCATCCTCATTTCCTGGAGTCTCCGGTGGATCTGGGAAGTCTCTGAATGGTGAGGAGTTGCCGCCGCAGACCGGCACGGTTGCGACACCACCGAAATTGCCTGTCGTCGGTTTCCCGCGATCGAAGTACCTGTTACACGCACGCCATGCGACGGACTTTCTTCCAAGAGCGAACTTTGCGAGAATCAGCAACCTCCTCTTAGTGTCTCTCCTCGGACGCGCACCTCCGACACCCTCCTGAGCATAAAGATCAGCTGAATCTGTGCCAACCGGCGGCTCACGGCCTGGCGCATTTGTAATTGGCGATGTCTAGCCGTTCATCCCTAACAAACCACTAACTTGAACGTTTGAGGTGCGCTGACTGGAGTTCCATCCGGAATACTCCAGGAAGCCTGGGAGACCCACCATGGCCGAGACCGCGGAGAAGTGTTCACTGATGACAAGATCTGAGCTATTTGCGGGTATTCCTAGTTCCGTTTCTACAATTATCGTATCTACGGCGCGCCCTATTGATTTCATGTGCCGCCAGGTGATGTATTTCGCAGGCGATCCGATCGAGCAAATTTTGCTGCTGACTGAAGGTCGTGTGAAAATAACGCAGTGCAGCGAACACGGCACGGAAGTCATTCTTCGGCTGTGCATCCCCGGCAACCTAATTTCCGAGCTTCCTTTGGTATCGGGGAGCAGGCACTCCTCGACAGCACAGGCACTCCAGGATTGCAAGGTTCTGGCCTGGGACTTAGCGACCTTTGAGGCTGCTCTGGAGCGTTTCCCGGCCCTTCGATCGAACGCCAAGCATGTTCTTGAACAGCGAGTTCAACAGCTAGAACGCCGGTTTTGTGAAGTATCTACCGAAACGGTTGCGCCAAGACTGGCTCATGGGTTGGTTCGTTTGCTTGACCAAATAGGTCAGAAAGTGAACAGCCATTTCGAAATCAACGTCTCGCAAGAGGCGCTGGCGCAAATGACCTCCATGGCCTCGTTCACCGTGTGCCGGCTACTGACCAACTGGGAAAATCAGGGGCTCGTAAGACTTCGAAGGGAAGCCATTGAGATTCACAACGTCCCTCGCCTCATGGACCTGTGCAAGGCCAAATGATTCCTGGGTTGTGGGCTCTGCTTGTTGAAATGGAGGCCATTATTTAGAAACAGGCCATCGTTGGTGAGCGATCTGCGGGCGGGCCAGAGGAACTGCAGTTGCAAGGATCGAGTCAGCTGCCCGCACGGTTTTCGGACACCCATCGGTATCTATCCCTTAAATACAAGTACGGCAATACGCTTGATATCTGTGTAGGGCGGACATGAAGCCAAGACCGCGCATAGCCGAAAAACGGTTCTATTCAGTGGCCGACTTTAACCGCGAATTTGCGAACGATGATGCTTGTCTCGAATACATCAAAGAGCAGCGCTGGCCAAATGGGGTCACCAAGTGCGAGAAGTGCAGCATCGAGCGTAAGCATCACCGCGTGACCGGCCGCACCGCGTACGCCTGCGACCACTGTGGGAATCACATATACCCGCTCACCGGGTCTGTTTTTGCGAAGAGCACCACTTCACTGAAGACTTGGTTCTACGTCATATACTTAATGGGTTCCACAAGCAGCAGCTTGTCCGCCAAGCGGATTCAGCGCGAAACAGGCGTTACGTACAAGACGGCATGGCGCACGCTCCGTCAGATTCGACGATTGCTGACCGGCGAGGACCCGCAAGTGGTGCAGCCGACGACGGAAATGGACAATGGAGACGCATCTGGGTTGCGCGAGGAGCGGATCGGCGGACTCTCTCCCCACCAGAGAGCGAGGGCAGCGGGCTCCGTCGGATGAGAATTGCACCCGACGGAATCGGCGAAACGACGGCAATCTGGCACTCAATTTGAATTTGGTGGTGTCTTTCTAGAAGGGGTTTTAATCGCCTTGGCAACGATAGCCGTGAAGGCATCCCGTGTCATTGGCCGCATTTTTTTTCGAGTCTCCTCGCGCGGCGCTAATTTTTTTCGCTTTTGCTTCATAACCATATTCTATCACGCCGACTACAAGCTAAACCCGCGGCTAGTGCTACTCCTGCAAGGAGTGGGTCGTCATCGCCGAGTGTAATCGCCCCCAAGAGAAATCCCTCCACGGGATTGGAGAGGGAGCGACTCTAAGGAGCCACCCAAGCGGGAGCCTTCCTTGAACGCATGGTTTGGCAGACGCCTGTTGGACCCTCGAACTGAATGGCAACCCCCCAGCGCGATCGATCACTTCCGTATCGGTGTTGTGCCTCCGCTGCAGCTCTCCGATGGCCACCGGGCAACCGGCGCAGAAAGAATAACGCTTTTCGCGTGCGCGAAAAGACTGAGCGTGCTTGCTAGCAGAAGATAACTGCGACAGGTGTGCCATTCTTTGGTGGTCGCGAGAGCGAAAGCAAGCACTTCATGAGCTTCGAATGAACAAGCCAAGCAGAATCAGCGTATGAACCCGGCACTTTAACCACAGTCCTTCGTTGCCATCAATATATACTCTCGATATATATATATAATAGGTAATAAGCGACGCATGTGCCCTTGTTTCCAAGGGATAATTTCGGCGCACTCTTATTTTTCTTTCACATTTGCGAATGGACAAGGACTCCTGTTCTTGGGTCAGTAAGATGCCACTAGTCTCGTGGTGCGATCACGGCGGGCCCTTGTCGCACTTGTTTCATTCGTTGGTCAGGAAACAGAGAGTGAATCTCAGGAGCCCGCAAGTCTGGAAGGAGATTGCCAAGTCATGAGAAAGCCGTACCAGATTTGTTTGTCAATGTTTTTAGTGTGTCTTGTTCCTGCGGTCGCGAGCGCACAGTCTTTTCGTGTTCAGTGTCCAACCAGCACGATTACGCACCCAACAGCGGGCAACAATAATTCGGAGCCGGCCTACGCCGGTCCGACTTATGCGGGCACGAGTGGTTATCCGGCAGCGCCCGCCCATGTGAACGGCGCTATCAAATGCCAGCAGATTTCGGGCGGCGACGGATACTCGACGATGGGAGACGGCACACAGACGTACATGTTCTCTTTCGGACCGCTGTCCGGGATCTCGGACATTTCGAACGGCCTGCCCGGCACCGAGTTCCCGAGCGTGTTCAATACGGTGACTCCGGGCTTGTTACAGCCT
>Ga0209234_1000259_pt1 | contig 16816 bp, 18 predicted proteins | sample GraSoi013_1_20cm_2_FD_185816 | JGI IMG/M metagenome (GOLD analysis project Ga0209234, IMG submission 185816) | Grasslands soil microbial communities from the Angelo Coastal Reserve, California, USA - Sample 08_20_2013_1_20cm (SPAdes) (version 2) | ecosystem: Environmental > Terrestrial > Soil >... | reverse complement strand
CAGCCTCGCATAGTCGGTGGGATCGAACTCCCCCGTCGCAAGGGAGAGAGTCCTCTGTCTAGACATGCCCATCCGAAACTCGCAAGCGTTATGTTAACGTTCCCAGCCCTGAACCTTCTTATCACTCAAGCTTAGAGAGTCAAGATTCTGACCCCATGACACTCTTCAGAGCGAGACTCGAAACCCATCATACGCAAAGCGCAACCTATATTTCTTGAACCTCTTCTCAAGTTCAAGATAGTCAGCGTAAGAGCGTCCGTTCAACTCTTCTATGTGGGTTGCAACTGCCAAGTGTGGATTGACCTTCTCAACACGTTCAAGGGTCTCTTCGAATGAAGCTTCTGACTTGCGAATCCAGTGTCCGGTTGGAATAATCTGCTCTCCTTTCTTGTCGTGTTCGAACCAGCCAGTCTCGAGGACCAGCACATCCGGCTCCAACAGCTCGCTCCCGGGATTCCAGTCTTTGATCTCATCAAGGGCAAGCACGATCCGTTTCCCATTCTGGTGAACTAGATACGAGGCGAGACCGGGCTGAGCCATACGAAAAGCCTTCACGGTTGTGTTGCCCAGCTTGATCGCTTCGCCCTCCGCAAACTCGTGAATCCTCACAATCCCCATCTTCTCAAAGAACTCGAAATGATCTTCCAGACCCAACATTTTTCGGAAGTCGTCGCGGACCCAAGACGGGAGCCAGACGTCAGTGATCGCTTTTGTTCTCTTTCGGAGATTAAGATTGAGCTGTTCTAGAACCCGACGACCCATGGTATGATCCGGATGCCAGTGACTGTAGAGCAGATGGGACACGCGATGAATATCTTCCCTCTCTAGACTATGGGCAATGTCTTCAGGAGTGTCAAATAGCAAGCCTGAACCTGTAAAGAAAACGCTTGGTCCGTTACGTGAATACCTTCCGCGCTTTTGACGCGCTTCTGTGCATATCTCGCACAAACATCCTACACGGGGAGTACAATCTGCACCACCAGTACCTAGGAAAACCAAGGCTTCGGCGTCGGGACGTTTCGCTGACAAAGCCTAACACCGATTCAATTGTACTAATTACTTCCCAATTAGAACATATCTTGGCCCAACGACCAGTGGGCCCACAGTTTGGTGAGCTTAGCTCGTGTCCGCGGAAGCTTGGGGCCGCGCACGTGTTGAAGTTGTCTTGTGGAAGATTCGGTGGAAGGCCAGCCCGACCAGCGTCAGAGCTCCAGCGAAAAAGGGTAGAGATAGAAGCCTATTTGGAAGCCCCAGTTCAGAGTAATTCCGAAGAAAGTTTCTGTGCCGAAGGGTCCGCTCAGGCAGTTCGACTGGCCATTGCAGGAGTTCGCGACAGCGTAGCTGACCATTCCCAGATATGCGATAGGCGTCAGAACGCCAAGTACGAAGCTACCAATCAGAGGCCGAATATTCCAGGTGAAACTTCCAGCTAGAGCCAGCAGAGCGGAGATTACAACTAGGGCCCCGATTATAGGGCTTGCTGAGGTTAAGGTCGGATATGGCTGCGTTGAACCTCTAAAGATGCTGTCCGTCGAGGGCCCGTTCCAGAGAGTCCAGCGGGAAGACACAGAGGAACCAAAGCCAGATGCGTCCATACCCCACCACGGGAGAAAGACACTAGCAAGTGCGAGAGCTCCAGCCAGAAGGGAAATCAGGTTGATCCCTGGAAAGTTGGCCCTGCCTCGCTTGGTCATTGCTGGAACTCGACTGCATCGGACATGGATTTAACGGGTTTCATGTTCTTCATTATTGAACAGAGCGTGAACAATGCTTTGAAACCGTCAATTTCTCCGAACTTTGAGTCCAAAGGAGACCACATGAAGGTGGCATGCGATGACAGGTTACCTCTGTCCGAAGCCGAGGGCTCGACAGTACGTCTACGCCCAAATCGAACGAAGCCTAGAGAATAATGGGGGAGAAGTACATTTGGGGTCGGATTCCAAGAAACCCCCGAGGCCACGTCACCGATTCAGTTTTTCCGGCCAGAGCAAGCGACCTGAGGGTTCCTCTATGCCTCGCGCCGCCAACGTTACGAGAGATGATATTTTGAACAGTCTAACGAAACATGCACATCCACAAGAACCCGAACAAACCGTTCCTGAGACGGAAGAGGCAGCCCAGTTCCAAGGACCTAACGAGACTGCTGTCGAGGTTAGAGCCCGAAATCGGGGTTCCGCTCGCGGTGCGCTCGTAATCTTTCTGGGCGGCTTCGTCGCGGTGTGGCTGTACGGATATGTTACAGGAGCCTACGAAATACCGTACCTGAGAGGGGTTACACAGAACCCAGCAGTTCAGGTGGGGGTTCAACTTGCGTCCTCGAACCCAATCCTATTTGGAGCCGTTTCATTATCCGTTCTACTCGGAGCGATCTATTTACTGCACAGGAAAAAGAACTAGGGTCTGCGTCCTCGACCGAACAAGAGTTAATCCTTGATGACAGGCGGTTTTTATTCGTTCAGAAAGGACTCGTGTTCGTCCCTAACCTTCAGGAGACGAGCCTCTTGAGGCGGAATCCTACCTGCATTCCTGTGCTTGGAACAAGGGCTGTAATCTTCGATACGGCTAGGTCGCTCTGTGAGGTCGTTCTTTGACTCGCCAAACTCCACCTCATAGATGTGGACCCTGCAACCGCAATTGTATACTTCTGTTTCCATCAGATTACCCTCGTTTTCGAATCTATCGGTTCGTTAGACCTTCACGAAGTGGGCGACGAGGCCGATTAGGCCCCCGATGAAGACCAGTATACCGCCGAGGCTTCCAACGAATAAGCCGAGTATTAGGAGGTGAGGCTCCATGCAGGATTGGCAACCCCCCTAGATCCCACTAGTGCCAATATTCCCACGAGGATTCCTATGACTATCCCTGTCAAACTTCCTAATCGGGCCAAGTTGGTACCGAAATCCACTAGAGTTCTCACGTCAATAGCCTGCAGTATTCCCCCGATCAAGAGAACGATGCCTCCGATCAGGACTAGGAATTTCGCTAGCCTGAGCAAAGGTACTTGCGATGCCATTTTCCAACTGCTAAGACAATGCGATCGGGACATTTAGTTCAAGAGTTTGAACAGGAGAGGGCCGTCCCACGCGACTCTCCATATCGCGCCTTCATAAGATTCTTGTCTTTGGCATTCTGTTGTGCTCAAATCTAATTTCCTAGTATCGGAAAATCTTCCGGATTACATCACTCCTGTTTTTCTTGATGAAAAGTAGAGATAAGCGGATCCGACTGCTACGAAAGCGTAGATGAAAACCCATACGCCCGTCACTAGCACGCTGGGGCTTTGGATTGATATCACGTCCCAGTGAATTCCGACAGCCAAAAGTGCGAGGCTTGGAAAGATCACGTCCAGCGGCAGTAGAACCCTGATTCTGCCAATATCCGTCTGCAAGGAGGCCCACCCAGTGGCGAGACACGTCGCCAAGAACAAACCCGCGAACATTTGGAGAGTAGGAATTGCAACCTGCCAAGGCCAAAACTGAGCCTGCGCAATACTAGGCAGCAACAGCATCATGATGCCAAACACCCCAACAACAACGGTTTGGATCCGAAAGAACCAACGGGCGGTCTTCCAAGGTTGGCTAGCGCCCAACCTGTCCTGAGGTTTCCGAGGCCAACCGTATCGGTTCAACAGGTAGAAATTGCCTAGATTTGCAACGAGGAAATATCCCGTCCAACTGGAGACAACGTATCCGCCACCCTGTGATACGGCGAGGACGATTGCGACGATCGATGTGATTCCGAAGAATGTTCCTCCGACGAGCACGAGAATCTTCGCCCTCTGCCAGATCTTAGCTCTGAGAGCGGACCAGCAACCAAAGGCTATCGCGAGAAATATTGCACCGATAAACCGTATTGCCAACGCTTTCACCGGCCAAGGCCAGAGATCGACCACCAGGCTTGGATAGACAAAGAACAGCGCCCCCATTACAAGGTTGATTTCCGATAGGAAGAGGAGGAAGAGCCTCGCGTCTCTACCTAGCTCAACCGGACGCTTTGACGACATGACAAGGCCAAGCTAAACGGACATTATGAGCCATGTCCCACTGCACTTCGCTATAATCTCCTTCTTCACGTTCGTCAGAACCGCTTCGGTGAATGCGATGCGTCGGCCTCTCTTTGCAATTGTTCCCTCTGCAACCAATCGTCCCTTGATGTGAGGGCGCATGAAGCTCATCTTCAACTCAATTGTAGTCATATCCTCATCTGGTTTCAGCGTCGACGCCACTGCGATCCCCATTGCCGCATCCGCGATATCCACCATAACTCCTCCATGCATTGTTCCGGACAAGTTGTGCAAATGCTCGTCCACGTCCATTTCGAGAACCGCTTTGCTCTCCTCTATGTTGCGAACTCTGATGCCCAGCGTCCCAATCGCGGGGCTAGGAGGCTTCCCCTCTTTCCATGCTGAGTAGACCTTGTCTCGGACCCCTTTCATGGCTTTCCCGGTCGATTAACTGGTATAATATGAGTTCAGGCGATGCTGTTCAAGTTCGAAGCTTTATCTTCAGATAGCGTTTCTCTGAAGCAGAGATGTCAGAAAAGAAGAACATGCGAGACGAAGTTCGTCGCGAAGCAAAAGAAGCCCTCGAGGCCATGCGAGAGGATCTTCAACAATTGAGCAAAGACCTAGTTGCGGCAAGCAAGACATTGAGATCTTCTACGGAGAAGTTTGTGCAAGACACGGGTCCAAAAGTGTCAGCCGGACTAGAAGAGACTGTTGAGACTTTCCGTCGGACCATGACCACAATCGACAAGCAGACGAAACCTCAGCAGGCGAAGCTTCTGAGAACATACAAGAAGTTCTTGACAAAACAGTTAGACTTCATAGAGAAAAGGCTCAAGGAGACAGAATAGGCCTTTCTCCTTTCCCGGGGCTAGACATTTCCCGGGGCTCTGGAGGTGCACGTCCGCGGAGGGGCAAGCGATTCTTCCGTCTAAAGTAAATGTACAATCCCATTCCCATAACGACCCAAACAATGCCGAGTTCTCTGCCTAGCTCGTGGGTCACAATCACGGCTATCCATATCGCGCTGGTGGCGAGTAATCCAAAGAGCGGCAAGATAGGAAGTTCTAGCATTCCCGATCTCCTCTTGAAATGAAGCGTTAACGGTACTCGGAACGGTCTGAACCTCGGCCTGTCGGTGTTGCGGGTGACAATGAGGCTCGCGTGCGCGGAGACGTATGCGACAAGAGCTCCTACATTGTAGAGGCTTCCCAGTAATACCAGGGGATCCTCACCACCGGTTAGATAGACGAAGGTGCTGAATAAGACCAAAAGTATGCTTCCGACTCCGAACGTCATTACGGCAATATGAGGGGTTCTGAACTTAGGATGTATCCGACCGAATCGTCTTGGAAGAAGCCTGTATCGAGACAGCGCGAAGAGAGTTCTCGAAGACCCGATGATCCCGGCGTTAGCCCCAATAATGCTGATGGCACTTCCTAACAGCGCGATCCAACCAGTGATGAGTGCACCCGTTCCAGGAAGATTACTTGCTACTCCTGCAAGAGGATCATTCTTCCATGTGCTCGACAAAACGGTCGGGGGAACGACGTTGACCGCAACCAAGGAAATTGCGAGATAGAGTGCGATCACAATTACTAGAGTCAACATCGTTGCCCGAGGAATAGTCTTTCCAGCAATCTTCGTTTCCTCTGCTGCCTGGGCCAATGCTTCTATTCCAAGATAGGAGACCATGGCCAGGGTTACCCCCTGAATGAGCTGGGACCATGTGGGCACAGTTCCGAGGTTGAACGTCTGAGGCCAATGAAACAGGCTACCGTTGGGTATCACTAGCGCGAGTCCCAGGATGATGAGCGCGATCTCGCTGACCAAGCTGAGAATACTAAGCCCGAAGGTGAAATTCGCAGACTCTTTGATTCCGACTACGTTGAGGAGAAGGAGACTACCAAGGAGGACGATCGCTCCTGTGCCCAGCCATATGGGCTCTTTGAGGAGCGGCGTGAAATAGGATAGGTAGCCGATGGCTGGGATGGAGAAGATTGCCGCGGTGACGACGTAGTCCAGACAGAGCATCCATCCTGCGAGAAAGCTCACCGTGTCTCCGAATGCTGCCTGCCCGAAAGCTGCCGACCCTCCCGCGGTCGGGTAGGTTGAGGATAGCTCCGCGTAGGTGAGTCCAGTTAGAAAATAGGCAATAGCTGCTATCCCAATGGCTATCGGAGTCGCGTAGCCTGCATGTAGGGCAACCAGGCTCAGAGCGAGATATATTCCGGCTCCAACGTCTGCATATCCGATGGAGAACAATCCGCCGATTCCAATGGTTCTCTTCAGTCCCCTCCGTCGAGCAGACTTCTCAGGGGACTGGGTCAAAGAAGATTTTCCTCTACGATTTCGTGAGCTGTGGAAGCGGGTTCCCGAATCCCCGCGCTAATATGGCTTGACGTTCTAGCTACTTTCGAGCGTTGAGGTCTGGGAGGAGTTCGTAGAATTTCTCTTGAACATCTGAAATGAGCTGGTCGCGCTTGGCCGGATTGGTTATCCTGAGGATTAGCACTAGGTGGGCTTGCTGGGAAGTCACCTGGGTGACCCTTACTTGGGGAGGCGCGTCAGGAATAAGATCGGTTTTCAGCTCCTGACCAATTTCCAAGAGGTTTTTCTCTACTTCTTTCAGGTCAAATTTGCTGTCGACGGTCACTGGAATCTGGACTCGCAAGCCGCCTGATCGGCTTCTGTTCACGACGGACCTCTTCAACAAAGTTGAGTTGGGGACTATAACGATCTCGTTGTCAGGGGTTAGAATCTTCGTCTGTATCAGGTTTTTCTCAACGACCCTGCCATAGTAGTCCTGAACTTCTATCCATTCTCCCACTTTGAAGGATTGATAGGTGGAGATGAACTGGGACGCGGCCATATCGGTGAGAATATTTCTGTAAGCGACGATTATCGCCGCACCTCCAAGGAACAATATGAGGAGGAGCACGTTGATCGGCACATCGAGTTGGCTCAGTACGATAATTATTCCGAGGATCCAGATGGCCCAAGACCCGATTTGCTGAAGGCTGGCTACTAGCCCGGAAGGAACCGACCCTGCCGCTCTCTGAATGATAATCCGGTAAAAACGGACGACCAAGAAGGTGATGAGGAGGGTTACGACGACCCGGAGGAGGCTTATGGCGAAGCTACTCGTCAGGAGGTCGTAGATGGTTGGAATAGCCATAGTAACCTGGCAAGACCTTCGTTATGATCGAGCTAGGCTCATTCACTTGATCTTAAGAGTTCCACGGTTTGTGCTACCGATGGAGCGTCGCCTAAGAGCAAGACCTTGTCGCCTGATTTCAATTCAAGCTCGGGCTCGGGGAAGACGAAGCCGTTGTCACGGCAGACGAGCCCAACCCTGCATTTCTCGGGCAATTGTATCTCGTGGATTTTCTTTCCTATGAGCGACGCGTTCAATGGGATGATTGCTTCTGCCACGCGCAGATTCTCGGCAGACCGATACATCAGCGTAATAGAATGGTCTTTCGAGAGGACGTTCTCAAAGTCCCGAAGGGCAAGGTCAACAGGGCAGATTACCACATCCGCGCCTGCCTGCATAAGACGTTCCTTGTTCTTGGGGCTGTTTGCAACAGCAATAACCCGGGGAATGCCGAACTCCTTCTTTGCAGCTCTCGTGGTGACAAGGTTGACTCGGTCATCATCAGTAGCGACGAGCAACAGGTCAGCCTGAGAGGCGTCAGCTTTCTTCAGAATGTCTAGCTTCGACCCGTCTTCGTTTAGAATTATAGCGTCGTACTTGTCCGCGACATCCTTGCATCGTTCTCCTTTCTTCTCGATAACCGTAAGCTGGTTCTCATCGCTCGAAGATAGATATCCAATAAGGTGCATTCCAATCCGTCCCGCTCCAACGATAAGCGTTCTCATAGGCTGTTCTCCACCTCTTTTTCGGGAAATGTAGGTAATAGCTGAAGGCCGGTTGAACGTACCGAGTAATAAGCTTCCGTTCCCGAAAGGACGTCTAAGAAAATCGACACGCTCGGGATCTTACCCACAATTCGGCTGAAACAACTCCCTTTTTCCCAATCGAAGCCCTATTTCGACTGTATCAAGAGGACGCGGGAGACAACCGTGGAAACACGGCCATCCAAGCGGGTCCGGCCTTGATGAGGGAGACTAGGGCATAATCCACGCTTTATTTCGATGATTTAGCTTGAAACATGAAGATCCAAATTGTCCCGAAAAAAAGGAGAAGATGGGACGGGTGTCCCACCGTACATCTACATTTGAACTGGGCTCGGCGCTGAATCGTGGCGAACGATATTGTCGTGGTCTTTGTGGAGGAGGTCGTAATGAGTATCGCATAGGTTCCTAGCGCAGCCCTTGCAGAACTGTGTTGCGCGCTGAGAGCATCGGGTCTCTCTTTCCATCCGTTCCTCGTTGGTGATTCCGAAGCCGCCGATATCTCCGACCTCTACCTCTTCACAGGTCTTGAAATCGGGGCTCAGGTTTGGGGTTGTAATCGGGGTCGGCCTCGCGCCCGTCCCTGCCCGGGCTGTTCGGCGCGTCTTGGATTTGGCTCTGGTCTTGGGCTTCGATCTTGTCTTCGCCTTGGCTTTGTGCTTAACTTTCATGGTTGGGTCGCTAGGGCCGTTGGCAAGGCCTATGATAGCCAGAGTCTAACCCTGACAATGGGAATCAGGTAACACAAGTCCGGTCCCCCTACACGCAGGTCTCGGAAGCACGCTTCTCCTGCTGGTCGAAAAGGGCTGGTAACGTCCAAATCTTACGAGGTCAAGAGTTGAAAATTGGGCCAGCTATTTGGTCAATGTGGGATCGGATGTCAGAATAATCCGAGCACGACAAGGCGATCTTGATACGGTTCTTGAAATTCTGGAGGAAGCCTCTCGATGGTTATCTTCAAAGGGGCTTGAAAGTCAGTGGCGGCCCAGCCCGGCTTTCCGACAGACCATCAAGGACAATATTGAACGAGGCGAAGTATACGTCGTGAAGGCGATAGAGGCGACCGTGGGGACAGTCACCCTTCAATGGAACGACAAGAAGTTCTGGGGCGACCTCCCACCTGAGGCGGGGTACATTCACAAGCTCGCCATCAAACGCTCTCACAGCGGTCAACGTCTCGGCCTTCGACTGCTTCAATGGGCGGAGTCCAAGACCCGAGCCGAAGGAAAAAGATTCTTGCGACTCGACTGCCTCACTAGCAACAAGACAATTCGCGAATACTACGAGAAAGCCGGGTTCATCCATGTTCGAGACACTCTGGCGCCTGGTTGGAAGGCTAGCCTTTACGAGAAGGAGTTGTGACCTTACGAGGAATGAAGAATGTTCTTCGAGATAATCAGCCTCATGATCTCCGAGGTCCCCTCGCCCACCGTCATCAGTCTCGCGTCCCGCCAGTGACGGTGAACATCAAACTCGTCCGCATACCCATAACCTCCATAGATCTGAATTGCCTCATCACACACCTTCAGCGCGCTCTCGGTGGCCAACAGTTTACCCTGCGCGGCTTCTGACTCGAACGGCTTTCCCTGACTCTTGAGATGCGCGGCACGGTAAACCATCATCCGGGACGCGTTAATCATAGTCAACATGTCAGCGAGCTTCGCCTGGGTCATTTCGAACTCGGATATCGTCTTTCCAAAGGCACTCCGTTCCTTGCTATACTTCACAGCCTTTTCGAAGGCAGCTTGGGCAATTCCCGTTGAGAGGGCTCCTATCGTAACGCGTCCACCCCACAGCATCCTCTTAGCATACTCGAAGCCTTCTCCCTCCGTTCCCACCAGGTTCTCTTTCGGAACCTTTGCGTTTTCGAACACGACCTCTGAAGTCACTGACCCTCTCACGCCGAGCTTCTCAATGTCCTTGCTCGATTTTGCCTTTTTCGAGTCGACCAGAAACGCGGACGGACCCTTCGCCGTCTTGGCGAAGAGAAAGTACAGGTCACAGTAGCCGCCGTTCGTAGTGAACATTTTCGTTCCGTTAACTACCCATTCATTGCCGTCCAACCGGGCCTGCGTTTGCATGTTTCGCGCGTCCGATCCCGCACCTGGCTCGGTTAGGGAAAACGCGGCAAATGGCTTTCCGCTGATCATCCCTGGAAGGAACTGCTTCTTCTGCTCTGGATTACTGAACTGGCGAACTCCTTCGCAACAGGTTCCATGAATCGCCAGAGAGAGGGCAGTGCTGGCGCAAGCCTTGCCAACCATCTCCATGGCGGCAACGTAGACTGGCCAAGGAAGCTCAAGGCCTCCGTACTCTTTGGGAAAACCCATGCTTGTGAAGCCCTGCTCGAACATTTTTGTAATGTTCTCGCGTGGAAATTGGGCATTGACGTCGATCTCTCGAGCAGTAGGCGCGATCTCCTTCTCGACGAAATCCCCGAGAGAGTCTAGAAGGAGAAGATGGTCCTCGGAGCTGGACCCGTAAATCATCTGGATAAGTTCTTTCTGCTCGTTTCCGAAGAACCCCAAGCGAGTAGCCTCTAGGAGATTCCCTTTTTTGGAAGCTCCGGTTTATACCTTAGCCGAGGACCAAATCTTGATCAAGAGCAACAGAGGAGAGTTCCACACTCCTAAAATCGCGAGGCCTCTAAGACCACCAATGAAGGACCTGCGATGAGGACAAGGGCTTTTTGGATTACCCTAGCGATCATTAGCGTCGCCGGCCTCCAGTCTCTCATCGTTCTCGACCATAACCAGTGGACAGTCAATTCCAACTCGGGCCTCATCCCTCAACCAATTAGGCAAGGACCACTCCAAACCACCTATGCTCTTGGAAGTTATTACTGGTTCCAGATCGGAGCCAGTGGTGACGACAACAGTTACAATGTTGACAGCGCAAACATTACAATAAGAACGGTCTATGACCAGGTTCGGAACGACGCGCATTCTTACTGGGTAGGAACATTACTTTCCACCGGGGGTTTCGTCCAGGTAGGATATCTCAACGGGCTGAGCACTACGGGCCAACCATACTGTTGCGCCTGGTTCTTCGAAACCTTCAACACCCCCAACTGCGATTGCCCACCCATAATAGGCCCTGAAGGGTCATCCGGACCAATAGGGTCCTGGCACACATACTCAATGGTCCACACCGGCAATGGCGTCTGGTCTTTCTACATGGACGGTAATCTACTCGGAGAATCACCTCTTCCATCGGAAAAAAACTATCTTGGAGCAGGAGCAACTAGCTCAGGCAACAAGGCTCCAGCGGGAATCGCGGAAGTAGCCCAAGCCTCGGACAACAAAGACATAATCGGCCCTGCCGAGTTCAAAGATCTAGAAATACGCCAGGCAGGTCCATGGCACCAGATGCCAATCGGGGTAAGCCACTGCTGCTACGGTTACGGCAGCCAGACAGGCTTGCTAAACTTGTACGGCGTGTCAGAAGTCGAAGGGCATAACAATGATTTCCTCGCGGGGAGCAACATTCGCCAACCGCCCTCTTCCACAACCCTCTGGCCAACGTCCACTCTGTTCCCAACGCAAGTCACTCTCAACTTCATCGACCATAGTGGAAATCCCTTCACACCTGATTGGATTTCGATGCAAGACCCCGGCAGCGGCAACGTCCTATACCTTACCAGTTACCGATCCCAGGAGATTCCTCAATCCAGCTCCTACAAAATCAGCTACGCGTACTGGCACGGAGTGAATGTTGTAAATGGTTCTCTGGTGTCCGGCTCTGCGTCGAGCCAGACAATTCAGGGAAGTGTCTTCTCGATTCCAGTCCGGGTAGTCGGCCGATTCTACTCTCTGCCCGTTAGCGGAGCCACCGTTCTTACGTTCCTCCCTGACTCGACGAATCAAACGGTAGAAACCGGCCCGGAAGGAAACGCAACTCTTGCACAATTACCGCCAGGCAGCTACAACTTGCGCGTTACAGTACCCTACGGAGTACGGTCCATCGTTAAGACCAGTGTTCTAGGCCCAGTCAACATCTCGATCCCTGTCTTCAGCATTGCAGAACTTCTCACAGTAATCATGCCTCCAATCGCCGTTGCCATCGCAGTTGTACTATTGGCCTTGAAGAGAGAACACGCTCGTCGAGTCGCCATGCCAACTACTCCGCCTTACCCAATTGCAATCCCAATAGCCTTTTGTGGAGCTTGTGGAAAGCCTCTCAGCCCAGCGGAATTTTTCTGCACGACGTGTGGAACGCCTAGATCTAGGTCTACCCAACCCTCGCCCCCACCGCAACTGCCTGCTTCCTCATCGGCCCCACCTCCACCACCACAATGAGCATTTTATTCGCGGAAGTCTTATAGTAAACACGTTCGCGCCGTCGCTTCCGATACATTCTTGCCTCTACGAGTAGGGATTGTCGGAGTCGGATATTCGGGCTTCGACTCGATGACTCCTGGACTCTCAACCCGAGAGCTAATGTTTGAAGCCGGAAGCCGGGCCTACGAGGATGCTGGAATAGACCCTCGAAAAGACGTCCAGAGTTTCATTTGTTGTACTGAAGATTTCTGGGAGGGAATCAGCATAACTGACGAATACATGCCCGACCAGCTCGGGGCCGTCCTCAAGCCATTGTGCACCATTTCATCAGATGGAATCGTTGGCCTAGCAACGGCGTATATGCACATTATGTCGGGAATAGCGGATGTTGCGGTTGTGGAGTCTCACAGCAAGATCTCAGATGTTCTAAACCCGGACGAAATCTCTAGCTTCGCACTGGACCCGATCTACAATCACCATGTTAACGCGGACCCGAGATTTGTGGCTGGGCTGGAAATGACCCGCTACTTGAAGGACACTGGAACAAAGCGAGATCACTGCGCTCAGGTTGCGGTCAAGAACAAGAAAAACGCCCTGCTGAACCCTCGTGGAGTTCACGGAGCAAACTTGGACAAGAGGGCTGTGCTCAGCTCGAAGGTTGCGGCTTCCCCACTTACCGAGTTGGAATCGAGTAAGACTATCGATGGGAGCATTGTGTTCGTTTTAGCATCGGCTCAAAAGGCCAAGAAGCTCGGCAACCATACTGTCTGGATCAACGGCATTGGTTGGAGTTCTGATACGCCGTGGATAGAGGATCGCGACATGTCGAAGGCTGCGTACGCGGAACAGTCAGCAGCTCGCGCATACAAGATGGCAGGAGTACGAAATCCCGCAACTTTCTTTGACCTCGCTGAGGTGGATGATACTTATTCCTACAAGGAACTTCAGAGCCTCGAAGCCCTCAAACTCGCCGCAAAGGGCAAAGCGGGCAAAATGGTCGAGTCAGGCGCCTTCAACAGAGACGGACGCTTGCCTGTAAACGCGTCGGGCGGGTCCCTTGGGGTTGGACACCTGTTAGAGGCAACTGGCCTTCACAGAGTGCTCGAGGCCGTTCTACAACTCCGAGGACAAGCGGGACGCTTACAGATCCCAAGGGCGAAGAAAGCTCTGGTTCAGAGCTGGAGAGGAATACCCACCGCTACTGGAGCCGTAGCGGTGTTGGGAAACTAGGAGGTATATAGGAATGAAGAATCGAGTCGCAATTGTTGGAGCAGGCATGACACTGTTCCGTCGCCGAATGCTAGAAAGCCCGAAAGAACTCTCGTTCGAAGCAACAAGAATGGCCTTGGACTCCGCGGGACTTGAGCTGAAAGATATCCAATCTGTGGTATCTGGCTCAGCCCCTGACGCGTTCGACGGTATGCACATGAAGGGAGAATACCTTCTAGATGGGATGGGCGGGATAGGCAAGCCCAACCAGCGGGTCTACGTTGGAGGTGGAACTGGGGTCTTCACGCCTATTGGCGGATGGTGGAACGTTGCCTCGGGAATGTACGATACTTGTCTCTGTGTTGCCGAGGAAAAAATGTCGCCTTTGCATCCTCATCCTCAGTATGCGTTCTGGAGCATCTTCGACCAGATCTTGGAGAGGCCGCTCGGGACGACGTTGTTGTGGATTTTCTCATTGGAGATGAGGCGATACATGCACAAGTATGGGATCAGGGAGGAGGAGATTGCAAGCGTTGCGGTGAAGAACAAGGGAAACGCGGTGGATCATCCTTGTGCTCAGCTGGGCGCCAAAATTACTGTCGAGGATGTCATGAACTCCGAGCCTATTTGCTGGCCGGTGAAACGGTTGGACGTGAGTCCTCCCAGCGACGGCGCGGCGGCAGTCGTGCTTGCTTCCGAGAAAGTTGCCAAGAAACTGACAGATCAACCTGTCTGGCTGGACGGTGTAGGCTGGACCCTTGATTCAACACACTGGACGAACCGTGACCTTGCCTATCCAGAATATGTTGAGAAGGCTGCCTGGATGGCGTACAAGATGGCGGGGATCAAGAAGCCCCGGAAAGAGATCGATATCGCAGAAGTATACGACCCGTTCGACTACAAGGAACTTCACCACATGGAAGGACTGCAACTCGCAGGAAAGGGAGAAGCTCCCCAGATGGCCGTTGACGGCGTTACGCAGCGGGACGGTGATCTGCCCGTCTGTCCCTCCGGAGGACTATTGGGGGTTGGTAATCCAATCGCGGCCGCTGGGATGATGAAGATCTGCGAGGTATTCTGGCAACTTCGCGGGGAAGCAGGCAAGAGACAAGTGAAGAAAGACGCGCGGACAGGTCTCGCCCAGGCCTGGGGCGACCTGATGCAAGTTGGAACCGTCGCGGTAATGAGATCTTAAGGGAGAGATGAAAGTGTCCCAGAAGATCACAAGCTATCCAGGCCACGAAATTACGCCGGAGGATATTAAGGAGGGAAAATATCTCGATGCTGTCTACAAGTTTGAGCCCAAGTACAGCTGGGCCGCAGGCGTTGCAATCAGCCGCTTCCTAGCCGAGCTGAAAGAGGGAAAGATAATCGCAAGAAAGTGTATGAACTGCAAACGGATCCTCGTCCCACCACGAATGTACTGCGAGCAATGCTTCAGGCCCACCGACGAATGGATCCAGATCAAGGACACCGGGACCGTCAACACCTACTCAATATCTCACGTTGGAACTGACGCGAGACGATTGAAAACGCCCATCCTCGTTGCAGTCGTCGATCTCGATGGCGCGACTCCTGGAATGGGAATCCTCCACAACCTTGGAGAAGTTGAGCCGTCAAAGATCAAAGTAGGTATGAAAGTCAGAGCTGTATGGAAGTCATCCAGCGAACGGCAGGGCGCAATCACAGACATCCGCTACTTCAAACCAATTGGAGACGAGTGAGAATGCCGATCTTAGAAAAACTCACCCAGCCGGGCCAGGCTCGGCACTGGACCGACAGCATACCTCTGGAATTTCACTACACCGCTGGGGTTGCGGGTGAAGAGTTTCGCCGTGAGCTCCGAGACAACGGTCGCTTCCTAGTATCGAAATGCTCCAAGTGTAAGAGCACCTACATTCCGGCCAGAATGTACTGCCCCAACTGTTTCATCGAGATGAAAGACCAGTTCCCGATCGACACGCCAGGTTATGTCTACAGCTTCACTTCTGTCAATAGGAACAGATCAGGCTCTGACACTGACTCGCCGATAACAGTGGGCCTAGTAAAGTTTGAAGGCGTCAAAGGAGGAATAGTCCACCTACTTGACGCGGAAGACCCTGATAGCATATCAATCGGGATGAAAATAGCGCCATCTCTCAAGAACTTGTCAGAACGTACTGGCGCTATTACCGACATTCTTGCATTCAAACCGATCTCAACTGGGCCCAGCAAGATTAGCGTCGAGGGTGGAAGAGCAGACAGACAGACTGCAGAAAGTATGGATGACCAGGCCAGATCTCTTCTCCACTCTATCGAGGAATCAGGATATCCGATTGAGGAAGATGAGATGACAATATCCTCGCTTAGGAGTAAGATAGGCAAAGGCGAACCTCTTACGCGTGAAGAGGACAGGCTACTTCACAGGCTTGGGGACAAGGCGAGGGACTGGCGGAAAGCGGTAAAGAGCTCTTCTGAAACCGAGCCCGGCGACACTCTCTCAGGCTAGGTTAGACCACTTCTCAGCCATCCCAGCGGGTTCTGCTTAGCCGAGAGGACCCTCCTCGGGAGGAAACGAGGCGTCTACGCGTGGAGTACCATCTGGATAGAAAGAGACGAGCTTGGACTGAGAGTCTGGAATCGCGTGGCTATTACATTTTTTGGCCGCATTCAGGACAGAACTTGGTCCCCGCGGCGACTGGTTTGCCGCAATTGGGACATGGTGTCGTAGCTTGAGCGGCAGGTGCTATGAACATGGTGGCTCCACAGTTGGGGCAGAACCGAGCTCCTTGTTGTACACCGTTTCCGCACTTGGGGCACGCGACTAGTGCAGCCTGCGGTTGTACTGATGGTTGCATCTGCGCGTTCATCACTTGAGGTATCAGGACCATTCCTGCTCCGAAGCCTGCTCCTGGGGAGGAGCCGATGCTTGATCCAATGTCCTTAGCGGTCTCCATCCTCAACACGTCTGATGTGGCTGCCTTCTGTTTGATCCAGAAGAGCCGGTCGCGGAACTGATCCGAGGTGTCGATGCCTTCGAACTTGAAATCAACAAGGTCGGTTCCGAGTCTTTTGAGAGCATCGTTGATGTTTACTTTCACTGTGACCGATGCTTTGTCGAGCTGGGTGAATGCGGTCTGAAGATCATATTTCGACATTTCATCGATGACTCGTTCGTTAATGAAGCCTCGTATGAAATCGTCCACTTGCTGCGTGTTATAGGCTCCTTGTCCACCGACAACCTCGTTTACGAACAGGTTGGCGTCTGTTATCCTAAACCACGCTGTCCCATGAACCATTAAGGGGGCGAGTTCAGTAGTCTGAGCCTTTGCGCCCCACTTGCCGGCGAACTGTTTGGTAGAGACGTAGATGACGGTGGCTGTAAAGGGTGTCTTGCCGCCGAAGAAGATTCGGTATGCCGAGGTTA
>Ga0209234_1000254_pt1 | contig 16921 bp, 10 predicted proteins | sample GraSoi013_1_20cm_2_FD_185816 | JGI IMG/M metagenome (GOLD analysis project Ga0209234, IMG submission 185816) | Grasslands soil microbial communities from the Angelo Coastal Reserve, California, USA - Sample 08_20_2013_1_20cm (SPAdes) (version 2) | ecosystem: Environmental > Terrestrial > Soil >... | reverse complement strand
GGAGACCTACACCGGCGTCATTCCCCCAAGCCGCGGCGACTACCAGGCGCAGATCGAGGGCGACCGGCTGCTCATCAGCCCGATTGCCACGAACAACAACGGCTTTCCGACCAGTTCGAGCAGCAGCATTCGGGTCAACGTGGCGACCAGCGAGGTCACGCTGTCCGGCATGACCGCCTTCTCCCTGGGCGGCTTCGGCACCGAGACGATGACGGCCGCGCCCGCGTTGACCGGCCACCTCCAGCTGGTGAACGGCAAGTACGTCGGCACCATCGAAAACCACTCGAATCTCACCTTTACCGACGCTGTCGTGCTCGCGGGTGACAACTTCCAGACGATCGGAGCCCTGAAGCCCGGCGCAACGGCAGCCATCAACCTGGTACCGAAGGCCACCAATCCGGCTGCACAACCTCTCTATACGCGGATCTACGCGAACAACGGGCAAAGCTTTGGCCCGGGCGCCTATGAGGTCAGCACCAGCGACCGAGACAGCCTGGCCAGGACCCAGATTCTGTCCATCCTGCCCACCGGGGCGAACTTCAAAGGTTTTGTGTCGCTGACCTCGCCGTTGCTGGTGGCCTGGACCCGCGAATCGTTTCAGGACATTAGGGTGAACGGCGTCCATCCGCTGACGACGGCGCAATCCGCCGTGGTCCTGTCGCTTCCGGTCGACCAACTTGGTACGGGGCCGTTGCCCGCCGGCGTCCTCAACGGTCGCATCGTGGACGTGGTGGGCGACAGCCAGGGGCAGGGGGTGCCCGGGATGATTCAACTGCAGAACGGCAGCGTGACCTATGAGTTCGCGCCGGTGCTGGCCGCGGGGGCCAGGCTGAGCGGCCTCTCGCTCAACGCGTCAAACCCCTTCGGGCCGACGGTCGGCCCGCCGGGAACCTCGACCCCCGCCAGTCCGAGCGTCACCGGCCAGGTCTGGGACTGGTCGCGATCCGCCTGGACCGACATCGGCTACCAGGACAACGGCGTCACCGCCCTGCCGGACAGTGCCGTCAATCCGGCCAGTGGGCTGATCCGGCTGCGGATCAGCACGACAAACAGCGGCCCGATCGGTGGCAGCCTGACGCTCTCGGGGACGATCAAATGATCACGGTGCAAGGCTTGACCAAGGTATACGGGTCTCGGACCGCATTGGACGCCGTCTCGTTCGAGGTGCCGAAAGGCGAGATCTTCGGCTTCGTCGGCCCGAACGGCGCCGGCAAGACGACGACGTTACGGATCCTGGCTGCGCTGCTCGAGCCGACCGGCGGCCGGGCATTCGTGGACGGGGCCGACGTCATCCAGCATCCGGACCTGGTGCACGATCGACTGGGCTATATGCCGGACTTCTTCGGTGTCTACGATCAGCTGACGGCCACCGAATACCTGGATTTCTACGCCGCCTGCTACCGGATTCCGAGAGCCCGGCGTAAGAAAATCGCGGCTGACTTGCTCGAGCTGGTCGGTCTCGCCGACCGGCGTGACCAGTCGGTCGATACATTGTCGCGAGGCTTGAAGCAACGCCTCTGCCTCGCCCGGGCGCTGGTCCACGACCCGGCGGTACTGCTCCTGGATGAGCCGGCCTCGGGTCTCGACCCGCGTGCCCGCGTCGAGATGCGCGAGATCCTGAAAGAGCTTCAACGAATGGGCAAGACGATCGTGATCTCCAGCCATATCCTTCCCGAGCTGACCGAGCTCTGCACCATGGTGGGCATCATCGACCAGGGGCGGATGCGCGCCACCGGGCCGGTGCAGGACGTCATCCGGCAGCTGACGAGCGGGCGCCGGCTGCGCATCATGGTCCTCGGCCAACGCGACGAAGCCGTCGCGACCCTGAAAACCCTGCCGTCGATCCGCACGGTCGACATGATCAACGGGGCGATCGAGGCCGAGTACGAGGGCGATGACGCGACCGCGGCCTCGATTCTCCAGGCGCTGACCGCCGCCTCGATTCGTGTCTCGGGCTTCAGCCAGCTCGACGGCGGCCTCGAGGACGCATTCCTCAAAGCCACCTCGGAGGACGTGGGATGAATCGCGTTGCCATGGCGCTCTGGAACCCGATCGTCGCCAAGGAGTACCGATCCCGCATGCGCACCTGGCGCTCGCCGGTGGCAATGACTGTCTACATCCTGCTGCTCGGGGGGCTTGGCTGGGCGATCTTCTCCTCCATGTCGTCGTCGGCGCGGAGCGGCTTCAACGGTGGCCAGGCTGCGAACTACGGTCAGGCGCTGTTCCTCTTTCTCGTGATCTTTCAAATGGTGCTGCTGGCCTTCATCACCCCCGCCCTGACGGCCGGCGCCATCAGCAGCGAACGCGAGCGGCAAACGATTGATCTGCTCTTTGTCACCAAGCTGCCATCCTTCTCAATCCTCTGGGGCAAGCTGCTGGCCTCGATGTCATTCGTCCTCTTGCTCTTGCTGCTGTCGGTGCCGATTTTTAGCCTCGTGTTTCTGTTCGGCGGCATCGAGCTCGACCAGGTCGTCGCCGCCTTCATCGTGACGGCGGTCGGCGCCCTGACCCTCGGAGTCATCGGTATCGCCTGCTCGACGGCGTTTCGCCGGACGCTGGCGGCGACGGTCGCGGCCTACGGCGCCGCGTTCATCCTGCTCGCCGGCAGCCTTCTGTACGGGTTGCTCTTCCCGACACCGATTGATCCGAACGCCACCAACGCGCCGGCGCCGCCAGCGGTCAGCTACGTCAGTCCGCTCCTGCCGCTGATCACCATCGGCACCAGTCAGCCGGTGACCTGGTACGGCATCGGCTCCGGCTTCTCGTCGGGTGGCGGCGGTGGAATGATGTGCAGTGGCACGCCCGGTGGCGCACAGCAATGCGTTCCCACCAACGCGAACGGCGTCGTGGTCGGCAAGGGGATCGCGTCGCCGATCTATCGCAACCCCCCCCAGGCGACCGGAACCACCATCCCGAGTGGTCTGTTTGCCGGCTGGCAGTACTGGCAGGCGACCGTGACGCTGCAACTGTTGATCAGCCTGGCCGCGCTCGTCTTTAGCGCCGTCCTGATCCCCCCGACCCGGCACCTGCCCTGGGCGCGACGCACCCGGGCAGCCGGGGGAGCGCGATGAGCTCGCTGGAGGCGATCGTCCGGGAGCTCCGGAAGGCCGCCCGACGGGCGCTCGGCGCCCGGTACGCCGCGCATGCCCTGGTCGGGGCGGTCGCCTGGGTCGCCGCCGTCATGATCCTGGTACGACTGGTGCCCTTCGAGCGACGTGCGGAGCTGGCCGTGCTGGGTATCCCGGTGGCCCTGGCGATCGCGGCGGCCGCCTGGCTGATCCGCCGGCCGAGCGCCGCGCTGCTGATGGCCATGGCCGACATCCGGCTCGGCCTCAAGGAACGTCTCTCCACAGCCTGGGAACGGCGAGCCGAGTCCGGACCGCTGGATGACGCGCAGCGGCACGACGCCGTGCAGCACGCAGCTCGGGCGAGCCTGCCGGCCGCCTTCCCGGTTCGCGTCAATCGCGGTGAGGCCACGCTGGTCGCGATTCTCGCGATCTTTGCGCTCGCGCTGGCGCTGCTGCCCAACCCCATGGACCAGGTGCTCGCCCAGCGCCAGGCGGACCGAGTGAGCCAGGCGCGCGCGGCCAAGGCCGTGGCAGACGCCAAAAAGAAAATCGCCGACAGCGGGAAGCCCTCCCCGAAGGATGCACAGATCCAGAAGATCCTCCAGGATGCCCAGGCAAAGATCCACGAGGCGGACAGCCCGAGAAAGGCGCTCGAGTCGATCACGCCGGCCGAGCAGCAGCTACAGAAACTGGCCGACCCGGGAACGCCCGCGCTGCAAAGCAGCGCTCAGAACCTCGCGAATGCGCTGAGTGGCACCGCGGCGGGGCGCAGCGCGGCCCAGGCGATCAGCACTAACCCGGCAAAGGGTGCCCAGTCGGTGCGCGACCTGGCCTCCCAGCTCCAGAGCCTTTCACCCAAAGACCGCGAGGAGCTGGCCAAGGCGTTGGCGAAGGCGTCGCAGCAGGCGCAGAACAGCCAGATGCGGGATTCCCTGAGTAAGGCGTCGTCCTCGCTGCAGAGCGGGGACGCGGCCTCGGCGGCCCAGGCCCTCAACGACGTGGCGAGCCAGCTCGATTCGCTGCAGGAACAGGAGAACACCGACCAGGCCGTCGCCGCGGCGATCAACGGCCTCGAGGCTGCCCGCCAGGGGCTGGCGGCACAGGCCGACCGTGATGCAAACGGACAGGGCGGACAGGCAAACGCCGGGGCAAGCCCCTCCGCCGGCGCGAGCGGCAGTGGCAACGGCACCGGCACCGGCAATGGCACCGGAAACGGCAACGGCAATGGGACGGGCAACGGCACCGGCACTGGCGGCACTGGCGGCACTGGCGGCACCGGCGGAACCGGCTCCAACGGTTCGGGAACCGGAAGCGGCTCGGGCGCGGCCAGCACCGAGCGGATCTACGTTCCCGGGCAACCCGTGCCGGGCCAATCAGAGAATGACCCGACGCCGCTTGGTCCGGGACAGGACGTGCCGCTGAGCCCGTACACCCAGGTGATCGAGGCCTACCAGCAGGCGGCCCTCGATGCGACCGACCAGAGCCTCATCCCCGGAAGTGAGCGCGACCTCGTCCGCGAGTATTTCTCGCAACTCGGTGAACCGCGTGCCGCCAAGTAAATCTCGCCAGGGAGGATCATGATCGCCGAAGAACCGCGCGTCGACGCAACCCGGGTGACCGAGCTGGCCCAATCGCTCGAGACCGAGCTGGCGCGTCTCATCGTCGGTCAGAAAGCGCTCCTCCGCGACACGGTCATCGCGCTGACCGCCGGAGGCCACGTCCTGCTCGAAGGCGTCCCGGGGCTTGGCAAGACGGTGCTCGTGCGGTCGCTCGGCCAGACCCTGTCGATGAGTTTCTCACGCATCCAATTCACACCCGACCTGATGCCAGCCGACATCGTCGGCACGAACATCATCGGCGACACTGACGGCCGTCGTGAATTCCATTACCAGGCCGGTCCGATCTTCGCGAACCTGGTCCTGGCCGACGAGATCAACCGCGCCACCCCCAAGACGCAGAGTGCCCTGCTGGAGGCGATGCAAGAGCGCACCGTCACGGTTGGGACGCAGACCCGGCCACTGCCCTCGCCATTTTTCGTCCTTGCCACCCAGAACCCGATCGAGCTGGAGGGGACCTATCCCCTGCCCGAGGCCCAGCTGGACCGGTTCTTCTTCAAGATCCTCGTGCCGTTTCCGAGCGAGGGCGACCTGCTCGAGATCGCGCGGCGGACGACCGGCGACTCAACCCCGCAGTTGAAATCTGTCGCCGACGCCGGCGCCATCCTGACGGCCCAGCGGACCGCCCGCGAAGTGCCGATCGCCGAGCACGTGCTGCGGTACGCGGCCCGGCTGGTCTCCGCCACCCATCCCGACCGGAGCGAGCTCGACAGCGTCCGGCGTTATGTCCGCTGGGGCGCCAGCCCACGCGGGCTGCAGACGCTCGTGCTCGCCGGTAAAGTCCGCGCCCTCCTCGAGGGCCGCTACAACGTCGCCTTCGACGATCTCAACTCGGTCGCGCAACCGGCGCTCCGTCACCGGATTTTCCTGCAGTTCGAGGCGGAGGCCGACGGGATCACTGCCGACCGCATCATCAGCGAAATCCTCGAGCACACCGCCAAGGAACCTGCTAGCAAATAAGATGGCGGCCGCTCTGCTGGAGCCCGCCCTGCTACGCCGCCTCGAGGGGCTGGCGCTGCAGGTCCGCCGTGCCGTCAGCGGGCAGATGGGTGGCGAGCGGCGATCGCGAAAACGCGGTCAGTCCGTTGAGTTCGCCGACTTCCGCAACTACACACCCGGCGACGACTTCCGGCTGATCGACTGGAACGCGTACGCCCGCCTCGATCGGTTCATGTTGCGACTCTTCGTCGCCGAAGAAGAATTGCCTCTAAGCCTGTTCGTCGATCTGAGCGGCTCGATGGACTGGGGGACGCCAAACAAGGCGGTCACCGCCCGCCGGCTGGCCGGCGCGATCGCCTACGTGGCGCTGGCGGCCCTCGACCGGGTACGGCTGACCGTCTTCGCCGACGGGCCGACCTCTGGCGGCGCCCCCTATCGCGGACGCCGCGCCGCCGCCCAGCTCTTCGCCCGGCTGCAGTCATTCCCCGTCGGCGGGGTCACGAACTACCAACGCCTCGTCTGGCCGATCGCCCGGCAGCGGCCGGGGTTGAGCGTCGTGATCACCGACGGCCTGGGCGATCCGCCGATCGATGCGGCGCTGGTCGCGCTGCAGCGAGCCCAGCAGGAAGGCGCCGTGCTCCAGCTGCTGGCGCCCCAGGAGATCGTGCCGGACTGGTCCGGCGACGCCCGGCTCAAGGATGCCGAGACCGGGCTGGAGCGCGAATTCACCGCAACCCCGCTCACGCAGGGTGCTTACGTGAACGCGCTGGCGCAGCGCACGGCCCAGATCGAGCGCGCCGCAGTCCGGCGTGGCCTGCGCTTCGCGCGGTTATCCACGGATACAGCAATCGATGCGATGGTGCAGGGGACGCTGCGTCGCCTCGGGCTGCTGGGATGACGTTTCTCGCGCCGGCGGCGGCCGCCCTGGCATTGACGATTCCCGCGATCGTCGCGCTGTACTTTCTGAAAATTCGCCGGCCAACCCGGATCGTGCCGGCCCTGCACCTCTGGCCCAACCAGATCCGAGATCGCCAGGCCAATGTGCCCTGGCAACGCTTGCGCCCCAGCTGGCTGCTGTTCCTGCAGCTCCTCGCCGCCGCGGTCCTGGTCGCCGCCGCATTGCAGCCGGCCCTGCCGGCCGGCGCCGCCCTCGCCCGGCACAGCCTCGTGCTGGTCGACGCCTCGGCGTCAATGCAGGCGACCGACCTGTCGCCCTCACGCCTGGGGGAAGCCAGGCGGCAGGTCAATGCCGTCATCGACCAGCTCGGGCCGTCGGACCGGATGACGATCATTGCCGTGGGGCCCACCGCCCGAATCCTGGCCTCGGTCACCGGGGACCGCGACGCGCTGCATCGCGCGGTGAACGAGATCAAGACGAGTAATGGGCCGGCCGACCTCTCGGCGGCGCTCATCCTCGCCGCCGGCCTGGTACGGCCCGGCGACGACGCCCGCGCCTACCTGTTCAGCGATGGGATCGTGCAACCGCTGCGCGCCTCGTTCGCTGCCGGGCTGCCTTTTCCTGTCGAGTATCACCGGATCGGCGTATCCGGGGAGAACGTCGGCCTCACGTCGTTGACCGTTCGGACCAGCGCGCAAGCCCGGGCGGCCTACCTGCATGTCCAGAACTTCGGCCAGCAAGCCCGCTCGGTCAGCGTGGAGTGGCGTGCTGACAGCCGTTTGCTCGATATCCGGCCGCTCACGCTGGCCGCCGGCCAGGCGCAGGACCTGGTGCTCCCGGTTCCGGCCGACGCCACATCCGTCACGGCGCGCCTCAGCGGCGGTGACGTGTTCGCACTCGACGATTCGGCCACGGCGGTGGCGAAAACGCCGCGGGCGTTCCGGGTGTTGCTCGTGACGCCTGGCAACGTATTTCTCGAGCAGGCGCTCCGCCTGCGCGCGGATTTGCAAATTGACGTCGTCGCGCCGGCCGCCTACCGGCCCAGCGCCGCCTACGCGATGACCGTCTTCGATCGGTTCGCACCGCAGACCCTGCCGGACGGGCCCGTGCTGGTTGTGGATCCACCGGCCGGCTCGGCGCTGGCCGGCGGCGCAGCCCTTGGCATCGGGCGGGTTCGTGCTGTGGATGCCGGCGATCAGCTGCTCGCCAACGTGGACCTGCAGGACGTGCACGTCGCCCGCAGCCAGGACCTGCGGGCGTCGACCTTCGGCCGCCCGCTGATCACCAGCCTGCAGACGCCACTGGTTCTGGTTCGCGAGGAGCCCTACCGCCGGGTGCTGTTCGGCTTCGACCTGCACGAATCCGACCTGCCCCTGCGGATCGCGTTCCCGATCCTGACGCAGAACCTGAGCGAGTGGATGCTGCCACCGAGCGTCCCGAGCCACAGTTTCCACCCCCATGAGCCGGTCACGATCGTGCCGGAGCCGGGCGCAACGACCGTCAGCGTGATCAGGCCGGACGGTAGCCGCCGCCCGATCGCGCCGGGATCGATCGCGACCTTCGGCGACACCGACATCATCGGTGCCTACACCGTCGAGCAGGTGCTCGCGGGACGCGTCCAGCGATCCTGGTTCAGCGTGAATTTATTCTCTGACTCGATCTCGCAGCTGAAACCCCCCGACCGTCTGACTCTCCCGCCGACGCGGACCACCAGTACCCAGGCGACGCATCACGGGCAGCTCGAGATCTGGCCCTGGATCGCCCTCGCCGCGCTCGGCGTCGTGGCGGCCGAGTGGCTGGCCTTCCACCGTGGGCTTTGAACTCACCCGTCCCCTCTTTCTGGGGGCGGGCGTCCTGGCGCTGGCGATCATCGTCGCCATCTGGCGGACTTTTCCACCGCCGCTGCCGCGCGGACGCGGCCGGCTATCGCTTGGCTTGCGGGTGCTGATCGTGCTCTTGCTTACGGCGTCGCTTGCCGGATTCCAGGTCCAGACCACTCCCAGCAACCAGTCCTTGCTGGTCGCCGCGGATCTGTCCGCCAGCGTCCAGAGCGCGCTGGACAACGAGGCGGCGGCGGTCCGGCGCATCCTGCAGCAGCGCCGCGGAGACGATCGCGCCGGCGTCCTCAGCTTCGGCCGCGATTCCCAGGTCGAGGTCAACATCAGTAAGGACCCCCAGTTCGGCGAGTTTCAGAGCCAGCCCAACCCGCACTACACCGACCTGGCCGCCGCGCTCCAGCTGGGCGGTTCCATCCTCCCGGACGACAGCCGTAAGCACATCGTCGTCGTGAGCGATGGGCGGGCCAACCTTGGTGACGCGGTCAGCGAAGCCCGGTTACTGCGGGCCGAGGGGGTGCGCGTCGACACCGTCGCGCTCCCGGTCCCCATCGGGGCCGAGGCCTATGTCGACCGGCTGGATGCCCCTCGAACTCTGACCCAGGGCCAGCAGGCCAATGGCCAGGCACTGATCGTGACCAACACCGCCACGCACGCGACGGTTCGCTGGTACCTCGACCGCACGCTCGTCAACACCATCCAGCTCGACCTTCCAGTTGGGGAGACGATCCTCAAGCAAACCGTCACCCCGGCCGAACCGGGGTTTCACGCGGTGCGCGTGGTGATGGACGCCGTGCGCGACACCTACGCGGAGAACAACCTCGGTGAGGCTTTGATCCAGGTGGTGGGGCCTCCGCGCGTGCTGCTTGTGGAGAACACCCTCGGCGAGGCGGCCAGCCTGGAGGCCGCGCTGCATTCGACCGGCATCGGCACGGCGTCGACAACGCCGGAGCGGCTGCCTCGCTCGGCCGCAGACCTCGCCGCCTACCAGGCGGTGGTGCTGGTGAACATCCCGGCCTCGAGCCTGGGCAGTGACGCGATGGCGCTCCTGCAGGCGTCCGTCCGCGACCTCGGCACCGGCCTGGTCGTGATCGGCGGCGCGGAAAGCTACGGGCCCGGCGGGTACGCCGGCACGCCGCTGGAAACCGCCCTGCCGGTGCAGATCCAGCTGCCGCAGGATATGCAGAAGCCGCCGGTCGCGGTCGTGCTCGTGCTGGAGTCCTCGGAGAGTGGCCAGGGCGACCAGATCGTGCGCGGGGCGGCCGAGGCGGTCGTCGACCAGCTCACGCCTAGAGACAAGATCGCCATCTCCAACGGCACCATGGGCCCCTTCGTCGTCTCGCTGGGTCCCCTGACGGACAAGGCGGCCGTGAAACGGCAGATCGAGGCCATGAGCCTGGGCGATCCACCAAGCTATGCCCCGGACCTGACTGCTGCCGACCAGGTGCTCAGCCACACCACGGCGGCCATCAAGCATGTGATCTTTCTGGGCGATGGCGACGCGCCGGACAATTACCAGCCGATCGTGACCGCGATGCACGCCCACGGCATTACCGTCACGACGGTCGCGATCGGTGCGAATGGCGCTGACGCGGCCATGCTGCAGCAAATGGCCGCTTGGGGCCACGGCCGCTTCTATCAGAGCAACAGCCTCTCCGACATCCCGCAGATCTTCATCAAGGAGACTCGCGAGGCGCTCAAGCCCTGGATCGTCGAGGGTCGCATCGCGCCACAGCTATCCTCGCTGGCCGATGTGATCCCCGGGGTGCCGCTGGACAGTTTTCCGACGATTACTGGTTACGTCGCGACGACACCGCGGGCGGCCGCCGACGTCGTCCTCAAGAGTCCGCAGGGCGATCCCCTGCTGGCCACCTGGCAGTATGGGCTGGGCCGCGTGATGGCCTGGACGAGCGATGCACAGGGCCGATGGACTGCTGGCTTACTGGCGTGGCCGTCAGCGAACCGGTTCTTTGGCGACATCGTGCACGCGAGCCTGCCGCAACCGGGCGACCCGGCCCTGCAGGTGGAGACCCGCGTCCAGGGCGATCACACCCACCTGCTGGTGACGGCGCCGCCCACCTCGGGCGCGACCGTCACCGTGAGCGCCGTAACTCCGGACCTGGCCGACGCTGCCCTGACCCTCTCGCCCACCGGCGCGGGACGCTTCGAAGGCGATCTCGCCACGGACCAGGTGGGGAGTTACCTGCTGCACATCACGCAGTCCGCCGGCGGCGTGGTCCGACACACGACGACAACCGGGCTGGTCGTCCCCTACTCGCCCGAGTACCGCGACCTTGGCACCAACACGGCGACCTTGAAGGCGATCGCGCAGGCCGGCGGAGGTATCGTCCTCAGCGATCTCGCGCAGGCATTCCGTCTGCCGGTGCCGAGCGTGAAGGCGGCTCTGCCGATCAGCGAGATCCTGCTGGTGCTGGCGATCCTGCTCTTCCCGATCGACGTCGCCCTCCGCCGGCTGATCTTCCGGTTGGAAGACCTGCCCGCCTGGCGCACCGCGATGCAACGCGTCCCAGTGCCGGCGGTGCCGGCCGAAGCCACCGTGAAGCGGCTACGTGATCGCGTCGAAGGCGTGCGGGCCATGCGGGCCGCCCAGCCGCGGCCACCCAAGAAACCGCCCGAGGATCCGACGGGCGACCTGCTGGCGCGGCGGCGCCGGCACTGACTCTTAGCCCACGCTTATGGGGAAGCGCTTAAACTAGCCAGCGATGTTCGGGAGCGTCGGCGGCCTCCTCCTCACGCTGATCAACATCTTCATCCTGGTGCTGATCGTGCGCGCGATCTTCTCCTGGTTTCCCGGCATGCTCTACAGCCAGGCCGGGCGGATCATCGTGATGGCCACCGAATGGTACCTGGCCCCGATTCGCCGCGTGATCCCACCGGCCGGCGGTCTCGATATCTCATTCCTGGTCGGCATCATCATCCTCTACGCGCTGGCGATCTTCATCGGGTCAGGCGACATCGTCCGGGCGCTGTTCGCCATCGTCGGCTACGCGCTGATTTTCATCATCATCCTGCTCCTGGTCCGTGTGTTCTTCGGCTTCTTTCGGATGGATCCGTGGCACCCCATCACGCAGATGGTGATGCAGAGTACCGAGCCGTTTGCCCGCCCGTTTCGGGGATGGTTTCCGCGACGGCCCGGGCAGTTCGACTGGGCGCCGGTGGCCGCCTTCGTGGTCGTGCTCGTCGCCTATGTGGTCGTCTCGAACCTGGGCCGGCTCGTGCTCGGCTAGGCTAGGCGGCTGGTTCCGCGGCCGGGGGGCGCTTTCTCCGTTCGCCGCGCCGGTAGATGAGTTCCAGAAACTGTTCCTTGCTGATCTCTCCCTTCCGGATGAGGGACTGAATGCTGCCCTGAAGGCGCTCCCGGTCGGCGGCCGTAATGGTCTTCGCGGTGTAGATCAGGATCGGGATCTGAGCCGCCACGGGATCCTTGCGCAGAGCCGAAACGACCTCGAAGCCATCAACCCCGGGCATCATCAGGTCGAGAATGATCAGGTCCGGCTTGCGGGAGAGGCCGAGCTTGATCCCGGCCGCGCCATCGCGAGCGACCAGCACGTTGATGTTCAGCGGCTTGAGCATGGCCTCGACCAGCCGGGTGTTCCGGGAATCGTCATCGACCACCAGGACGCTGGCTGGCATCTTGCTCGCTCGTCTCCGATCCGCGAGAAGCTCGTATTTGACCATCATCTGCATCAATTGCTGGCGGTTGATGGGCTTGCTCAAGAAGTCGTATCGACCGATGCTCAGGCCCTGCGGCTCCTGGTCGTTCCTGGCCAGCAGCACAACCGGAATGTCTTTCGTTCGTGCCTCACCAGCGAGCTGGTCGATGAGATCCTGTCCCCCCGTCGGTGCGAGCTCCGCATCGATCATCATGGCGAGCGGCTGGAGCCGGGCAGCCATTCTCAGGGCCTCCTCGCCATCACCCGCGAACTCGATCTGGTAGCCATCTCGACGAAGGAACGATTCGACGCGCTCACGCAGGGGTAGATCGGTGGCGGCCACCAGTACGGTCGCCCCTGCGGAGTGCGGGGGTTCGATGGGCGGTGAGATCTCGACGGTTTGCGCCGGCGGGCTCTCGTCGTTCGGACCGGTCGAGAGCTGGCGCACGTAATCGGCCAGGTGAGCACCGCTCTCTTTGATGTGCTGCAGAAACTCCTGCCGCTCGTCCCCGGTGGCGCGGTTTCCCGCCTCATCGAGCAGGACTTCGGCGAAGCCGGTGATGGCGTTGAGTTGTGAGGCGAGGTGATGACTCTGTTCAGCCGTGAGGCTGACGAGACCGGCGGCGCCACGAAGCGTTTTGACGGCGTCCTGGAGCTGCCAAACTTGCGCCTTCCACTGCTTCTCGCGATCCAGGCTGAGGTTGAGGGTGCCGCGTACGTGCCCGATCTCCGTGATCAACCGCTGGTTGTCGGCAGCCAGGGCGTCCCGCCTGGCGTTCCACTCAGCCGCAAGCTTCGTCGTCTGCTCGGTGACGTGGCCGTTCAACGCCTCAAGCTGTTTACCCTGCTCCTGGAGGTCGGCCAGTCGTGTTTCATATGACTTTTGGTTTGCCTTCAGCGCCACATTGTCGGCGCGGAGGGCGTCCTCCTCCTTACGAAGCCGCTCCGCCTCCTTAGTCAAGCGCGCTCGTTCGGCGGTCCACTGCTGCTGAGCGCCGCGCAAGGCCTCGAGCTTCTCCTGCTGACCAGCCTGCTCCCGAGCCATCCCCTGGTAAAGCGTCGCGAGCTGAGCCAGGAACTCCTGGCCCCGCGCCAGGACATTCTCGAAGGAGGGCGGCCCCGCCGGCTCGGCTGTCACGGCAGTACAACGGCGCGGCATCGCGGCGCTGGCGGAAGCGGGCTCAGCCGGATGACAAAAACCTTGGTGACGGCCTAAATGTTGCCCTGTGCCCCGGCGCTAGGCGCCGGCGGGCGACCCGACGAGCGTCCGCGGCTGCCGGCCGCCGTTGAGCTGCCGTTCGGGTGCCCGCCGCCGGATGACCTCCAGCCGCCAGACGGGGCGCGCGAAGAGCGTGTCGATCTCTCGTTGCGCCCGATCGCCGGCGAGTCCGCCGCCCTGCACCCGGAATTTCTCCCCCAGGTCCATGTCGACCACCTGGTCCGCGCGCTGCAGATGGAGTACGACGCGATCTGGCCCGGCGCAGCGGCCAAGGATCTCCTGCAAGGTCTCCATCTGCACCGGGGTGGCGTCGCCGGGTACGTCGAGATGGACCACCTGGTTGCGGACCCAGCTCTCGTGGCCGGCGTCATCGAAGGCGAGGATCTCATCGGCGATCACCTTGGCCGCCTCGGCGCGCTCCTCATCGTCACCCGGGGCCGCCCGCGCATCGACCTTTCCCCGGACGATCACGACCGTATCCGAGAGCAGCAGCTGGCGGCGCTCTTCGAACACTCTGGGAAAGACGATGACCTCGATGGTGGCGGTCAGGTCTTCGAGCTGCACGAACGCCATTGCCTTGCCAGCCTTCGTGACCACCGGGCGGACCGCCTTGATCACCCCGCCGATGCGGACTTCAAAGTCCTCCATCTCGGGCGTCACCTGGTTCGCATAGGTGTCGACTTTCAAATGCAGCTCCTGCTCGATCCGCCGCAACGGATGATCGGAGAGATAGAGCCCGAGGAGTTCCTTTTCGCCGCGAAGCCGCTCGTCATCGGGCATGGGCGGCATCGCGGAGATCAACCCGGCGGCGGGGTCGTCCATTTCGTCGGCGTCCGGCAACATCCCGAATAACGAGGTCTGGCCACTCTCCCGCTCGCTGATGATCTGGCCTGCCCGGTCCGTCACGCGATCGATGCTGGCCAGCAGCCGGCCGCGCTCGCCCAGGCTGTCGGTCGCGCCGGAACGGATCAGGCTCTCCAGCACGCGCTTGTTCAGCTCCCGCGGATCGACGCGCACCGTCAGATCGAGTAATGACTTGAACGGGCCCTTCGCCCGCCGTTCGGTCAGCAGCAGCTCGATCGCGTGGGTGCCGACGTTCTTGATCACCGCCAGGCCGTAGCGGATCTTTCCATCCTGGACGGTGAAGCCGGCCTCGGAGTTATTGACGTCGGGCGGGAGCACCTCGATGTCGCGGGTGTGGCAGTCGAGGACGGCGGCCGCCACCTTGTCATAGTTCCCGGCTTCGTTGTTGAGCAGGGCGGCCAGGTACTCGAGCGGATAGTTGGCCTTCAGGTATGCCGTTTGATACGAAATCACGGCATAGGCAGCGCTATGCGACTTGTTGAACCCGTAGCCGGCGAAGAACGCCATCAGGTCGAAGATCTCGGTCGCCTTGGGTTCGGTCACGCCCCGGCTGACCGCGCCGGCGATGAACTTGGCGCGCATCTTCGCCATCTCGTCCTTCTTTTTCTTGCCCATCGCGGCGCGCAGCACGTCGGCCTCACCCAGGCTGAAGCCCGCCAGCTGGGACGCGATCTGCATCACCTGTTCCTGATAGACGATCACGCCATAGGTCTCTTTGAGAATGGGTTCCAGCTGTGGGAGCGGGTAGACAATGTCCTGCTCGCCATGCTTGCACTTCATGTACTGGTCGACGAGGCCGCCCTCCAGCGGCCCGGGCCGAAAGAGCGCGATGGCCGCGGTGATGTCCTCGAAGCTTGTCGGCCGCATGTCCTGCAAGAGCCGGCGCAGCCCCGGCGACTCCAGCTGGAAGACGCCGTTCGTGTCGGCCGCTTGCAGCAACCTGAAGGTCGCGGCGTCGTCCCATGGGATCTGCGCGAGATCGAGTGTCAGCCCGCGAGTCTGCTCGAGATTCTTGAGGGTGTCCTCGATGATCGAGAGGTTTCGTAAACCAAGGAAGTCCATCTTGAGCAGACCGATCTTCTGGACGGCGTTCATCTCGTACTGAGTCATCACCGCGCGCTTCTCCTGCCCGTTCTTGTCGCCGCGGGTGATGCTGGCCTGCAGCGGGACGTACCGCTGCAGCGGCTCCGGTGTGATGACAATGCCGGCCGCATGCGTCGACGCGTGGCGCACCAGGCCCTCCAGCTTGCGTGCATTCTTCAAGAGGCGCTCGAACACCGGGTCTTTCTCGGCCTGAGCCAGCTCCGGCACCATGGCGATCGCCTTGTCCAACGTCATGTTCAGTTGAGGCGGCACGAGCTTGGCCAGGTGATCCACATCGCGGAGCGGCACGTCCAGGGCGCGGCCCACGTCACGGATCACCGCGCGGGCTTTCATCGTGCCGAAGGTGATGATCTGCGCGACGTGGTCCTGGCCGTAGCGCTGGCCGACATACTCGATGACCCGATCGCGGTTTCGGTCGTCGAAGTCGATGTCGATATCTGGCATCGAGATGCGCTCCCGGTTGAGGAAGCGCTCAAAGATCAACCCATGCTTCAGCGGGTCGAGAGTGGTGATTCCCAGCGCATAGGAGACGATGCTGCCGGCCGCGGAGCCCCGCCCGGGCCCGACCGCGACGCCGTGCGAGCGGGCGTAATCAATAAAGTCACTCACGATCAGGAAGTAGGGTGCGTAGCCCATGTCTTCGATGACGCCGAGCTCCATCTCGAAGCGGTCGCGCACGATGGCGGTGAGCTCGGGGTAGCGATCCTTGAGCCCCCGTTCGGCCAGGCGCCGTAGATAACCCTCAGCGGTCTGTCCGGCCGGCACCTCGAAGCGGGGCAGTAGCGGCCTGGTCTCCAGCTGAAGATGGCAGCGCTGCGCAATCCGCACGGTGTTGGCCACCGCCTCCGGGAAGTCGCGGAAGCGCTCGGCCATTTCCGCCGGCGTCTTCAGATAGAACTCGTCGTTCTGGAAGCGCATTCGATTCGTTTCCGACACAACCGTCCCGGTCTGCAGACAGAGCAGGATGTCGTGCGCTTCGGCGTCGTCGCGTCGGGTGTAGTGCGAATCGTTGGTGGCGACGAGCGGTATCCCGGTGCGCCGCGAAATCCTGGCCAGGCCCTCGTTGACGCGCAACTGCTCCTCCATCCCATGGTTCTGGATCTCGAGGAAGTAGTCGTCGCCGAACATGCGCTGGTATTCCATGGCGGCCTGTTCCGCGCCAGTCTCATCGCGTTCCAGCAGGCGGTTCGCGACCTCGCCGCCCAGGCAACTGGAGAGCGCGATCAATCCCTCGGTGTGCTCGGCGAGCAGCGCCTTATCGATCCGCGGCTTGTAGTAGTAGCCCTCGAGGTGCGCCAGGCTGGAGAGCTGGATCAGGTTCCGGTAGCCGGTGAGGTCCTTGACCAGCAAGATCAGGTGATACGGGTCGCGGTCGGCACGGCCTTCTTTTTGATTTCGCGAACGAGTCGCGACGTAGGCTTCCTGGCCGATGATCGGGTTGATCCCCGCGGCTTTCGCCTGAGCGAGCAACTCGATGGCGCCGTACATCACCCCGTGATCAGTGAGGGCGATCGCCGGCATGCCGGTCTCCGCTGCCAGGCGAACCATCTCCGAGATCCGGCTGGCGCCGTCCAGCAAGCTGTATTCGGAATGCGTATGGAGGTGGACGAAGCTCATGCGTTCCGCTGGAGCTTGACGACAGCTTCGATGTGATAGGTCTGGGGAAACATGTCGACGAGGGCCACCTCCACAAGGGTATAGCGT
>Ga0209234_1000252_pt1 | contig 16963 bp, 12 predicted proteins | sample GraSoi013_1_20cm_2_FD_185816 | JGI IMG/M metagenome (GOLD analysis project Ga0209234, IMG submission 185816) | Grasslands soil microbial communities from the Angelo Coastal Reserve, California, USA - Sample 08_20_2013_1_20cm (SPAdes) (version 2) | ecosystem: Environmental > Terrestrial > Soil >... | reverse complement strand
AACTTTGCCATGCTGGTGGCCGCTGGGCTCGCCGTCACCCTAACTCCGGCACTTCGGCTTCTCCTGGTGCGCAACAGGCCCATCCTCTCCAATGCCGGCACGCGGCTTCAGCGCCTTCTTGATTCATTATTGGGTGGCAAGATCCGATCACAAGAGGATCACCGCATCACCGGGCCACTCATGCGTATCTACGCTCCTGTCGTTCGCTGGACTCTCCGTCGGAAAACGCAGGTTATTGCCGCGGCGATCGCCCTCGTGCTCCTGGCGATTCCCATGTACTGGACGCGTGGCTCGGAGTTCATGCCCCAAGTGGACGAAGGCTCCCTCCTTTATATGCCTACCACTATGCCGGGTATTTCCATCGCAGAGTCGCAGAAACTTCTGCAGCTGACGGATCAGATCTTGATGAATTTTCCGGAAGTCGATCATGTCCTGGGCAAAGCGGGGCGCGCCGATACTCCGACCGATCCGGCGCCACTCTCCATGCTCGAGACTGTCATCGTCCTCAAGCCGCAATCGGAATGGAGCGATGCTCACACCTGGTACTCCTCCTGGGCGCCATTGTGGCTCCTTCCCGTTCTACGGCACATCACCCCCGACCACATTTCGCAACAGCAACTCGTTGCGGAGATGAACCAGGCGCTGAAAATCCCAGGCCTATCGAATTCCTGGACCATGCCCATCCGGGGGCGCATTGATATGTTGAACAGCGGCATACGCACGCCGGTGGGCCTCAAGATTCAGGGCGCCGACCTGAACAAGATGCAGGAGATCGGACGGCAGGCAGAAAAACTCCTCAGCGTTGTTCCCGGCACGCGAAACGTTTTTGCCGAACGCATCGGCGATGGCTACTTTCTCGACGTGAATTGGGATCGTCAGGCACTGGCCCGCTACGGGCTCTCGATCGAAGATGCCCAAAACGCTCTCTCGACCGCGGTTGGCGGGGAAAACGTCAGCACGGTGATCAAAGCCAGGGAGCGGTACCCTGTCAACGTCCGCTATCTGCGCGACTTTCGGTCGGACCTCGAGTCGCTCGGCCGCGTGTTGGTGTCTGTCAGCGGCGATAAACAAATCCCATTGTCCGAGCTGGCCACCCTTCATACTTTAACTGGCCCCTCCATGATCCGGAACGAGGACGGATTGCTCACCGAGTATGTCTTTGTCGACGTGACGGACGTCCCCGTTGGTGACTATGTCGAACAAGCGCAACGCGAATTGCAAGACAAGCTGAAGCTCCCGACTGGCTACTCGATCTTGTGGAGTGGCCAATATGAAATGGCTCTTCGCGTCCGGCATCGCTTGATGCTTATCGTGCCGGTCACTGTCGCCATCATCCTCTTTCTGCTTTACTGCAATACGCGATCGGCGGTGAAAACCATGATCGTTGCCCTGGCAGTTCCATTCTCCGCAGTGGGCTCCATCTGGATGATTTCCGCGCTCGGCTACAATATGAGCATTGCTGTCTGGCTCGGCATTCTCGCCCTTCTCGGGATCGATGCCGAAACCGGAGTCTTTATGCTGCTCTACCTTGACCTCGCGTATGAGGCCGCGCGGCGCGAGCACCCGCAGTTCACTCAAGTGCATCTCTATGATGCCATTGTGGAAGGGGCCGCCCGCCGGTTGCGTCCCAAATTCATGACCTTTGCGATCATGTGCATCGGCTTGATTCCCATCCTGTGGTCCAATGGAACCGGATCGGAAATCATGAAGCGGATGGCCGCTCCGATGATCGGCGGTATCTTTACCTCCTTCATTCTCGAGCTGCTCGTTTATCCTCCTATCTATGCGGTATGGCGAGAAAAAGGATTGAAAAAGGAACCCATTCGGGATCAAATCATGGCGGTCGGCCATCTGGGCGCAGCGCAAGTGATTGGCACCGACACGATCCTGTAATTCCGTCGAAATGCTGGCGACCTTTCCGAACTGAACCGCTACCCAGTTAATGGTGATGGCAGCCCGCGCGTTTATTGGCAACAACGAATCCCGGTTGGCAAGCGGTTCGGTGAATGCCATGCGCTGGCGTATGGAGGATGGAACCTGGGCGGCAACATCACCGTTGGCCGTTGGGATTCCTTTGGTGTGCACCGCGTATCGCTTAACCCTTGCTTAACCCAACTTCCGCAGTTGGTCGACGTAGTGTTACCGACGCACAACGGGGTGACGATTCGAAACCGCTGCAACTCGCTCGAAATGGCCAAGAGTGTTGTGAAGACTCGGGCCTGTTCGCGTTGAAAACACAGGTACTTATTCTCTAAAATACGGGACCTCGGTTAACTATTGGAAAAATGGAACAGGTTTGTTGCACGCGAGGATGCCCCAACGAGTCACGCCACTCGCAAGACGGAATGGATCACCTTTCCCACCGTCCGCGCCGTGAACACGGCCAGTTGAACTATGCGAAATCGGTCCCCGTTACCTTGGAATCTTACTGCCAACGCGAAGATACAGAGTCTCTCGGCAGCAAAGAACATCGAATGACGAAGATGATTTAAAGGCACGCCTAGCGTTCTACAATCGCTAAGCGCAACGACCGCGAAGAATGGCCAAGCAAGATTAAGGATTCCTGTGAAATATATTCTAATCGCTATCTTTCTGTTCATCTGTGCCCAGACTACCTTGGCCCAGCACTACGTCATTGCACCAATACCAAAGGCTGACCCGTTCTTAAAAAGCCCGAAGTCTTTCGAAGGCCACAGGTTCGATCGGCGCATGTTCTTTGTAGAGATCAGTCTACTCGGGGCGGCAAAGACGGCTGACGCAATCTCGACGCGCCAATTGCTTAACCGTGGGGGAGGGGAAGGCAATCCCATTTTCGGCCGTAATCCATCGTCGGGAAAGCAGGCTGGAATCAACGCTGGGTTTTTCATCGCGCAATCTACCTTCTTCTATCTGACAGAACATAACCACAACGCCTGGGTCCGTTGGACCGGGCGTGTCTGGTTGGGCGCCACGATCGCAAATCATTCGCAGCTTGCTGTCTGCAACGCCCGACTTGTCCCTCATTCCAAGTCATGCCAGGACATGGTTTCAGGCCTCTAACGTTCAGGCGCCGAAGGAAGAAAAGATGAAGATTCAATCCCGGGATGGTTTCTTTGGAGAGCACCACAACGCTGGGACCGACTGCACCAGACCGCTAAATTTGTTGTCCTTGCGTTGCCCATCGTAAACAAAACATCACGGCGCGGCCCGCAGTTCCCAGTCGTCCAGCGAGTATTTTGGTTGAACGCTAAACATAGCGTCTTAGGTGTTTGCGCATAGTCGAGGTAGGGTTTCGTTTCCGTTACGCCAGTTTTCAAGCTGCGCCTCAACGACCTCCTCCAGCACTGGAAAGTATCGGTGGTGCAAGCACCGACGGCCGGTCGGCTTTCGAGACCCGTTCAATCGGACTCGGTTCGAGGCTGAAGGGCGGCAAGTAATCCGTCACCAAGTCTTCGGCCGGTTGCTCTGCATTCTTTGGGAAGCCGTGCGTGACGGTATCTGGAATTGCCCTTGATGACCACTACGCGGCACCCTGTTCCCGCACTGGCGCCCATGGCCTTTCTGGAAGGTAAAGAAGGTCACCGCATGAAACGTACACGGTTCCCCAGAGAACTGAGACTTTCCACACCGCAAACATGCGGCACCGAAGTGTCGCATGCAGCAGCACGGGTCCTTGGTTGACGGGCGCTTTCACATGCGACAGCGGGAGCCGCGCTGCTCGAAGTGAATTTGTCAGTGGCCCAGCGGTAGACCGCGGGCATCTTCCAGCAGGCCTTGGAGTTTTTTTTTTGCGCCTTCTGCCGTTCCGGGTCGGCTTGCCCAATTCCGGGACCAGGCTTGCGTAACCGAAAACCGAAACATACGCTGGCATTGCCGTCCGCCCAAGTCTACCTGTACCCCCGCTCGTTCCATGCCGCCAGCGTCTTGCCCTCGCAGATTTCCGCTCAAGCCTAGCATCCGCCGAAGCAAGCGTTGATTCCCCAAAAAAGGTGCTTCTCGTTCAGCAGTCTCGACCGCCCCGACTGTTCACCCTCGCGCAGTGCGGCTGGCCTTTTTCTTCGAACCTGCGAATCCAATACTCGACAGGTTTTCGGTTGCGCCTCCCAACTGCGCCGCCTTCCGGAGACGTCATATCATGACCCGCCAGTAGGACGTCGTAAAGTCAGTGGTCATGGCGTGATTCCACGAGACAACCATCCGTTTAATTCGCAACTACCCAATTACTTATGACCTTGTGCTTAGTTTGGGGTGGGAGGTTTGTTGCGGTCCTGCTGGATCTGTTTCCGCTGCTGGTACATGTTCTGTAGTTTTTGGATCATTTGCTCTGGGGACTTAACTATCGATTTGTCAGCCTCGGCTTCGGAAGTGTCTGGCACGGCCTGCAGCTCGGCTGAGGCGGGTTGCTGTTCTGCTGCCGCGGGCGGCGAGCCCGCTAGTGGCACTTCCACGGGAATGGCTGGTTCAGTTGAATTCTCCAGGCTGGGAGCTTCCACTGGGCCACGGTTGGCCTGCGGATTTCTTCGACCCGCACCCCGCGCCTGCTCTGCCGGACTTGCTGGCCTGCCAGTTGTGATGGCGCCGGCAGTCCTAGTGCGGGGAGTCAGCAGTACGCTCAGTATGCCCTCCGGATCGGTATCAGACGCCTGGATAACGTAGTCGAGGTCCGTCCCGCTCAGAAGGGCGGCCAGTACTCTGCGCGCCGGACCCGGTCCAACCCGGACCCAGATCCGTTCGTCGGAAGAACTCGCTGGGAGTTCGATGTTTGCGCCCAGGCGCTCGCTAACTGCTGCCAGGATTTCCCCCAACTTTGAGTTTTCTGCAATGATTGTGAGCTGCCCGTCCTCATAGGACACCTGGTGCCGGCTGGGCGTCCCTTGTTCGGCGGTGAGAGGTAGAGGCACTTGCTGTGATATCGGTTCCTGCAGCAGCGGCGCCGACGCTGCTGCCGTCAGCACGGATTTCGCAACACTAGATGCCTTCCTGCCGTTAGGAGGCGGTGCCGGCAGTTTCTGCGCACTCACGGCCGGAGCCACGATCATGACCCCCAGTCCGCACACAAGAGTGAACAGCTTACGAGAATGCCCCTCGAGATTGAGCCGCCACGCTCTCCCGAACGCTGCCCGCAACTCATGGAAGATCCTGTTCATCGATTTGGCCCTTACCATCGGGAAGAAAATCTGACGATAATTCTCTCCCGCTTCACGATCGGCGAGGTCGTTGAGCCCTAGGTCCGTTCGAACACTGTCTATCATGGGTCCATCTACCTGGTCAACAACCCTCTGCGGCGGTCTCTGAACAAAAGGAGTCACTAGACCCTGCTGACGGCCGCAGCAGTTGACTGCTCCGATGCGCAGCGACCCTCTCGATCCAAAAGAGGGCAGATCATTTGAGTTCACTTATCCCCAACAGGCCAAGAGGACTTTTCACCACTACGGCCTCTCGTCGAAGGGATAAGATGCCTTGCCTTTCCCAGCCGGAGAGCAGCCGGCTCACGGTAAACAGCGTGGTCGCGGTCATCTGCGCCAATTCCTCCCGCGAAAGGTTGATTTCCAGCGCGCCATCCACACTCCGGCCGACTTGCGGAAGCAACCGTACCAGCTCACGAGCCAGGCGTGGCGCAACCCTTTCCGTGGATATCTCTCGAAATCGGCCTTCGAGCATTTGCAAACGTCGTGCCAGGATACGCATGGTGTTGCGCTGCAGGAGGGGGAACCGTTCTGACAGAGCTTCAAACGTCGGTGCATTCCAGACCAGCGCCCTACACGTAAGAAGTGCCTCCGCGGTTGAGCAATGCCTGCCACGCTGCGTTGATCCAACCGACCCCACTATTTGACCGGGTCCTTCGAGTCGAAGGATGACTGCACTGCCATTCTCTCCCAATTGCGTTATCTTTACGGATCCTTCGGTTAGCAACACTATTTCCTTGATAGCGTCGCCAGCGAAAAAGATCGTCTGCCGGCGCGCGAACTTTGTTACGCGGGCGGCGGATACAATGATTGCGGAATCAGCCCGCGGGATGCCCTCAAATAGCTGGGACAGTTCCGCGCACTGGCTCCCCTGGCGGGCCACGACCTTCATGTCCAAGTTGTTGTTGCTTTGCGGCAATTGCAATCTTGCTGTAAGTGAGGCCGCTTGGGCGTTTGCCATAGTTTTCAGCGTTGTTCCCGTCTCGATTGAGTTACAGGTCCTAGCTGCAGGGGCCGGACCTTAAATTTCGCGGAGCCTTCGAAGGACAGTGCAGTTCTTCCGACCGAATAACACGCCATGGGCTTGAAGAGGGCACGAAGCAATCGGTTCATCTTGGCACCCTTCCCCGGAAGGAGTGTTGTATAATTCCAAGCAAGCTCCATGCCTATGGCCGATGTCCCCAAACCATTTATTCTAAAAGAGTTACTTAGGGGCGCAGGGTTCTGCGTGAAATATCTTGCACAAATTGGGAAGGGAAGGGAAAAATATAGGAAAAGGAGGGAAGTTATCTCCCTAGGTGAGAATCCGTGGTCGGCCAGACCAGGACCCCTGAGCTCTTGACTGTGTGGTGTTGGCATTAGGACAACGGTCAGGAAGTTGGTGCGGTTTGAGCCGGGGTCGGGCTCTGCGGGCGCGCTGAACCGCGAGCCGCAGGCTTGCTTGGCTGCGCCGCGCCGTTCGCGGCCTTTTTCTTTGTTTCTCCACGCCGCACGGCAACAGAAGTGCCGGTACCGATATCAATCAAACGCAAATTCTCGTCGGTGATCTCCTCTGCCCGCACGATGTGCGGTGTGATAGCAAAGACGATTTCGCTTTCGAGCCGTTCTTTCTTCTCCTGGGCAAACAGGTACTTCAAGAGGGGTATTTTTGCCAGCCACGGATAACCGCTCAGTGACTGTGTTTCTGTATCTTGCAGAATGCCACCCACCAGGTTAATCTCACCGTCCTGCAATCGCGATTCGTGTTCGATGCGGCGCTGTCCAATGGTGGGTTGACTAATTCCACCGATATTTGAAGTACCCGTAAGCGCTGAGACTTCCAAAATCATCTTGAGGGTGACCTCGCGATTTGAGTGAATTTGAGGAGTAATGTCGATATTCACGCCAACATCGATATACTGAAATTGAGTGTTGACCAGCGGGCTGATACCTCCCCCCACGCTGCCGCCTGCCGAAAACGACCCGGTGGCGATTGGTATGCGATCGCCGATTTTCAACTGAGCTTTTTGTTGGTCAAGGACGCGGATTTCCGGGTTCTGGAGGACCTTGGTGTTGTTGTCGGACATAAGAAAGTCGAACGAACCGCCCGGAACCGCCATTTGGAAATTGCTTCCATTCAGCGAACCCAGTTTGACCGTACCCGGAGCAGCAGCTGCTAAAGCGATGGAGGTAGACGTTGGAACAGTTGTGCCCAGCGTGCGCAATCGATCACGGCTTACTTGCAACACAGCGATATCGATCACGACTTCGGCCTTGGGCTTGTCAAGGTCGCTGACCAATTTCTGCGCCAGCACCATCTGGTCCGGCGTACCTCTGAGGGTGATCGCGCTGTGCGTGGGATTTACCTGAATCCGGCTGATGTCCAGAATTCCTTTGAGCGTGCTGACCACCTCTTGCAACTCGGCCGGCGTCGAAGCATTGCGAAGATAAAATGTGGTCATCACGTTGTCTTCAAAGTCCTTGCGCCGGCCTTCCGCAGCCACAAAGATGGCCTTGGTCGAAACCGGCCGCCAAAAGGTCTTCGATTGCATGGCCACCATCCTCAAAGCTTCGCGCAGGGGGACGTCGTCCAACTCGATATTAATTCGCTGTGGTTTGTAGTCCAGGTCAAACAGCACGTTGATTCCAGCCAGCTTGCCAATCGTTTTATAGACATTATCCGCAGTGGTCGTCATGCGCAGGGTAAGCGGAGTATCCGAAAAGGGTTCCAGATCGACCGGACCTTCAGCCTGCTCTATCATTTTGCTCAATGGCGACTCCGGCGTCGGGGTAACCGCCAGGCCTTCCTGCTGTTTTTTGAGCATGGCGGCGGTGCGTCCCAACTCTTGTTGGGCCGCAATGTTGGTGATGTCAATCTCCGCCGCACGCTGAAATTCCGCGAGCGCTTCGGCTAACTTGAGGCTACTGCGCAGCAATTGGCCTTTTCGCACATGTTCAGCTGCGGCGGAGGTTCGCAGCCGGAGGTAGGCAGCCGCGTATTTCGCATCCTTGGGCTTCAGCGCGTACGCTTCCTTGTATGCTTCAAAAGCAGCATCGTATTGGGTCTGCGACTCGGCGCGAACACCGCTATCATAGGCAGCCTTCGCTTTATCGGCATAGGCTGGCGCGTTGATCGCCAGAATCAGGATCGAAGCCAACACCATTCGCAGATGCATCATATCGTTGCTGCCTCCACGGCAGACCTCAATCGGACCATGAAAACCCGCCTGAACCGCGCGGGGCCGCTCTAAAAAGTCAAATCCAGTGGAGGTAAGAGCAAATGTACGGCCACGGTAGGAAATCGTCTACCTCACTACATCATCCCGTATGACCGCCTTATAACTCACAACCCTGGCCTACTTATTTGCTGTAGCGCAAAGAAGGAACGTTTGTTCCCCCTTAAATACTCGCGTGTTTCCAGTCGGGGTTTAGGGCGGTTAAGAATGAAATGTCCTTTTAATGGAAATTTTGAGGAAGGTCACCCTATTCAGGAACAGATGCCGGACCCGTGCGAAAAGCCTACGGAGCTGACCAACGTGCGGAGGCCAGGTCGATTACTCGCGGCAATCGACATAGCGCCGGGCGGTCATGGAAATCTCACCCCCCGACAATTCGCTGCCAAGGTTGTTGTAGCGCAAAGACGAACCGCCGAGATACGTTGATATTATTGTTTAATGGCTGAACTGGCAGCCGAAATGCCTGGTTGCCTGTCGCTGGTCCGATGGAGTAAGTCTCTTAGCTATGAAACTTGGCTACCAACTTGGCATCGTCGCGGCTTTGATCTTTCTGGCGAGTCCATCTGCGTCCGCAGCGGAGATGGCCATCTTGCGCAATGGCTTTGCCATCCGTCACGAACGTCGCGAAACCCTAGACACGGTGACTCGCCTATACCTGCTAAAGGCGCCAGACAACTACATTGACGTACCTGCTGCGGAGATCGTGCGTTTCGAAGCGGTGGACTCACCTTTACCGCCAACCGTCCGCTCCGCCCCTGACAGTGATCTCGACGCGGTCGTCAGTGCCGCCAGCAAACGAAACAACCTGGACCCCGATCTGGTCAACTCCGTGATCCTGGCCGAAAGTGGATTCGATCCCAACGCAGTTTCCCCGAAGGGCGCGCAGGGACTCATGCAGCTGATGCCGCAGACTGCCGCCCGAATGGGGGTACGGAATGCCATGGACCCGGCCGCCAACGTGGAAGGTGGAACACGCTACTTGGGTGAATTGCTGGTCCGCTATCACCACGACCTTAGCAAAGCTCTGGCGGCTTACAACGCCGGACCGGAGCGCGTGGAACAATATCACGGCGTGCCTCCCTACCCGGAGACACTGGCTTATGTGGCTCGGGTTGTTCGCGATTTCAACCGCAAGAAAGATATCCAGCGGCGCCCGCTGCAGGATCCCAGCCGCTCGCCGGACCAGAATTCCGAGGCCACCCTGTTCGACGAGCCCGGCCAACCCAAACTAGCGCCCCTTGCCATGGTGCGCTACACGCCCAGCCCCAACGCCCTTTCCAGAGCTGCCATTTCTGACGCCGCCAGATTAATCTCCATGATGAGTTCATCTCCTCGAGTGGATTAACTCCCGGGGAATGCTAGCGGCACGCATGATTGACAAACCTATCCTGCGTACCGCGATCATGCTGGTCATTGACAGCCGCTGTTTGAGCCCCGAGTGTGTGCTCTTTGATCTTGCTTCCACGATCTCCCGCTTCTGTTCCGTCGTCATGCGCATCGATTCATGCTTACCCAGGCTGCTACTCTTTGATGCGGCAGGCCCCGGATCTCATCACCCGGCCGTCGGCAAGCGCAACGGGGTTCTATACCATCACGACATTCACACCGTCAGCGGCCGCGCTTTGAGCTACCTTAGTAGTATCAACAGTAGTTATCAACGCCTGCTGCCTGCTGCGAATGCATTGCTGAAGGAGGAACGCATGAAGTTCCCTGGTCCACTCCCTATCGGAGCTATGTTTGCTCTGAAGCTCACCGGCCGGATGATGGTATGGCGAATATTTCCACTGCTTCTGGTAATTCTGGTCAACGCCACGATTCTTCGCGCGCAGCAACTCGTCGACGCGCCGGCTGCAGATAAGCAAACATTGCAACTCTTGCTCCAACGAATTGATCAATTGGAGGCTAGAGTCAAGCAATTAGAAGGGGCCAAGCAGCAAGCTGCCCCGGTAAGCCCTCCATCTGCGCCCGCCCAATCGAGTGCGCCGCCTGTCGGTGAAGCTGAGCCGCAGGCCGACAACGCCGTGCCGGAGAGGATGGATTCCAGCAAGACATTGTTGCGCATGCGCGGTTTCGGCGATATCACCCTTCACGGGGATAACCAGCGGCACGATACGACCTCCTTCAGCCTTGGCCAACTCAACCTTTTCATCACTTCCGACATCTCGGAAAAATTTAAGTTCCTCAGCGAAATTGTCTTTGAAGGTGGGCCGGACAACATTTTCGGCGAAACACGGGGAGAAAATAATACTTTCGGTGTGGATGTCGAACGCATGGTTGTTCAGTACTCCCACAGTGATTTTTTCAGGCTCGCTGTTGGCCGATATCATACCGCCATCGGTTATTACAACACCGCTTATCACCATAGCACTTGGTTTCAGACAACGACGGGGCGCCCCTTTCTCTTTCAATTCGAGGACCGCGGAGGAATTCTGCCGGTTCATACTGTGGGTGCGTCGGCGTCGGGCCTGATCCCCTCCGGCCATCTCGGCTTGCACTACGTCGCAGAAGTCGGGAACGGGCGTGCCTCGCGTTCCCCCATGACTGACGAACCGGTGCAGAATGTGGTTGATGACCAGAACCATAAGGCCTTCAACCTTGCACTTTTCGCCCGTCCTGACGCAGTTCGCGGCTTGCAAGTAGGTTTTTCCGCTTACCGCGACCTGCTCGCGCCGGCAAATGTCCCGAGAATCGGAGAAACTATCTTTGCGGCGCACGCCGTGCTGGTCCGCCCAAAGTTTGAATGGCTCAACGAAATCCTGTTGGTGCGCCACGCTCCCAACGGTATCCCGCGCGTATTCAATACCCCAGGGTTTTACACCCAGCTCTCCAAACAGTTCGGCTCTTATCGGCCCTACTTCCGATACCAGTATGTGAACGCTTCTAGCACCGAACCCATCTTCCCCGACGTTGGATTGCGCCAAGGCCCCTCCTTCGGTCTCCGTTATGACGCTAGCGAGACGGTGGCCGTGAAGCTCCAATACGACTACACTGCCTTGCGAGGACAGCCGGCGGTCAATGCGCTTGCCCTACAAGTCGGATTTACGTTCTAGAAAGACCTACGCATGCCGCGCTTGGCAGGTCCGCTGTTCATTTTGGCGAGTGCCGTTTTCACAATTGCGGCCCTGTCCTTAGCCTTTGTGCCAGCCCTCGGGCGATTGCCGGAGCCGCAGATCACGACCGAACAAAATCTGGCCATTGTCGTGAGCTTGTCTAACCCGGTTGAGAACCTTTCTATGGCCGAGCTACGAAGGATTTTTCTTGGCGAGCGCAGTCACTGGCCGAATGGCCGCCGCATCACCCTTGTTATGATGGAACCCGGCCAGCCTGAACGCGCCGTCGTGCTTCGAGATATCTGCCAGATGAATGAGACCGATTTCAATAATCACTTCCTGCATGGCGTTTTCACCGGCGAAGTGCTTGTTTCACCAAAAACTTTGGCAACTCCTGTGGGTGTGCGCAAGTTTGTATTTAACGTGCCCGGCGCCATTGGCTATCTGCGGGTCTCGGATTTGGACTCCTCGGTAAAAGCGGTGCGCGTCGATGAGCGCGGTCCCGAGGATAAGGGCTACAAGCTTCACGTGCCACCGCGCTCTTCCAAATAGACATGAACGGGCAAAACAAACGCGCACGCAGACCGACACTGGTCGGCCCGGCTCCGCTGTTGGACCGCGTCTTGGCTCTGGCCTCCCCCTACAATTCGTCCTTGTTGCTTCTCATCGTGTTCCTGGTGGTGATTGTGGTTGGACTATTCGTCGTACGCGATCTTCACTCCACCAACGTTGAGGCTCAGAAAATGTATGCTGGCTCGGTGCTGGGACTGCACAGAATTGGTGAGTTGCAATATGAGGCCCAGGAGACACGCCGAAGCACTTTCTACGCCTTAACCACCAACGATAGCAATCTCCAACTAGAATACGCCGACCAGTCTCGCGAAGCGGATCGTCGTGTAAACGAAGGGATCGGCGAATATCTGCGTCAGGTTCACATGCCTCACGAAATCGAGGTGGGCAAACGGCTGCAGCGCGATTGGTCCGACTATCTTAGTGTGCGCAATGAAGTGTTAGCTTCCATTCTTGAGGGCAGCACCAAAGAAGCGGTGAACCTGGATCTTAAGGGGGGGGTGCCGTCTTTCGAACGTGTCCGTCAAGACTTGGAGGAAATCAAGCGGCTGTACGACCAGCAAGCCTCCGAGCAGCTCGCCAACGTCGCCGCCACCGCTCGGCGCACTATCTTTCGGCTGATCGGTGTCCTCGGCATTACTTTGACCTTGGCCAGCACTTCGGTCTGGGCTATCCAGAGAAGCAAGATGCTCGGCACGATTCAACTGGCCATGCTGCAAATGGAGTTTGTTGCCTCGGTCTCTCACGAACTACGCACTCCGCTGGCGGTCATCTCCTCCGCGGCGGACAATATTGCCGACGGTCTTGTGGGCGGGAAGGATCAGGTGAAGCGTTATGGCCTGGCAATCCGAAACCAATGCCGGCAGATCACCGAACTTGTAAATCAGATTCTGCTGTTTGCCGCGACGAAAGACCGTAAGAATCGCTATATTCTACGCCCCCTGCAGGTGTCGCAAATCATGGATTCCGTGCTAGACAATACCGCGGAATTGGTCGAGGGAGCAGGCTTTGTGGTTGAGCAGCGCATCGACTCTGGGCTACCCTGGGTCATGGGCGACTTATCCGCGCTGTCTCAATGCCTGCAGAACTTGATCGTAAATGCCGTGAAGTATAGTGGTGAGAGCCGCTGGATCGGTATCCGCGCTATCCTCCAAGATTCCGAAGAGCAAGGCGGCAAGGAAATCAGCATCAGCGTCGAAGATCGCGGCATGGGCATTGATCGTTTGGAGATGCCGCACATTTTCGAACCTTTTTATCGCGGCGCGGCGGTCTCGGCTGCCCAGATTCACGGGACAGGCTTGGGATTGTCTCTCGCCAAAAACATTGCCGAAGCTATGGGGGGAACACTTTCCGTAGTCAGTGAACTGGCGGTTGGGAGTGTTTTCACGCTGCGCTTACCAATAGTGGAGAAACAAGAGTTGGAAATGGCGTCCGTCAATTCCGAAAGGGATCCGACCATCCGAAAATGAACGAGAACATATTGTTAATAGAAGATGAACAAGCATTGCGGATGACCCTGAGCGACCGTCTGCAAAGCGAGGGTTATGTCGTGGATTTCTCTCCCGATGGTGAGCAAGGCTTCGAAAAGGCCACTACTCTGCCTTTCGACTTGATCATCCTCGACATCATGCTACCTCGCCGCAGCGGTCTGGACGTTTGTCGCGACATTCGGCTGTCGGGGCTGGGGACCCCGATTCTGCTGCTTACTGCTCGTGGCCAAACTGTCGACAAGGTAGTTGGTTTTAAACTAGGTGCGGATGACTACGTCACCAAACCATTTGACACTCTGGAACTCATGGCCCGCATCGAGGCCTTGTTGCGACGCGCCCCCACACGAACCGGCCAGGGCATTCTCCAATTTGGCTCAGTCCGTGTAGATATTCGCGGCACTCAGGTTACGCGAGAAGGCAGTCCTGTTTATCTTTCTGCCCGGGAATTTCAGCTCTTGCGCTATTTCGTAGAGCGCAAAGGAATCACTCTTTCTCGTGATGAAATCCTGCGCGAGGTGTGGGGCTACGAAGCTGGCACTTTCACGCGCACCGTCGACGTGCACGTTGCCAGCCTGCGCCAGAAATTGGAGAAGACTCCCAAAAAACCTGAGATAATCCTCACCGTACCCGGGATTGGCTATAAATTTCAAGGATGAGGGGATATTGAGGCATCCGCCGCTGCGTGTTTCTTCAGAACTTTTTCGCTGATCGCAACGCGGACTCAACTCTTTCCTGATGATGCAAGGTGTACCACGTCGGAGCATAGTCTTCCAGCAGCTCATATACCTCAGCGAGGGCATTGGCCAAGTGTCTCAGCTGTAGCCTCATCTCCGATGCCTCATTCATTTGCTTTGGGAAACTGCTCACATCCAGTTGTTCGCTGTGTTGCACGATCACGTCTTTACCTCCTTTCGACCGATGTTTTTCGGGCTAGGGGTAAAAATATGTAAGGAGTCTGTAAATCCCACGTAAGCGTTCTCGCACGCGCGCAGTCGGCTTAACCTCCGTCATCGCGCCCAGCATTGCCCACGGCAGCAACCTATTCCAATCGTTCCTTTCATTTCTGTTCAATATTGAACTCTTTTGAGAATCCCTTTTGGCGCCTTGTGGGATTCGGTGGATGACTCTCTTCGAGCCTGGGAACATTAGTTTATGAGGGAAAAACGGTTTGTGTCAATCAGCGAGGTGCGCATCGCAATCGGCTTTTTCAAACATGACTGGTGCAAGCGCTCATAGAGAAGGTGGGCTGTCCTCGTTTCAACTATGGCCACCATCCGGTAGTAAAGCGCGCGAAAAAGGCTTTTCGTGTGCTACCATGCCGTTACCCAGACCTCGGATGATTGCTTCGAATCCCCTTGAGGGAGAGATTGGTGCACTGCAACGGGCCAACAGCAAAGGGTGTTTCCTCGCGTCTGCAGCACCTCGGCCCGCTGGCGATACCCCTTTCCGTTTTTCTCCTATGCTTTTTCTTTGCCGCCGTGCCAGCACAGGCACAGATCTCACCCGGCCCTCTTGCGAAAGCCCACCAGTCTTTGAGCGGAACGGTACAGTGCGCAACCTGCCACCAATTCGGGACCAGCACGCCTACTTTCAAATGTCTGGATTGCCATAAAGAAGTGGCGCACCGCTTGGCCGCCAAGCACGGATATCACGCTCAGATCCAGATGAAGAATCCCAATGGCAAGGATTGTGTCCGCTGCCACCTTGATCACAACGGCGAGGATTTCGGTCTCATCCACTGGGAGCCTTCACAAAAACAATTTGATCACCGGTTGACGGGTTACATCCTGGAAGGAAAGCATGCGGGCCTTGCTTGTGAGAAGTGCCACGCGCCGGCATACATGGTTGCCGAGGAGCGCCCACTCATCAAGATGAAGGATCTCTCGAAGTCCTTTTTCGGGTTGTCGCAAAATTGCGTGCCGTGCCACAAAGATGTGCACAAAGGCCAGCTCGGAAACGATTGCCTGCAATGTCATAATTACACGGATTGGAAGGCCGCCAAACAGTTCGATCACTCCAAAACCCGCTATCCGCTGACGGGTCTTCACATCAAGGTGGACTGTGAGAAGTGCCACAAACCGGATGTGCCCGGTGGTCCGGCACGGTACCGGGACATGAAGTTCCAGGCTTGCATCGACTGCCATATCGATCCGCACCGAGGCTCTTTCAAACAGCGCTGCGAAGAATGTCACACCACTGCGGGATGGAAGAAACTGCTGCCCGCATTTGGATTCGACCATTCCAAGACCAAGTACCCCCTGCTCGGAAAACACGCCGAGGTGGGCTGTGCTCAGTGCCATTTGAAGGCTGACTTCAAAAAACCCCTCCCCTTTGATAATTGCAATGATTGTCATAAACCAGACCCCCACAAGGGGCAGTTCGAAGCACGTCCGAAGAAGGGCGAGTGCGCCGAATGCCATACCGTGGATTTTTGGAAGCCCTCGATGTTCAATGTGAGGGATCATGCCACATCAAAATACCCCCTGGAGGGGAAGCACGCGGACGTAGCGTGCGATAAGTGCCATATTCCCGCCGGCAAAGACACCATATATAAAGTTAAGTTCGCGGCTTGCCTGGACTGCCATAAAGATGAGCACGACGGGCAGTTCGCGGGTGCGCCTTACAAGAACCGCTGCGAGGATTGCCACACCGTCAAGGACTTTCATCGCTCTACCTATACCGTTGCCAAGCACCGCAAATCACGGTATCCCCTGACAGGAGCGCACGCTTCCGTGGGGTGCAACGAATGTCACAAAGTGGGGGCTGCCGGGAGGAGCGATAAGTTCCTTCCATTCCGCTGGAAGGACATGAGCTGCACCGGCTGCCATGAAGATCCACATCACGGTGAATTTAAGGAACAACAAGCCAAGCTGCGCGCCGACGGCACGCCTCGGGGATGCCAAGCCTGTCACAACGTGCGGTCATGGATCGAGGTGAGTGGCTTCGACCATTCCAAGACCAAATTCCCGTTGCTCGGGGCGCACCGCACCGCCAAGTGCGGTGATTGCCACAAAGTGCCGGTGGGCAAGAAGGAAATACAGTTCAAGGACACCTCACAGGTCTGCGAAGATTGTCACAAAGACGCCCATGACGGCCAATTCGCCAAGGCCGGAAAAACGCCTTGTGCGGACTGCCATGATTCGCAGCGCTGGGTGCCTTCCACCTTCAACCATGATACCCGCACGCATTTCCCCTTGCAGGGCGGCCACGCCGGCGTGGCTTGCGACAAGTGCCACAAGCAGACGCGCATGGTCGACACGAAGCCTGTAATTGTCTACAAACAGGCGCCTTCGAAGTGTACCGATTGCCATGGACCGAACATCGGCCCCTTGAAGAAAGACTGAAGGAATACCCCGAGCTGAAGGCCAAGATTAAGGCGATGCTCGGCATTATCGAGAAAGCCGCCGAAGCCGAGAGACGGATCATCGAAGAATTGCGGCAGATGGGGAATGAGGTTCTGCAGGGTTGGGCCC
>Ga0209234_1000250_pt1 | contig 17026 bp, 14 predicted proteins | sample GraSoi013_1_20cm_2_FD_185816 | JGI IMG/M metagenome (GOLD analysis project Ga0209234, IMG submission 185816) | Grasslands soil microbial communities from the Angelo Coastal Reserve, California, USA - Sample 08_20_2013_1_20cm (SPAdes) (version 2) | ecosystem: Environmental > Terrestrial > Soil >... | reverse complement strand
AATCTCGTGTTGCAGTTTGATGCGCTCAATGTAGTGATTCCCTACGAACGGGGAGAGTTGGTGGCGCAATTCCACCAGTTCGGCACGATTGAAGAGGAATGTTACGAGGCAAACGGCACGCACATCCGCGGGCATATGCCCAAAAATCATAGTGGGCCACTCCTGGCATTCCAGCGGCTACCAACAAAAAGTCTTCACGCGTAGTTATATATGGAGATTCAGCGAAGATGAAGCCGAAAGTCGCCAAAATTTACTCGGAAAACAATGATTTCCAGTATATTGAAACGCTGCGTAGGAAACGAGAAAAGCGACAGAGGCAGCAAGAGTTTTTTATCGAGGGAGTTCGCCCAATCAACCAGGCTATCAAGCACAATTGGACCATCAATGCATTTGTCTACGCAAGAGAAAAGGGGTTGTCGGATTGGGCTAAAAATATTCTCGCGCACACACCGGCAAAAACCCATTTCGAAGTGCCTCTCCCGCTGCTGGAAAAGCTGAGTAACAAGGCAGAAGCATCCGAGCTCCTGGCCCTGGTTGCCATGCCTGAAGACAGCCTCTCTCGTATTCCCATTGACGAAAATTTGCTTGTCGTGATCTTTGATAGACCCGCCAGCCCTGGAAACCTTGGGACAATCATTCGTTCGTGTGATGCCTTGAAGGTCGACGGTATGATCATTACAGGTCATGCCGTCGACCTGTATGACCCCGAGACGATCAGCGCCACCACAGGATCTTTATTTGCTTTGCCAGTCGTCAGAATGCCTTCACATAAAGAGCTGTTGCCGTGGTTTGAAATGATCCGAGCCAGGCTTGGCGCTGTCCAGATCGTCGGAAGTAGCGAGAAATCCGAAAATGAAATCTCAACCCATGATTTCACTGCCCCTACGATATTACTCGTTGGCAACGAGACGTGGGGCCTCAGCGCAAGTTACCAGGAACTCTGCGATATTAACGTTAACATACCCATCTATGGTTCTGCCTCTTCTCTGAACGTGGCCTGCGCAACCTCAATCATGCTATATGAAATTGACAGGCAGAGAAGGAGTATAAGGTAGAGACTCTCCACCAGGGTCGCCCTGGAGACATCAACCTGAAGGAAATCGGGCAGAAGAAGCGAGAAAGGAACGGAGGTACCGTAGGGGCGGGAGTGGTGTGGATGGGGAGTGGAGACGCCTTGTGTTGTGCGTCGCCCTCGTCCTGGTTCCGTGAACATATTCCCTTCCTCCAGGGCGACGCAAGCGTCCCCACCCCGCACAACCCTTCCCCCGCCTCTACAGATACGAAGCCGCTTCCGAGGCGCCGTCACACAATACCTACCCGTGAAAGCCCTTCCTCACGTGGAAAGCGATCAATCGAGTCTCTACGTTTGCTCAGGAGGCGAACGATATTCCCTCCGGTGATGAGGTCCTCCTGGCGCCGGGGGAGGCCCAGCATTTTTATTTTATAGAGTTCGACTCCGGGATGAAGGAGAGGGCCATCGGAGCCAAAGAGTATTTTGTGTGGACCCGCACGTTTGACGGCCTGTACCAGGCAATCCCAGTAGCGCACGCCACTGGTGTCGGCGTAAACATTGGGGAAACGGCAGAGCTGGTCAATGAGGTGCATGTGGGTCATCCAGTCGTCGGCGAAACCACCCAGGTGGGGAATAATGAAGTTCAGGTCCGGGTATTGCGGAGCCAGCATTTCTACCGCGACCAGCCGCCGCACCACATCTAAAAGAATAGGTAAGTTGTAGCGCCTGGCAACCTCACAGGCCTCGCGCTTAGGGAATGAGTCCAGGCCATGGATTTTCAGGCCGCGAAAGCCGTACTCTTCAACGGCGCGACGCACCATCGTCTCGACGCGACCGGCGTCACGGGCAGGATCGATCGAGGCAAAGCCGATCAGTTCGTTGGGATAGCGGCGCACGATCTTCGCTAAGCGAGCATTAGCGCTGGCATAATCGCTATTGAAGACGGGGAAAACGATGGTTTTAGCGATACCTGCTGCACGCGCCCGCCTGAGATGTGGCTCTATACGCGCCTCGGTATCCCATGGGCCGCGGAATCCGTCCCCCTTGCCCGCGTGGCAGTGGCAATCTATGATCATAGCCGGTACTCCTGCAAAAAGCGAATAATGGTCTCGATACCGCGAAAGAAGTTTGGCAGGCTGATCTTTTCGTTGGGGGCGTGTATATCGTCGTCGGGCAGCCCAAAGCCAAGCAAAATAATGGGCACACCAAAGTACTGCTGTAGATAAGGCACAAAGGGAATGCTGCCGCCGCTGCGTGTGAAGACGGGAGGTACTCCCCAGGTGTGGTAGATAGCGCGACTGGCCGCAGTGAGAGCCGGGTGGCGGCGCGAGATGATCACGGGAGGAGAGCCGCCCGTGATTTTGAGCCTGGTGGTAACAGCCGGAGGCTTGACCGTAGTAAAATGGCGGCGCAAAAGATGCGCTATTTCCTCAGGGTTCTGGTCAGGCACGAGGCGCATACTGAGCCGCGCTACTGCCTTTTTTGGGATAACCGACTTATTACCCGGTCCGACATAACCACCAAATATACCGTTGACAGTTAAAGCAGGTCTGATAATCATGCGCTCAAACAGGCTATAGCCCTCCTCGCCCCAACCCTGGGGTAGATCGAGATCAGTCAAAATGTCTTCATCGGTTGGACCTGCGCAGCGGAGCTCCTGGCGTAGAGCATGAGCCACTTCTCGCACGCGATCATAGAAGCCTGGTATCGTGACGCGGCCAGCATGGTTGTGCAATCCGGCGATCATTTCGCAGAGGGCCTGCAAGGGGTTATGTACTGCGCCACCGTAGCGACCTGAATGAAGGTCGTGACGCGGGCCGCCCACCTCAAGTTCAAAGTTCAAGTTGCCGCGCAGGCCATAGATGATAGATGGGCGTCCCTGACCCAGCATTTCAGTATCTGATATCAGGACAGCGTCGGCTCGTAGGCGAGCTTCCTCCCGATCTAGCAATGCAGGAAGGTTGGGGCTGTTGATCTCTTCCTCACCCTCTAACCAGACTTTGACATTGATGGGCAGCGACCCCACTGTTTTGAGATAGCTTTCGATGGCCTTCAGATGGATGAGAAACTGGCCTTTGTCGTCACTGGCGCCACGAGCGAAGAGATTCTGTCCAACGTGGGTAGCCTGAAAAGGGGGAGTACGCCAGTCGCGCAGGGGGTCAACAGGCTGCACATCATAGTGCCCATAGAACAGCAGCGTCGGTTGGCCGGGTGCCAGCAGCCAGTCGGCATAGACGCTGGGATGCCCACCGTTGGGGCCCGGTAGGATCTGCGCGTGTCGCAAACCAAGCCGTGTGAGATGTTCTTTCAGCCAGAGAGCCGAAGCTTCGATGTCGCGACGATGTTGGGTCTGGGCAGAGATAGTGGGGAAGGCGAGTAGCTCTGCAAGTTCTCTTAGCCAACGCTCGCGATTGATTGGCTGATGGCTGTATTGCAGCGGCAAGGTTGTCGTATGTACGATTCCAAGCAAGGCTTTCCTGCTCCTTACGTCCCTGTAGCAAACTGGAAATGCATAGGATCAGGGGTGGGGAAAAAGATACCCCAGTGGAAACCGTGGTCTTGAAAGATTTCGACGACAAAGGGATCAGGAAAGACACGATTCTGCCTCTGCGCAAACACATCGGGGTTAATGTCGATGGCCAGCCCAAAGGCGTGCATAGACAGATGGGTGGAACCGGCAATATTGCGAAAGACAAATGGCCCACTCACTGGTTGAATAGCATCCCACAACCCTTCCGCGGCAACTGACTGGAACAGCCTCTCGAATTGGGGGCGTATTAGTCGATGAACCTGTACAGTAGGACTCATGCCTCCGCTATAGAGTCGAAAATGAAAACCACGTGGCGCTCCTGCAGGAACAATATTCGTTTTTGCCCATGCAGTGGGATTGGGTCTTGGATCGCCAAAGGTAGCAAGAACCTGGGCAAAGTTACCCGGCCGAGCTATGTCATCGGGATTTGTGAAACTTCGCGGCTCACCACGGGGGCGCATCACCTTCCAGGTGCGTGGGCCAATAATCCCATCTACATTTAAGCCAACGGCACTCTGCCAGCGAGCTACAGCTTGTGCGAATTCAGACTCACCTGGAGTAAACAATCGGAAGCGTAAGTAATAAATGCTGATGGGATCGTAATAGCCGCGCCACACAGTGCTTTCAAAGCGTCTATTTTGTTGTACAGCATGAGCCACCTGGGCATCATTTAAGAGATTGGGCCCTGTAGAAGCATCAATGGACTGGCCAAGCCTGACAAGTTGTTGCCGTGGGGGACTGAGTTGTCCTCCTGGTACCTCGTGAGTAAGAGGCGCTTCAAAAAGCCATGATGTTCGTGTATTCATTATGTATTCTCCCTTTCGCTACAACTTGTGAACCGCTTTATCCTTTTTATCTTGCGAGTAGGAACGAGGCTCCTTGAATACGAGGTAGCCAATAGGTGATCGGTACCTGGTCATGTACAATGCTTTGTCGTGGCAATGGCAATGCTACAACAGTCAGATTTGACACACCCTCTCGTTGTAGTGACTCTGCAAGCCGTGCTGTTCCACTTTTTCTGATATAGTATATGTACAGCCTTGCGCCCGGATTCCGCCTTGCCCACTGTGCCCACTCTGTATCATCACCAGTGTTATATGTGCAGTCGAAGCCCCAACATTCACGAATAAGCGGGGTATAACGCTGATTTGACAGGGCCAATACTCTCATAGGATATCCGCCACCAGAGTGGCTTGCAAGTATGATATTGCCAACGGTTGGTGACTGTCCTATGTACGGGCCATACGTAGTGAGTGCAGCCATTACCTGATCGATATAGCGATCAAACCCACCAGCTTGTGTCAAAGCTCCACTGGCAGAGAATTGCCCAAGGGTTGGAGCAACAAGAATAACATTTTTCTGACCATTGTTCACACCTTCACGAAATGCTCGTATGGGTTGATGCCAATACCAATTAATCGACCATCCGGGGTCTGGCGGCTGTTGGGGATGTGGGTTAGCTGGAGTTGCTCGAATTTTGGGAGTTTTAAAACCATGCAGATAGAGAATCAGATCAACGCTCGGCATGGTATGATAATTCTCTGGGATGAAGATGCCCGTCATTGGACGAGCACGCCCCTCTGAACCCAAACGAATATCGACGAAAAGCGTTGCCTCGGGGAGTTGGTGAAGAGGCGGCTCGATCAGGGCAGGAACTGCCGATGGTGATGGTGGCAACGGCGGCTGAGGAGTCGGTTGTGGTGGCCGAGGAAGCGGTGATGGACGTGATTGAAGCAACCGCGCCCAGGTTTGTGAGCCCACGACTCCATCCACTCTGAGACCCTGTGCTTGCTGATACGCCCGTACAACATCTTGAGTGCGAGAGCCGAACACGCCATCGACGGCTAACTGTCCCAGGCCAGATTGAGCACCTTGTGCCATCAGCCACATGTTGAGCCTCGCCTGCAAATCACCCACGGCACCACCACGCGAACCGCGACGCAGTACTGGACGTCGAGTAGACGGAGATGGTGTAGGCGCAGGAGAAGTTCCTCTTGGTGGAAAGAAACGCACATGGAGATGATCGTCGTGATTAGGCCAGGGTTGAACATCCTGGATAGCGGGGTCATTGAAGAAAATGTATTGCACCCGCAGAATACCATTTGCGCGAATGAAACGCACTAATTCCTGAGTCAGAGCCCGAGAATAGGTTGGAGAGCGGAAGGTGATCGGCCCTTGCTTTCCATCATTGCGCATAGGACGAATATCCATATCAACACCTAGACGATGAGATTTGTGTCCCGGCATCGGGCCTCCACCTTGGAAGCTGATGTCCCTAATATTCATAACCGGGCCATTAGGATGAGCACGTTGCCAGGCTGCTCCGATGGACTGAAGAGCTTGAATCGTTTCAGGTAGCCCAAACTGACTACTTGTCGGAGCAGAACTGATAAAGCCTGGACCAGACCTCGGCAAGGGGGTGTTCACCCTGGGATATGGACCAATCCCGCGAGGTCTACCTCTTCCAGCCGTTTCCCATTCACTCTCACCCCTTCTACGCTTAAATGCTTGAGCGTCAACGCTTTGGCATTCTGGACAGATGCATGTATTTGTATGCTCAGTCACAACATGAGCAAGAGCAGCCTCAAACAGTGATGGGCTGTGCATATTCATAGCTAGATTCCTCCCATAACCTCAACATAGTGCGGGAGCCTGGTGATGAATGATCATCGCCAGGCCCCAACGCTCCATTTATGCTACCCCATAATTGGCGGGGCGGGCATCAAGCCCGTCGAGCGACTGAATACCGGGTCGCGACGTGCGCCAGAGGGCGGGCGTGGTCCTGAAGGAGGAGGACCCGGCATGTATACACCGCGCGGTGGTGGAGTTGGCCGCGACAGGCGCAGACCCTCTTCACTGGAGATCCACTCTTCAGCAGGTTCGGCGATGCGGTAGAGCAAGGTTTCGAAATCCGTGCGATTGGTTCTCAAGACGAATGGCTCGGCCAACCAGCGGATGATGTCGCGCCCGGTGACGGCCATGCGGTTCATAGTGCTGGCATAGGTAGCCTCGTGGAAGTACTGCCAGAGCACCAATTCTATGACGTCCCAGGCGTTTTGCGCGCCAAACTGGGCCTTGACATCCGGCGATTCCAGAACTTTGAAGCACTCCGCCAGGGCCTGGCTGGTTTCGATGCGCAAGACATTGATGTAGCCGTAAGACGAGTTTTTCATGTTGTTGCGTAGATCGAGACCTGCCCGGCGCACAATGGCAATTGAGCCAAAGGTCGGGTCGGTTGCCCGCTCACGAATCACCTCGCTGATGCGTTTATCGCGCCAGTATTTGGCTGTTTCGGCGATAAAGTGCTGGAAGAGACCATGAAACTCTGGATTGGAACGCGCCCCAGGTCCCGGGTCAGAGCGGGTATAGCCAAAGACGCGCTTGTACGCCCTGAGGCGGTCACGCATATGGTAGCGCAAAATGCCGTGCTTATCGAAGCGATAGAGGCCATACGCGCCCTCACCGCTCGAGATGCGCAGCGTTCCAGCCTTGAAAAGCTCCTGAAGCTTGCCCATCACACGAAACACACCGAGTCGCTCGTGCATGTAAATGTAGTATAAATCCGCCGTTGCCAGGATTCGCTCGCTGATGACGGTATCATCGTAGTCGACAACCCCTGGTGAAACCTGAGTTTGACCAAGATCGGCTGGAGCATCCTTCCCCAGTCCTATCAGGTCGGCCAAACCGCCATCGGATGCCTGATTTTTGCCATTCTGAGAGGCATCGTACTGTCGTACCTGGTCATCGACCATCCGATTAAGCACTTCGGCCAGTTGCGGATTTGCGACCAGATCCGGCCCCAGTGCTTCAATACTGTTCTGAAGCAGGGCCGCAACGCGGTCGTTACGCTGATCGTAATCTGATTTATTGGGCATCGATTGCCTCCCATCGTCTATCTATTACAAGTGTAAGTTCGTACAAAGCAAGCATGCTATGATTATGCCGTGAGAGACAGCAGGTTTTCACCGCCGCCCGGTACGGACAAATCGGCCAGGGCATTTAGTTGACTTAACAGGTTATTGATGGCGAAGCGCACGCGCTCGTTCGATAAAACTTGCTCCAACATAGTGTTACCTAAAACATTAGCAGACTCGTCCGCTTCAAGAATAGAAATCACTGGAGCAAGGACCCAGAAGAGCTTGTCCGCCTGATCGGTCACGAAGTCCAGCCCATACTGACCGGAGTCGGACAGGATACTGGGACCTTCGAGGCTGGCAAAACGGTCGACCCAATCATTGAGGTCATAGACACTGATAGCCGGCAGTTGTGTATCAATACCCTGTGGTACTAATCCGAAACCAGCCAGGGTATCGAATCGAGCAGCCATAGAGCGCCGTTCGCTTTCTGTGAAACCTACCGAATCCATGGCAGCCTCGAAGTCGTTGTTCACCTGGGCAACAATCGGCAACAAGATGTTAGCACGCTCCACTCGTTCACTCAATGAAAAGGATTTAGGTGACAACGTGTCAGTGTTGAAGAAGGTATCCCAGGTCTGGCGCAGAGTACGCTCGTAACTTTTGAGCAACTCGAAGCCAGCTGTCTGGGTCTCATCATCAACTGTAGAAGCCAGTGACGGATTATCAAGAAAAGCCCGGCTGCCAAAGCCTTTTATGTGCAATTTCAATGCGGAGAAGTAGGCAAGTACCCTATCCTTGCGGGGTTCATCCACTCGACCAAACTCGTCCACCAGAGCATTTATCTCTGAACGGACCAAAGCCCGTAGTGCTTCCACCTGGTCATTTTCCGCCTCTGGCACAAAAGGGGTTAAACCATTTAAGACACGCTGAGCATCCGACGCGATAATACTGGCTTGTCGATAGAGATTCGCCTGCCTGGCTGAAATGGTTCCTGCATAGCCATCCCCTGCAATGGTACTATTGCCCATCATTGGATAGGTTCCATTCGCGGAGCCTCCCGGCTGGTACAGCGATACAACGCTGCGTGATGGAGTAAAAGCTACTTGCTGCCCATCAGAGGTAGCCTGGGCTGGAAATGCGCCATTGAGAGCACTCATAAAACTGTTCGCACCGCGCCCCGGTGATCGTCCAAGTACCTGAGTAAGCGCTCGTTGTACCTGCCGTTCCATCGAGGTAGCATCATTGCTGCTGCTCGAACGAGCTGCCCCGCTGTCAAAAGCAGTCTGTTGATTAGCCGCGTAACGGCTAAAGCTGTTCGCGATATCGTTCAGAATTTGCGTGTTCTGATCCTGGTTTGCTACAGACTGGTTCGAAAAGAGTTTAAACATCAGCCCTGAACGCAATGCTTTGAAATGCTTTGCACGAAGCTGGAGTATATTTAGATCTGTCTTCGCCATAGTGACTATCCTCTCGACTAGATGTTAGGTGACTCAAGATCAACCAGAATATCTTCGCTAACCCGTCGGACATTGCTTTCGAGTCGGTCGTAGAGGGTTTCCAGCAGGCTATGAATCAAGATTAAATCTGCTTCGGCTTTGCTGGAATCCTTGATCAGGTCATTAATCACCTGACCCCAACTTTGTGTCAGTTTAATGATTTGACGGTCCGTCAAAGCGAAACGTTTGTTCTTAAAGAGTTTCCGCGTCTGTTCATACGCTGCCTGATTCCCCTGACCTTTCAACAACACGAGAAACTCATTATCATCCTCGAACGTATTGCCGAACAGGAGATCAGTCCCTTCTGGCTCATTGGCGGATGAGACTGCACCTTGTTGGCTTTGCAACCAGTTAATCAATGGGACTAAACCATCTGGTATTGTGCTCACGCTCTGGGTTTTGCCATTGTCTCCTGCACCTGTCCCTGAACTGCCATAACGTGCGGTCCGAGCGGTGGAGAATTTCGCCTGCAAATCGGCCTTCACGTCAGCGGGAAATTTGAATATCTTGTTAGCAGTTATTTCCTGTAAGACTGCAAAGGCTTCAAATGTTACCACGTGGTAGGCTTCTGCCTGTTTTATGGCTGCACTCAGGCCTTCAGCGGTTGCTGGTGCCCTGGATATTCGTGCTTCAAGTTTATTATCAGCGATTTGTATGAAGCTCACTTCGTCCAGGTACATTCTCACAGCTTGTTCAAGTGATATAAAATCTGCATTTTTTTGTGCCGGGTCTACATTTTTAGCCGTGTCCACTCCCTCAAGAAATGTTTCCACTGCTGCTAACCAATCCTTATTAGCCTTGGAGACAGCGCTGACCGCCTTCTTCAGCAGATCGAGACTCCCTTTTACATCAACTCCTGTTGTAACTGTCATATCTCATCGCCTCCCTAATGTGCGGTAAAAATTGTCGGTAATCGCTTGTGGCGAGGCCAGGCGATTATCAAGGGCGAAACGGGCGGCGCCGATCATGAAACGGGCCGGTACGGCACCCATTTCCTGGCCAGCTGCCAATTGTCGCCCGGCTTGCTCAATGATCGTCATTTCCTTTGGGCCGAACTTGAGCACCTGGGCCAAGCTCTTGTTGGCGAACTGCCGGTAGGGCTGGAAGGCCATAGTATCCACCGCCAGTTCACTTGCCCTCTGGAACGTTTCCATGATGGGCGGAGGAATGTCTGCTGGTGTTAGACGTGGATAAAGGCGCAGCCAGACACGTCGTAAATCAGCAGCCATCTTCTCAAAGCCCATCCTACGCAGCAAAATCAGGCTGATCAGCACGCGCAGGTAGGGGGTGGGGTGAACGCCCATTGGATTGAACTTCACCGTACTGGCCGGAGCGCGCCCAACCACGTCCATCAGCGATTCGACGGCGGCAGGACCACCCAGCAGGAGCGCGAACATATCGGCCATCATTTCTTTATGCCAGCGCGCCCACACCCGTGCTACCCTGGGAGCGATACGCCCTTCCTCAGTCAAACGCTTGTAGATGTGACCGGGCATCTCATCCCACAAGCCCAGGTCTGCTTGCAGATTATGTGACACCTCGTGCAGAACGCTGGACAAAGCCCAGACATTATCCAGGCGGTGCTGCGGCAACATAATCAGCGGAAAGAGATTTTTATTGTAGCTCAGCCTTGGTAGCGGCACTCCACGCCGGTAGGTTGCCGGCGAAAAACCACTATTGGCATAGCTGAAAGGCAACAAGCTGGGCGTTGGTTGTGCTGCACCGATGCCAACATAGAGGTCTTCGTAGCAGTTGGCACAGATCCGATCAACCGAGAGCAGCCGCTCACTAAAGCTTGAAAGACGCTGGACAAAGAGGTCGAAGTAGAAATCCCAGATGCCTTCGACATAGAGCACGCGGTTACTGGCAACCTCTTTACGCTCCAGGAGAACGCGCAGGCGCTCACTCCCTGGTTCGCGTTTCGCAGCGCTGGCAGCGGCTCCAACCCAGCGCATCATTTCATCCAGTTTGACACGCAGGCTATCAATAAAGCGGTTGACGGCCTTGATGTGCGCCTCGCTCGGCGCCGCAGGCCCGGTCCCGAACTCATCTTTGGTGAATGGGCGTAGCGAGCCTGCATGGCGTTCCAGGTTAATGCCCTGGATGGTCAACCAGTTGTCGAGCAGACGCTGCTCACCAGGGGTCGGCGCTCCTCCCCCTGTTCCTGGTACCGCACTCGGTGTAGCCTGGGCAGTTGATGGGCCTGGTCCACCCGAACGTGTTGCAGGACGAGAAGGGCGAGGTCGACCAGCTGCGGGCGGACCTTCGATAGCGGCCAGGATTTGAGCGAGGTCATTATCCCAGTCGCCGCGATCTTCAGGTTGCTGTCCGTTGCGCGTATGATGATTTGTGGCTCCTGACGTTGCCATGATGGTTGCTTCCCTACTTTGATTGAACTGTGTATCGGTTACACTCGCACCTGTCGTCTACGTGGCGAGGGACGCAGAGGTAGCCTGCCACGTGGCTTCGCTGCCTGCGCGCGAACGCGCAGTGCCATATTGCGCTGAACCACTTTGCGCACTGTGCGTGGATTGCTCATCACACGGTTGGTAGCGACAGCCATAGCTCTCACCGCCAATGGAGAGGTCAGCCTCTGTAAACGCGCCGCCCGATTCAGGATTGCGACAGCGAGGCGATTGATCGTTGGGAGAAGCCGCATGAGTTCGCGACCACCCTGTCCTTGACGTCGCAGGGTCTTGACCAGCCGCACATTCGCCTGGACGAGAGCTGGCGTAACAGGGAGCACACTGCGGCCTGCACGCATTACTCTGATGGTCAGAGGAATGGTCGCGCCAATTTCAGCTTCCGCTTCGGCCTCAGTCTGGGCGCCAACAGCATTGGCAGCCAGCAGCTCCGAGAGTAGCGCTTCGTGTACTTCCGGGTGTTCCGCCTCGCCTGTCTCGGCAAAGGTATTGACGAAGTGATTCTCCATCTCCGCCACTTCCATCTCGGCTTCGCTCACCAGCGAACCGACGAGTCGCCCGGCAAGTGGAGCAGCTATTGCTCCCACGCCAGGAATCATGCCTACGAGGGCTCTCGTCGCGATAGGTGCAAGTCGCTTGGCGATCGGAGCCACTACGCGGCCGACTCTCCTGATAGCCCGGCCAATTCTTTTGAAGAAGAGGTCGGCTTCGTACTCATCCTCAAACTCGTGGCCGATTTCACCGCCGCCAAGGAGGCTGCCGATACCGCCGAGGATGTTGCCGAGCAGTCCCTCAAATTCCTCTTCCGTGGCTTCGTCTTCGTACTCAAACTCGTGACCGACCTCACCGCCGCCAAAGAGCCCGCCTATGCCGCTGATGATATTGCCTAACAGCCCCTCGTATTCCAGTTCAGGGGTGCTGTAGGGATGGCTTTCATCCTCGTATTCCTCCTCAAATTCGTGTCCAACCTCGCCGCCACCAAAGAGCCCACCTATGCCGCTGATGATATTGCCTAGCAAGCCTTCGTACTCCAGTTCCGGATTACTGTAGGGATGGCTTTCATCTTCATACTCATATTCAAATTCAGGGTTGCTGTAATGACTTTCTGGATTACTGTAATGCACCGCTTCGTGAGCGATCGGTGCCTCAAAAAGTGCCATGTTGAGACCTCACTCTTCCTTCGTTTCAAGCCCTCACGTGACTGCGTGGGCCAGGAACTGTTCTACCTGGCATGCCATGTTGTGGACGGGCAGCTGGTCTACTCGGGGTGGTAGGACGCGGACGGGATACTGGCCGCCCAGCGATAGGTGAACGCATACGAGTTGGCCCACCTGGAACCCTCATCCCCACCGGCGCTCTCATACCTGGGCGGACACCCGGTCGACCCGGCACTCTCATTCCGGGACGCATTCCGGGTTGGCCTGGTCGGTACATACCTGGACGATAGGTTCGCCTGCCTGGCGTTCTCATCATTCCAGGGCGCGGACCAGGACGGGCTGGCCGGTACATACCAGGGCGACCCTGAGCGATCGTTGTTGGATGCGTTGCTGGACCACCAGGTGCGACGGTCTGTTGTCGTACAATCATGTTGCGAGTAAGGGCCTGCCGGCAAATGTGCGGTGTAGTCAGAACACGCGCCGCCTGGCCTTTCATGACATTGGCGGCGACCGCGGGTGTAACCGGCTGCCCCGTACGCTCGATAGCACCAAGGGTGGAAACTGTGCGGCGTTGAACGCTGGGCATTACGCGCAAAAGCTGGCGCCCGGGAGCCCCCTGGCGATGAAGATTCAGCACGAGTTGAGCATTGACGCGCAACAGTGTCGGTGTAAGACGGCGTATGCCTATTCTGCCACCCATGACCTTCATAGAAATGGGCAGCGCTGCGCCTAGCAGAGCCTCTGCTTCACCTGCGCTTTCCGTATGAGATGCCTCAGCCGCCATCACTTCGGTTAAAGCCGCCTCATGGGCCACTTCGTTGGCAGTAACCTCGGTCTCAAACTCATTAGCGCCAAAAAGATGGGCTTCCTGAGCGGCTGCCTCGCTTTCTCCCTGCGCAAAGATTCTCCCTAACTGGTGAAACAGACCGGAAATTTGCTGGTTACGTGGTCCTATTGGCTGGGAGCGGCCCGTAGAGCGGCGGGGAGCCGGTCGACGTCTTCCTCCCCTGATAAGGTTTCTTCCGATGCGTACGGCGTGCGGCAGCAGTTTCGTTGCCGCCTTCGCAACTAATGGAAAAAAGCGATCGGATTCGTCCTCCCATTCAGGATTGGAGTAGGGATTGGAATAGGGATTGCTATAGTGGCTTCCCTCGTGTATTTCCCATTCCATTTCCGGGTTAGAGTAATGACTCCCCTCGGGGCTCTCCCATTCCTCTTCAAACTCCAGGTTAGAATAGGGGTTGCTGTAGTGGCTCCCCTCGGGGCTCTCCCATTCCTCTTCAAACTCCGGGTTAGAGTAAGGGTTGCTGTAGTGGCTTCCTTCGTGGGTTTCCCATTCCATCTCAGGATTGGAATACGGATTGCTGTAATGACTTCCCTCGGGGCTCTCCCACTCCTCTTCAAACTCCGGATTAGAGTACGGGTTGCTGTAGTGGCTCCCCTCGTGCATCTCCCATTCCATCTCCGGGCTGGAGTAGTGACTTCCCTCGGGGGCCTCCCATTCCATCTCCGGATTAGAGTACGGGTTGCTGTAGTGGCTCCCCTCGTGCATCTCCCATTCCATTTCCGGATTGGAATAGGGGTTGCTGTAATGAGTCCCCTCGGGAGTTTCATGTGTTTCCCATTCTTCCTCCATTTCCGGATTGGAATAGGGGTTGCTGTAGTGGCTCCCTTCGTGCGTCTCCCATTCTTCCTCCATCTCGGGACTCGAATAGGGGCTTCCTTCGTGGGCTTCCCATTCCTCCTCCATCTCGGGATTGGAGTAAGGATTGCTATACTGGGCCGCCTCAAATTCCATTTCGGCTGCACTTGTGCCATTGAGTGAGGCACGTGTTGTCATAATGTTGCCCTCCCGGTACAATCTCATGTGCACCTGTCTATAAGCAGCAAGAGAAGGTTCCGTTACACACTGGCTGAGCTACAATGCTTACGTTCAACAGTCCACTTTTTCAGTGATTTTTCCGAGCCGTGAAACCATGATGTTTGTTTTCCTATTGAATGGTTTCAGTCTCATCTATCGGGCCGGGATCACTGTACCCCGGTTCCCCATTCTTGAGTAAGCAGTCTTTAATGAAGGTATGCAGGTTTGGACCGCCCTGCACGTAGGCTTCACGACCGCTTGCAAGGTGACGGATAAAGCAGCGACCTACAGAGGTGGCCTCATCCACCGAGATTCTCAGAAGAAAATTACCGTCTTCCAGGCGAATTTCTTCGGCTTTATCAGCTCGTACAACCTGGAGCTGGGTAGCTTCAGTCTGCAGGTCATACCAACATCGCACGAGCATGGAGAACGTTTTACTGCTCATTTCATTACATCTTTACCGTCCATCATGGTCCGATGTGTTCTACCGCTGAAATACCCGGCGCACAGTTTCTTGCCACATCCAGTGGTATCTCTTGCACACTGTAACATGAGCTGTTCTACGTGCGTTCTACAAGGGCTCTATTTTTGTTCTATCGAAGACTTTCAGGAAATCTCGCCTCTGTGGATGATATGGAAGAGTTCAATGGTCTCGGGCATGGGCTGCACGCCCAATTCTTCGTTCAGTATATATTGACAGCGGTGGAACTGACGCAGGGCATCACTACGGCGTCCAAGGGCAAAGTATGCTCGTATGAGTTGTCTATGCGCGGCCTCGTCACTCTGGTTTTCTTTGAGAATCGCTGTCGCCCATTTGAGCGTATCTTCGTAGCGACCCGCCTCCAGGTAGTGTTCAGCAAGTGTAGAGCACATGGTAAGATAGATATGACTTAGCTGCTCGCGCCGCATAAAAGACCAGTCAGCATATAAATCCTCGGTTAAGAAGGGGCCGGTATACAGCTGGCAGGCTTTCTCAAATTGCATAGCCACACTATCGCCGCTGGCCTGCTGGCCTGCCTGGTAATATGCCAGGAACTCGTCCACATCAGTGCGCAGGGGAACCAGCGAGTCAAGTTGGTAGACGCGATTTTTGCAGAGTATATAACCACCACCTGGGTCACAATCCAAACCGTTGTTGAGAGAGCGACGCAGGGCACTGACGGCAACCTGCAATTTATGGTGTGCCACTTCCGACTCGTCCTCAGTCCATAGCGCCGCCATAAGCATATCTACCGACGCACGATAGCCCTGTTGGGTCATGAGATAACGCAGAATGGCCTGCCCATTGCGGTTGGAACAGAGTACAACCGGAAGGCCGGATCTTTTGACGGCAAAACCACCGAAACAGGTAATGTGGAGAGCAGGTAACGTATCGATCACTTCAACTCTAGCGGGCGCCGCCAGATAGCGGCGTTGAGCATCTTGCAAGGGCGCTCTCAATGCCGGATGCGGCAGAGGGTTCTGATTTTTTATGGCTGGTTGATCCATGGCGGGTGATTTCGCCTGAGCCTCTTCAACCAGGGCGGGAAGAAGTGTTTGCAGGGTAACTATACGCGATTGCTGCTCCACATCCACCTGCACAAAGCGTTTGCTCGCCTCCTGAAGTCCCTGTTGAGCATCCCAATAGGCGATGTAACCCTGTGTGAAGGCATCCAGCACAGTAGCAAGGTGGATATAGCCGCTGCCCAACTGTTCACGAGCCAGGATAAAATAAACGACGCCTTCAGCGTAACGTCCTTCTCGAACAGAGTGTAACCCGCGTTCGAGTAAAAGAACAGGAGAAGGATATTCAAACTCTACGTTCAGCGCAGGTTGATCGGATGAGTGCAAGGAACCCATCTCTCATCTCCAAGTTACTCAAATAGCTGTTTCTACGCAACTTCATACAACGAGGATGCACTACCTGAATACCAGTAGAATAGATGCCATTAGACTAACGCAACCAGGCGCTTTTTTTGGGGGTTGAACTGTTGAGACAATTCCTCTTCAAAAGAAGAAAACGCGAAACTTCAGCGCGCCGCGAATGCGCCAGAAAATTGCCAGGGGTGGGATCAAGACCGATGTCACCAGTATTTCTGCTTTGTGGAACGGGTGAGAAGACGTGTGTTGTAAGCGACTCAAGCAGAAGCGCCCGGTCAAAAGCAGCCATAGGCAGGCAGCAAGAAAAGCAAGACGCTCGTGCCTGCTGAATATCCCAAGCATAAACGCAAGGAGAGAACCAAGGATGCCGTAGTAGTGCAAAGGAGGAGTTGCCTGTATTTTCTGGCGGTACAGCCGCGGATGTTTCTTATACAGAAGGGCATTGAACATGCTTTTGCGCTGCTGTCTCAGGCTGATCCCCCACTGTGCGGGACGCAGGGGATGAATTACGATGGCATCAGGAGCGTGAACGAAGGGATAGGAGAGGGTATCCTCCACGATTTTGCCCGGCTCACGTGGCTGATCACTGGATCCGTCATCGACAAAGCGTCGCATCAGCGCGAAAATGAGATCGCTGTCCTCTCTCCAGGCCGAGGTGAAGTTCTCATCAAAGCCACCTATGACCTCCAGGCAAGAGCGGCGATAAAAGCAGTTGGCCGTGACAAACTCGGAATTGGCGAGCTGTGCTGCATTGCGCTCGTAATCTGTCGGGACACCTTCCAGAGGTACAATGAGTCGCCCTGATACACCAAGAACGTTGTCCGTAAACG
>Ga0209234_1000247_pt1 | contig 17084 bp, 18 predicted proteins | sample GraSoi013_1_20cm_2_FD_185816 | JGI IMG/M metagenome (GOLD analysis project Ga0209234, IMG submission 185816) | Grasslands soil microbial communities from the Angelo Coastal Reserve, California, USA - Sample 08_20_2013_1_20cm (SPAdes) (version 2) | ecosystem: Environmental > Terrestrial > Soil >... | reverse complement strand
AAGCTTTTCATGACGATGGGCTGTATCTCGAACGCTTCATGGAGCACGCTCATCACGTCGAAATTCAGGTGTTGATCGATAATTTTGGATATGGTGTCCATCTGGGTGAACGTAACTGTTCGTGCCAGAGACGCAATCAAAAAGTGGTGGAAGAGTCACCCAGCCCTCATTTGACAGCGGAGCTACGCCGGGAAATGGGTATGAAGGCGCTCCAGGCTGTGCAGGAGCTTGGTTATTGTAACGCTGGCACGCTCGAATTCCTGCTGGACGACGACGGCCATTACTATTTTATGGAGATGAATACCCGCTTGCAGGTCGAACATCCTGTGACCGAGATGGTAACCAGTACCGACCTGGTCAAGGAGCAGATCCGCATTGCTGCCGGCATGCCACTGCAACTTCAGCAGGAAGACATGCAGCCTCATGGTCATGCCATTGAATGCCGTATCACAGCGGAAGATGCCAGCGCGGATTTCCGCCCCCAGTCAGGTACGGTAGAACGATATTTACCTCCCGGCGGGCCTGGAGTGCGTATGGATAGTCATCTCTACGCGGGTTACCAGGTACCACCGCACTACGATTCGCTGCTGGCGAAGTTGATTGTCTGGGCCGAGACCCGTGAAGCAGCCATTGCGCGTATGCAGCGGGCACTGGATGAGCTTGTCATTGAGGGTATAACAACAACCATTCCATTTCTTCAGCGACTGCTTAAACATGAAGGCTTTATTCGTGGAGAGACGTATACCAGTTTCATCCAGGAAGAAGCCACGGCATTAGAAATTTGAAAAGACATGTATGGAGGTGTCTGAATGTCTCGTGTAGTTGTAACCGGATTAGGACTGATTACCTCGCTGGGTAATGATGTAGCCTCAACATGGGAGGCTCTTTGCCTGGGAAAATCCGGCGTGAGAGAGATTACAAGTTACGATACCAGCAGGCACCGCATACATTTTGGCGCTGAGCTGAGGAATTTTGACCCCTCTCTTTACCTGGATCGCAAAGAAGTACGCCGCACCGATCCCTATCAACAGCTATCCATAGCCGCTACCAGGCAGGCGCTAGCTCAATCTAGCCTGCAGATCACAGAAGAGGTTGCCGACGATGTTGGTGTCTATATCGGCAGCGGTATTGGAGGGCTGACCACATTGCACGAGCAATTCAAGACGCTCTTTGAAAAAGGCCCCGAGCGCATCAGCCCATTTTTGATCAATATGATGATTATCGATGGAGCACCTGGCATGGTCTCGATCATAACCGGGGCAAAGGGACCAAACTGGGCGGCAGTCTCTGCCTGCGCCACTAGCGCCAACACGGTAGGTGAAGCATGGGAGACCATTCGCCGGGGTGATGCTAAGGCGATGATTGCCGGCGGCGCAGAAAAGTCCATGACCCCTATCGCTATGGCAGCATTTGACAATATGCACGCCCTCTCACGCCGCAATGATGATCCTCAGGGTGCCAGCCGCCCCTTCGACGCCACCCGCGATGGCTTTGTGATGGGAGAAGGGGCCGGCATACTCATTCTAGAGGACTTAGACTTCGCCAGGGCCCGGGGAGCAAAGATCCTGGCAGAGCTGGTCGGCTATGGCTCAACTGCCGATGCACATCATGTCACTGAACCCGCACCAGGAGGGGAAGGCCTGGTACGCGCCATGCGCCGCGCACTGCAAAAAGCGGACCTGCGTCCCGACCAGATTGACTATATTAATGCTCACGGCACTTCGACACCCTTCAACGACCGGACGGAGACCCAGGCCATCAAAACCTATTTCGGCGAACATGCCTATCGCCTGGCTGTCAGCTCCACCAAGTCGATGACCGGACACATGCTTGGGGCAGCAGGTGCAGCCGAGGCCGTTATTTGTGTACTGGCCATTCAGACTGGTATTTTGCCTCCAACCATCAACTTGCGACACCCTGATCCTGAATGCGACCTGGACTACGTGCCTAATGAAGCACGGCAACGTCTTATCGATGTGGCCATGTCAAACTCCATGGGTTTTGGCGGTCATAATACCTGCCTTATCTTTAAGCGATACGAAGAGTGAAAAAGAAAAATGGATACATGGATTGAGCGCGTTGAAGACCTGGTTAACATGCTCGAAGGAAGCAGCATTAGTGAACTGGAATTGACCGAAGCGGGTACAAAGATCATCATCCGCAGGCAGCCAGGCATGATGGCTTCTGCGCCTGTCCTCTCTAGCAGCACGGGCCAGGTAGGAGTGCCGGTCACGCCTGGTGTAACTGCTCCCACCGCCAGGGAAGACACCGGTGTCGCCATCATTGCACCGCTGACAGGAGTTTACTACTCGGCTCCTTCCCCCACATCCCCGCCTTATGTTTCCGCCGGCGACGTCGTGCAGGTCGGACAGGTAGTGGCCCTGATCGAGGCCATGAAGGTCTTCAACGAGGTCCAGGCCGAAGTAGCCGGTCGTGTCAATGCACTGGTAGCGCCCAATGGAGAAGTGGTGCAAAAGGGCGACGTGCTGATTCGTGTCCAGCCAGTGTAATTATGCACATCTTGATCATCCGTCCAGGAGCTATCGGAGATAGTCTGCTGACCTTTCCCGTTATTCAGGCTTTAAGAGCTCAGTATGACGATCCGCATATTACCTTCGTAGGCAACGCTGCCGTGTTACCTCTGGCTTTGGCGTTGGGCCTCGTTGAAGAGGTAGGCGACTATGGAGATCTCCGGTGGAGTGAGCTATTCTCAGCAGAGGGAATACATACTCCTGAGTTACGCAAGCAGTTGCAGCAAACTGAACTTGCCATTTGCTGGCTACGAGACCTCGATGGCATAGTAGAACACAACTTGCGTTTGGCAGGCGTCAAACGGGTTATAGTCGCCCATGGGCGTCCACCTGAGGGCAGACGCATACATGTGGTGGATTACCTGGCAGAAACCGTGGGAGTACAAAATGTAGGGGCCGCATGCAATGCCCAATGCATTGCACCCTTGTCGGTACACGAGAACGATGGGCGCAACGCTTTGGGCATTGCATTGCACCCCAACGACCGGTATATCGCCATTCATCCTGGCAGCGGGGGAGCGCAGAAATGCTGGCCTGCCGCCTCTTTCGTCGCCGTCATTGAACACCTGTGGCAGCGTGGTTACCCTATCCTTCTCCTGGCAGGGCACGCCGACCATGAACGAGTCTCCGGCATCCAGAGCTCGCTCTCATCTCCACCCGAACCGGGTATGCTCGAGGTGCTCATAGACGGACCGTTAGTAGTGGTAGCAGAACATTTACAACAGTGCAGCTGCTATCTTGGCAACGACTCTGGCATCACTCATTTAGCGGCTATGCTTGGCATTCCCACTATAGCCCTTTTTGGACCGAGCGACCCTGTTACCTGGCGACCGCTGGGACCACATGTGGAGGTAATACAGGAACGTGTGTTGGCGCAATTGCCCGTCAATATGGTCATAGAGAGCATTTTGCGGCGTTTATAAAAATGTACGGTTGGAAAATAGCACTTTTGGTATGCTGCTTGGATATTTGACGTGGAATAGCATACACTGAACAGTATTGATGCTCATCAAAGCATTGGCACATATCATATAGAATAGGAGGCGTATGTTCGTGAGATGATAAATCAGCCTGAGATTCAAGAGCCGAACCCTCAACAGGAAAAGCTCGTATTGCCACCCCTTGACGGGAACGAGTCTTCCACGCCCGGCAGTAGCCTGCACCATACGCAGGTTCGACCTGAAGACCTCATTCGTCCCGCGGCAATGCCTCCTAAAGATCCCCTTGCCAGACTTATATATTTCTGGCGTAAAGACCCCGCATACAAAGTATTGATAATAGCTGTAGGCCTGGTGCTCATTGCAGGATTATTATTTTTTTCTCTTGTCAGCAGAGCAATGAATCCTAATTTCTTCAAGCTGAACAGCACCTCCCCCCAGGCTCCTCCAACAGGAGTAACGCCATCAGGCACCGTTGATCTTCGCCCGGCATTTCCATCACCGGGTGGCGGACAGGGCAGCAGTACCAGCAGCCAGCCTCCTGCACAAAGTACACCAGCACTCCAACCCACAGTTGATAACACTCAGTCAAGCCCGACCCCGGGACAAGGAGGCACGCTGACAGTACAAATTACCGGTATTCCCAATCGCGTACAGAACGGTAGCGTTGTGGATGTTGGTGTGAGCACCAACGAAGCAAACGTGACCGTGGAACTGTATGTGGTCTATAATGCCCCTCCTGAGAGAGGTTTTGCCGGTCCACGCATGACCGACGATGGCGGCAATGCCACCATTCCATGGTCGGTATCAGTCTACAAGATAGGGGGAGCCCGCGCCATAGTGGTTGCAATAGCCAGAGATCAGAACGGTCAACAAGCACAATCCCAGCCTGTATCTGTACAAATCGCTGGTTTTGGTGGTGGGTGAAATTCATCTCCTTTTGTGCGTATAATTCAAGGGTATGACACTGTGCCAGAAACACCAGGGAACGCCTGGCAGTGAAGGATAACGCACTACCCATGACACAGACAGATGAAATTCGCCAGGTACAAGAGGCAGCCCGCTCTATTCGCCAGAACGTTGGTCGCGTGATCGTAGGTAAGGAAGAGGTAATCGATCTGTTGATGGTTGCACTGCTCTGTGAAGGGCATGTGCTTTTTGAAGATGTGCCGGGTATCGGCAAGACAACGCTCGCTAAAGCATTAGCAAAATCTCTTGGCTGTTCGTTCCAACGTATTCAGTTTACACCCGACCTTCTTCCCTCAGACATTACGGGTATCACTTTCTATAATCAGAAAGAGGGGGAATTTGAATTCCGGCCAGGCCCATTGCTCTCACAGTTTGTGCTTGCAGACGAGATTAACCGTGCTACACCGCGCACCCAATCGGCGCTTCTGGAGGCCATGGAAGAGCGGCAGGTGAGCATTGAGCGTGAGTCGATAGCCTTGCCACGCCCATTTATCGTCATCGCCACGCAAAATCCGATCGAATTGGAAGGAACCTTCCCCTTGCCCGAAGCCCAACTCGACCGCTTTCTCATGCGTCTACGCCTGGACTATCCCAGTCAATCTGAGGAACGCCTGATTTTACAGCGCTTCAAAGAGGAACAGCCATTGCAAGAATTGACGTCCGTGTTGAGCGGGGAGCGTCTAGAGACCTTGCAGAAGCTGATCCGGCGAGTGCGTGTCGAGCCAGGCATTGAGAGCTATATTGTCGAACTGGTACGTGCTACTCGTTTCCATAATGCAGTCGAATTGGGAGTAAGCCCACGCGGCACTCTGGCTCTCTATCGCGCCAGCCAGGCCCATGCCGCCATCTCCGGGCGCAATTATACCATCCCTGATGATGTCAAACGTATGGCGCAGGCTGTCCTGGCGCATCGCATGATCGCCACCAGCCAGGCTCGCCTGCATGGACGAGTAATGGAGCAAATTGTAGATGACGTCCTGCATACTGTTCCTGTGCCGGTGGAGTCATGAATAGACGCTGGTATTACCTGGGCCCCATACTCATCGCAGCCAGTATCCCTTTCCACCAGACCTTGCTGATCGTCATTGGGCTATTAGTGCTGGTAGTCATTGGCACAACCGATATCTGGTATACCTACTGCCTGCGCCAGTTACACTATCAACGGCAGTTCAGTGAGCAGCGGGTCCTATTTGGCGAAGAGGTGACACTCTCGCTCACCGTCGAGAATGCCAAACTCTTGCCACTGCCGTGGCTGGAGGTGGAGGATACTATTCCACGCGCCTTAACCATGGCAGGCCAGCAATTGCGGGTCAGTGTTATTGGCGACACGGCAATTTTGGATAACCTGTTTAGCGCCCGAGGGTATGAACGAGTGACACGGCGCTACACCGTACAATGCAATGCGCGTGGCGTACATAAATTTGGCCCAGCCGTCATGCGTAGTGGCGATGTATTTGGCTTTCTCAGCAACGAGGAAACGCTTGCTAACTGGCAGTACCTGCTTGTCTATCCATTGGTAGTGCCATTGACTCGCTTTAACCTCCCTTCACGCCATCCATTTGGCGAGCGCCGAGCTCCACGCCGCCTGTTAGAAGATCCCTCTCGTGTTATTGGTGTGCGTGACTACGCCTATGGTGACAGTCTACGGCGCATCCATTGGAAAGCTACTGCGCGCATGATGCAGCTGCAAAGCAAGGTCTATGAAGCTACCACCACTTATACACTGGTCATCTTTCTCAATGTCGTTGCCTATTTTGATACTATCCATGGACTTCAACCCGAGATACAAGAACTGGCTATTTGCGCCGCCGCCTCGGTAGCAGACTGGGCACTCAATGAAGGCTATGCCGCCGGTTTATATGCGAACACCCTGATGTTCATACCGGAAGAGAAGGTGCCATTTGACACGAAGCAGGGGGCTGAAGAGACGCAAAGGTTGGAGACAACCATGGCCGTAGAGGTGAAGCGCCGGCGTATCCATCTGCCACCCTCAACAAGCGAAGACCAGCGGAAACGTATCATGGATATGCTGGCCCGTATACAGCCCTACTTCGGCAGCACACTTGAGGACCTGATACAGACCGAGCGCTCTCGTCTTCCGGCGGGGGCCACCGTCGTAGTAATCACCAGTACTTTTACAGACCTCTTGCTGGATACCCTGGCGCGTATACAGCAATCAGGCCACGCGGTAACAATACTCTTTGTGGGCGATACGCCTCCTCCCACACGCCTGGCAGGACTAACAGTCCATCATCTCGGGGGAAAGGAAACCTGGAAGAATCTCGAGGCGAGTTATAGCAGTCCTGATAGTAGTGCTAAAGAAATCGAAATGCATCTTGACGTAACCTAAACCAGGCACTACAATATTGGTGATTACAAAACAGTTCCCATTCATTGGAGGAAACCTTCTATGCCCCTGTACGAGTACTACTGCTCGGATTGCAGAACTAAATTTGAACTGCTCGTTAGCCACCAGCATGCCGACGATGTCGTATGTATGAAATGCCATAGTGAAAAAGTGCGCCGTCTACTCTCTGTCTTCGCTTCACCTCGCACCGGTGATGAAGACGCTGGCTATGAAGAGATGGGGGCTTCTATGGGAGGCTGCGGTTGTGGCGGCGGCAGTTGTGGCTGCAATTAACTAACTGACTAAGCTAGTAAACAGGTCTACCATGTTTAATAAAGTCACTTACCGGCGTGGCGTGATAGAGGGCGTCATTCTTTACACGCTGGGCCGCCTGGGTGCCTTGATTACTCCTGCCTTCTTTCCCGGCTGGCTTTATGTTGCCGCACCTTTGCTGTTCCTCACGCTCCAGTACCTGCTGGGACCATTCTGGGCGACGCGCCGCATAGCATCTACGAAACGCGAACGTCTCAGCAAGCGCTTCTGGCTGCTCGGCCCGCTTATGGCAGCTATCTGCCTGGGCATCGACCTTATTATCAGCCTGGCCTTTGGGTTGCCGGTAAACGTTCTCGGCGGCGTGCAGCAAGGATCAGCCCTGTGGCGTCTCTTTATCAGCGGCCCTGATCATCTTAGTCTTCTTGATCTGGGTCTGATCGAGTTGAAGAGTGCCGCGCTACTCTTTGCCTTTTTTACCCTGGATGTGGTTTGTACGCGCCTGGCTATGGGCGGCTTCCTCAGATTTACCATGCCTGCCGGCGGCAATAGGGTAACGTTATGAAATGTCCTTATTCGTCTATCTGGGCCTTCTGCAACTTGCCACTGTAATCGGTATACACCACTTTCCATTCAGTGAAAACGTCCAGGCCAGCAATACCTGCTTCACGGTGACCGTTACCGGTGCCGCGAGTGCCACCAAAGGGGAACTGGATTTCGGCACCTGTCGTGCCAGAATTGACATATAGAATGCCTGTAGTGATATCACGCATGGCCCGCTGTACGCGATTGATATCCTGGGTATAAATGGCACTCGAGAGGCCATATCTGGTATTGTTGTTTACCGCAATAGCCTCATCGAAGGAGCCAATTTCGATGACAGAGAGCGTAGGACCAAAAATCTCCTCTTGCCCCAGGCGCATATCAGGACGCACGTCTGCAAAGAGCGTAGGACGATAGAAGTGTCCCCGTGCAAGTTCCCCCTCATTGGCGATAGACCCGCCCGTCACCAGGGTTGCCCCCTCAGCCTTGCCAATCTCAGTATAGCTGTGTATCTTTTCGAGCTGGGAGGCATTGATGACCGGGCCAACGTCTACAGCCTCATCGAGGCCATTGCCAAGGCGTAGTTGTTCGATACGCGGTACCAGCTTCTCTAGCAAGGCATTGCGAACGGCACTGTGCACAATCACACGGCTACAGGCGGTACAGCGCTGTCCCGTAGTACCATAAGCGCTCCACAAAATGCCCTCTACTGCCAGATCAAGGTCGGCATCTTCCATCACAATCACCGCGTTCTTGCCTCCCATTTCCAGCGAGACGCGTTTGAGTGACTTTGCCGCTTCGATAGCTACTTGGCGACCCGATTCGGTGGAACCGGTAAACGAGACGACGGCAACATCAGGATGATGGAGCAGCGCCTCGCCAACTGTACCGCCGGGACCAAAGACGATGTTGACGACTCCTTCGGGCAGGCCAGCTTCATACAGTATCTCGACGAGTCGCAGAGCGCTTAAAGGAGTATCACTGGCCGGTTTAATGACCACTGTATTACCTGCTATGAGGGCGGGAAACATTTTCCAGGTAGGGATGGCTATAGGGAAGTTCCATGGGGTGATGCAGGCAACGACGCCGAGGGGGTCACGCATCGCGACGCCGGATTTGTTTGGCAATTCGACGGGGACGGTGTACCCGAAGAGCCTGCGTCCTTCTCCACCCATGTAGTAGGCCATATCGATGCCTTCTTGCACGTCGCCACGCGTCTCTTTTAGCACTTTGCCCATCTCCTGGGTCATTGTGCGTGCCAGGTCTTCTTTACGCTGCTTGAGCAGTTCTCCTACGCGGTAGAGAATTTCCCCGCGCTTAGGAGCAGGAACAAGTCGCCATTTTTCAAAAGCCGCACGAGCAGCAGCCACGGCAGCATTGGCCTCGACCTCACCTGATAGTGGAAAGTAACCCAGCAGTTCTCCCGTAGCTGGATTGTAGTTGGGAAAGGTCTGGCCGCTCTGTGCGCTCTGCCATTTTCCCCCGATGCAGTTCTTAAAGACGTTGGCAGTGGTGGTCATTATAGAACCTCCTCTGGTTCCTTACAAAATGCTCTTGTTGAGGGTTGCCAGGAATTCCATGTTATTGCTCGTCTTGGACATATGCTGTAAAAGGGCCTCCATGGCTTCCAGGCCGCGCTGATCCGCAAGGGTTGAGAACATACGGCGCATGACGACAACAGCGCGCAGGGTCTTGTCGTCGAGGAGGAGTTCTTCACGGCGAGTGCTAGACAGGGAGATGTCAATGGCAGGGAAGACACGACGTTCGGCAAGTTTACGGTTCAGTAGCAGTTCCATGTTACCGGTACCTTTAAACTCTTCATAGATGACATCATCCATACGGCTACCGGTATCTACCAGGGCCGTGGCGATGATCGTCAGGCTGCCGCCCTCTTCGATCTTACGAGCTGCTCCAAAGAAGCGCTTGGGTGGGAATAGTGCGCTCGGATCAAGACCGCCGGAGAGAGTACGGCCACTAGGCTGCACTGCCAGGTTATAGGCACGGCTCAGGCGAGTAATACTGTCGAGCAGGACCACCACGTCACGTCCGCCTTCTACCAAACGTTTGGCCCGTTCCAGCACCATCTCGGCAACGCGGGTATGAGCCTCGGTTGGTTCATCAAATGTTGAGCTAATGACCTCGGCACGCACCGAACGTTTCATGTCGGTGACTTCTTCTGGTCGCTCGCCAATCAGGGCAATCATCAGGTGAACGTCATTATAGTTTTCTGTGATGGAGTTGGCGATAGATTTGAGCAGCATGGTTTTGCCAGCTTTAGGGGGTGAGACGATCAATCCGCGCTGTCCACGTCCAATGGGAGCCACCAGGTTGATGATGCGACCGGAGATATTCGATGGGGTAGTTTCCAGATTAAACATCTCGCGGGGGAAGATCGGGGTTAAGACATCAAAGTGGGGACGGCGTTTGGCGATTTCGGGGTCTAAACCATTAATAGCCTCGACCCGCAGCAGACCATAGTACTTTTCGTTATCCTTGGGGGGACGTACCTGGCCAGAAACCATGTCGCCCGTGCGTAAGCCAAAGCGACGAATTTGTGACTGCGAGACATAGACGTCCATGTTACCTGGCAGGAAGCGTTCCTGTCTGAGAAATCCGAACCCATCCTCCACGATTTCCAGCACACCAGCGCTAAAAATGTTTCCCTGCTGCTCTGTATTGGCTTGAAGTAGGCGGAAGACGAGGTCTTGTTTCTTGAGGGTGGTATAACCGGAGAGTTCGAGGTCACGAGCGATGTCGCGTAACTCCGTTATCGTTTTTGTTTCTAACTCAGCGATGTTCACGTTGTGTAGGGCAATGCAAATCCTTGATAAAGGATGCGCCCATTCTCCTTTCTGCGATGGAACTTAGTGCAGCTTTCTCGTTGGAAATGAGGGAATCAGCCCCTGGCCGGGAAACGGGAATATTCCCGGGCATCCCTCCCTCTTCTTGCACTAAAGGAAATGGTGGGATAAGCTAGTTACTTTCGTTACATATAGGTTTTTTGGAAATTACCTTAAAAAGACTGGTGGTGACAACGATGCTCATGGGAAATTGCAAGAGGTGCCGACCAACGTGACCAACGTGTCCATGCCTGTGTACAACACGACAACTACGAATAGAAACCAGTGGAACTATTGGAAGGTTAAGTACATACCTCTGGAGCTAACTTCAATATACCACAGGCACAAACAGATGTCAAGGAATTTTCCAGCGTACATTCAAATTGTTTGATGCGAGATGGATATTACAGCATCTCAACATTCCGGCTTGTGACGGCGATTGGTGGGACGATGAGCACCCGGTATACCGGTCCAGCCAGCCTTCCGTTCCCTATCATAAAATGCAAACCACTGTTTGTCAATCCATGCATCACTCTGATGAACATATTCTCCTATTCCACGTTGTTCAAGCTCGCGATTCACTACGTTGTTGGCGTGTGGATTCTTATAGAGACGAGGTAATGGCGAGCCAAAGCCATGAGCATAATGAGTCAGTTCATGGGCAATTGTCGTAATCAGCACGCACACCGGCACCTGTCGATGCTGGAGGAGCGCATTTATGCCAATGAAAGAGGTTGCATTGTCCAATGAAAGGCGGATCAGCCCGAGACGACTTTTCCACGGATGGCAGTAGGCAATCTGTACTTCGTTCACACAAGGAATATCAGGAAAATATTGTTGCCAGATATGGTCAAGATATATATTCAAATTTTGACGGGATGATGCAGCAGCCAGATCAGTGAAATGGAAGGAGGTACTTTGCGCTTGCCCTCCAGTAGCCATTAGCATTTATAGGCTCCTTCAATGAAATGTGTCTATGAGTCCAGTATACCGGTAGCTTTGTTTGACAAAAGTCTATATAGGGAGGGAACAATGCTGAGCATAGCAGGCTGCTATGCTCAGCATTATTAATCTTCCTTTTATGTCCTGCAAAGAAAAAACACAGGACGTTAGACTATGCTTAGAAAACAAAAATGACGATGAAAAGAGGTAGATGAGCCATATATTCATGTCCAATTTCCAGTACGCCTGGACGTATAAAGAATAGGTTATAAGGAAAGAAGGAGCTGCGAACCATGTATATACCAGGTCCCATAGTCGACTCAGAGCTATATGCTGGCTGCTTTGATACGGCTGCGTTCATGACTGCTACCGCGGTGGTAGAGGATCGGTTTGAGACGATGCCTGTGCTTCCAGCAGCACCAGCATTTCAGCCTGCCAACGAGGAAGAACTTCACACCTCATTTGAGCAGGCAATTAGTGATCGCTTGCTAGCTGTGAATAAGCAACTGAGCCTCAAAAGTGGTCCTCTTGCTCACACCGAGCATTTAGAATTGAATATGGAACCACTCAGCCAGCATAGGCACCATAGTTCTATTACTAACGTCGCGCCAGCAACTGAACCTTTACAACAGCGCAGTGGGAAGCTTCTCCCAGAATTACTGGGAAATATATGGCAACGAAGCATCATCTTTGCTAGTCTCACATTGATGCTCATGCTGCTTGGTTTCGATCTGATGGGACTGCTAGTTCTGCACATGCACTAGAAGCGGAGAACTTTGATTTTCAATGGATCTTCGCTCCTAAAAAGTGATCATCTTTCTTCCTCTGCTCTTTTCCTTCAAGTTTCACATCTCCAATCATCTGTCCCTCTTTCTACCTAACAACTCGGCTTGACGGCAGCCTGAGATCACCGTAGTGTATAATAGATGATAAGATACCTGCTCGGCGGTATGTAGAATAAAAAGGAGATCACATGCAGAAGCAATCAAGGAGACCGCACTTTCCTTCGCGTCCAGAAGGCAGCAGTCCCCATGTGACCTCGGCTGTGGGCATGGAAGAAACGACCGGGCGCCTGCGTGCCAGGCGCGGCTCACTCTTCACTCAGACTGTCATGTGGATTACTGGCTTGATTTGCCTGGCATTTTTACTCAGTTCCTTGGCCCAGGCCTGGTCGAATAGCCAGCTCATGCAACGTGTGCAAACTGAGCAGCAGCAGCTTCAACACTTGCAGGATCATAACGCCTACCTGACCAGACAGGCCAACTATTACAAAGATCCGTTTGTCATTGAGAGCGAAGCCCGCGAACAACTAGGCTATATCCGCCCGGGTGAGCACCCTGTGATTATCACGAGTGCGACCAATTCAGGGCAACTGGTGACCCATCATTCCACAACATCCCCTGCTCAGCAAGGCTACTGGCAGGAGTGGTGGAATATTTTCTTTGGCAATTAGTCGATCGCATAACATATGGCAACAAAGTCCTGTAGCGCTTGACATGACTTGTTTGTTAGATGTATAACATGTTTATAACAATGTAAATGCATCGAGGAAAATACGTGAAACTAGAGCACACTTACGCAGTACTATTTCTTAGTATTACCCGGCTCCAGTTCTGGCTGGAGCTTCTTGATTTGGACGCGTGGTGATGCGTTTCGTCTTCTGAGTAGACTATATCATTCAACGGAACGCACGAGATAAGCGTTCCATTTTTTATTACTATCAATATTGTTTGTAAGGAGTAATCGTATGCGTCCCTTAATTGGCATTCCCTGCCATGAAGACTTCCGCCAGCACTCTGGGCGGCCCATCTATTGCAATAATCGTACTTACACACATGCGTTGGAAAGTGTCGGCGGCATTGCTGTTCTCATTCCCATCTTTAACGATCTCACTGCTCTTGAATCTCTATTAATACGCCTGGATGGGCTATTATTTTCCGGCGGTGTTGATGTAGAGCCTGGCCGTTATAATGGAGAACCCCATCCACAACTGAGTGAGGTTGATCTACGTCTTGACGAGTTTGAGTTAACATTGGCGCATTGGGCATTACAAGAAAATATACCAATACTCGGTGTTTGCCGTGGTATGCAGCTATTGAATGTAGCTCTGGGCGGCAGTCTCTACCAGGATATAAGCGAGGAATGTCCAGACAGTTTACAGCATTGTAAAAGAGATTTGCCGCGCAACACGCTCATCCATAGTGTGCATGTTGAAGAAGGAAGCCGCATGGAAGAGATCCTTGGTACCAACGAATTTTGGGTGAATAGCCTCCATCACCAGGCCATTAAAGTACCCGGCAAGGATGTACATATCAGCGGATGGGCTCAGGATGGCGTGGCAGAGCTAATGGAAGCGCCCGATTACCAATTTGTAATGGCAGTCCAATGCCATCCAGAAGAAATTTTTACCAGCGAGCCAGCATGCGCCCGTCTCTTCTCCGCCTTCGTTAAAGCTTGCAGCGATCGCAGCGCAGGCTTTGCAGGGCATGATCTAGTCTCGGTCGAAAAAATGACCATCAGTGCGTAGAAAATTTGAGAATGCTTGATTGATACAATTCAGGTGAACGAGAACTGCCCTCACAGCCAGGGCTGCGAGGGCAGTTCTCGTTCACCCAGGCTATTTAATAACTGCCAGTGCCGCTGCGGCCCTCCGCGTAGCGCCTGGCTATTTCATTCCAGTTGACCACGTTCCACCAGGCATTGAGGTATTCGGGTCGGCGATTCTGGTACTTGAGATAGTAGGCATGTTCCCAGACATCGTTGCCCATGACTGGATACAGACCTTCCATCAATGGACTGTCCTGGTTAGCAGTCGACATAACCTGAAGTTTGCCGCTTCGATCGAGGACCAGCCACGTCCAACCTGAACCAAAGCGCTTAACTCCTGCATCGTTGAATGCGGTCTTGAATGCATCAAACGAGCCGAAGGCTTGCTGAATTGCGCTGGCCAGCTCGCCTGTTGGCTCACCGCCACCATTGGGCGTCATGATTTTCCAGAACATAGAGTGGTTAGCATGGCCACCACCATTGTTACGCACGGCCGTGCGAATGTTCTCAGGCACATCATTGAGACGGCGCACTAACTCGTCAATGGGAAGAGATGCAAACTCGCTATTGTTTTGCAGCGCTGCATTCACGTTAGTCACATATGCAGCATGATGCTTGTCATGATGCAACTGCATCGTCTGGGTATCGATGTACGGCTCCAAAGCAGAGTAGTCGTACGGCAGGGGTGGAAGTTCGTAAGCCATAAAATATCTCTCCTTACTGAAATTCAAGGTAGAGGCTTTTGCCTCTACACATGGATATTGAGGCGTGAACTGGTTAGTCATGTCTCAGTTTGCTAAACCCACTATTCATTCTATACAAAATATGAGAGTCGGTGCAAGTTCCAAAAGGACAGTATTTCGTCAGAGACGGGATCTTTTTCTTCCTCAAGCTGATGGTATGAAAATGGTCTGTCCAATATGCTACACTCTAAAATGGGGCAAAGGTATTCTATCAAACATCACTTTTAGGAGCTAATTTTATGAGACTACAAGACCCTGGACCCGGCAAATGGCAACTTTTTCGCATCTGGGCAAGCATCGGACTACAATCCTTTGGAGGTGGAGCATCGACGACGTTCTTGATACAGCGTGCGTTTATAGAGAAACATAGATGGCTGTCGATGGAAGAGTTTATACGCCTTTGGAATTTATGTATCCTTACTCCTGGTATTAATCTCGTGGCACTAACAGTCCTGATAGGAAAGAAACTGGGTGGAACCTGGGGCATCGTCGCCTCACTCGCTGGCATGCTCTTGCCAAGTGCAACGATCACCTGCCTGTTAGCAGCTATCTTTAAACAAATAGAACATGTAGCAGCAGTCCAGGCAGTGTTACGAGGTGTGATACCGGCGACAGGTGGAATTATGCTGCTCGTTGGACTCAATTTTGCGCTACCTCTCATCCGCAGAGGCTATAAAGAAGGGGTTCTCTATTTGCTGGCGAGTAGCGTTCTTATCATTGCCTGTGCGCTTGCCGTCATTCTCCTCAAGCTTTCGGTGATCATAGTACTTCTCGGCGCGGTTATTCTCGGTGCGCTCTTCTTTTCACGAAAACCGGTTTCTCCTCTTCTTGTTGAAGAAGAGCGGGGAAAACAGCAATGATCAATCCATTCATCTACTTTCTCCTTTTCCTGAAAGCCTCGCTCTTCTCAACCGGTGGCTTTAGCAATCTCCCGAGCCTGCACCAGGATTTGATAGCCAACGGCTGGGCTAAAGAAGTCGATTTCGGACAATCTATTGCCATCGGACAGATTAGCCCAGGCCCTAACGGATTATGGGTAATCAGCCTGGGCTACCTCACTTATGGCTATCCTGGCGCATTCCTCGCCTTAATTGCTATTACAATCCCGGCTCTCCTGGTGCTCGTCATCTCTGCTGGCTACACACACATCGAACATCAAGCATGGGTCCAGGGCGCTATGCATGGAGTCTCACTTGCTGTCGTCGGTCTGCTACTCACGGTCGTCTGGACTATTCTGCACCAACCTGGAGTAGACTGGAAAGGGCTGCTGATAGCCCTGGGCGCCTTTGGGCTAGCTTTGAGTCGTAAGGTAAACATTCTGATTATTCTAGGTCTGGCAGGACTCGTGGGATATTTATTGTACCGCTAAGCTCCTTTTGTTTCAGCGTTCGTTTAGTGGTACAAAATGCGCCTGGGTCGGCCCGGTGTAGTCGGCTTCTGGGCGAATCAGGCGGTTATTGCTAACCTGTTCCAGGATATGGGCCGTCCAGCCTACTACCCTGCTGACCGCGAAGGTTGGTGTAAAGAGGTCACCTGGCAATCCAACCGAAGCCAGTAGTACAGCCGAATAAAATTCGACATTGGTGTTGAGGCGCTGATCTGGCTTCCGTTCCTTCAAGAGGGCCAGCGCCAATTCTTCCACGCGGCGAGCCAGAACAAACTCCTGTGGATCGGCAAGGTGGGCCAGGTCGCGCAGTTCTTCGGCCCGGGGGTCTTCCGTCTTATACACCCGGTGCCCAAAGCCCATTAGACGCTCCCCACGCGCCAGTGCGTTGCGCAGCCAGTTCTCGGCATTTTCTATCGCCCCAATAGACTTAAGCATATCCTGTACCTTTGAGGGGGCGCCGCCGTGAAGCGGACCTTTCAGAGCGCCAATTGCAGCCACGACCGAGGAGACAATATCCGATTCGGTACTTGCCACGACGCGGGCAGTGAAAGTTGAAGCGTTCATGCCGTGATCGGCCAACAAAACCAGGTAGGCATCCAGCGCCTTGACGTGCTGTACTTCAGGTATCTTGCCAGTGAGCAGGTAGAGGTAGTTCGCGGCATGCCCCAATTCGGGGTGGGACTCTAATGGCTGTAAGCCATTGCGCATGCGATGGAAAGCAGCGAGGAAGACCGGAAAACGCGTTGTCACTGCAATCGCCTGTTCAATAGTTGGTCTGCCCTTTATGCTCATAGCACCCCAGGCAGAGGTTGCCGTCCGTAAGGCATCCATTGGCTCTGTTGTTGCCGGTAAGTCACTTAGTATCCGCAATATGGCATCTGGCATGGTACGATCTGCTAGCAGCCGTACCTTCAGATCTAACAGTTCCTCCTTGTTGGGTAGATGCCCAAACCAGAGTAAATTGGCTACTTCTTCAAAGGACGTTGTGCGGGTCAGCTCATGGATATTGTAGCCGCGATAGATCAAC
>Ga0209234_1000245_pt1 | contig 17203 bp, 15 predicted proteins | sample GraSoi013_1_20cm_2_FD_185816 | JGI IMG/M metagenome (GOLD analysis project Ga0209234, IMG submission 185816) | Grasslands soil microbial communities from the Angelo Coastal Reserve, California, USA - Sample 08_20_2013_1_20cm (SPAdes) (version 2) | ecosystem: Environmental > Terrestrial > Soil >... | reverse complement strand
CGCCCCGCCGACTCATAATTCGCCATGTTCGGAAAGCAGGAATCGTGTGCGGAAGAGTGCATGGCAACCGTTTGTCAAATTCTCCGTGCATCTTTATACAGCGGCGAGCTAGTATTTTTGTGAATAGAACTCGATTTCATATTCAGGAATCACCTGCTTTCAACTAAATGGAATCCATGCCTTCTAGCCTTAGCACCGGATCACATTCTATATTGTCAAGACTCTTTGGCTCGCAGGCTCCGTGGACGCCGACGACTTACGGCGCTTTAGGAAGTCTAGTGGTTCTTTGGGTGGCAGAACTGATTGTGACTTGGGGAGCCTGGGGCAACCTCACAATCGATTCGGGACACGAAATGTATGTTCCAGCGTTGTTAGCTGAGGGGAAGACGCTATATCGGGACACCTGGTTCATGTATGGGCCCGCCGGACCGTATTTCGTCGCGTACCTATTTCGGCTCTTCGGGATTCACCTGACCGTCCTGTATTGGGCGGGGGCTCTCTCTGCTTTGGTATCGTCCGTAATGCTCTACGTAACTGGAATGTATCTTTCTTCCTGGCTGATGGGCTGGACGGCTGGTGCCGTGCTCCTGGTGGAGGCCTTTGCGCCGTCCCTGTTTTGTTTCCCTTTGCCATACAGTTTTTCCGCGGTTTACGGATGTACGCTGGGCTGCATTTTCCTGTATGTGGTAATAAGGGCGTCCGATTCCCGGGGATGGTGGTGGATATTCTGGGCCGGCTTGCTTGCGGGTATCGAAGTGTTGATGAAGCCGGAATTCGGTCTGGCGTGTTATGTCACCCTCTTGTCCCTACTTTTGGTGCGCTGGCTGCAGCAGAGGTCCGCAAGGCTTCTTGCAACCGACGTTGGGGCGACGTTGCCCGGAATCGTCGGGTGCGCGGTCGTAATTCGGTGGATGATCTCCATTGGCGGGGCGGAGTTTCTCACGCAAGAAAATTTGATTACTTGGCCGACTTCGTACTTCATGAAGACATTCGGCAAGATGAGACTAGAACGAACGGGGTTTTCGCTGACAGCGGCCGCCTTCGAGGAATCGTTGTGGCGTGCCTTCGGACTTGGCCTGGCGTTGCTGGTCGTTTACGCCGGCTTTTGGCGGAGGGACAAGAGCCGGCATTGGCTTCTGGTCCGAACGGCGCTCTATTTCATTACCGCCTTTTACTTTGTTCGATTCTTTCTCGGCTACGGTGATCCGGACCCTTTGTTGAACACACTTTCTCTCGTGTTTTTTCCACGAGACATGGTCATCTATATTGGCTTTGCCGCGCCCCTAGTCTTCTGGCAGTGGTGGACGAAGCGGTCCGGCGGAAAATTCTCGATAAGCGCGGGTTTGCCAATTCTGTTGATCTACTCCAGCACCCTCGCATTTCGAATTTTGATGAGGATGATACCATCCGAATACGCCATCTACTACAACGGTCCCGTCGTTCTCTCCTTTCTCCTGCTATTGCGATGCATCGTTCCCCACACCAAGTTATCGCGCCGCTATGCCCTTCTCGGCGAAGTTGCGCTGTGTGCAGGCTGCCTTGCACTTGTTGGGATTCCGGCGGTAAAGCAAGAGTATTTTGCCAAGGATTATGTCCCGCTTGTGACTTCGCGAGGCACTGTGCGTCTCAACAAGGCCATGAAACAAAACTATGAGGCAGCTATCCAATTCATGAAAGAAAAGACCGCACGCGGTCAGACGGTTCTCTCTGTCCCGGAAGACACAAGTCTCTACTTTCTTGCAGAAACCGAATGCCCGATCCGTGTTTACTCTCTCACGCCTGGAGTGATCGCTCCGGGCAAAATGATGAACGAAGTCATCCAAGAGATTGACACAAAGCGCGTGGACTACCTGCTATGGTCCAATCGTGTATTTGTCGAGTACGGTGTGCCGGTCTTCGGCAAAGATTTCGACCGAGAACTTGCAAACTACCTGAAGACTCACTATCGGCGAATAGGCCCGGTGAGGCCCCTTGATATAGGTTCCTTGCAATGGACAGCGGTAGTGTGGGAAAGGAACCCTCCGGAGCCCTTGCCTTAGGGCCGCCAGCTTGTACCCCTTCGTTCCGCCTCCTCCGTAAAATCCTCGACACATGATCCTGGGGGATGGAGGTCAAGTTGGGGTGCCATGCCAGCCGGTTGCAGCCTTTTCCAGAGAACCCTTCCACCAATTCAGCGTCTGTCGGATTCCTTCTTCAAGACTCAGGCGCGGATGCCAGCCGACTTCATTTGTCAGTCGGTTGATGTTTGCCCAAATGCGATCGGGAATCGCAGGCGATTCGCGGACACCAAACTGAATGAGTACGCTTCTTCCCGTTTGACGTCCGATCTCAAGAAGGACTTCGCTCAAACAGACGGGATTTCCCGATCCAACGTTTACAGGTCCGGTTGTGCTGGCGCCGAGCAGAGTAACGAATGCCGACGCCACATCGCTAACATGGAGGAAATCCAGGATCTGCGTGCCATTTGAACAAAATGCAGCGGTTCCAGAGAGCAAACAACGAATGACGTAAGCGACAATGCGGTTGGGCTCCTCGAAAGGACCGTAAATGAAGAAAATGCGACCCCAGGCGGCGCTGAGGCCACGTTGCCGGCTCAGCAGTTCGAGGTGTTGTTGCGATTCCAGCTTGCACTTGCCGTAAAGGCTGTCTGGCAAAAGTGGCGTTGTAGTCTCCTCACATTCCCCGGCATGTCTGCCGTATTCCGCGCAACTACCCGCTCCAACAAACCGCTCTCCGCCGTTTTCTGCAAAAGCTTGCATCAATTCCCGACTCGCGCGAACCCAGGCCCGATTCTCTGGAGCTTTCCAAAACTTGCCGGGTACGGCGTACCAAGCGAAGTGAAGCAGGAATTCCGGGCGCAAAGTCCTAAGGAGCGAGGCGGGTGCACCAGGAGTCAGCAGGTCGCGCTCGTGCCAAGCAACACGGTCAAAGAGCGGGTGACGATGAGCAAGCCGGGACACAGCATGGACTTCGTAACCTCTTTCCAGAAGTAGCGGGAGACAATGACGGCCGAGAAAACCTCGGGCACCGGTAATCAGAACTCTTTTCATGGCCGAAAATCAGGGAATGACCGATCGCGCTCCGAAAGAATGGCTTCCTTCATCGGCCAGTCGATGCCGAACAAGGCATCATCCCAGCGAACTCCTCTTGCGCACTCTGGCCGATAACTCTGGGAAATTTGATAGAAGACCTGGCTATGGTCTGCGAGGCATTGAAACCCATGGGCGCAGCCCTCGGGAATGTACAGTGCCTTGTGATTGACGGCGTTCAATTCGGCGGCAAACCACCTACAATAGGTGGCAGAAGACGGGCGCAAATCGAGAACTACATCATAGACTGCTCCTGCCTGACAGCGCACGAGCTTGGTTTCAGCATGTGGCTGGGCTTGGTAGTGCATTCCGCGAACTGTGCCGCGGCGCGCGTTGTAGGACAGACTGCATTGGGCGAGCTCTGAAACCAGCCCTTTGCTTTTCATTTCCTCGGAGCACCAGGTACGGGCGAAGAATCCGCGTTCGTCAATCGCGGGTTCAATTTCGACGAGGTACACTCCAAGCAACGGAAGAGCAATCCACTTCATGCGATTATTTCCACTTCCGGAACAGGGATAACGAACCGGCCGCCCCATTGCCGAATTTCCGCGAGCTGTTCAACGATCTCTTCCCGCAAGTTCCACGGCAGAATCAAAACGTAATCGGGCCGGGTTTGCCGGAGCATTTCCGGAGAATAGATGGGGATGTGTGTCCCCGGCAGGAAGAGATTCTGTTTGTGTGGATTTAAATCTACGGTGTAATCCATAAAGTCCGAGCCGATTCCGCAATAGTTGAGCAGGGTATTCGCCTTCGCGGGGGCGCCATAGCCAGCCAGGCTTTTCCCACGGTTCTTGGCCTCGAGCAAAAACTGCAGGAGCGACCTTTTCGTGACGCGTACTTTTTCCGCAAAGCCAGCGTACTTGGACAGGTCGCGGATTCCGGCGGCAATTTCTTGCCTCCTCAGCTGCCTGACAGAGGAGCTCTGCGGCACGGTCTCATTGTCGGCATGGGCGACGTACAGCCGCAGTGATCCTCCATGAGTCGGCAGTTCGTCAACGTCGAAGATGCGGAGACCGTGCTTGTGGAAAAGCTCCTCGGCAGTACAGAAAGAAATGTAAGAGAAATGTTCATGGTAAATCGTGTCAAACTGTCCGCCCTCGATCAGCCGAAGCAGATGGGGAAATTCGACAGTCACGATTCCCTGAGGCTTGAGCAACAGCTGAAGACCTTGTACAAAGCCGTTCAGGTCGGGAACATGGGCCAAGACATTGTTGGCGACGATCAAGTCAGCGCAACGTTCCTCTGCTGCCAATTCAGTAGCTGTACCTCTACCGAAGAATCGCGCGACTGTCGGAACACCTCTGAGTCTTGCGACGTCGGCAACATTTTGCGCCGGCTCCACGCCAAGGACGGGAACACCCTTCGTCAGAAAGTATTGCAACAAGTAGCCGTCGTTGCTGCCAATCTCCACGACCAGGCTATGCCTATTCAGATGAAAACGCTTAGTGGCATGTTCAGCGTATTCCCGCGAATGACGGAGCCAGGATTCCGAATACGAGGAGAAATAAGCATAGCCGCTAAAAATATTCTCGGGCTTTTCGAACTCTTCGAGTTGCACAAGAAAACAGTTACTGCATACCCGTGCATGAAGTGGATAGAAGGGTTCCATGCGGTTCAATTGGTCGCCGCGCAAGTAGGCGTTGGAAAGAGGCGACATGCCCAAATCCACAAACGTATGACGGAGCGGTTCTTCGCAGAAACGGCAATTGGGCGGGCTTGTCACCCCAAGATCTCCGGCCGAGGTAAGTGGGACTGGTAAGAACGGATTTGTTGTTCGGTCACCACGCGCATATCTTTTCCGGCCTCGTAGGATTTATGCCAATCCACGGTAGCGCGCAGCGCCGAATCCAGATGCCAATGCGGTTGCCAGCCCAGTTCGGTACGCGATTTGGCGCTGTCAAGTCTCAGGCACCGAGTTTCGGGCGGGTGCGCTCCTGGATCGCTCGTCCAAGTGAAACCCTTCCCCCAAAGATTCTGAAGACGATCCAGAATCTGCCTTACAGGAATGATGTCCGCTTTTTCCGGGCCAAAATTCCAGCTGCCCGAAAATCGTTTTGGATCATTGCATAGCTGCTCGGCCAGCATTAAATACCCGCGCAAAGGTTCGAGCACATGCTGCCAGGGACGGACCGCGTCAGGATTTCGCACTCGGAGCTCCGTTCTCTGCAAGGCGGACCGAACTGTATCCGGAATCAACCGATCGCTGGCCCAATCGCCGCCGCCAATCACATTTCCAGCGCGTGCGGATGCGACCCCGGCTATGAAATGCAATTTATCCGCCTGAAAAAATGAGTGCCGATAGGCGGATGTGACCATCTCAGCGCAAGCTTTGCTGGCAGAGTAAGGGTCGTCACCGCCCAAACGGTCTGTCTCGCAGTGCGCCGAGTCGTCTCCCAGGTTTTCGTAACACTTGTCTGACGTAACGATGAGCACGCCTCGAATGGAAGGCAGGGTCCGCACCGCTTCGAGTAGGTGCGCGGTTCCGATCACATTCGTTGAGAAAGTTCCTACCGGATCTGCATATGACTCGCGCACCAGAGATTGTGCCGCCAGGTGGAAGACAATTTCCGGTTGGTGCTGATTCAGAACCTTCCGCAAATGCTCCAAATCGAGGACGTCTCCTTGGCAGGAGTGCATTCCTACCGCGACATTGGCCAGCGCAAAAAGGCTGGGCTCCGTGGGGGGCGGCAGTGCATAGCCAACAAGTTCAGCACCTAACTCTTGTAGCCAAAGGGAAAGCCAGCCCCCCTTGAATCCTGTGTGTCCAGTAAGGAGTATTTTCTTCTTGCGCCAAAACCCAGAATTCATTTCCACAATTTCCACGGGGCGTTGCCCGAACTCCATAGCGTTTCGAGCTGATTCTTGTCGCGAAGCGTATCCATGGGATGCCAAAAGCCTTCGTGGGGATAAGCGGCCAGCTGGCCTTCACGGACGAGCCGCTCGAGTGGTTCGCCTTCCCATACGGTTTGGTCGCCTTCGATGTAATCAATCACGCGCGGCGAGAGAACGAAAAAGCCGCCATTGATCCAGCTATTGCCTTGAGGTTTTTCCTGAAAAGTGACGGCGTGCGCCCCGTCCGTGACCAGCGCGCCAAAGCGGCTGGGCGGTCGAACGGATGTCACGGTAGCGAGCAGGCCTTGCTTTCGATGAAAAGCGAGAAGCGTGTTCACATCTATGTCAGCGACCCCGTCACCATATGTGAGGAAGAAGTCTTGGTCGTCCAAGTACTGGCGAACCCGCTTTAAACGGCCCCCGGTCATGGTCAGAACACCAGTATCAACCAACGTCACTTTCCAAGGCTCTGCGCCGTTTTGGTGCACGTGAAGTTTGTTCTGAGCGATATCGATTGTCACGTCACTCACATGAAGGAGATAGTTCGCAAAATAGCTCTTTATGACGTAACCCAAGTAGCCACAACAGATTACAAACTCCCGCACGCCTCCGGCGGAAAAAATCTTCATGATGTGCCAAAGAATGGGCATACCACCGATTTCAATCATCGGCTTCGGCCGGAGATGGCTCTCTTCACTGATTCGGGTACCCACCCCACCTGCGAGAATCACGGCCTTCAAAGCACGCCTCCTGAAAACAAGACAATGACCTAAGAACCAGTCTAGTCCCGATGATTTCGAATCGTTCAAGGAAGCGAGGGGAGTATGTTCTAAATAGCACGAAACCTGATCGGCGCTAGCCAGGTGAGAGGAGAGCAGAGAGAAACAGGGCAGCCGTTCGCTCAGGACTGTCAGTTCAGGCGATCAATCTCAACCGGATGCTCAATGTTACTAATTGTGAGGTTTGCCGTAGTCTGGATTCTCAACTCGCCGAGGCTTACCTGCGCTAAGTCGGCATCACGTGGAAAGAGACGGTCACGCACCCGAATCATCGGAATTTCAACGAGTCTCGAAGTCATAATTCCGACGGCGATGGAGCCCAGGATGAAAACCGCGACGCCCAAATAGGGGATGCGAAGAACGCCGGCAGCTCCCAGCAAGATCAGCCAGGGAATATGCCACAGGTAAATCGAATATGAGAATCCACCGATGAGAGCGAATGGGCGAAGGAAGACTTGCAGCACTCTTGGCATCAATTCCACCGGTGCGCTGAGCATTCCTATCAGGATGGCGCCAAATCCGAGATACAACACCGTGAAGCCGTAGGTGTACATCCAAGGTGTTTCCTGGGTTAGCAGGAAGCCCGGCGAGATTAGAAAGACGCCCGCCAAAATGAATAAGAAATACCGCGGACGCGCGAATTCCCAAAATCTCCTGGCGTGGAACTGGGCCCAATAAGACAAAAGAACGCCAAACATCAGGGAATCGAAGCGGAGATGTGTCGGGTATAGGTGAGTTTGCCAGGCAAAGGGAACCACGTGTTTCGCGGTCCACAGGCGTGCCAGCAAGAGAGCAATCGCAGTCATAGAAAATAACCACGGGAAAAACCGGAAGGGGTTCGGCTCTCCGGGCTTGCTACCGCGAATCATGAAGTACAGTAAAACCGGGAGAAGAATGTAGAAGTGTTCCTCAACGGAGAGCGACCAAAAGTGCCCGTACGTTCCAGGTATGTAACTCTGGATGAAAAAAATGTCGTGCAACAAAGGCCGAAGCACCGCATCAGAAGTGTGAAAAGCAATTCCAGTGAGCACAGTAAGGAGCACGAGGAAGTAAAACGCGGGATAGATCTTTAATGCGCGCCGGAGAGCAAACCTTGCGAATCGGATCATTCCGTTTTGCCGATACTCAGAGAACAGTAAGCCGGAAATCAAAAATCCGCTGAGGACAAAAAACAGATCAACTCCAGCCCAGCCAAATTGCACCAGCGAGGCTTCCCAGCCAGGTATATGAAATAGGGCGGTGTGGCGAAGGATGACCAAAAGAATGGCAACGCCGCGTAGGAAATCCAACTGAAGATTTCTGCGAGTCGCCAAGACGTTTGGATTTTCAATTTTCAGCATGTTTCTCACCGATCAAGTTAGAGCCTCGTTGCAGCGGCCACCTTCAAGATGGAGATACTTCCTGCTCCAGACTTGTGTTCACTCCGGATGCGAATAAGTGCTTGGCTCGGTGCTCATACTTTTGAGGGCTACCCCCTCATTGGACTTGTTTGGCGGCAAGATACTGCGCCCATGGTCGATAAAGGCATTCGGGCGATGCAGCCCATTTTTATACGTGCGCGCAACATACAAAGCAGTGAAAGCCAGCGTGCCCCCCACATAGGCGGCAAAAAGGATCAGGGCCGAGAGCACAAACCAGGGAGAATGAGTTTTCACGTAGCCAACTCCCAAGCCGAGAAGAGTCAGGAGCCAAAGGGGTAGCAGAAAAATGGGCAATCGAAGAAACAATGTTGAGGCCGAAAGGATTCCGGCAATTGCAAATATGGCCATGCCTACCAGGTTGTAGTGGCTGTCTCCCGCAATCCTCTTGTCGCGCTTGAATGGAATCGCAGCCCGCTTGAATCCTACGCGTCCGATGGAGGCTCTGATGAAAGGGAACGATGTATTTTCATTCACGATTGCGTTGCGAACTTCGCGCGTAAAAAGCGAAAACTCCGCCATGTCCAGGATAATGTCTTCGTCCGCCACGGAATGGAGGAATCTGTAGAATATTTTCCGGACGGCCTTTATAATCTCTGCTTCTTCTCGATCAACTCGCTCGCCGTAGACGATGTCGTAGCCTTGCTCATGCTTTTCGACGAACTGCAGGATCATTTCCGGGGGATCTTCACAGTCCACGTCAATAAAAACAAGCAGATCTCCGGTCACATTCCGTAGTCCACATTCCAGAGAGGCATGATACCCAACGTTCCGGCTCATCGTGACCACGTATGTCGTTGGCCACCTCTCCTTGATCTTCTGGATCTGTTCGCAGGTGTTGTCGAAGGACGCGTTGTTAAGAAAAACGAGATGGACAGCATACCGAAGGGATAGTTTCTCCATGATCGGGTGTATCCGTGCGAAAAACAAAGGAACCACATTTCCCTCATTGTGCACCGGGCAAAGAATCGTCAGTAATTTGCGGGATTCTCCACAGCCGCTACTAGTGGTTGAAGGCTGCGGAATAAAATCTACGGCCATAAACAGTTGTGAGTATTCAATTCCGGGGTAACATATTCCTTTCACTATAGAAAGTTTGCCCGAAGCTGCTGAATACGGCAATTCATTTCATGCCAGCAATGTCGCAGAAGTTAAACCCTGATCGATTCGCGCTAGGCTTTGGTCGGGCGATTCTCCTTAGTCGATCTGCGTGAACCTTGATATGAACGGCATCGCGGAAGCGAGTGAAGAGCATGAATCCACACTAGCGAAAAGACTTCCCTTTATTTAGGTATTGCTACAAGCCGTTAGGAAGCGCTTATTCGAAACAGAAGAGGCGAGTCTCATCCACGACAGCCTCTCGAGCGAGTTCATTATTACCCTGAGCTCACGCTGACAGCCTCAAACTGCAGATGCGCGTGCTAATCTTGCCGTGCCGATGAACCATGGTTAGTTTCAGGAATGCGTTCCCCAATATATGGAACGTCCGCCGCCCACTTTTCCAGGCATGGGAATTAGCGTAAACTAGGGTTGTCGCACGGTGGTGGGAGTAGCTCAGCTGGTAGAGCGTCGGTCTGTGGCACCGAATGTCGCGGGTTCAATCCCCGTCTCCCACCCCAAGCCTTTCCAACTGAAAACAAAGTCCTTCCCGATTTTGCCTAGCTCGCCCACGGCAAAATTCATTGCACAGCCATTGCACAATAGCTCTAGGGATCCTCCCGATCACCACGTTTTCCCGCAATAAATTTGCCCGATTTGTGTCAGCCTTCCAATGTCTAGGAGCTTGTAAGCCGGATTGGCTAAGTCGCGTAACCGGACTTTCATCTGAGGGTCGCACTGCAGCATCATGGTCGCCGTTCGGAAGTTCTCGATGCCCTCCCATGAAAACGCTCTGCGAAGGATCGCCAGTTGCCGCTCAGATCTTCCAGGTGCTAGTCTTTCGGCCTCGGATCCTCTGGCTTCGCACCGTTCCCGCTCAAAGGCTGTGCCTTAGTCACCCTCCCCGGCGTCACGTTGATCGCGCTGCGATCCGGCCGCGGCACATCGAGAACTACAACTTCAAAACCTGCGCTGCGAGCTGTGGATCCTTCGGCGGGAATGCATTGAGCAATTCGAGTGCGGTGCGCGTTGCACCGAGCTGGATCGCGAGCGCATTGACTTCCACTCTGTCCGTAAACTTGCCCTCGTGCTGTGCGAACTTCGTTTCCACCGCGTTCATGAGAGGGACTAGTTTTTTCTCTACCACGCTCTCCAGCGTAATTCCAAGACGCGCCATTACTTCCGGCGCTTTTTCCTTCAACAGTTCCATTGCCTTGTAGCCAGCCTGGGCAGCGTGCTTCGGAGCGTAGCCAGCAATGATCGCGGATTTTGTTTTGTTCCGCGTCTTCATGTACGCAGCAGCGAACCGGGACAAACGCGGAGTCACGTCAGGCGAGGCCTTTATCTGTTTCACACTCCGGAGCTTTGGTTTCTTACCCGATTTTCTTCTTCCCATGGCTCACATCAACATAGTGGCTCTGGAACTGCGGCCTGTTGCCGTGCATGCAGATGCAGCCGACACCGCGAGCCGTCGGGAAACCGGTCTTCGTACTCTCTAGTGGCAATCTTCGCACAAGACATTGAATGAAGGGTAGAATGCGAGGGATTCTTGCCGAAGCCCCCGGACGGCTGCTTCTTGTACTGGATTTTCTAGCCCTAGACCGCCCTCATCCTGTCCCGCCAGACCTCTTGGAGGAATTTATCCCGGCTCCAAACGTCGCTCGAGTGATGGCAAATCAGCAGCATCGAATGACTTCTCCCAGACTTTGCCGTCTCTGTCAGTCAAGCTGATTTTGATAGGAAATCGAGCACGCAGGGGGTAATTTGCGTCAAATTACGTTACGAAATATACGTTGAGAAGTCATTTCAACACAGCGCACCAGTTTGTCGTCTGAGTCAGAAAGGTATACTTCCAGAGGCGGCATAAATCCTCTGCGCTTTACAAGGGTGAAGATCTGGGGCACCAGAGCGTGGGCTATCTCATCGAATTCATTTGGTTGCGAATGCTTCATCCGATCGTTCATGGTGCCTCTCTGCCGTTACACGACCTACAACATAAAGGGTCAAGAAGATAAAACCCTTGATGACCATTGCCTCAAAGCGTTGCCTGTCGGCCAAGCAATAAAAGTTAAGCGAGGAGAAGGCGGCTGGCTTTTCGCTGACTGGGACGAGGACAACACCCGCCCAGTGGCACATGGGATTAAATATAGAAAAAGAGGAACTGAAGGTGGAGTCGAGGTTAGAGCGCTAGCAAGCTGCTGAGAAAGTCGGATATTTTGTAACGAAGCGACGCGCGAAGCAGGAGCTACCCACCTTCCTTCTTCGCGGGCTCTTCGGCAAATTTCTCTGCGGGTTTTTTGGCAGGCTTACCGGGAAGATTGATCGTGTAGCCCTGCTTCCAGAAATCACTGTCTGGCTTCGCTGCGCCAAGATTGTTAACCTTTACCATTGGGATCCTCGTTTCTCTCTCAGATTCTTGCTCCTAAACGTGAAACCTGTGTGCTCCCTTGCAACCCGGGATCTCACAGATCTGCGCATGTACTCGGGCGACGTCAGCCAAGCTGCTACTTCGGGTTAGGTCGAGGTTGCGTTCGGCTTCCGTTTCCTCCTGGCGTTCACGCTCCAATTCGCCTGGATAGTAGAAGTGGAAACCGTCGTAAAGATCGTTCCTGTCGGGGACACGACGCGGTTCGAGTGCCTTCTCTTCTACTTCTCTGCTGCGGACCAACTCCTCGTGGATCGCGTCCTGCTTTTGCATGAAATAGCAGACAACAAGCCAAGCCAGCATCAAGGCGACGCAAAGCTCTCCCGAGAAGGTCCAGGCGATCCAACCTAGAATGAGCGCAGAGCACCTCGCCCACCTTCGATCTCCAGTGGCCCTGCCCGAGCGGACAAGCGTGTCCGGGAGTATAACCCGCACTCGAATCAGAACGAACGTGCAATGAACCCTTCCTTCGAGCAAACACAAGTCGAGGTCTGGCGGCAAGCTCTCGTCGAGAACGCGAAGGTAGTCGAGCTCGGCAAAGAGCGTTACCCGTTTGCAATATCCCAAGCGCCACTTGCGGCAAGTGGACTTCGTATTCGACGGGAACGAGATTCACGGGCTGGAGCAGAACTTAATCCTCGCCCGTTCTGATTTCTATTTTTCAAACTTGGGAGCATCTGGGAGCAAAACCCGAGCGATTTTGTCCGCCAGCTTCTTCTGCGCTTCGGGCAATTTGTCGGACTCAACAATAATGTCAAAAGGGCGTCTGTGGCGATGGTGCGCAGGATGCTAGAATGTTGCCAATTCCTGAGCCTCTCTTTAGGAGGGCGATATGGACGAAAGCGACCGGCCTAAGGATGATCTGAATCCTGCAAGTCTTGCTTCGCGCAACGAGAGCGATGGCTCGCCTACTCTCGGCGAGTCGCGTGGTCTCGGGGCGTCGGGTGCTCTCGATGGGGAGGTCACTCTCGATTCTCCCGCTGCGGGGATGGGTGCGCCCGAGCGCGGAGGTGTTGAACCCAGGTCCATTGGTCCCTACCGGCTGATCAAGAAGATCGGGGAAGGCGGCATGGGCCAAGTATGGCTGGCGCAACAAAGTGCTCCGCTGGAACGAAAGGTCGCGCTGAAACTGATCAGAGTCGGTATGTACGACGACGACGTGCTGAAACGCTTCGCCTCCGAGCGGCAGGCGCTGGCCAATATGAACCATCCGGCGATCGCCAAGGTGTTTGACGCGGGAGCCACTGCGGATGGCCAGCCGTACTTTGTGATGGAGTATGTGCAAGGCTTACCGATCAGCGATTACTGTGACGAAGATCGGTTGAAGATTCGCGAACGGCTGGAGTTGTTCATCGAAGTGTGCGAAGGAGTGCAGCACGCGCATCAGAAGGCGATTATGCACCGGGACCTCAAGCCGGCGAACATTCTCGTGGTCAAGGTGGATGGCAAGGCTAGGCCGCGCATCATCGACTTCGGGCTGGCGAAAGTTGTTACGTCCCGAGCTGGCGGCGAGGGGGCCTTTACTCAAGTGCAAGGATGGGTCGGCACACCAGGATACATGAGTCTGGAACAAGCTGATCCCGGTGTGCTGGATGTGGACACCCGCACCGACGTGTACTCGCTGGGCGTGATTCTGTACGAACTACTGACGGGCGCTCTGCCATTCGATCCGAAGCTGTGGAAGACGAAGCCCTTCGACGAGGCTCTGCGCCACTTGCGCGAGGATGAAACGGACCGTCCGAGCACGAAGGTCAGCTCCGATCGGCAGGGCGCGACGAGCGCAGCGTTGAATCGTGGGACTGAATGGCAGCCGCTTGTGAAGCTGCTGCGCGGCGATCTCGACTGGATCACAATGAAAGCGCTGGAGAAGGATCGAGCGCGTCGGTATGACTCTTGCTCGGCGCTGGCGGCTGATGTGCGGCTCTATCTGAACAGTGAGGCGGTGTTGGCAACGCCACCTTCGTTCGGCTATCGTGCCGGCAAGTTCGTGCGACGCCATCGAGTACCGGTCATCGCCTCGAGTGCAGTTGCTGTCTTGCTGGTCGCACTTGCCGCGTCGATGACCTTGCAGGCGGTGCGCATTGCCAGAGAAAGGGACCGAGCGAATCGCGAGGCCGCAGCAGCGAAGAGCGTCTCGGAATTCTTGACTGGACTCTTCAGAGTCTCCGATCCAAGCGAGGCGCGCGGGAACAGCATTACAGCGCGGCAAATCCTGGACCAGGGGGTCAAGCAGGTTGAGGCGGGTCTCTCCGGTCAGCCGGAAGTGCAGGCTCGTCTGATGGGAACCATGGGAGAAGTGTACTGGTCACTGGGCCTCTTCAAGGAGGCGGCCCCGCTTCTGGAAAAGGCAGTGGAGACGCGGCAAAGAGTGCTTGGGCCAGAGCACCCGGACACGCTGCGATCCATGTACCTGGTAGGGAAGAACCTGAATGATGATGGCCGATACGCCGAAGCTGAGAAACTGCTGCGTGAGGTGCTCGAGGCTCAGCGGCGCGTGTTGGGGCCCGAGCACCCAGAGACGGTGTCTTCGATGATCGGAATAGCGGGGGTCATATACGAAGAAGGGCGCTATCAAGAGGCCGAAAAGCTGCAGCGCGAACTGCTGGACATACAGCGGCGCGCGTTTGCCCCGGACGACCGGCGCGCACTGATGGCGATGAACAATCTGGCGGTGAATCTGGACACCCAGGGCCGATATGCCGAAGCCGAGCAGTTGTATCGCGAGGCCCTCGAACTAGAACACCGCACCTTTGGGCCCGATCACCCGCTGACACTCCAATCGATGACGAACGTGGCTCGCGTGCTGAACAATGAGGCCAAGTACGCCGACGCCGAGAAGCTTTTGCGCGAAACACTTGACATGCAACGACGCGTACTTGGGGTGGAGCACCAAGATACGCTATGGTCCACGCAGGTTCTTGCCGAGAGCCTGCGCGCTGCGGGCCACTTGCTGGATGCGGAGAAACTACAGCGTGAGACGCTCAGCATCCGTGAGCGAGTGCTTGGGCCAGAACATCCGGATACGCTCGGGTCGATGGAGGTGCTGGCAGTGACGCTGGACATGCTGCACCGCTACTCCGAGGCGGCGGAACTGTACCGCAAGGCAATCGACGTCCAGAAGCGCGTTCTCGGACCGGATCATCCCGCCACCGCAAGCAGCAAATACGACCTGGCGTGCAACTTTGCACTAAGTGGGCAGCGCGATCAGGCGGTTGCGACGCTGCGCGATGCGGTGGAGCACGGACTGTCTGCTAGGACCGCTTCCGCAATCGACAAAGACTCCGATTTCAACTCACTTCATGGCGACTTGCGCTTTGAAGCACTGGTCGCCCGGGCGAAGGGCGGCGCCGCCCCCGCACAAAAATCACACTCCGAGTAGAGGAGACCTGGCAGAGCTGTAGGTGTTCTTTGGCTGTATCCACCGTTTCCAGTTTCGTGCCCGATTAAGTCCACCATGGCTCAGCAGAATCTCCCCCCTCACGGACCCCGCCGTGCAGATTTTCCGCAGCGGGTTCTTCAGGCGTGACTCCCCGCTTCCGCCCAAGTGTGGGTGATCCGCGGCAGCAACAACGGATATTGGCGCAGGATTTCTGCAAATCTCTCCCACGTCAGCGGCCGTCCACGTGTGCGACGACTCAGCCATTCGCACCAGATACGGCGGACCTTCCGATAGAACTGCCAGATGCTTCGGTAGTTCGTCGGTCGTCCGTAGTACTGGTAGTGACCGCGGAGCTTAGCGTTTAGGGTTTTCTGCTGCGCGCTCACAGGATCGTGCCGGTGCTTTTTGCACCAGTCGACGACAGCCGTCAGCCCTCTGCGGAGCCGCTTGGCTACCGTCGTTACGTGCACTGTGAACTTCCCCTTCCGGCTGCGAGCGCACATATGCGTAAAACCAAGGAAGTTGAAGGTCTCGGGTTTCTGCCCCTGTTTCTTCGCGTTCCCCGCTGCAAAGCGCCCGAATTCGATCAGCCGCGTCTTCTCCGGGTGCAGTGTCAGACCGTATTTCGCGAACCGCTTCGGTAGGACATTCAGCACCTTTTCCGCGTCCACCTTGTGCTGAAAGCACAAAATGGCATCGTCGGCAAATCGAATCTCGTACGCTTGCCCCTTCAATCGGGGCTTCACCACTTCCTCGAACCACTGATCGAGCACGTGGTGCAGGTAGACGTTGGCCAAGAGCGGACTAATGGGTTGCCCCTGCCCCGTCCCTGTTTCGCTTACGAGTAGTCTGCCTTCTTCGATGACTCCCACCTTGATCCATTTCTGGATCAGGCGGAGCACACTGCCGTCGCTTATGCGCTTCTCGATCATCTCAACGAGTGCCGATCGTACGATGGAATCGAAGTATGCGCGGATGTCGATTTCCAGGACCCATCCCGTGGGCTGGCGACAGATGACCCGTCCCACCTCGTCCAGTGCTTGGTGCTGCCCCCGACCGGGTCGGAACCCGTAGGAGCAATCGAGAAAATCCTGCTCGTAGATGGCGTTCAGCAGATTCACCACCACTTTCTGCACGATCTTGTCCTCGAGGGCGGGAATCGAGATAGGCCTCTGTTTCCCATCCTCTTTGGGGATATAGACTCGGCGCAGTGGTTGAACCTGATACTTGCCCTTCTTGAGCCGCTGATGGAGCTGGCGGATGTTCTCCTCGGCGTTCGTCTCGTACTGTTCGTACGTGACGCCGTCGATCCCTGCACTGGCGTCCTTTCGTAGACTCCGAAATGCCTCACACAACTTTTCCACGGTGATCAGGTGAGCGATGGAGAAAAATTGTCGCTTCGGATCTTCCTTAGCGAGTTCGGCTATTCTGTTGATGTCTGTGCACCTAATGTTCCGAGTTCTGAGTCTCGTTATGTCTCCTTTCAACAGATTCGTACGCCTGCTTCCCCCTTCCCTCCAGCGGGTTCCGTGGCCGCCCCCTTTCGGGAGCCCTGCGGTTCCCCGCCTTCCGAGGTACTATGGGGTTGTAAGACTGCTCCGCCATCCTTCCGCGGTACTATGGGGTTGTAAGACTGCTCCGCCATCCTTCCGCGCCCCCTCCGGTCGACCCTCGGGTGCGCGTACCTCCCGACACCGACACCTCGCTCTTGGTGTGGGAGGAGATGGGGAGCTCTCTTGAGTTCCCGGCCAGTCTCTCTGGAACATGCCCTGGGCTAGGGACACCGCCGATCCCGGCACGACCTCGCAATAGCGGTCGCTACCGGATATTGCCTTCCGCTAGGCTAAACACGTCGGCATCGGGACGAAGAAACGATTTCGGTGCTGATCCTCACGGCCTATTTCCTTGCTGTGTACGCTTCGCACCCACCAGTCACCCGGTGAATGGCAACACTCGCTACTGACCTGTCTGCTCGACTTTGGTCAGACGGGATTTGCACCCGCTAGACTGGATTAAGAGGTTTCCCTAACTCGTCATCAGTTCCTCCTCTTCCGAGCTTTCCTCAACGCGATAGCCTGAATTTCCATAGACAACCGTTCCCCTAAGTGTTCGCATGCACGGCTACGCCGACGCGCAGGCGCGCCAAATTTTCCGCGATCTCATCGATATGCCTGCAGATGTTA
>Ga0209234_1000244_pt1 | contig 17235 bp, 10 predicted proteins | sample GraSoi013_1_20cm_2_FD_185816 | JGI IMG/M metagenome (GOLD analysis project Ga0209234, IMG submission 185816) | Grasslands soil microbial communities from the Angelo Coastal Reserve, California, USA - Sample 08_20_2013_1_20cm (SPAdes) (version 2) | ecosystem: Environmental > Terrestrial > Soil >... | reverse complement strand
GGGAGCGGGCGCTCAGCCGAGCTGTTCACGGGCGCGTTCTTCCGCGACGGCAGTCTGAATTACACACCGGGTCTCACCGACGATCCGACGTTCGTGTTCGCTCCCGACACGACCCACTACATCCTCAGCGAAGACCGCAATTTCCACACGGCCGGGCTCAAGCTCGATTACACCCTGGCGCCACATCATGGGCTCGAGCTCAAGACCGGCGTGCTGGCGTCGCTGACCAGGGGGCACGAAGACTTCGCGTCGGTCACCTCCACGGGCAGCCCCGGGCCCGCGTCGAACTCGGGACTCAGGGGCAGTGACGTCGGCGTATACGCGCAGACCGCCCTCGCGCCCTCGGACAAATGGGAGCTGCGGACCGGCGTACGGTTCGACAACCACAACGCCCCGTTTGCCGGCAACCAGCATCAGGTGAGCCCGCGGGTGAAGCTCAGCTTCTTCCCGGACCCGGCCAACACGTTTTGGGTCTACTACGGACGGCTGTTCCTCCCCACCAACGTCGAGGACCTGCGCGCCATCACGAGCGACGCCCAGGGCGGCGTCGTAGCCGCTCCCACCCTGCCCGAGCGCGACGACTTCTACGAGGTCGGGTACGTCCATCGCTTCCCGCTCGGCGTCGTGACCAAGCTGTCCGCGTATCACAAGCGCAGCTCGCCGGGGATCGACGACAACACGGTTCCCGGCTCGGCGATCGTGACGTCGGTGAACATCGATCAGGTGCGGATCACCGGGATCGAGGGCGTCGTCGAGATCCGGCCGAACGGGCCGGTATCGGCGTACGTGAACCTCGCCTTGAACCATGCGTACGGGTACGGAGCGATCACTGGTGGATTCTTCCCCGTCGTGCCCCCGTCGGGAACGTTCGATCTCGACCACGACCAGCGTCTGTCGGGGGTCGCGAGCGTCGTGTATGCCGCCCGCGGCCTCTACCTCTCGGCCACCGGTACCTATGGAAGTGGGCTCACGAACGGCGCGGACCCCGACGCAACGTACGGGACCGGCCTCTTGGACTTCAACAAGTCGATCAAGGTGCCGTCGAGCTTCATTCTGAACGCGAGCGCCGGGTACGCGTTCGCGCTGGGCGGAGCGGTCCTTCGGCCCCAGATCTACGTCGAAAACGTGTTCGACAAACAGTACCTGCTGAAGGGTGCGTTCTTCAGCGGTGCGTCGTTCGGTAGGCCACGCAGCGTACAGCTGCGGATGAACATCGGAGCCTGAGGGATCATCACGGGATGCCAGCGCGGAGGTCGAGATGACGTATCGCACAGCGGAACGAATCGTCACATGGGCGCTCCTTGCCACGGCCGCGTGCAGCGGCGACAACACCGGCCCGAGCGCACCGACGTGCAGCTCCGCGCTGGCATCTCAGCTCACGCTGGCGATCGGCGCGTACGCGTCGATCGATCCGGCGACCGACGGAGGATGCGTCGCGTTTCCGGCCAACGCATCCGCCGTGGACTCGGCCGAATACCTCCTCGTGCCGCAATCCGCGGCCCCCACGTTCGGCCTGTCGTCGCCGTTCACGCTCCGCGCGGCGACGCTGGGCGCCGCGCCGATGCGCCTGGCTCAGACTCTGGCTCAGTCCGCCGGCCCGCCGACGCCCGCCGGTCAGTTCGACGGGCTGCTGCGCCGCCTGGGGAGCGAGCACGCCGCGCGCGCGGGGGCCGCCGCCCCGCGCCCCCTCCCCGCGGCGCCGCGTCTCCTCCCCGCCGCCGCACCCCCGGCGCTGGGCAGCCTCCGCCAGTTCACGGTGTGCGCCAACGCGACGAGCTGCGGCGCACCCGCCGATTTCAAGACCATTGGCGCTCGTGTCCGCGCAGTCGGGGCGCATGTCGCGATCTACGTCGATACTCTGGCGCCGCCCCCCGGCCTCGACTCGGCGGACATCGACACGTTGCGGCAGGTGTTCGACACGCTGCTCTACCCGCTCGACTCGGCGAACTTCGGCGCCGTGTCGGACCTCGACGCCAACAGCGTTGTGATCGCGCTCATGACACCCGTTGTGAACTCCCTCACCACGAAGGCGGAATGCACCGCTGCGGGGGGATCCTACATCGCGGGATTCTTCTTTCCCCCCGACCTGGACCCGACGGCGCCGGCGTTCGAAACGAACGGTGGCGAGATCTTCTACTCGATCGTCCCCGACCCGAGCGCGACGCTGAGCTGCGCGCACACCAGCGCGGACGTCAAAACCGGGACGCCCGGCATCTTCGCGCACGAGTTTCAGCACATGATCAACTTCGCGCAGCATACCTTGATTCAGCACGGCAGCGTGGCCGAAGAGGGCTGGCTCGACGAGGGACTCTCGCTGTACGCCGAAGAACTGACCGCCCGGCGCTACCTGCAGGCGGGCGACACGGCGAGCTTCTCCCGGCTAGCCATCAACGACGTGGCCGACGCCTACCAGTATCTCAGCGCCACCGGCGCTTCCCCGCTGCTGATCGAGTTCGACCAGGGCACTCTGGAGGAGAGAGGGGCGAGCTGGCTGTTCGCGCGCTATCTCGTGGATCAGTACGGCCCCGCCTTGCCCGGCAAGCTCGACCAATCCACGCTGGCGGGCGCCGCCAACGTCGCCGCCCAGACGGGACATGCCTTCGACACGACGGTGACACGCTGGGCGCTCGCCAATTGGGTGTCCGACCTGCCCGGCTTCGCGACGCCGGTCGAGCTCAGCTACACGTCGTGGCACTTCCGCACGCGCACCTTCCCGTCGCTGAACCAGCAGGACCCCCATGATTTCCCCCGCCCCTACCCGCTCGTGCCGATGGCCAGCGCGGGGAGCGCGGTGAGCCTCAGCGGAACGCTCAGGTCGGGCTCGGGGGTGTACGCGCGGGCGCTCCAGGCGCCCGGGGCGCCGGCGTTCACCCTGCTCTTCAATGCCGGCGGGACCGCCGCTCTCTCAGCTCTGGACGTGCCACGGCTCAGCGTTATCCGGATCCGCTGAAGCGGGAGTGCCGCCATCCGCTTGACACGGGCCGTCGGCGCGGATAGCATAACTCCTTCACAAAGAAGGACTTGTGTCATCGATGTCGATCCGTCGCCAGGAGGCCCTCGACTACCACGCGCAGGGCCGCCCTGGGAAAATTCAGGTCTCGCCCACCAAGCCCTTCAAGAACCAGCGCGACCTGTCCCTCGCCTACACCCCCGGGGTGGCGGAGCCGTGCCGGGAGATCGCCGCCCGGCCGGAGGAGGCCTACACCTACACGGCCAAGGGGAACCTCGTGGCCGTGGTGACTAACGGGACCGCGGTGCTCGGCCTCGGGAATATCGGCCCGCTCGCGGGCAAGCCGGTGATGGAGGGCAAGGGGATCCTCTTCAAGGCGTTCGCCGATATCGACGTGTTCGATCTGGAGGTGGGCTCGGAAGACCCCGAGGACATGATCCGATTCTGTCGACTGCTCGAGCCGACCGTGGGTGGGATCAACCTCGAAGACATCCGCTCCCCCGATTGCTTCCACATCGAAAAGACGCTGCGCGACACCCTCTCCATACCAGTCTTTCACGACGACCAGCACGGCACGGCGATCATCACGGGCGCGGCTCTGCTCAACGCCTTGGAGCTGGTGAAGAAGGACATCGGGAGCGTTCGGGTCGCGTTCGCGGGCGCCGGCGCCGCGGCGATCGCCACGGCCGAGCATTACGTTCGTCTCGGCGTGTCGCGCGAGCACATCACGCTGTGCGACCAGCAGGGCGTGGTGCACGCCGACCGGAGCGACCTGGACGAGTACCGCCGCCGGTTTGCCGTCCGAGGGAAAGCGCGCACCCTCGCCGAAGCCTTGAAGGACGCGGACGTGTTCGTCGGGCTGTCGGTGGGCGGGATCGTCACGGGGGAGATGCTCAAGGGCATGGCCAAACGCCCGATCGTGTTCGCGCTCGCCAATCCCAATCCCGAGATCACGCCGGAAGAGGCCCGCCAGGCGCGCAGCGACGCGATCATCGCGACCGGGCGGTCGGACTATCCCAATCAGGTGAACAACGTCCTGGGCTTCCCGTTCATTTTTCGCGGGGCCCTCGACGTGCGCGCCAAGAAGATCAACGACGAGATGGAGATGGCGGCCACGCGGGCGCTCGCCGCGCTCGCGAAAGAAGAAGTCCCCGATTCGGTGATGCGCGCGTACGGGCTCGAGCGCCTCCGCTTCGGTCCCGACTACCTCATCCCCAAGCCGTTCGACCCACGCGTGCTCCTGTGGGTCGCGCCGGCCGTGGCGTGGGCGGCGGTCGGCTCGGGGGTCGCGGGGCGCGTGATCGACGTGGACGAGTACCGCGCGGAGCTGGACGCCCGGCTGGGGCGGGCGCGAGAGGTGATGCGCGGTTTGTCGAGCCGCGCCCAGACGGTGGCGCAGCGCATCGTTTTCCCCGAAGGCGAGGATCCCCGCATCCTCAAGGCCGCGCGCATCCTCGCGGACGATGGCGTGGCGGAGCCGATCCTGCTGGGCGACCCGGATGCGATCCGCCGCGAAGCGGACGACGCGGGGGTGACGCTCGAGGAGATCACGCTGGCGAACCCACGGGCGAGTGTTCACCTCGAGACGTTCGCCCAGGAGCTGTGGGAGCGCCGGCGCCGCAAAGGCATCACGCTGCGCGAGGCCCGCAACCGGGTGGTCGACCCGCTGTACCACGGGCTTCTGATGCTCCGCGCCGGACAGACCGACGCGGTGGTGGTCGGGGTCGACATGTACTATCCCGACGCGATGCGCCCGGCGCTCGAGGTGATCGGCGCGGAACCCGGGCGCCGGCACGTGAGCGGCATCTACATGCTCGTGCTCCCGCAACAGACGTTCTTCTTCGCCGACTGCGCCGTCAACATCGATCCGGACGCGGAGACCCTCGCGGAGATCGCGTCCGCGACGGCCGAGTTCGTCGGGCGGCTGGGGATCGAGCCTCGCGTGGCCCTGCTCTCGTTCTCGAACTTCGGCTCGGTGCGTCATCCGGCGGCCGAGAAAGTGCAGCGGGCCGTGGCACTGCTGCACGAGCGCGAGCCGGCACTGCAGGCGGACGGCGAGATGCAGGCCGATACCGCCGTGGTCGAGCGGATCCTGACCAGGACCTATCCCTTCTCCAGGCTACGCGGACCGGCCAACGTGCTCATTTTCCCGAATCTGGACGCGGCGAACATCAGCTACAAGCTGCTCAGCCGGGTCGGCGGCGCGGAGGCTATCGGCCCCATCCTGGTGGGGATGGCACAGCCTGTGCATGTGCTGCAGCGGGGCTCCGACGTAAACGATATCGTGAACATGGCCGTAATTGCCGCTGTAGACGCGCAGGAGCACGGGCGGCGTTCCCGCGCCTGAACTCTTCGATCGGAACTGAACGCATGACCGCGCATGCCACCCGTCCCGCCGAACGCAAACGGGCCTCCGCGCTGGAGGCCGCGGGCCTCACGCCCCAGCGCGCCGTCCATTGGAACCTCGGGCCACCCGAGCTCTACGAGCATGCGGTGCGTCGCGCCGAGGGCGTGATCGCCGAGGGTGGGGCGTTCGCCGCCGTAACCGCCCCCCATACCGGGCGCAGCCCGAACGACAAGTTCATCGTGCGCGAGCCCGCCTCGGCGGACGAAATGTGGTGGAACCGGGGCAACCAGCCGCTCGAGGCCGATGCGTTCGAGCGACTCAAGGCGTCGCTGCTGGCGCACCTCGCGGAGCAGGAGCTGTTCGTGCGCGACCTGTTCGCCGGCGCCGACGCGGAGCACCGCTTCGGCCTCCGGTTCGTCACGCCGAACGCCTGGCACGCCCTGTTCGTCTACAACATGTTCCTGCGCCCCAGCGCCGCGGACCTCTCCGCCTTCGTCCCGGCTTGGACCGTGCTCCACGCCCCTGAATTCCACGCCGATCCCGCAATCCACGGGACCAAGTCGGGCACGTTCGTGGTCATCCATTTCAGCCAGCGGACGATTCTGATCGGCGGCACGCGCTACGCGGGTGAGATGAAGAAGTCGGTGTTTACCATCCTCAACTACCTGCTGCCCAAGCGCGGCGTGCTCTCGATGCACTGCTCCGCCAACCTCGGCCGGGCAGGCGACGTCGCGTTGTTCTTCGGCTTGTCGGGCACGGGGAAGACGACGCTCTCCGCCGACCCGGAGCGAGCCCTCATCGGGGATGACGAGCACGGCTGGTCCGACCGGGGGATCTTCAACTTCGAGGGCGGGTGCTACGCCAAGGTCATCCGGCTGTCGCGCGAGGGCGAGCCCGAGATTTTCGCGACCACCCACATGTTCGGCACCGTGCTCGAAAACGTGGTGGTCGACCCCGACACCCGCGCCATCGATCTCGACTCGGACCGGATCACCGAGAACACGCGCGCCTCGTATCCCATCCATTATATCCCGAACCACGTCCCGGGCGGGGCGGGCGGGCACCCCTCGCACATCCTGTTTCTCACCTGCGATGCGTACGGGATCATGCCGCCCATCGCTCGCCTCTCGCCGGCGCAGGCGATGTACCACTTCCTGTCGGGGTACACCGCGAAGGTCGCCGGCACGGAGCGCGGAGTGACCGAGCCCAAAGCGACGTTCTCCACCTGTTTCGGCGCCCCGTTCCTGCCGCTTCAACCCAACGTCTACGCGGCGCTCCTGGGCGAGAAGATCGCCACCCACGGCGTGCAGTGCTGGCTCGTGAACACCGGGTGGACCGGCGGACCCTACGGCGTGGGCCAGCGGATCCGGCTCGGTCTCACGCGCGCCATGGTGCGCGCCGCGCTCGCCGGGAAGCTCGACCGCATCCCCACCACGCCCGACCCCGTGTTCGGAGTCGAAGTCCCGCTGCAGGTCCCGGGCGTGCCGGAGGACGTGCTTCTGCCGCGCGGCACCTGGCGCGACCCGGCGGCGTACGATGCCCAGGCGGCGCGGCTCGTGCAGATGTTCCGGGAGAACTTCGCTCAGTTCCAGGACCAGGTGCACGCCGCGGTCGGGGACGCGGGGCCACGGGGATAGGATTGCCGCCGAGGCAGCCATCGTGACCCGGTTCGAGGTCGTCCGCGACCCGCTCTGGGACAACATCCGGCTCGATCCCGAAGCGCTGGCCGTGGTCGACACCCCCGCCGTCCAGCGGCTGCGTTACGTCCGTCAGCTGGGGCACGCGTTCCTCGTCTATCCCGGCGCCACGCATAGCCGCTTCGAGCACGCGCTCGGCGCGTACCACCTCGCGCGCCGCGCGCTGTCGCAGCTCGAAGCCGCGGGCGACCTCCGGCTCGATCCCGCGGACCGCGTGCGCCTGAAGCTGGCCGCGCTGTTGCACGACATCGGGCACTATCCCTTCTCCCATTCGCTCGAGGAAGCCGGCCTGCCGCACCACGAGGAGCTGGCGGCGCGCCACCTGGCGGACGGCGAGCTGGCACAGCGGCTGGTGGAGCTGGGGATCCCGGCGCAGCGGCTGCTGCCCTTGATCCAGTCCCGGGCCCGCGAGCCCCTCGCCGGTCTGGTGTCGGGCTCGCTCGACGTGGACAAGCTCGACTATCTCTCCCGCGACGCCTGGATGTGCGGCGTGCCCTACGGCGTGATCGACGTGGACCGGCTGCTCACGTCGCTGACCCTGGCCCCGGGTGGGGACGGGCATCCGACGCTGGCGCTGCATGAGAAGGGCCTCGCGGCGCTCGAGTCGCTACTGTTCGCCAAGTATCAGATGTATCGCAACGTGTACTGGCACCACGCAGTGCGGAGCGCCACGTCGATGTTCAAGCGTCTGGTACGCCGCGCCATCGCCGGCGGTCGAGTGCGGCCGGACGCCGTCGCGGTCGCCACCGACGACGGGCTGATCCACGAGCTGTTGCAACAGGACGTGACCGGCCTGGCCCGCAGTCTCCGCGAGCGCCGTCTCGCGAAGCGGGCGCTCGACCTCGCGGCGACCGAGCTGCCTGCCGACACGCCCTCGTGGCCGTCCGACGACCCCGACCTGCTCGAGCGAGTGGAGGACCGGCTCGCCCGGGACCTGAGGCTCGCGCCGGGGGAGCTGTTTCTGGACTTCCCGGCCAAGACCGCGATGTTGTCGCTCGATCTGCCGCTCGTGAAGCACGACGGCACGGTGACTCAGCTCGGAGGCGGGGAAGCGGCGGCCCATCTGGGCCTCCCGCGCGTCGCGCCCGAGCTGTACCGCTCGGCGCGGCGGCTGCGCGTGTTCGTGATGGCAACCGCGCAAGTCCCGGAGCGGGCGATGGTGGAGCTCGTGATGTTGCCGCGAGAGGAAGTGTCGCGGCGAGTGGAACAGGACAGAGCCCTGGTCTAGCGCGGTCGCACGCCCGGCTGCGTGACCTGAGTCGCGTCGCCCACCGTCGCATCGACCGAATCGATTCGGATGATGATGGCCGTGATGTTGTCGAGCCCGCCGTGGCGGTTTGCCTCGGTGATCAGATCGTCCACCTGCTCCTGCGGCATCCGATCTGCCGCCATGAGCTCCGCCAGCTGGGGGTCTTCGAGCATCCCCGTCAGGCCGTCCGAGGCGAGCAGGAACCGGTCGCGCGGCTTCACGGTGCCGAGGTAGACGTCCGGCATCACATCGCTGTTCGCGCCCACACAGCGGGTGATCACGTTCGAGTACGGGTGGGAGCGCGCCTGCTCCGGGGTGAGATACCCTGCGTCGACCTGCTCCTGGACGTACGAGTGATCTTTGGTGAGCTGTAACAGCTTTTGATCGCGATACAAGTAGGCGCGGCTGTCCCCCACCTGGCCGATCAGGAACCGCGTGTCGTACAGCACGAGGGCGGTGACGGTGGTTCCCATACCGCGCTTGTCGTGCTCCGTGAGCGTACGCTGGAAGATGGCCCCGTTCGCAGCGCGGATCGACGTGCGCATCCGGTCCGCCACCTGGTCGTCCGAGAGACTCTTCAAGGACCCGAGCTCGCGCGCCACGAAGCGGACGGCCATCTCGCTCGCCACTTCACCGGCGGCGTGCCCGCCCATGCCGTCCGCGACCACAAAGATCCCACGGTCGGGGACCATGAGAAAGTTGTCCTCATTCCCCGAGCGGATAATGCCGACATCGGTGCGACCGGCGCAGGTGATATGCACGGGGCGTCGCTACGCCAGCAGTCGGTGGAGGAGGGCGACGATAGCTCCACCACCCACGACCAGCGCCGCCGCACTTCCGCCGCAGCCCTTGCCCTTCTTCGGTGGTGGCTGCTGGGCCGCCGGCCGCTTGGGCCTCGGGCCTGGCCGTGAAGGGGTGGGCGGCTGCGGCCTGAGCGGCGGGCTGGGGGGGGGGCGGCTGGGTGACGCAGGAGGCTGGGAAGGGGGCGATGCGGGCCTGGGAGGAGCATTGGGTGCGGTCGAGTGCGGCGTCCGGAGCATCTGAGTGCCGCCACCCTTCGCGATGCTCAGGGCGTCGTCGCTCGGCTCGAACACGAGCTGCACGTCCCCGAGCCGTACGGTCGCGCCCGGAGCGAGCGGGGCGTCGCCCTTCACCTGCTCCCCATCCACGAACGTGCCGTTGGTGGAATCGAGGTCCACGAGCACCCACACCCCTTCCCGACGCTGCAGCTTGGCGTGGCTTGTGGATACCGACGGATCGGGTACAACCAGGTCGTTGTAATCGGCTCGCCCGATGTTCACCACGGGCGTCTTCACCGACAGGCGCTGACCGGCGAGCCCGCCGCTCCGCACAAGGAAGCTCGCCAGCGAGCCGCCCGCCGCGGAACGGGGGGAAGGCGGCACATAGGCTTCGAGGCCATGAACGGTATGTCTCAGACGATCGCCGGCGCCGGGCGCGGGCGCCGCCTGGCCCGACCCACCCACCGGCTGCGTCCCGGGCGACGGGGCTGAGGGGGGGGGCGCGGCCTGCGGCGGGCTAGCGGCCGGCCCCGGTGGAGGGGGGGGAGCCGCAGTGGCGGGCGCCGCGTCCGTATAGAAGCGAAACTGCTCGTCGCCCAGTCGAATCACGTCAGTCCGGGCGAGGATCCGCTGACCCTCCAGGCGCTCCTCGTTCACGAACGTCCCGTTGGTACTCGTGTCGACCAACAGATAGCCCTTTGGCGTCTGGACGATCTCGGCGTGCCGGCGCGAAACGTCCTTCCCCGGTACCACCACGTCGCACCCCGCCTCGCGGCCGAACACCAGCGACGCCGCGGCGATCACGTACTCACGGCCGTCCGTGAGGCTTACGACCCGACCGCCCGTCACGCCGATGGCCGGCGGTTTGGCGCCGGCCTTGGGCGGTCCGGCGGCCGTCGCAGGGGTGAACGCCTTCACGAACTGGGTGCTCCCTGACCGCCGCTCATCCACGAAGGTGAGCTCGTGACCGCCGACCTCGACCTTGTCGCCGTGCAGGAGGGGTGTCGGCTCGGCGCCGAGGCGGACGCCGTTGATGAGGACGTCGGCGGCGGGGGACACTTTCCGGATGATCACCTGCCCGTCGGCCTGGCCCTGGAGCAGGGCGTGCCGCGGTAGCACGTCGGCGCCGCTGAGGGAGATCGCGCAGCTGGCATCGCTGCCGAGCGTCACCTCGCCCACCGGGATGGTGAACCTCTTGCCGCCGAGTTCGAGCAATGCCATCTGGGAGAGTCCCTTGAGCCGGAAAAGACAGCGCCGGAAGTTACGCCCGACGGCGTAACCGCGCAAGGAAACACGCTTTACGCGATGTTCACCGCTTCCTCCCGCCCGACCAACCCCCTCCGCAGCCAGGACCAGAAGAGCAGCGAGCCGGTGATCACCGTCGCGTAGCTGTTGATGAACCGCCAGATGAGCGCGTACAACGGCAGCTGCGAGGGCCCGACATAGATCTGCATCACCGCCGCGGACAGGAACTCGGCCAGCCCGGCGGAACCGGGCGTCGGTGCGAAGTAAAGGAGGAAGGTGATGAACGTCTGGAGCAAGAGGATGTCGACGAAGTTGGCGGGGATGCCGAGCGTACGCAGCGCGACGTATCCCGCGAGCAGCTTGTTGGCATGGGACGGCGCCGAGAGCAAGACGGCCCAAAACAGCGCCAGCCAGCCCTTCGGGTTGCCGAACGCAACCAAGCATTCATGCGCCCGGTCGATCCCCTCGCGCAGCTGCTCGATGCGGGCCGCGATGCGGTGGCTCCTGCGCTCGAGGCGGCCGGCCAGCCAATGCACGGCATCCCGCAGCCAGGCCGGGAACACCATCGCGATCAGCATCACGATGCCGAGGATTCCGAAGATCGTGAGGCTGGTGCGGAACAGACCGTAGTAGGTGATCCCCAGGATCACGTTATGCTGCTCGAGGGACTTGCCGGCACCGAGGTAGATGGCGAGCGGTCCCGCAATGGCGAAGAACACCACGGTGGCGACGAACGTCATGAAGGTGGACGTCATCGCTTCGGGGAGTCGCACGCCGGCGCGGCGCATCACCCACATCATGGTGGGCCCGGCACCGGACTGGAACGGCGTGAGGTATGCCGCCCACGCGCTCATACCCCCGGCAATGATCATGTCCTTCAGCCGGACGCCCGGGTGGACGTGCCGGGCCACGACCCACAACCGCAACCCACCGCCGATCCAGTCCATCGAGGCGAGTCCCAGCCCGACCACCAGCCACCCCCAGTGGAGGTGCAGCAGCGCGCTCCCGACCGCCTGGACGTTCTCGCCATAGACGGCGAGCACGACGATGACACCGGCCAGCGAAATGATGGCGAAGAGTTCCAGCCCGCGGCGCAGCAGGCGTGGCGTGAGGGCGAGGGCCATTGGGGGCGAAACTAGGGGCGCTCGGGGCTCGGGGCTAGGTGCTCGGGCCCCACTTGCCCGAGCCCCGATTCCCCGATTCCGAGCCCCTGTTATGTTATGGGGTTATGCCTCGCTCACCCGACCGCGTGATCATCCGCAACGCGCGGCAGCACAATCTCAAGGGGATCACCGTCGAGCTGCCGCGGTGCGCCCTCTCGGTCGTCACCGGACCGTCGGGGTCCGGCAAGAGCTCGCTCGCGTTCGATACCCTCTACGCCGAGGGCCAACGCCGCTACATCGAGTCGCTCTCGACGTATGCCAAGCAGTTCCTCGAGCGGATGCCGAAACCGCTGGTCGACGCGATCGAGGGGATCTCCCCCGCGGTCGCCATCGAGCAGAAGAACCCGACGACGAGCAGCCGCTCGACCGTCGGGACGGCCACGGAGATCTACGATTTCTTGCGGCTCTTATGGGCGCGCACCGGCACGCAGCACTGCGTGAAGTGCGGGAATGTTGTGAAAGTCGACACCGTCCAGGAAGTGGTGGACGAACTGATTGCGGATGAGCGTCCTAACCAATCCACAATCCGAAATCCGCAATCCGCAATTGCTGTAACGTTTCCGTTGCCCGCGAGCGCGCACCGGCCGGACGTCGAAGTGGCGGCGCAGCTCCGCGCGGCGGGGTTCGTGCGGGCCCAGCTCGACGGCGTCCTGGCCCGTCTCGACCCGCCCGATGCCGAGCAGCGGGTGCGCGAGGCGCAGGAAGTCCTCGTGGTGGTGGACCGCCTCCCGGCTTCCGATGCGACGCGGGGGCGACTCGCCGACGCGGTCGCCACCGCCTTCAACGAAGGCGAGGGGGTTGCCGTCGCGCTCGACAACGGCGACCGCCGTCGCTTCTCGGCTCATCCCACGTGCTCGAACTGCGGCACGGCAGCGCCCGCGCTCACGCCGATCCTGTTTTCGTTCAACAACCCGCGGGGTGCCTGCCCCGGGTGCAACGGCTTCGGCGCCGTCCTGGAGTACGACGAATCGCTCATCGTGCCCCAACCCCGGAAGAGCCTCGCGCAGGGCGCGCTCGATCCGTGGACCAAGCCGCGCTATGAGGGCCGCCGTCGCATCCTGCGCGAGACCGCGCGGGCCAAGGGCATCCCGCTCGATGCGCCGTGGGAAGACCTGACGGATAAAGCCCGACATTTCCTGCTCAACGGCGCCAGCGGTCGATTCCTCGGTATGCTGCCTTTCCTGCAGCGCCTCGAGGCGAAACGGTACAAGCAGTACATCCGCGTCTTCCTGCGCCAGTACCAGCTGGCGAAAGTCTGTCCCGCCTGCGGCGGCGCGCGGCTCAAGCCCGAAGCGCTCGCGGTCCGCGTGGGCGGTCGGACGATCGCGGACGTCGCCGCGCTCTCGGCCGGCGCCCTGCGCGACTGGATCGGGGCGCTCGAGCTGACGCCGTTCCAGCGGTCGGTGGCGGTGCACATTCTGGCGGAGCTCGCGGCACGAGTCTCGTTCGTGAACGACGTCGGGCTGGGCTACCTCACCCTCGACCGCCTGACGCGCACGCTGTCGGGGGGCGAGGCGCAGCGGATCGCGCTATCCAACGCCCTGGGCTCGCACCTCGTCGACACCCTGTACGTGCTCGACGAGCCGACCATCGGCCTGCATCCCGCGGATACCGGCCGGCTGCTCGGCCTGTTGCGGCGGCTGGCCGACGGCGGCAACACCGTCGTGGTCGTCGAGCACGACCCTGCCGCCATGCGCGCCGCCGACTGGATGGTGGAGTTGGGCCCCGCGAGCGGCGAGGCGGGGGGCGAGCTCGTGTACCAGGGGCCGGCCGCCGGGGTGCGCGCGGCGGGGACGCTTACCGGACAGTACCTGTCGGGAGAGAAGTGTATCGGGGTGCCGTCGGCGCGCCGTCCGGCGCGGCGCTGGCTCGAGGTGAAAGGCGCCCGCCTGCACAACCTCCGGGACGTCGACACGCGCATTCCACTGGGCACCCTCACCGCGGTGACGGGTGTGTCGGGGTCCGGCAAGTCGACCCTGGTGCACGACGTGCTGTTCCGGCAGCTCGAGTCGCGGCTCACGGGGACGCACGGCGCGAAGCAGCATCTCGGCGAGCCGGTGGGAGAGGTGCGAGCGCTCGACGGCTGGCAAGCGATCAGCGACGTGGTGCTCGTGGACCAGGCCCCCATCGGCCGGACGCCACGCTCCAACCCCATCACGTACATCAAGGCATTCGACGAGCTGCGGGCCTTATTCGCGGCCGAGCCGCTCGCCCGCGCGAGGGCGTACACACCCAGCACGTTTTCGTTCAACGTGGCCGGGGGGCGGTGCGACGCGTGTGAAGGAGCGGGGCACGTGCTGGTCGAGATGGTGTTCCTCGCCAATGTGTTCGTGCCGTGTGAGGTCTGCGCCGGCAAGCGCTTCAAGAAGGAGGTGCTCGAGGTGAAGCTCGGTGGCAGCTCCATCCACGACGTGCTCGAATGGACCGTGGATCAGGCGCTGCGGCGGTTTCACCGCCAGCCGCGGCTGGCCCGCGCCCTGTGGCACCTGCAACAGGTCGGGCTCGGTTACCTGCGGCTGGGCCAGCCGGCGACCACGCTCTCGGGCGGCGAGGCGCAGCGCCTGAAGATCGCCCGCGAGCTGGCGCTCGCGGGCGGAAAAACCCGCGCCGGGCGCAAGCTCTACATCCTCGACGAGCCGACGACCGGCTTGCACCTCGACGACGTCCGGACGCTGTGCCGCGTGCTCGACCGCCTCGTCGACGCCGGCCACACCGTGCTCGTGATCGAGCACCATCTCGACGTCGTCAAGCGGGCCGACTGGGTGATCGAAATGGGACCGGGTGCCGGCGACGCGGGCGGGCGCGTCGTCGCGCAGGGAACCCCGGAGGACATCGCCCGCAGCGCCGACTCTCCCACGGGACGCTACCTCAGGGACGTCGCGTGACCTCCCGGAGGGCGCGATGACGCGGCGGCAGGCGGACCTCGCATTGCTGCTCGCGACCGCGCTGTGGGGCACGAGCTTCGTGGCGGTGAAGAGCGCGCTGGCGGACGCGACACCGTTCGCGTTCCTGACGGTACGTTTCGGCCTCGCCGCACTCGCGCTCGCCCCGGGAACCCGGTTCCGCCCGCGCCCCGCCGGCCGGGAGCTCTGGGGCGGCGTCTTGCTCGGCGCCCTCGTCGCCGTCGGATTCATCGCGCAGACCGCGGGACTCGTAACCACTACCCCCTCGCGCTCGGCGTTCATCGTCGCCGTGTCGTCGGTGCTCGCGCCGGTGATCGCCCTGAGCCTGCTGGGGGAGCGGCCCCGCTGGCTCACCGCCGCGGCCCTCGGCCTCGCCATCCTGGGTATCTATTTGCTCACCGCGCCGGACGCCGGTGGCTTGAATCGGGGGGATCTGCTGACGCTGATCTGCGCCGTCTGTTTCGGCGGCCAGATCGTAGCGGTCACCGAGCTTGCGCGGCGCTATGATCCGCGGCGCCTCGTGTTCATCCAGATCGCCGCGACGGCCGTCGTCGCCGCGCTCGCGACCGCCCTGTTCGAGCGGCCCCAGATCCACTGGACGCCGCGCTTCACCGGCGCGCTCCTCTACACGATCCTGTTCGCGAGCACCGTCTGCTTCCTGCTGCAGATGCGGGCCCAGCGGGAGATGTCGAGCGCGCGCGCCGCGCTGATCTTCTGTTTCGAGCCGCTGTTTGCAGCCTCGACGTCGTGGCTCGTCCTCGGGGAGCGGCTCTCCATGGTGCAGTGGGGTGGCGGCGCGTTGATCCTGGTGGGCATGGTGCTGGCAGAATTGCCAGGTGCTAAGAGCCTAAGCGGCTAAGAGCTAGAGGAGCTTCTCGCAGCGATGCGATGTCCAGATGACGGTGGAACTCTCGAGGTCTTCGGGAGGGAGCTTCTTGATCCACGGACGGGACTGGACCGCTACCTCACGCGCGAACTGCCACGCTCGAAGCCTCCGATGGTCAGGCATGGTGCAACGAATGTGCGGACGTCAGCCCCTTAGCCCCTTAGCCCCTTAGCTACTATATTTCGCCCCCATTCCCGAGTAGCTCAGCTGGTAGAGCAGCCGGCTGTTAACCGGCGGGTCGCAGGTTCGAGTCCTGCCTCGGGAGTTTCACGGTCCAATCGCATTAGATTGTTGCGCGTGTGCCACAGACTTGATTGCGCCCGCGCGGTATCGTATCGTCGCGCAGTCCTGCGCCGCGCGGTCACGTGTCCGCGTCGGCGATGCGAGCAGATCAGGCGGCTTGGGTGCAATCGCTGGAGGTCTAGAGGGAGGGACCGCACGCCCAACCTCGACGGTGATTCACCCAAGCCGTCTTGTCTTCAAGAATGCCGCAAAAGCGCCCCTCAGTGCCGCAAAAACACCCTAGCGTGGCATCGCCCGTCCCCAGTACGTGTGCATGCCACGGTTACCCTCCATCCTGCCACGACGAGTGATCGCATGACCGGGCATTCGGAAGTCGAGATCCTGCTGGTCGAGGACAACCCGAGCGACGTGGAGCTCACCTTGCGCGCCCTCAAGACCCGGAATCTCGCGAATCAGGTGTTCGTGGCTCGCGACGGGGCCGAGGCCCTGGAATTCTTCTTTGGCGAGCAGCGCCATCCGCTGCGCGACATCGGCGTCACGCCGCGCGTGATTCTGCTCGATTTGAAGCTCCCGAAAGTGGACGGGCTGGAAGTGCTGCGCCGGCTCAAAGGCGACGAGCGTACGCGTACGCTGCCGGTGGTGGTGCTCACCTCGTCCAAGGAAGAGCCCGACATCGCGGCCGCGTACCGCCTCGGCGCCAACAGCTACATCGTCAAGCCGGTGGACTTCGAGGCCTTCGCGCGCGCCGTCTCCGAGGTCGGGCTCTACTGGTTGCTCTTGAACGAGCAGCCGCGCTGATCCGATGCCGGATCTCGTGCGCGTCCTGATGGTCGAGGACGTCGCGGACGACGCGGCGCTGATCGAGCGAGAGCTGCGCCGCGCCGGCATCACCGGGGCGGCGCGCCGCGTCGACTCCGAACGCGCGTACCGGGAGGCGCTGCAGACCTTCGCCCCCGACATCATTCTGACGGACCACTCGCTCCCCACGTTCGGGGCGGCCGACGCGCTCCGCATCGCGCTCCTCGCAGCCCCGGATACGCCCGTCATCGTCGTCACCGGCAGCCTCGACGAAGAAACGGCGGCGGAGTACATCAAGGCGGGCGCCGCGGACTACGTCGTGAAGCACCACCTCGAGCGCGTGGGCCCCGCCGTGCTGCGCGCCCTCGACCTGCGGCGCGCGCGGACCGAGCAGGCCCGCGCGGAAGAGGCCCGGCGCCAGGGCGAGGAGCGCTTTCGCGCGCTGATCGAGCACGGCGCGGACGTCGTCGCCCTCGTCGCCCCCGACGGGACCCTGCTGTTCGCCAGCCACTCCATCGAGCGCCTGCTGGGCTTCGCCCCGGCCGAGCTCGTGGGTCGTCCCGCGTTCGAGCGCGTACATCCCGACGACCTGCCGCGGATCAACGCCGCGCTGCGCGACATCGTCGCGAGCCCCGGCACGCCCGCCGGCCTGGAGCTCCGCTGGCGCCATAAGGACGGCTCGTGGCGCCATATCGACGCCGTGGCGGTCGACCGCCTCGCGGAGCCCGCGGTGGG
>Ga0209234_1000241_pt1 | contig 17310 bp, 21 predicted proteins | sample GraSoi013_1_20cm_2_FD_185816 | JGI IMG/M metagenome (GOLD analysis project Ga0209234, IMG submission 185816) | Grasslands soil microbial communities from the Angelo Coastal Reserve, California, USA - Sample 08_20_2013_1_20cm (SPAdes) (version 2) | ecosystem: Environmental > Terrestrial > Soil >... | reverse complement strand
AGAAGCCGAACCGGACGCCGACTCCTCCGAAGACATGCCCCGCCTTGGGATCGAAATCCCGGAACGTGGTGACGAAGCTCTGGTCTTTCCCGGTCTGGAACCCGAGCTCCGCCACGAATTTCACCACGGCGAGACTGAGCCCGCCGTCGACGAACAGGACCTCGCGTGTGTTGTTCGGATTGATGACGATCGTCCGCACGCTCGTGGCGGTCGTTCCATCGTGGAAGCTGATACTCGTTCGGCTCGACGTATAGTGGTCGACGCCGAGCCCCGCTGCGACATCGACCAGCACGAACTTCCAGCTGGCGACGGCGCGGTAGTTGTCCGCCCGAAGGTCCATGCTGAACGCGAACTGGTCACCGCTGAGAAACGTCGCGCCCAGGGTGCCATACTGAAGCCGAGGCAATGTGCGGTGCATCCAGCTCACGGAGACCGCCGGGATGGGGAAATGACCGCCCAGCACGCCGACGCGCGCGCCGTATCCGATCCCGAGGGCCGCACTGCCGATGTGAGTCGCGTTCGAGTCCACCGACAACCCCGACACGCCGCCGGTGGGCAGTACGACCGCAGAGCCAAGGGCATCGAGCGCGAGCAAGCCTCCTTTTCCTCGCAGCAATCCGAGGCTCGCTTCCACGATCGGCGCCGGGATGGCGCCATGGAAGCTCGCGGGCACGGAGCTCGCGTTCGCCGAGTCGGGGTTCGGGAGCCCGGCCTTGATGCCGTTCACTCGCGCCGTGACGCTCAGATGTCCGATCCCGCCCAGCGTCGCCGCCGTGCCGATGACAGGGTTGCCGCCGCTCACGATCATGCCGGCGAGTGGATGGAACGCTCGAATCGCGTCCACCGCGGTGTTGCACGCCGCGGTGGCGTCGGGATTCGGCAGGGTGCACTGCGGCTCCTGCGCGGCGAGCGATGTGGCGCCGAGCATTGCGGCCAGCACTGACACGATGTGACGCATGCAGCCTCCTATCGTTCGGAGAACTTCACACTCCTGGTCCCCGCCCGCACCTCCCCGATGATCCACGCCTCGATCCCGGCCCGCTTGGCGGCGGCGATCGCCGCTTCGGCGTCGTCGCGCCCGGCGACGGCGATCATCCCGATGCCGAGGTTGAACACCCGCCGCATCTCGCCGAGCGACACCGTACCTGCGCGCATCAGCACGCGGAACACCACGGGCCACGGCCACGCCCCCGCATCCACGACGGCCTCCGCGCCCGCGGGCAGCACCCGTACCAGATTTCCGGGGATGCCGCCGCCGGTAATGTGAGCGAGGGCGTGCAGGCGGGAGATGACCGGCGTCACGGCCGCAGCGTAGCTACGGTGGACGTCCAGCAACACCTGGGCCACCGTGCGGCCCGTTTCGGGAAACTCGTCGAGCACGCCGAGCCGCAGCGTGTCGAACACGATGCGGCGGGCGAGCGTGTATCCGTTGGTATGCAGTCCGTTCGACGCGTAGCCGATCAACACGTCGCCCGGGCGCACCAGGTCGCCGTGCAGCGCCGCTCGCTCCTCGACCACGCCCACGATCGTACCGGCGAGGTCGTACTGCCCCGGCCGGTACAGGTCGGGAAGCTGTGCGGTCTCGCCCCCGGCCAGGGTGACGTCGTGGGCGCGGCAGCCGCGCGCCACGCCGGTCACGATCGCCGTGGCGATGTCCGGCTCGAGCTGCCCCGTGGCCACGTAATCGAGGAACGCGATGGGCGTCGCGGCGTGCACCAGGACGTCGTTCACGCAATGGTTGACGAGGTCTTCCCCGACCGTATCGTGGACGCCGGCGCGCGCGGCGACGAGCACTTTGGTGCCGACGCCGTCGGTCGAGAGGACGAGCACCGGACGCTCGTACCCCGGTGGCACGCGCACCATGCCGCCAAACGCGCCGATCGCGCCGAGCGCCAGCGGCGTCCGCGTGGTCCGCACCAGGGCGGCGATGCGGCGCTGGGCCTCCTCGGCCGCGTCGAGGCGCACACCGGCGGCGGCGTAGTGCTCCGTCACGGGGCTCGGCCTTCGTCCACCTCGAAGTGGACGAGGTCCTTGAAGCCGCGCACGCGGGCGCGCACGTCGGCGAGCGTCACACGCTCGAAGCCCTGCACGCCGAATGCTTCGACCGCGAACGAGCCCATCGCCGCGCCGTACACCATCGCGCGCCGCAGGTTGGGAGGCGCCAGGTCGTCGGTCGAGGCGAGGTGCGCCATGAATCCGCCCGCGAACGCATCACCGGCGCCGGTGGGGTCGAACACCTCCTGGAGGGGGTACGCCGGCACCTTGAAGGTCGTGGCGCGATCCACCAGCAGCGCCCCGTGCTCGCCCTGCTTGATCACGGCCATTTTGGGCCCGTGCTCGAGCACCCAATGCGCGGCCCGGTAGATGTTCCAGTCGCCCGACAGCTCGCGCGCCTCGGCGTCGTTCACCATGAGGATGTCGATGTGGCGCAGCAGCTCGAGCAGCAGGTCACGCTTCGAGTGAATCCAGTAATTCATCGTGTCGCAGGCCACGAGCGCCGGGTGCGGGATCTGGTCGAGGACGCCCAGCTGCAGCTCCGGGTCGATGTTCCCGAGAAATACGTAGCGCGCCCGGCGGAATTTCTCGGGGAGCTTGGGCCGGAACTGGGCGAACACGCCGAGCCGGGTGTCGAGCGTCTCGCGACTCGACAGGTCGTAGGAATACTTCGCCTTCCAGCGGAACGACTCGCCCGCCGCTTGCTCCACACCGGAGAGGTCGACGCCGCGCGCCTCGAGCGACTTGAGGGCTTCGAGCGGATAATCGCTCCCCACGACGCCCACGACCTGCACCGGGTGCAGGATCGCGCCGGCGGCCGCGAAGAAGACGGCCGACCCGCCGGGCGCGTCGGCCGTCTCGCCGAACGGCGTCGCCACCGAGTCGAGGGCGATCGAGCCCACCACCAGCAGGCTCACGTCACATCCGGTCCGGGGCGCTGATCCCCAGCAGCCGCAGGCCGTTGCCCAGCACCTGGCGCACGGCCGCCGCCAGTACCAGGCGCGCCCGCTCTTCCGGCTCACCCAGCACGCGATACTTGTGGTACCACGCGTGCGCCATGCGGGCGAGGCCTTCCAGATAGCCGGTGAGGCGATGCGGCTCCAGAGCTTGGGCGGCGCCTGCCACGATCGCGGGAAACTCGGCCAGCTCCTTCATCAGGTCCAGCTCGTCGGGCTCGCGCAGCATCCCCATGTCGACGCCGTCCGGCACGGTGACGTCCGGCGCCCGACCCGCGACGCGGAAGATCCCGCTCATGCGGGCGTGCGCCATTTGGACATAGAAGACCGGGTTGTCTTCGGTCTGACTCTTCGCGAGATCCACGTCGAACACCAGGTGTGAGTCGCCGCGCCGCATCAGGAAGAAATAGCGCACCGCGTCGCGCCGTACCTCGTCCACCAGCTCGCGCACCGTGAGGTAGCTCCCGGCGCGCTTGGAAATCTTCATCTCCTCGCCGCCCTTCATCACCGTCACCATCTGGTGCAGGACGTACTCGGGATATCCCGTCGGAATTCCCATGTCCAGCGCCTGCAGGCCGATGCGCACGCGAGTGACCGTGCTGTGGTGGTCGGCGCCCTGCACGTTGATCGCGCGCGAGAAGCCCCGCTCCCACTTGTCCACGTGATAGGCGACGTCCGGCAGGAAGTAGGTGTAGTCGCCGCCCTTCTCAGCCCGCTTTCGCATCACGCGGTCCTTGTCGTCGCCGAAGTCGGTGGTCTTGAGCCAGACGGCGCCGTCCTTCTCGTACGTGTGCCCGGCCGCCACCAGCCGGCCGAGCGTTTTCTCGACCTTGCTCGTCGCGTACAGCGACGACTCGAGGAAGTAGACGTCGAACCTGACCCCGAGAGCCTCCAGGTCGCGGTCCTGCTCCGCCCGCAGCTCTCCGACGGCGAAGCGCCGCACCGCGTCCAAGTCCGCGCCCTCCGGATCGTGGGGGTGCTGGGCGAGGTAGCGCGCCCCGATCTCGCGGATGTACTCACCGCGGTAGGCGCCCTCCGGCAGCGGCGCCGGCCGGCCGCGCAGCTCCTGGATCCGCGCCTGTACGCTCCGCGCCAGATTCACGATCTGGGCGCCACCATCGTTGTAGTAGAACTCGCGAGTCACCCGCCAACCGGTCCACGCGAGCAGCGCGGCAATCGCGTCGCCCAGGGCCGCCTGGCGGCCGTGCCCCACGTGCAACGGACCGGTCGGATTCGCCGACACGAACTCGACGTTGACGGGCTTTCCGGCCCCCTCGTCGCCGCGCCCGTACCGCTCGCCCGCCGCGAGCACGGATGCGACGGCGGATGCGAGCTGTTCCTCGGCGAGGGAGAAGTTGATGAACCCCGGCCCGGCCACGGCGACCTGGCGCACCAACCCCTGCGGCAACTCGAGCGCGGCCACGAGCCGCTCGGCCACGGCGCGGGGCTTCTGCTTGAGGGACTTGGCCAGGGTGAGCGCCAGGTTCGTCGCTACATCACCGTGCGCAGGGTCGCGCGGGCGCTCCAGCTCGATCGCGGACGCGGACACGGACGCCCCCAGCCGCGCCGCCGCCCCCGCCAGTGCCGCGCGGATCGCCTCGTGCGCCCTCACTTGTCGCCGGAGGGCTTTTTCTTCGTCGGGCTGTCGGGCTTCGACTCGCCCGCAGGCTTCGCCTCGGGTTTCGCTTCCGGTTTCGCCTCGGGTTTCGATGCGTCCCTGGACTCCGGGGTCCCCGCGCCGGCTCGCTTGTAGTCGGTGATGTAGAAACCGGAACCCTTGAAGACCAGCCCCGTTCCCCGCGAGATCTGACGCTCCGCCAGCTTGCCGCAGGTAGGACACTTCACCCGCCGCTGGTTGTTCATTTTTGGGTAGAACTTCTCGAAGTTATGCCCGGCCGGGCACTTGAACTCGTAGGTCGGCATCGCACAACAACTTAGCCGGGCGACCGGGCCGGGTCAATGCGCCCGCCCGAGCGCCTTCCAGGCTGCCAGCGTCGCCCAGCCGACCACGGCGGGCCCTAGAACTCGCGCTTCTTCATCTCCGAAAAGAAGTCGCGCAGCTCAAGGTCTTCCTCCCGCTCGGGCGGCAGCGTGTCGTCGTAGCGGCGGCGCTTGGTAGGCTTCGCCTTGGCGACCTTGGCGGCGTTCTTCTTCGCCAAGGCGGCCAGCTTGCGGTCATCCCCTTTCGACATCGCTCGAGCTCCTGGCTGGCAGAGTGGTAGAAGTAAGCTGCGGAGGACACACCACGTCACGCAATAGGGCTACACCCCGACGCGGCCGGCGCGGACCGCCAGCTCCCAGCGGGCGGTTCGGCGCCCCTCCGGGCCGCCCCACCCAGGGCCCAGGCGATCGAGCAACGGAGCGACTGGGTCGTGACCCCTGGCGGAGCGGTAGCGCAGCACCGCGGACCAGGTGCCCAGGTAACCTCCCAGCTCCGCCAACGTCACGTTCGCCTCCATGGCGACCGGCGGGAGCGGGAGCTCCACGAACGGAAAGTCGATGGTGCGGTAGCCCGTCTCCACGAGCGCGCGCTCCGGCGGCCAGTAGGGACCCACGGTCTGCTCGTAGAACGCGCGGATCAGCTCGTCCAGGCCGGGGCCGAGCTCGACCAGCCCATAGCACCACACGGCGACGACCCCGCCCGGGACGAGCACGCGCCGCGCCTCCGCGTAGAAGGCGGGGCGGTCGAGCCAGTGCAGCGCCTGGGCCACCGTCACCAGCTCCACGGACCGCGGCGGCAACCCGCTGGCGTCTGCCGGGGCCTGGCGGTAGCGCACCCGCGGATGCGCGAGCGCCGCGGCGAGTTGCGCCGCACTCGCGTCCGTGGCCACGACCTGCTCGAAGTGCTCGGCCAGCCCGATCGCCGCCTGCCCGCTGCCGGTGGCGCAGTCCCACGCCGCACGACGCGCCGGCGCGTGCCCAGCGAGCGCCGCGAACAGCGCCGCCGGGTAGCGCGGCCGAAACGCCGCATATGCCGGCGCCGCCGGCGCGAAATGGTCGCGGAAGCTCGGCGGCGCCGTGCAGTCTCCTCTATAAAGGTCTAGTGTTGAGCGAGCGCCGGGAGCACCGTCAGACTGCCGGTGACATCCCCGTGCGTGAAGTGCGTGTCCGCGATGACCCAGGTGCCCTTTTTCCAGCCCTCCGTAATGACACCGCTCAAGTGGCCGGCGCCGGCTTTCCAATCGAGCATGCCCTCGAGCTCGGCGACGAACGCGTGGCGCCCGCTGCCGGGCTCGAGCTCCCAGCGGGAGCGCACGTGCCACACGGGCTCCGCCGCATGCTCCGGGGTCTCGACCTGCTGCATCGCGATGTGGACGTGGCCGCCGCCCGCGACGCGCACCGTGCCGTCCCAGACGGAGCTGCCGCTGGCATCTACACCATTGAACACGGTCTCGAAAGGCAGTCGGAGTGGTGGGTCTCCACCGTTCCACGCCGGGGCGGCGACGAGCACCAGGGACAGCAGGGCGGCGTGGAACGGCGAGTGAGGTCCGGTGAAGCGTTTCATGGGCGCACCTCCTTGAGCCTTGAGAATGAACCTCGGTCCTACGCGCCCCAAGAGCATGGGTTCCGTCTCATACTCCCAAAGTGCCCGGAGACCTGCCCTGTTTCGCCGTTGCGCGGGCGCGACGGCGCAACCGCCCGAGCAGGTACGCCACCACGGCGAGGTTCACTCCCAGCGCCGCCGCGCGAGGTAGCGTGACGGCGCGAGTCAGCTCGAACACCTCGAGCGGCACGAGCGAGAGAGTCGCGATGACAGTCAGGTACTCGGCCCAGGACTTCCCGCGCCACAGCCCCACGCCCTCGATGGTGAACAGCCCGGCGTAGAGGAACGCGCCCACGCCGAGGGCCTCCAGGCGACCCGGAGAGAGCCCGCTGACGAGGGCAATGACGCGCTGCACCACGCTGCGATCGCTGCTCGATGCGAGTGCCGCCACCCAGTGCTGGGCCCGCGCCGCCATGTTCGGGTCGAGCAGCTCGAGCGCCCCCAGACCCACCACCACTAGCAGCATCGCTTTGCAGAACTTGAAGAGGGCAATCAACCGGAGCACGCGGTCGCGTGGCTCCGAGACGGGCGCGGCGACGGCAGACGTCATCGAGCCGCGTGATCAGTCTAGTGCGGCCACAGCCATCCGAAGGTCGCGGCCGTCAGGAGCGCGTAGATCAACCCGTCTACCGTCGCCTTGATCGTCGTGAGCCAGGCACGGCGGTACCAGATCGACATCTGCCACAAGGCCAGCGCGTACCCCAGGAAGGCGGTGGCGCTGGTGAAGCGGAACACGCTCTGGAACGTGGCGGCGGGGGGCAGCGCACGCCCGGCGACGTACGCGACGAAGCACCCGACTGCCAGGGCGTAGACGAACCACTGGACGAGTTGCCTCCCCATCGACATCGAGCCACCGGGCCACACGGTGAGCATCAGGACGGGGCCTTTCTTGAACTTTTCAGCAAACTGCGGCGAGCGCATCTCCTCCCTGCTCGACGGGCGGGGCATCATGTAGTCCCCCGGCGGGATGGCGAGCGGGCGCAGCGCGTCCATCACTCGGTCTTCGCTCGCCAGCTTGGGGTAATCGCTCTTGTGCCAGGGCGACGCCATGTGGATGACGGAGCTGACGACGAAGACCAGCACCGCCGACACCAGGATGGGCAGCCACAGCGCCAACAGGCCGGTCATTGAGCACCTCCGTTTATTGCGGCTGCCGCACCGTCCGCAGGTAGGGTTTGTGCGTCTTGAAGCCCTGCGGGTACTTCTTTTTGGCGTCCTCATCCGAGACGGAGGCGGGGATGATGACGTCCTGGCCCGGCTTCCAGTTCACCGGCGTGGCGACGGTGTGCCTGGCCGTGAGCTGCACCGAGTCGAGCAGGCGGAGCACCTCGTCGAAGTTGCGCCCGGTGCTCATCGGATACACGATCATCGCTTTCACCTTCTTGTCCGGCCCGATCACGAACACGGAGCGCACGGTGGCGTTGTCCGCCGCGGTGCGTTTCCCGGCGGTCGCGTTCGGGTGGATCATGTCGTACAACTTGGCGACGCTCAGGTCGGAGTCGCCGATCAAGGGGTAGTTGACCGCGTACCCCTGCGTTTCCTTGATGTCGCCAAGCCAGCGCTCGTGATCGCTCACCGGGTCCGCACTCAGGCCGATGACCTTGGTGTTCCGCTTGTCGAACTCCGGCTTGAGGCGTGCCATGTACCCGAGCTCGGTGGTGCACACCGGCGTGAAGTCCTTGGGATGCGAGAACAGAATTGCCCACTTGTCCCCCACCCACTCGTGAAAGTGGATCGTGCCCTCGGTCGTCGCCGCGGTGAAATCGGGGGCGTCGTCACCAATGCGGATCGCCATGGCGTGTCTCCTTTCGACGGACAGGGCATAAACTGCAGCGCCGCCGCGCCGCCGCAAGGAGGCCTCAGCGCCCCGCCTTGGCCAGGTCCGTGACCACTCCGGCGAGCGTGCGCACCTTCGCTTGATCGCCCGCCGCCTGCGCATCGCCCGTCAGCTGGGTGACCAGCTGCGTCAGCGCATCCCGGCGCTGCTGCCCCGACAGCCCCTCGACGCGGCGGAGCGCAGCTCGTGCGGCCGCGACCTTGTCGGGCGCCAAGCCGTTGGATCGCGCCAGCTGGTCCAAGTACGCCCGCGCCACCACGAACGTCGCGGGCCAGACGAGCTGCTGCTGGTCCTGCACGTTCAGGTAGTCGACGTGCACGAGCTTGGCCGCATCGATCTCGTTCTGGGACAGCAATCCGCTGGGCAGTAGCTCGAACACGTCGAGCCCGCGCCCGATTTCGGAGCTCACGATGTAGCCGTTGTACCAGTAGGCGGACCAGGACCCCGCGCCCACCAGTTTGGTCGAGTCCATGGGACCGCGATCGAAAAACGCTATCTCCTTGGGATGCACCGGATCGGTCCAGTCGAATACCGAGATACCGCCCTGATACCAGCCTTGGACCATGATATCGCGCCCCGGCACGGGAACCAGCGAGCCGTTGTGTGCCACACAGTTTTCGTTGACCGTCTGCGGCGCGGGCAGCTTGTAGTAGCCCCGGAACGACATCGCGTCGTGGGCCACCGTGAAGAGCGCGTCGGCTCCCCACTCGGGCCTGTCGGTGGCGCGGCACTTGGGCTCCAGACCTCCGCCCCACTCGTCGGTGAACAGCACCTTGGTGCCGTCGTTGTTGAACGTCGCCGAATGCCAATACGCGAAGTTCGAGTCGGCCACCGCGGCGATCCGGCGCGGGTGGACCGGGTCGCGAATGTCGAGCAGCAGGCCGTAGCCCGCGCACGCCCCGCCCGCGATGCCAAGCGCCGGGTACACCGTGATGTCGTGGCATTGGACGGGCCCGGGCCGGGGGCCGTTCCCGGGCGTGGGAGGGTTGACGATGCGATCCACGATGCCTTGTGCGGCGGCCCGCAGCGTGGCGCTGTCCGCACCCGTGGGCGCTCCGGTCCCACCCCGCGCCTTGACGATGCTGTCGAGCCGCGCGGCGACGAAGCGCGGCCCCAGCACGATCTCCTCGCCGCGGACGGTCGCGGTGAACCCGCCCTTGGCGCGCGCCTCCGCGGCCGCTTTGGCCGCGGCAGCGATGTCCTCCGGCGCCTCGCCGTGCGATTCGCGCGCGGCCAGGTCGGCGAGGATCGCCGGCTTGCTCACCACGCGCGCCTGGTCGGGATGGGCGAGGGGCACCTGGATCACTTCGATACGGAACAGCTCGCTGTTCGGGTCCTGGTCGGGCATGAGCCCCGAGCATCCCGCCAGCTCGTTGGGCGAGCGGACCTGGGCCGATCCCGACACGTAGATGTAGAGGGTGGTCGTGTCCTTCGGGTCGGTCACCACGGTGTGCGTGTGTGAGCCGCGGCAGGTCTGCACGCTCGTGATGGGTTTGGGGTGCGCGATGTCCGAGATGTCGAAGATGCGGATGCCGCGCAGCCGGTCCTTGCTGACCGAATCGGGCACGCCCTGGGTGCCGCAGTCGAGCCGGCCGTTGAAGTCCTCGCCCGACGTGAACAGGAGGTTGTGGTAGACCGAGACGTCGTTCTGCGCGTCGGGGCAGATGTAGGTCGTGACCAGGACGGGATGGCTCGGCTGCGCGATGTCCCACACCTGCAAGCCGTGGAAGTTGCCCTGGATGACGTAGTGTCCCGTGAAGGCGAGATCCGAGTTGAGGAATCCGAAGTCGCCCGGATCGCTCGGATTGGTGAACTGCGCCGGCTTCGGCGCCGCCGACACGAGTCGCAGGTTCCAGGCCGCCTCGGCGGCGTTCATCCACCCCGCCCGAAGCCCGACTCGCGGGTCGGGGCTGGGCGCCATGGTGGACAGGTCGGGCTTCGTGGTGGTGGCGCAGGCCGCGGCGACCGTGCCGAGCGCGAGCAGCAGGGACGTGGATCTCACTGAGGACTCCGTTGAGGGGTGTGTGACAGCGCGTCGAGCATCCGGGTCATGCGGTCGATCTCGCCGGTCTGGTCGGCGCTCACATCGGACGCCACCTGAAACAGGAGCCCTTCGCGGGCGGCGCCCGGCTTGTCGATCAGGTCGCGCACCATGGTGAGCGCGCCGCGGTGGTGCTGGATCATGAGCGTCAGAAACAGCCGGTCGAAATCCGGCCCGCGGGCGCCGTCGAGCTGCGTCAGCTGCTCCTGAGTGAGCATCCCGGGCATGAGCATGGAGTGATCCATGCCCGGCATCATGGGGCCGTGAGGGTCGGCGGCAGGCACAGGTTGCTGACGCTCCCGCAGCCAGCGTTGCATGACCGCCATCTCGTCGCGTTGGCCGACGACGATGCGCTCACACAGCGCGCGCACAGCCGGACTCGCGCCGTGGGCGGGCGCCCAGCCCGCGATCAGCACCGCCTGCGCGTGGTGCACGATCATGCCGGACATGAACGCCACATCTGCCGCGTTGGACGCGGGCCGGCCGCTGGCGGCCTGGGTCCGGGTCGCGGGTGAGAGGCCCGTGGCGGGCGCGGAAGCCGTCGCGGGCGCGGAAGCCGTGGCGCAGGCCGTCGCGGCGAGGACCGCCAGCGCCCCGACCGCGCTCACCCGCGAAGCTGGTCTCTTCATGTGGCGCGCTTAAGCTGCGCGTGAAATCACCGCTAGCGCAAGAGCGCGCGCGTCAGCGCTTCGGATCCCACACCGCTACAGCCACGCGCGAGTCGGCCGTGCCGTAATACAAGTACCAGCGCCCGTGAAACGGCACCAGCCCCTCCACGAACGTGGTGCCCTCGGGGTATTGTCCCGTCCGCTCGTACTCCTCGCGGGGCGTGATGAACGGCTCGTCCAGGCGGGCAATCAGCTTGAGCGGATTGCGGGCGTCGTACAGCGCCTGCCCGCCCGTGTAGACCCTGGCCGGAAGCCGCGGATCGCCGTACGTCCCGCTGTTGCCGGCGTTGTACACCAGCACGATCCCGTGCGCGGTAATGATGGCGGGCGGCCCGGCCTCGACCAGCCAGGAGTCGAAATAGCCCGGCCGCGGAGAGAGCACGCGCAGCGGCCGGCCCGTGCCGTCTTCCAGCGGCGTCCACGCGACGAGATCGTCCGATGTCGCGATCAGAATCTCGGGCACGTTGAAGTACATCCAGTACTTGCCGTTCACCCTGGTCGCGATGATGCGATCCCCCTCGACTCGCGCCACGATGGCGCCGGATTTGGACTCGAGGTCGCGGTATTTTCCGCCGGCGGCGGCCGCGAACGCGGGGCCGTGCTTGGTCCAGTGGAGCAGGTCGCGGGACGTGGCGACGGCGAGACGCGGGATGCGGCGGTTCCACTGCGTGTAGGTGAGCACGTAGGTCCCGTCCTCGCTCTCCACGACGCGCGGATCCTCCACGCCCCCGGGCCACTCGTACGGCGCCTGCGCGTCCCGGTCCGGATACAGAATGGGCGTGCCGCGACGCGCGAAACGCAGACCATCCGTGCTCTCCGCCAGCCCGATGCGCGAGGTGTGATGGCCGATCTGCATGTCGCCGCTCGCGTCTTCGGCGCGATACAGCACATACACCCTGCCGTCCTTCACGACGGCGGCGGGGTTGAAGGTCGCCTGCTCCTCCCACCGCACCAGGGTGTCGTTCGTAGGCGAGCGGAACGTGGCGCCCGGATGCGGCGCGATGATCGGGTTCACCGCCCCGGGCTTGTCGAAGGGGCCGAACGGCCAGGCGGGCCGCTGCGCGAGCGCCGCGCCCGGGAGGGCGCCCAGCAGGCACAGCAGCACGGAAAGGGACTCGTCACCCGCACGCACGTCCGAGTCTGCCGCCCGCGCGGCGCGAGGTCAAGTATCCCCCAGGCCGGGCGCCACCTATCGCACCGCGCCGTCGAGCCCGCATAATAGATCGAACCCCGGGACATGGGAGACGTCGTGAAACAGAACGATTGGTCGCGTCGCGAATTCTTGGGCACGAGCGCGGCGGCCGGCGCATCGCTCGCCGCGAGCACGGTGCGGCCGCTGCCGCGCGATTTCATGAACCTCGTCGGCGCGGCGCCGGGCGACCCCGTTCGCTTCGGGATGATCGGCATCGGTATGCAGGGTTCGGGACTCTTGGCCAATGCCATCACGCTGCCGGGCGTGGAATGCGTGGCCGCCGCCGACCTGTACACCGGCCGGCTCGTCCTGGCCCGCGAGATCGTGCGACCCGATCTGCCGGCGACGCGGCGCTATCAGGACCTGCTCGATAACAAGAACATCGACTGCATCGTGGCGGCGGTGCCCGATCACTGGCACAAGCAGGTGGTGGTGGACGCCGTGAGCGCCGGGAAAGACATCTACTGCGAGAAGCCGATGTCCCACAGCGCTGCGGACGGCGTCGCCATGGTGGACGCGGCGAAACGGGCGGGCCGCATCGTGCAGATCGGCTCGCAGCGCGTGAGCTCCCAGGTGTGCGCCAAGGCCAAGGAGCTGATCGCCCAGGGCACGCTTGGCGACCTGATGCTCGTCGAGGGCTGGCTCGGACGTAACGACCCCACCGGTGCGTGGGAGTATCCCCCGCCCCCCGATCTCTCCCCCAAGAACCTCGACTGGGACACCTGGCAAGGGACCGTCCCCAAACGCGCGTTCGATCCCTTGATCTTCGCGCGCTGGCGCTGCTGGAAGGAGTACGGCACGGGTGTGGCCGGCGACCTGCTGGTGCACCTGGTGAGCGGGATGATGTTCATGCTCGGAATCAACGCGCCCCCCAAGCAGGCGAGCGCGATGGGGGGCATCCGACGCTGGAAGGACGGCCGCAACATGCCCGACGTGCACGCCGTCGTCTACGACTACGACGGGCTGCCGGTTTACATGCGGCTGAACCTGGGAACGGAAATGCCCGAGACGTACCGCATCCAGGGCGCGAAGGGCCTGCTGGAGGTCACCGGCTCGGGCCTGACGTTCACGCCCCAATCCGGCAAGGATCAGTACCCCAGCTACTACACGGGCAGCTACCCCCGGGCGTTACGCGAGGCGTATCTGGCCAAGTGGCACGAAGAGAACGATCCCAAGCCGGGCCAGCAGGTGTCGATGGCGGAGACGATCTCGTTCAGCGGGCCCGATTTCGACGACGTCCGGCCGCACCTGTGGACGTTCTTCGAGGCGGTGCGCACGCGGAAGCCGGTGACCGAGGACGTGGTGTTCGGCCACCACGCCGCGCTGGCTTGTCACATGGCCAACGAGTCCTACTTCCGCAAGGCCGCGGTGTGGTGGGACGACGCGACGAAGACCATCAAGACCTGAGCGACGTCAGGGCTTCTTGCGGGGCTGCTCGTCCCAGGCGATCGGGAAGGTCTCGTTGCAATGGGGACAGAGCTGTTCTGCGAGCGGCGTGGCGGGCAGCGCGACACGACGCCGGCACCCGGGGCAGACGATATACCCCTGCCGCAGCCCCTCCGGCGTGCGCTCGGGTTTGACCTTCGCGTTACGCACGACGGTCCACTCCGCCGGGGGCGTCGCGCGCAGCTCAACGTAGGGTCGGGGCACGGAGACGCGCGTCCCCTGGATGCTGACCACCACCTCGAGCGCCGTCACCGGGGCCACGACGCGATACCACGCGCCGAGACGCAGCGGCAGGTCAACCGCGGTCTTCAACCGCGCCCAATGCGTCTCGCCCTCACGGGACAGGGCCATGGCGTCGGTTTCAATAACGCATAATCCCCACGGCGAGGCAAGCGCGCCACGTCAGGCGGCGGGCTCCTCGAGAACCCGAGCGGCCAGCGCCAGCAGGTTGCCGTCGGGATCGCGGAAGAAGGCCATCCATTCGCTCGAGCCCGCGGGGCCGAACGTACCCGAATCATCGCGGTGGATGAGGTGCGGCGGCGCGTCGAACTGGACGCCGCGATCCCGCAGTGCCTGGTAGGCAGACTGGATATCGGCAACGCGAAAGTAGAGCACGGAGCCACCCGGCTTGAGCGACCCCGATGCGTGGGCCGCCTTGTCGATCAGCAGACGCGCATCGCCGAGCTGGAAGAACGCGAGCCCGGGCACGGGGAACGCCGCGATGAACGTCGCGCCGAGTTTGTCCCGGTAGAACGTGACCGAGCGATCGAGGTCCGCCGCCGGGATCGCGACCTGATGCAGGCCCTGAACCGAGAACAGGTGCTGGGCCCTCACGCGCGCACCGAGAGCCGCAACAGGCGCCACGCCCAGAGGCACAGGCCGGCCGCGACGATGCCGATCCCGGCCTCCAACATGGCCGGGAGGTCGGTCGTGACGAGCGGCCATTCGGCGACGATCCGCCAGACGTGCGCCAGCGCGAGCAGGGCAAACAGCGCACCGGTGGTCACGAGATAGGCTTTCATGGATTCGCCTCCCATTGCGCGGGAATCCGCGCATCAAGGTGCGGGCGCAACCGCATTCTCACCCGAGGACCGACGCCGCGATCCGGCGCCCCGCGTACACGCCGACGCCCGTTCCAACCATGCTCAGCATGAAGGCCGTCATCGTGCCGACGCGCGCGCCGAGCCACCAGCCGATCGCGCCGCCCACGGTCGCGCCGAGAGACGTCAGGACCTTGGACACTTGTTAGCCGGTGGCGCTGACGCCGTAGAGGAACCGTGCGTAACCGATCTCGGCGGCGTTCTTGGTGAGTTCGACGTTGACCCATGCGATGACGTCGCCGAACGGACGGTCCTGGAACGGCCATCGCGTTCGCTGCGCCGAGCGCAGGTCGTCGTCGGTGACCTGCTCCAAGACTCCTCGCCACTGTTCCTGGAGGCGACCGAGCCACTCGCGTACGTCGTCGGCGTTGCCAGGCCACAGGACGTTCTCGCGTGAGAGCGCCCCGTCGCCGAAGGAGTGGTCGAGCACCATGGACCACCAGAAGCCGAGGTGCCACGTCAGCCACGCGATGCTGGGCGGACCGACGTCATATCCCTCGTGATCCGGCCAAGCGGCGCGCCACCTTCCCTCAGCGACTTGCTGTACGTGCAAGCCCTCACCAGCGGGGCGCCACAAGCATTCTTCGGTGGTGAGTCCGTCGAGGTGGAAGCTGGTGAGCTTCCACGCCGTTGCGAACTGCCGGATCAGGTAGCCACGGGCTTCGTCGGGCATGAGCAGAGTCACCCTAGTCCGGGCGTGGACCCAACCGCTGCGCATCACGCTGCTTGGCGAGGAGTCGTTCCACAAAGTCGACCCGCTCTTCCAGCTCGCTCACCCGCTGTTTCAACTGATCGAGCTCGGCAAAGCAGGCCTCAACGTCTTCCAGCGTCCGGCCCCGCGCGGTCGGGTCGTCTACAGGGGACTTCAGCGCGGGCCGCTGACGCGCCTGCAGGCGCTGCGCCCCAACCGCAAAAAGCAAAGCGAGCGAAGCGTGAATGGTGCCGTGCCACGCCTGACCGTCACGCGCGGCGAACCAAACGCCCCCGAAGTTAATGAGGGACAGCACCCACGCAATTGGTATCCAGGCTCGATGCCTGAACCACATATACGCCCCTCACCCTTTTCGGCTGACTCGGAGTTTCGACACGAGATGCCCCTACGGACCGCGGCTGAGCTGCGCCGCCTCTAGAGTCGTCGCTAGCCGCCAATACGCGGTTCTTCCCGGGCCTTGCTGAGTAAACGCTCTGCGAAATCGAGACGCTCCTGTGTCTCTCCTAGCTCCCGTTGGAGGTCTTGGACACTGTGTTCCAGTGCCTCGAGCCGCGCAGTCACGTCGGGCGACGGTGATTCTGTACGAGCGGCACGCAGACGAGCGACCTTGATCACCGTGAAAGCGGGGATCCCCACGAATATCAGGAGTGCGGCAAGAAACACGGCAGGTTCCATGTAGCCCTCCCCGACTGGGCCTAAGAGTCGCCTGGCCCGCCGACTCAACGCGTGGTGGTCAGCTTGCTGATCGGCGTCAGCAAGAGCTTCCGGAACTCGACCTCGGACCCTTCCGACTGCAAAGCGATCCGCCCGTGATCGGCGGTCGCGTCCGAGCCGTCGTTCACCAGGTCGCCGTTGACCCAGACTCTGATCGAGCGGCCGACGGTCTCGATCACCATCGTGTTCCACTCGCCGACGGGCTTCTCGGAGTCCTCGGTCAGATTAAGGATGCGCCGCGCCTTGCCCTCCGTGGTCCCCCACTGCGCCGGTGGTCCGCGCCGGCGCTCCATGTCGGGAACGTGGATGTCTTCCAGGATGCACCAGAAATCGCCGGCGTTTCCGTGCTCCATCTGCACCTCGATGGAGCGCGGGAACATCCCGTAGAGGGCGCGCGGCGTCGACGCGTGCACCAACACGCCGGCGTTCCCGGGCGCCGCGGCGAAGCGGTATTCGATCTCCAGTCGGTAGTCGCGGTAGCTGGAATCGGTGAGGAGATGCCCGCGGGGCTCGCCCAGGCTCACGAGCAACCCGTTGCGCACGGCGAACGCACTGCGGAGCCGCGCGTTGGAGTCGGCGGCGGGGACGTCGACGTGCCAGCCTGTGAGGTCTCGACCGTTGAAGAGCCTGTGTGGCAGGTCCTGCGACGTGCAGCGCGACGTCGAGCCGAATGCCGCGGCCACGCAGAGGGCGAGGAGCGGGAAGGGCTTCATGCGGCCTTAGATACGGTCATAGTACGCGCCCCGGGCAGGCACGGCGAATGTTAGCGCTGCCCAATGTGCCAGCACACGCCCGCGAGATCGATGAGATGTACCTCGCGCCCCCAAGGGTAGTCCGTCGGGGGCTTGATTCGAATGCCCGAGAAGGCCTGCTCCAGCCCCTTCCGGGACACGGCCTCCCACCAGCCCTCTAGATTCTCGACGTTGAGACGCAGCATGAGGTTGCTCGCGAAGTGTGCGTCGTCGAAACGCTGCAGAATGAACTCGGCGCCTCCGTTACGGAATCCGGCGTAGCCATCGTTCTCCCACAACTCCTCGAACCCGAGGTCTGTGAAGAAGGTGCGACTCGCGTCGTAGTCCTTGCCACTCGGAATGAAGGGCAGCAC
>Ga0209234_1000240_pt1 | contig 17326 bp, 17 predicted proteins | sample GraSoi013_1_20cm_2_FD_185816 | JGI IMG/M metagenome (GOLD analysis project Ga0209234, IMG submission 185816) | Grasslands soil microbial communities from the Angelo Coastal Reserve, California, USA - Sample 08_20_2013_1_20cm (SPAdes) (version 2) | ecosystem: Environmental > Terrestrial > Soil >... | reverse complement strand
CGTCACCCACCACGACGCGGTCGTCGTCCTTGTGCTTGAGCTTGCCGCGCAGCGTCGCCGTCACCTCGCCCAGCTCGGTGTGCACGCGGTAGCTCGAGCCGGTGCGGGCCAGGACCACGCCGCTGGTCATGCACGTCCCTGTTGGTCGATGCAGCGATCGAGGTGCTGCTTCAGCTCGTGCAGCGTCAGCGCCAGCAGCGGCGCGAGCGCTTCCGCCGGGGTGGCGCCGGAGGCGAGGTACCCGGTCTCGAGATGCCCGACGGGACGGTCGCCGGCGTCCGACCACCGCACGAACAGCAGCGCCGCGCCGTAGCGGCCGTGCGCATCCGGAGTCTCGTCCACGAACGTGCCCACCGAGTACGCCCGGCCGTCCGCGCCGCCGAACGCGGGGGCGCGCTCGTGCACGCGCCAATAGCCGCCCAGCGTGTCGTCCGTCAGCTCCGCCGTAGAGACTCCCTCAACACGTTGCCGAGCAGGAACGCCACATTGGCCGGCCGCTCGGCGAGGCGGCGCATGAGGTAGGGATACCACTGGGTCCCGAACGGCACGTACACCCGGACGTTGTAACCCTGGCGCCGCAGCGCCAGCTGAAGGTCGCGCCGCACCCCGTACAGCATCTGGAACTCGAAGCGGGCGGACGGGATGCCCTTGTCGCGCGCGAAGATCTTGGCATGGTCGATGATGCGCGCGTCGTGCGTGGCGATCCCGGGATAGGTGCCCCGCAACAGCAGCCGTTCCATGCAGCGCACGTAGGTCGCATCCACGTCGCGCTTGTCGGGGAAGGCGACGGTGGCGGGCTCCTGGTAGGCGCCCTTGCAGAGCCGTACACGCGCGCCGAGGGCGATCATCTGCTCCACGTCCTGCTCGGTGCGACGCAGGTACGACTGCAGCACTACCCCCACGGTGTTCCCGAACTCCGCGTGGAGGGTACGCGTGAAGAGCTGCAGCGTCCGCTCGGCGTACTCCGATTGCTCCATGTCGATGCGCACGAACGAGTCCTGCACCTGAGCCTTCCCGATGATGGCGCGCAGGTTCTCCACGCACAGCCGCTCCGCGATGTCGAGCCCCATCTGCGTGAGCTTCACCGAGACGTTGGCGTCCGCGCCGGCTGACTTGATGCGGTCGAGCGTCTCGAGATACGTATCGCGCGCCGCGTGGGCCTCGGCGGCGTTGTGCACCGACTCGCCCAGCATGTCGAGGCTGGCGGTGATGCCCGCCGCGTTCAGGTGCTTGAGGGCGGCGACGCCCGAGTCCACGGTCTCTCCGGCGACGAAGCGCGACGCGAAGCGGCGCGCCAACCCGTTCCCCCGGATGAAGCGGAAGACCCGGGGCTGCTCGCTGAGCCACAGGAGACCGGTCCGCAGCATCAGGGATAGAACTTGCCGCCATGGGCCGCCTGGTCGCGCAAGGCCTCGCTGGGCGCGAAGCGGGAGCCGTAGCGCTCGGCGAGGCGCTCGAGCTCGCCGACGATCCGCTCCGCGCCGAGGTCGTCGGCGTGCCGTAGCGGCCCGCCGCGGAACGGCGGAAACCCGAAGCCGAAGATGGCCCCGATGTCGCCGTCGCGGGGCGTGCGGACGATGCCCTCCGCCACCGCCCGCGCCGCTTCATTCAGCATCACGAGCACGAGCCGCTGGATGATCTCGGCCGGGCGCGGGCCCCCGTTGGGGTGCACGCCGATCAGCTCGTACGCGCCCGCGTCAACGGCGGCCTTCTTGCCCCCCGCGTACTTGTAGAACCCCTTGCCGGCCTTGCGGCCCAGCCGGCCGCTCTTCACCAGCGCAGCGAACGCGGCCGCCGGGGCGAGCCGCTCGCCGAAGGCGGCGTGCATCACACCCGCCACCTTCTCGGCCACGTCCATCCCGACTTCGTCGAGCAGCGTTATCGGCCCGACGGGGAACCCCCACTCCACCATCAACCCGTCCAGCTCCTCGATGGCCACCCCCTCGGTGAGGAGGTAGCCGGCCTCGTTCATGTAGGGAGTCAGAATGCGGTTGATCCAGAACCCCGGGCTGTCCTTGACGACGATCGCAGTCTTGCCCATGCGGCGGCCGAACGCGACCGCCGTGCCGATCACGCCGGGGTCGGTCCGCGCCGAGGGAATCACCTCGAGCAGGGGCATGCGAGCGACGGGAGAGAAGAAATGCATCCCGATCACGCGCTCCGGCCGGGCGGCGACGTCGGCGATCCGGTGGATGGGAATGGTCGACGTATTGGACGCGAACACCGCATCCGCGCGCGTCGCTCCCTCGACCTCCCGCAGCACCTGCTGCTTCACCGCCAGGTCCTCGAACACCGCCTCGATCACGAGCTCGGCACGGCCGAATCCCGCGTAGTCGGCTCCACCCGAAAGCAGCGCGACGAGCCGGGCGTGCTCGTACTTCGTGATGCGGCGGCGCGTGAGCCGGTCGTCCAGGATCTCGCGCGCGGCGGCCAGTCCCTTGGCGACGCGCGGCAAGTCGGCGTCTTTCATCCGGACGTCGACCCCGGCCTGGGCGATGGCCGTGCCCGCGATGCCCGATCCCATGAACCCCGCGCCCACCACCCCGAGGCGCCGCACCTCGCCCGGTGCGGGAGGGTTCGGGATCCCGAAGTCCTTCTTGAGCGCCGTGGTGGCGAAGAAGATCTGGACGAGCTTGCGGGACACGTCCGAGACGGCGAGCTGCGCGAACAACTGCGCCTCGCGCTTCAGTCCGGCGCGCTCGCCGTGCCGCAAGCCGTGCTCGACTGCTTCGAGCGCCGCGAGCGGAGCGGGATAATGCCCTCGCGTCTGGCGCAACACCTGCTTGCGCGCCGCGCGGAACACCACGCGGCGGCCGACGGGGTTGCCGTCGAGCACCCACCCCATGACGCCGCCGGGACGCTTGCGCCTGGGCCGCCAGCCGCCCGCCAGCCGCCGCGCCGCGTTGAGGGTGACGTCCCGCAGGATGGCCGGGTGGACCAGCTCGTCCACGATCCCGAGGCGAAACGCCTTCCGGGCGGGCTCCACCTTGCCGGCGAGGATGATGTCGAGCGCCGCGCGGGCGCCGATCAACCGGGGCAGCCGTTGGCAGCCACCGGCGCCGGGCAGAATTCCGAGCTGGACTTCCGGGAGGCCGAGCTGCGTCTTGGCGTGGTCGGACGCGACGCGGTAGTGGCAGGCGAGCGCGAACTCGAGGCCGCCTCCGAGGCAGGCCCCGTGAATGCCCACGGCGATCGGTTTGGGGAAGCGCGCCACGCGATCGAGCAGCTCCTGCCCGTCGGCAGAGAGGCGCTCGGCTTCGGCGGCGGTAGCGAGCCGGACGAACTCTTCGATGTCCGCGCCGGCGATGAAATTGTCGCGTTTGCCCGAGAAGAACGCCACCGCCTGCACGGCGCGGTCGCCTTCCAGCGCCGCGAGGGTCGCGAGCACGTCGTCCTTCACGACGCGGGAGATCTTGTTGACCGACTCGTTCTTGAGATCGAAGGTGACGACGGCCACGCCGCCGTCGGCGAGCTCCCAGGTGAGCGCCGCAGCACCGCGCGCTCCCGACGGCATCAGCGGCGCTCCAGGACCATCGCGAAGCCCATCCCCCCCTGCGCGCAGATCGAGAGCAGGCCGAATTGCGCGTCGCGACGGACCATTTCGTTCGCGAGCGTCGTGACGATGCGGGCGCCCGTTGCTCCGAACGGGTGGCCGATGGCGATCGAGCCGCCCATCACGTTGATGACGTCCTCGTTGATCTCCCACCCCTTCGCGGTCCACCCCTGGATGTTCGAGAGCACCTGCGCGGCGAACGCCTCGTGCACCTCGACCACGCCCAGATCCCGCCACCCGATGCCGGCGCGGTCGAGCGCCTGGGGCACGGCGAAGATCGGCGCCTGAAGCAGCTGCCATCCGGGATCCACCGCCGCGACGGCGTAGGAGCGGATGTACGCGAGCGGCGTGTAGCCGAGCGCGCGCGCCGCGGCGTCGCTCATGAGCAGGACGGCCGACGCCCCGTCGGTCAGGGGGGACGAGTTCGCCGCGGTGACGCTGCCGTAGCGACGGTCGAAAACCGGCTTGAGCTTCGCCATCTGCTCGAGGGAGGTGTCGCGGCGGATGCCGTTGTCCTCGGAGACCACCGGGTCCCCGGGGCGCGGCGGGAACCAGGGGACAATCTCAGCCGTCAGCCGGCGATCGTCCGTTGCGCGGGCGGCGAGCTGGTGGCTGCGCAGGGCCCAGCGGTCCTGGGCCTCGCGCGAGATGCGGTTCTCCTTCGCCATCTTCTCGGCGGATTGCCCCATCGTCTCGCCGGTGGACGGCTCGGCGATCGCGGGCGAGACGGGGACGAGATCTCGGGGCCGGATGCGGCTGAAGGCGCGGAGCCTGGCCCCGAGCGACTTCGCCTTGCTCGCCTCGACCAGGATGTCGGCGAGGCGCCGGGACGCGAGGATCGGGATGTCGGAGAGCGACTCTACCCCACCCGCCAACACGACGTCGGCTTGACCGGAGGCGATCTCGTCGTGCGCGTTGGCGACGGCCTGGGCGGAAGAAGCGCAGGCGCGGTTCAGGGAGTAAGCGGGGATCTCCCGGGGAAACTGGGGAAGGAGGCTCACTTCGCGGGCCACATTCGGCACGAGCGCCGACGGCACAACCTGCCCGAAGATCACGGCGTCCACGTCGGCGCCGGCCAGGTCCGTGCGCTCCAGCAGCTCGCGCGCGACGAACCGGGCCAGATCCACGGCCCGGACGTCCTTGAGCGCGGTACCGGACCTGCAGAAGGGCGTCCGGCAGCCGGCTACGACGGCGACGCGCCGTCCGTTTCCAGCGGGCATTACATTCTTCTCCGCGCTCACGGAACGAAACCTACCACCGTCCCGGCGCGCGGGCCAAGCCGGAGGAACGCCGACGACCGAAACCGAATTTTCACACCGCACGCGTGCCGCGGCCCTCGCGGCGATGGCGGCCGACCCGGTGGACGTGCTCGTCGTCGGCGGCGGGATCACCGGCGCCGGGATCGCCCGCGATGCGGCGCTGCGCGGCTTTCGCACGGCGGTGGTGGACAAGGGCGACTTCGCGAGCGGCACCTCGTCTCATTCGTCGCGCTTGATCCACGGCGGACTCCGCTACCTCGAACAATACGAGTTCCGCCTGGTGCGCGAGGCCTCCCGCGAGCGACGAGTCCTGCTCAGCATGGCGCCGCACCTCGTCCGTCCGCTGTCATTCGTGCTGCCCTCCTACCGGGGCGCTCGCGTGCCGGCGTGGCGACTCCGCTCGGGCCTGTGGCTGTACGATCTGCTCGCCGGCTTTCGCAACGTGGGCAGGCATCGTTGGCTGGGGCGCAAGGCGACCCTCCGGCTCGAGCCCGGGCTGCGTGACAAGGACTTGAGAGGTGCGGCGCTGTACTTCGACGCCCAGACGGACGACGCCCGGCTCACGCTCGCCACCATGCGCGCCGCGGCGCACGCGGGCGCCCTCGTAGCGAGCTACGCGGACGTCACGGCGTTCCTCAAGCCGGACGGACGGGTTCGCGGCGCCGTGGTGCGCGACGTCCTGACCGGGCACGAGTCCGCCGTGCGCGCGCTCGTCGTGGTCAACGCGACGGGACCCTGGGTGGACGCGCTGCGGCGGCTGGAGGACCCGGGCGCGAATCCGTTGCTGCGCCTCACCAAGGGCGTGCACGTCGCCGTGCCGCGCCAGCGCATGGGCAACGTCCGGGCGATCACACTCACCTCCCCCCTCGACGGGCGCGTGATGTTCGTGCTGCCATGGGGCGATCTCAGCTACATCGGCACGACCGACACCGACGAGGACGCCTCGCCCGACGACGTGCGCGCCACGGGGGAGGACGTGATCTATCTGCTGCGCTCCGCCAACTGGTTCTTCCCGACGGCGCGCCTCTCCCCACGGGACGTCGTGGCGACCTGGGCGGGCCTGCGCCCGCTGCTGAGCACGGGAGAGGGGCGCGACGTCGCGCCATCGGACGCGTCGCGGGAGCACCGCGTGGTGGAGAGCGCGGGCGGGTTGCTCACCATCGCGGGTGGCAAGCTCACCACGTACCGGCTCATGGCGCGCGACGCGGTCGACCGTGTCGCGATCAGCCTCCGCGCGCTGGATGGTCGTCCGCGCGCCGCACGACCCCCCACCGACCGGCTGCCGCTCCCCGGCGGCGAGACGGCGGATCTCGACGGACTCGTCAAGGCGGCGACGGAGCGGGGTGCGCGCGAGTCGACGGCGCGCTACCTGGTGGGAGCGTACGGGAGCGAGGCCGCGGCGGTGCTCAACATCGTGGAGCGGGACCGAGCCCTCGGGCAGGCCATCGTAGCCGGGCGGCCGGAGTTGTGGGCGGAGGTGACGCACGCGGTGGAGCGGGAGATGGCGCTGCGGCTCTCCGACGTGCTCATCCGGCGTCTGCATCTCTTCTACGCCAGTCGCGACCAGGCGGCGTCGGCCGCGGGGGTCGTGGCGGACCGGATGGCGGCGGCCCTCGAATGGGACGCGCCGCGCCGCGCCGCGGAGCTGGCCGACTACGGGGAGCAGGTCGAGCGATCGCGTGCGTTCGCGGGAGAAGTAGCGAGGCTCACCAAACCGTGATAGTATCTCCCCGCCGATGCGTGCCCCTCCCGTTGTAGGCTTGGTCACCGCCGCGCTCACGCTGGCGTGCGGCCGTCGTGCGGCGCCACACCGCACCGACCAACCCGCGGCCGCGCTGCGGGGGCCCGCTGACTCCCTGATTGCCGCCGGCCCGCTCGGCGCCGCGATCCGGCGCGGCCGCGCGCTCCTCGTCGCGACGGCCGAGAGCCTGCCGGCCCACGTCGGCAACGGGCTGCGCTGCGTGAGTTGCCACCTGGACGGGGGCCGCCGGTCGAGCGGCTCCTGGGTCGGCGTGTTCGCACGCTACCCGCAGTACCGGCCGCGCAGCGCCACGGTCGAGACCCTCCAATACCGGATCAACGACTGCTTCCGCCGCAGCATGAACGGCGTGGCGCTCGCGACGGACGGCTCCGACATGCGGGACATCGTCGCATACCTGTGGTTCCTGTCGCGCGACGTGCCGGTGGCCCCGGCGCCGGTGTCCAACCGGCTCGCGAAATGGGCGGCGCTCGCCGCCGACACGGCGGCCGGCGCCCGGGTGTACGCGAGCGCGTGCGCCAGGTGCCACGGCGGGGAGGGCCAGGGCACCGCGGTGGCCCCGCCGGTGTGGGGCGCGCGCTCCTACACCATCGGCGCAGGGATGGCGCGCGTGCGCACCGCCGCGGCGTTCATCAGCGACAACATGCCGTTCGACCAGCCGGGCACGCTGACCGATCAGCAGGCGGTCGACGTCGCCGCGTACGTGAACGCGCACGCCCGCCCGGATTTTCCCGACAAGGTCCACGATTGGCCGAACGGCGATGCGCCGCCGGACGTCGCGTATGCGACGGACGCCGCTCGCCGCCCGGCGAAGCGATAGCGAGAGTCACCGTCCCATCACAGACAGGGGGGTACCGTATGCCGGAGATCACCAACATCACTACGCACCGCCGCGGATTCCTCGGGCGGATCGCCGCCGGCGCCACCGCGCTCGGCCTGGGCGGCCTCGTCGCACCGCTGGAGGCCGCCGCCGCACGGTCACGGTCAGCTGCGCGCGAAGTCTCCGGCAACCCCGAGTTCGAGGCCTGGCTCAACAAGATCACGGGGAAGCACAAGATGATCTACGACGTGCCCGAGCCGAACGAAGGATTCGCTTTCGCGTGGGCACGCGTCTTCCTCAACACGACCAACGAGACGTACGGCACGGGCGACGCCGACAACTCCGTCGTGATCGTGCTGCGCCACTCCGGCATCCCGTTCGCCATGGAGAGCGCCATGTGGGCGAAGTACAAGCTCGGGGAAGGGTTCAAGATCACGGATCCCGCCACGAAGGGGCCCGCCGTGCGCCATCCACTGCTCCGCCTCAAACCGGGCGACGTGCCGATTCCGGGTATGGGCACGGACGAGCTGCTCGCCAAGGGCGTGCTGATCGGCGTGTGCAACATCGCGCTCACGTTCAACAGCATGAAGTTCGCGACCCAGATGGGAATGCAGGCGGAGGCGATCAAGAAGGAGTGGGTCGCAAACCTGCTGCCCGGCGTGCTGGTGGTGCCTTCCGGGGTGATCGCCATCAACCGCTCGCAGGAGAAGGGCTGCGCCTACTGCTTTGCGGGATGACCGCGCGACGAGAACACAGGGGCGCAGCATGCTGCGCCCTCCCGCGTCGCGTTGAGGGACGGGCTATCGCCGGCTGCGTGACTTGGCCAGGAGCCGCAGGATCTCCAGGTACAGCCAGATCAGCGTGACCATCAGGCCGAACGCGCCGTACCACTCCATGTACTTGGGCGCGCCGGCAGCTACGCCCGTCTCGATGAAGTCGAAATCGAGGATCAGGTTCAAAGCGGCGACGACGACGATCACGCCGCTCACCACGAGACTCGCGGTGCTGTTCCCTTGGAGGAAAGGCATCGCGACGTGGAACAACGAGAGGACCCACCCGACAACGTAGTACAAGGCGATCGCACCGGTCGCCGCGAACACGCCGAGCTTGAACTTCTCGGTCGCCTTGATCAGCCCGGTGCGGTACGCCACCAGCATCGCCGCGAGCGTCGCGAACGTCAGACCCACCGACTGCATCACGATGCCGGGGTACTTGGTCTCGAGCAGCGCCGAGAGCCCGCCGATCGCCAGCCCCTCGAGCGCGGCGTATACGGGTGCCGTGACGGGAGCCCATTCCTTCTTGAGGATCGTGGCGATGGCGGCGATGAACCCCCCGACCACGCCGAGCAGGATCCATGGACCCACCACCGCGGGGTCGAGCGCCGTGCGCACCTGGGTCCAGACCCAGGCCGCGGGCACGACCACCAGAAACAGGAGCAAGGCCGCCTTGTTGACCGTCCCTTCGAGCATCATGGGCGGCGCGGTCGGATCGCGCCGCAGGTCAGCGAAGGTCCGGGCGTTCAAGGCCGGGTTCGAGGTGCGCATCAGGGCCATAGGACTCCTTAGAGGTGGTGTCAGGTCAATCGCCGTAATCTAATTCATCTCCATCCCCTGAGACTGCGGATGAAGTCGTGCAGTACCAGAAACTTCTCGAACACCGGCACCCCTTTGCGCTTCCGTCCGAACTCCGCGAACAGCTCGCGCAGGCGGCCGCGCCGCGCGACGTAGAACCGGAACGTTTCCGCAAAGTCCTCCTGGGGGTGCGTCGCCGCGTAGCCGGTGACGAAGTTCGGGAGCGTGGTGGTCACGCCGCGGCGCTCGAAGTCCACCCATTTGGAGTCGGCCACACGGTACGCCTTGCGCACCTCCCCGAAAGCCCGGCGGAACCGTCCGGTCCGCGTGAACGCCCAATTGTGGTACAGGAACGAGTGCCCGAGCTCGTGGAGGATCAGCCCGGTGAGCATGTTCCAGGAGATCTCGTCGCGGCGCCGCTTGCCGGTGACGTAGCGGCGCTCGATCTCGATGATTTTGGGGGTGCGGTGCGTCACTCCCGAGACACCGGGCCGGAGCAGCACGCGGTAGTTCCAGTCCTTGAGGCGCCCAACCACCAGCAGCTGGCGCACCCGCCGTAGTGCCTGGCGGATCAGGTCTCGTCCGGTGGCGTCTTCCCCGCACCAGGGACAGCTTTCCATCCAGTCGTTGACCCCCTTGCTGCAATGCGGGCAGACGTTCTGAAATTCGCGATAGTGCCACTTCTGGGGACGGCCGCACCAGGGACAATACCGCATCGGGTACATCACGCCGCCGCCGCATCCCCAGCGGCAGCGGCGGTGATACAGGAACCCCTTGGGCGCCTTGAGCGGCTCGGCGCTCGAATCCCTGTCGGCGATGTCGCGCCCGCACCAGGGGCAGTACGAGAAGCTGTCGGACACGACCCAGCCGCAGTAATAGCACTCCGCGCCCGTCTGCTTCGTGGTGTCGCGCCACTCGAGGCGGCGCCCGCAGTTCGAGCAGTGCGCCCAGAAGCGCGCGACCTCCGCCGCGCAGGTGGGGCAGCGCAGCTCCGGCGTCGGCACCTCGCGCCTACGCGGAGTCACGCGCCATCGCCTCGTCGACGATCCGCTGGATGAAGTCCGTATAGCCCATGCCGGCCTTTTCCGCCGCGTCCGCCATCTCGTTCTCGGCCGCGAGAAACGGATTGGGATTCACCTCGAGCACGTACACTTCGTCGTCGTGGGTCAGTCGCAGATCCACGCGGCCGTAGTCCTGCAGCCAGAGCGCGTGAAACGCCGTCGTGCAGATGTCCCCGATTTTCGCGCTGACCTCGTCCGACAACCCCTTGGCGAAGACGTTCTTGATCTTCTTGCGCTTGCGGTACTCCTCGTCCCACTTCGCCTTGTAGGTCGCGATGCGGTGCTCGCCGTCGGATTCCCCAAAGGTGAGCTCGACGATGGGGAGCACCTGGAGCGCGTGGTTGCCCACCAGGCCGACGTACAGCTCCCGTCCCTCGATGAGTTCCTCGACGATGGCGGCCTGGTGAAACTTTTCGTGGATGAACTTCACCCGAGCCGCGAGATCCGCGTCGTCCTCCACGACGGACGCCTGCGAGATGCCCACGGACGCGTCCTCGAGCAACGGCTTCACGATCAGCGGGAACCGCAGCTCCGACGGACGCACCGGCTTCTCGCCGGGCCGGAACTCCGCGAACGCCGGCACGCGGATGCCGTGGTGGGCCAGGATCTTCTTGGTGAGCGACTTGTTGCGCGCGACCAGCAGCCCGGTCGGCGACGACCCCGTGTAGCGATAGCCGTGCATCTCGAGTACGGTGGCGAACGCATACTCGTGTCGCGCACGCCCGCCAAACGACTCGCACCCATTGAACACCAGCTTCGGCTGGAACGCGGCCAGGCGCTCGAGCACGGGCGCCAGGCGCTCGGCCACGCCGACCATCAGTACGTCATGCGTCAGCGCCAGCAGCGCCCTGACCACGTCGTACTCCGCCTCCTCGACCTTCGCCTCGACTTCCTTCTTGTAGTCGGCGTCCTCCCAGTCGGGGTGGAGCGTGTCGAAGACGACGGCGACCTTCACCGCCCCCCTCCCCACCACCCGGTGCGGAATGCGGAATGGGGAGTGCGGAATTGAAAGGGGAAGTCGATCGGCGAATGACACTCACCCTGACATTCCGCACTCCGCACTGCGCACTCCGCACTCATGATTTCACCCGCGCCATGTCTCTCCCCACGGTAGTCAGCGCAATGAGGATCACCAGCCCCCCCACGGCCCCCGCCGTCGGCAGTAGCAGCATCGCCGCCCGCAGGCCGAACCGGTCGGAGAGATAGCCGATCAGGGGCGGCGCGATGGCGTCGCCCGCGAGGTGCGAGAACAGCACGAAGGCGCCCAACACCGAGGCCCGGACGGCGGCCGGCACCACGTCGAGAATGACGGCCGAGAGCGGGCCGTTATACCACGAGTACAGGAAGAACGTCGCGAACAGGAGCGGCACGAAGAGCCGTAGCTCGTCGATCAGGAGCAGGGCGGCGCACACCGGCCCCCCCAGCACGAACCCGGCGCCCGACACGACGACCCGACCTCCAGTCCAGCGTGCCAGCAGCCAGTCACCGGTCCGGCCGCCGAACAGCGCGCCCAGCGCGCCGCCCGCGAGCCCCCACACCCCGAACTGCCGCCCGATGGTGGCGACCGACAGGCCGTGCGTGCGCTCGAGGAAGCTCGGCGCCCACGCGATCAGCCCGTTGACGGCGAACGTGACGAGCGCGCCCCCCAGGAACATCCAGATCAGCGTGGGCGTCCGCAGCACGGTGCCGGAGGCCTGGAGGAAATCGCCGAACGCCGTGGCCGCGACTTCGGTCGCTTCGCTGGTACCGCGCACGGCGACGGGCACGAGTCGCACCACCGTCCAGACGACACCGATACTCACGCACGCGGCGAACACCGCCGTGTCGAGCCCGGGCGGAAGCCCTTGCAAGACGTCCAATGCACTCGAGAGCGCCACTCCGGCGAGGGTAAGCCAGATCAGCGGCTTGCCGAGGCGCAGGGCCTGTCGCGCCCGGGCGCGACCGCGGGCGTACCAGCCTTCCACGGTGGCGCGGATGGTCGCGAGCGGGCGACGCTGGGGCTCGCGCAAGCGTGACGCGAGCAGCGCCAGCACGAATCCCGGGACGCCGAGCGCGACGAAGGCCCACCGCCAGCCGTGGCGCTCGGCCAGCACGCCGCCCAGCCAGATGCCGAGCACGCCGCCGAACGCCATGCCGACGGAGTAGATCCCGATCGCGAAGGCGCGGCGGCGGCCGCGGAAGAACTCGGCGATCAGGGCCTGCGCAGCGGGCCCGTAACCGGCCTCCCCAACACCCACCAGCGCCCGGCACAGCAGCAGCTGCCAGAAACGGCTCACCGCCGCACCCAGCGCGGTAAAGCCGCTCCACAGCCCGACGCCGAGTGCGATCACCGCCCGCCGCGACTTCAGGTCTCCCAGCACGCCGAGGGGCAGCGCGAAGAGCGACAGCACGACGACATACGCGGATCCCAGCCACCCCAGCTGCTGGTCGGAGAGGACCAGCTCCCGCTTGATCGGCTCGAACAGGGCGAAGACGACGTTGCGGTCGGTGTAGTTGAGGACGTTGATGAGCGTGAGCAGCCCCAGGGCATACGCCGCGTACGCCCGGGAGGTGGCCGGCGGAGCCGCGAGCTCAGGGTCTGCGGCCGACAGTCGTCGCCTCCGCACGGGCGTCGCGGTCCGTCTTCGCCTCGCGGTACGCGTCGGTGAGCTGGCGCATCAGCTGCTCGCGCCGATCGTACAGCCGTCTGAGCCGCCGCTTCTTCCGCCTGGCGAGCGCGTACGCCGCGACGATCGGGAAGCCGACGGTGTTGTCGACGTAGCAGACCACGGTGCCCGGGAGCTGGTCCGGGTCCACCTTGCCCCAGCTCACCGCCTCGGAGGGCGTCGCGCCCGACAGGCCGCCGGTATCGGGGCGGGCGTCCGTGATCTGCAGGTAGTAGTCGTGGCCCTTCTCGCTGATGCCCAGCACCTCCTGGATCTGCGGCTCCGTTTGCAGCACGAAATTCTTGGGGCTGCCGCCCCCGATGATGAGGACGCCGCTCTTGCCGCCGTGCGTCTTCGCGTCGAACACGATCGCCGAAGTCTCGTTCACGTCGGCGCTCGGATCGAAGCGCAGCTTGGAGCCCGTGAGCGCCTGCTCGGCGACGTTCATGCCGATCGACGAATCGCCGGGCGACGAGGTGTAGACCGGCACGCCGCAGTGATGGGCCACACCGAGCAAGGATTTCCGGGACAACCCGAGCGCTTTCTCCCGCTGGAGGATGTAGCCGCCCAGGAGATAGTGGTACTCGGCCGTGCTCATGGGACGCTGGAACTCGGGCGCCGCCGACACTTCGCGGATGAAGGCGTCGGTCGAGAGCAGCACCTCGTAATCGAAGAAGATGTCGTAGATGCGCACGACCCCTTCTTCGCGCAGTTCCACGTCGTCCGCGAACGGCGTGCCGCGATGCATCGCGAGGCCGAGCCCGAAATGCGCGTCGTGGTACAGGTTCGCCCCGGTGGAGACGATCCAGTCGAGGAACCCCACCTCCACGAGCGGGATGATCGTGGACATCCCCAGCCCGGCGGGCGTCATCGCCCCCGTCAGGCTCATCCCAACCGTGACGTCGTCCTCGAGCATCCGCTCGGCGAATAGCCGGCACCCCTCCGCCAGGCGTCCCGCGTTGTAGGCGAGGAACGCGTTGTCGACCAGCTCGGGGATCGTCTCCCGGCCGGTGATCGGCTTCGGGTCGATGCGCTGGCCGCGCAGAAAGTCCTTGCGAGTCATCGTGGCGTCCTCAATCGCTAGACGTCGCCGTCTGCTGCCGCCGTCGGGAGCGCTTGCGTGCGACGCTCGCGCGCCTGCCGCACGATCGCCACCGCCTCCCGCGGGTTGTCCGTGATCGTGAACAGCTGCAGATCGGTCGTCGCGATCTTCCCCTCACCGGCGACGCGGTCGCGCAGCCACTCCGCGAGGCCCTGCCAGTACGCCTGGCCGAACAGGATCACCGGGAAGTGCTTCACCTTCCCGGTCTGGATCAGCGTCAGCGCCTCGAACAACTCGTCCATGGTGCCGTACCCGCCCGGGAAGACGATGAACCCCGTGGAATACTTCACGAACATCGTCTTGCGGACGAAGAAGTAGCGGAAGTCGATGGCGCGCTCGACGTAGGAGTTGAGCCCCTGCTCGAACGGCAGCTCGATGTTGCAGCCGATCGACAGGCCGTTGCCCTCCTGGCAGCCGCGGTTGGCCGCCTCCATGATCCCTGGCCCGCCGCCCGTGATCACCGGGAAGCCCTCCTGGGCGAGCAGGCGCGCGGTTTCCACGGCCTTCTCGTAGTACGGATCGTCGGTCCTGGTGCGCGCCGACCCGAACACCGTGACGGCGCTATAGACGTCCGAGAGCGTGTCGAACCCCTCGACGAATTCACCCATGATCCGGAGGACGCGCCACGAGTCCGTCTTCGTGAAAGCCCGGCGCTCGCGGGGAACCTGGGAGAGGAGTCGTTCGTCCTCAGTGACCACTGTGCGTTGCGAGCTGCTCGAGCGCTGAGACATGGTCGTCCTGCACGTTATAGAAGAAAGGGGAGAGGCGCACGTGCCCGGGGCGTGCGTCGGCGACGATGCCCGCGGCGGCGAGGTGTCGCACGCGCGCCGCCGGATCGGCCGCCGGCAGCATCACGATCGCCGAGCGGTGCTCGGCGCGCGGCGCGACCTTGGGCCGGAAGCCATGCCCCCGCGCCCGCTCGATCAAGTCTTCGGTGAGCGCGGCGGTCACTTGCCGGATCGCCGGGACCCCGATCTCCTCGATGTACTCGAGACCACCGAGCTGGGCGTACACCGCCGCGAGCGATGGGGTGCCGAGCTCGAAGCGGCGCGCGTCGTCGTGCAGCTCCAGCGTGCGGGGGTCGAACGCGAACTGGTCCCTGTGCGCGAACCAGCCGGCGATCTGCGGGGCGAGGCTGCGCGTCAGCTCCTGGCGCGCGTACAGGAACACGATCCCCGGCCCGCCCAGCAGCCATTTGAGCCCGCCGGCGGTCAGGAAGTCCACGCCCGCGGCCTTCACGTCCACGGGAAGTTGTCCCACGGACTGGTAGGCGTCGACGAGCGTCAGCGCGCCGCGCTTGCGCGCGGCTTCGGCGATGGCCTTGATGTCCTGGATCGCGCCGCTCGTGAAGTACACGTGGGAGGTGGCCACCAGCGCCGTCCGCTCGTCCACGGCCCGCGCGATCGCCTCGACCGGCACCGAGACCCGGTCGGGGCTCTCGACCACCACGAGCTCGACGCCGCGTGGCCGCTTGGCCAGCCACTGGTACGCGACGGTCGGGAAATCGAGCGAGGTGACGACTACCCGGGGGCGGCGCCCGTAGTCGAGCGCCTCCGCTACGGCGGAGAGCGCGACCGAGATGCTCGGCGCGAGCGCGATTTCCGCCGGGTCGGCGTTCACGACGCGTGCGTAGCGCGAGCGCAGCTCCGCGAGCGCCGCCCACCAGACGTCGTACCACGCGGACGCCCCGCGCCGCTGCCACACATCGAGGAATTCCGTGACGCGCCGATGGGTACGCTCACCGAGCGCACCGAGCGAGCACGTGTTCAAATAGATGCCTTCCCGAAAGATCGGGAACTCGCTGCGGTAGCGGGCGAGCGGGTGAGCTCCGGCGGAGGTGCCGATGTGACGGCCGGCGAGCGTCATAGGCGGTCAATATACAGGAGGACAAGCGCGTCGGGCACACCTCGCGAGTAGATTGCCCCTCATGCAGCCACGCGCCGCTTGGCCGGCGCTCAGCGCGCGCCTCGCCCTGCGGGCGCTCGTGAACCCGCGCCTGGCACTCGACCTCGTTCGTCTCGCCTGGAGCTGCCGGGCGCGCGATTGGTACCGCCGGGCGCCGTTCCTGCCGCTGCCCCCGCGCGAGTACGTGCGCTGGCGGATGTTCACCGCCTACGGCGACGCCGCGGCGGTGCCGCCGCTCGACGACGTGGTGCGCTTCGCCAGATGGCGGCGGGAGACGATGCATCTATGAAAAAAGACGTCGAGCAACACCGTCAGGCGGAGGCGTCGCGCGGAACCGTCGCGCTGAAACGGCGGGCGGTCGAGCTCGGATTCGACGCCGTAGGCGTGGCGAGCCTCGAGCCGAGCACACACGCGGACGCGCTCGAACAGTGGCTCGGGGCCGGCTACGCGGGCACCATGGCCTACCTGCATCGCCAGGCGGACAAGCGCAAGCATCCCGCCCGCATCATGCCGGACGCCCGCGTGGCGGTGGTTACCCTGACCAATTACTTCCATGGCTCGACTGACCCCGGGCTTGCGCCCGGGGTCAGTGCGCCCGCTGGCCCGGGACGAGTCGCCCAGTACGCCTGGTCCACCGATTACCACGCGGTCATCGGCCGTCGCCTGGAGCAGCTGGCGACGGGCGTGCGGGAGATCGCGCCCGGCGCGAGGACGCGCTGCTACGTGGACGCCGGGCCCGTGCCGGAGCGCGAGCTGGCACAGCGCGCCGGGCTGGGCTGGATCGCGAAGAACACGATGCTGATCAATCCGACCATCGGCTCGTTCACGTTCATCGGCGTGATCTTCACCGATGCCGAGCTCGTCTGCGACCTCCCGTTCCAGGCCGACCGCTGCGGCACGTGCCGGCGCTGCCTCGACGCCTGTCCCACGGATGCGTTCGTCGAGGCTCGGGTCCTCGACGCGCGGCGCTGCATCTCCTACCTCACGATCGAGCACGCCGCGCCGTTCCGCGACGACGAGCGCCGGCTGGTGGGTGACTGGCTGTTCGGGTGCGACGTGTGTCAGGACGTGTGCCCGTGGAACGAGACGTTTGCGGAGCCGACGTCCGACCCCGAGCTCGCTGCCCGTCCGGAGCTCGCCAGACCCGATCTGGCGGAGCTGCTCGCCACGGCGCCCGACGAGTTCGAGCGCCGCTTCGGCGATACGCCGTTCGAGCGCCCCGGGGTCGCCGGCATGCGGCGCAATGCCGCCGCCGTGTCCGCGAACCGTGGTCAGGCGGCGCCGTGACCGACCTGCCCGTTGGGCAGTCCGAGCTGGCGACCGCGATCCAGCATCGGCTGAGCGAGGGACTCGCGAGGATCGATCCGCACCATCGCCTGTGCGGGCGGCCGGTGGCGTACCGCATCATCGACGGTACCATGCTCGAGATCGCGTACCGGGATGTGCCGGGGATCGCGGAGGCAGAGGTGTTGGGCGTCAAGCGCTTGATCGGAGCGGACTGCTTCTGCACGGTGGCGCCCCAGACGGCGGAAACGGTGATCGTGAGGTTCGTCGTCTCCCTCAGGTAGCGCGTTACGCTGCCGTCAGCCGGAGCACGGGCAGCTCCGGGGGATTCCGCCACCGGGGAAGAGCGGCGGTTCCGACGCCCGCC
>Ga0209234_1000236_pt1 | contig 17357 bp, 18 predicted proteins | sample GraSoi013_1_20cm_2_FD_185816 | JGI IMG/M metagenome (GOLD analysis project Ga0209234, IMG submission 185816) | Grasslands soil microbial communities from the Angelo Coastal Reserve, California, USA - Sample 08_20_2013_1_20cm (SPAdes) (version 2) | ecosystem: Environmental > Terrestrial > Soil >... | reverse complement strand
CAGCTGAAGGGAACAACAGCTTGCTCAAGTCCAACACCCCCTTTTTTCTCAGTCAAAACAAACAAGTTCGTTCTCGGATATTGAACTGTCAATGAAGAGGTTGCTCGCGTTTGTTGCAATCATAGCAATAATCACCAGTACACTGTCTGTTTCAAGTTCTTCCGGGCTCAACCACCATTCTTCATCGTCTGTCAGTGCTGATACAGTGTCGGCTCAGCCCCCATCATCAGCTCCGATCCTGAGAGGATGGGCCGGAGTGACTCTGGGTGAGAGTGACTCGAAAGCAGGCAACCCTTCCAGCGCGGTCTTCGCTGGTCAACCAGCCTCTGATATGGAACTTGAATTCGCTAATCTCACCGCTCACGGTCTCAACACGGAGCGGGTTATCTTCGCTGATCCGAACACTTCACCAGCCAGCGTAGTCAATAGCACGCTGACGCCAAGTTTCTTCTTCACGCCCACCCGACTGAGTAGAACGGTTGTAATTGCCCAGCACTTTGGTATCTGGCTGATCCTGAACACTCACAACTTTTGTGACTGGGTCAACGCGTCATATTCCTGTACTGAACCCGAAATGAACTACACCATTTCCAATGCCGAGCCAAAGTGGCTGAGCTTCTGGCGGTACAATGTAACACAACCATACATGAGCGTCTATTCTCAGCTGATCTACGAGCCAATCAACGAACCTCTAGTTGTTGGCACCATCAACTGCACCCCCACTTGTCCAAACGCGAACAATGTGACCCTACCATATGGGATGGGAGGAAACCCGATCTACATACAACAACCATACCAGGATTTCATCAACATGGAACGTTCGTCGGTCGGGGATACAAGCCACTACTTGGTGGTTGAGAACGCGGAGTGGGACGGTGACTTTCCTATCGTCGCAGACTCAGCGAATCGAACTCTCCTAAACAGGCACTGGTACTACATGTACGGGAGTCAGAGCCCGCAATATCAGAATTTCGACTATGATGGGCCTGGAGGCACTTACGAGATCCACCTCGTTAGCTGTACTTGGAGTATATCCTGTGCTCAATCTTATGCCGACAATGCGTCCTCATTCGAATTGGCCGCGGAGGCCAGGTTCCATAGGGTTATCATCAACACGGAGATCGGAGCCGATTATGGAGGGAAGAGTCCACCCGACGCTCTTGCCATCGGATCCTGCTCCTACTCCACATCGAGCCTAAGTTTTGTGCAGAAGATAGTAGACGATCTGAGCAGTACAGACCAAATCGGGTTTACGTTGTGGACCAACGGCGACTGGATCGGGCTCGGAGTCTATGGATGCATCAACAATTGGGGAAGCCAAGTGACAATCCCTCCAGTAGGCGGATCGTCCACGCCTCCCTACACCTTAACGCTTCAGGGCTACGACTATGATGGTGCACAGGAAGAGACTCTGACACTTAACAACCGACTACTAACCAAGCTACCTGCCACGGATAGCCCTCAAAATGCAGGGATCTATGCGAATTTCACCGTCAACAATCTACCAGTTGCGAACGGAACCAACACGCTGGTCTTCACTCACGCCAACTTTGACTGCGGAGTGACCGACACAACAAGGAACGTCCAGATCACAAACGGCGGCGGAACCATAACCTTCAGCGACCCGACAGCACGGCCCTTAAGCTGCACACAGTCAATAACGTACACGTTCACAGTCTGACCTGCAGGTATTTGAAAAGCACGATAGCCTCTATTTTCTCCTGTTGGGATTCCTGATCCAACGAAAAACTCCGTTCTTGGTCCCTACCTTCGCAGGCAGGGCTGACTCGCGCCAACCTCCACATAATACTACTCTGGCACACTAGGGACGCTCCAAAGCCTTCGCGCGCCGACAACATCGAAGCCTAACGTCCCTCCAAAATTCTCATCAACATCCAGCAGAGGAATTTTGACTCTCGCAGTTCGTGGGATACGCACCTGTAGAGAACCAACCCATGCGGTCTGCCCGGTTAGGCAACTCTCTCTTTGAAGGCAAGGTTACACCTGGAAAATGTAGGGGTCTCCGGGTCGGCAGTAGGTGAAGGTTGCAGTAGTGAAGCATAGAATGTTCTTGGTTCCTTTATTCGCTGTACTCCTAGTTGGAGTCGAAGTCCCAATATCAGTACCGAAAGCGCTGGGAGACGATACGGGCTTTCCGTCGCTGACCTTCACCGGTTATCTCACCCGGGGTTATTCAGATCCTTATCTAAACACGGCTGTAGACGCTATACAAGCCGGAAATACTCTGACCTTTAACGTATTGTTCACCGCTAATTCGTTAGCGTATCAAAGAAACCTCACTATGGGGATAAAGTTCGACTGGATGACTAACTATCAGAACACAACAAGCGACATAGCCGTCTTTGCCGGCCAGACAGTTACAGTCTCACTATCCTACACGATACCCGTTCTAACCGGCCAGTACGCTAATCTCAATCAGGCCGCTCACACATGGACTCTCGAGCTCTGGGATATGGCACAGGGAGGTACTTGGACTAACAGCGGTTGCAGCGATCCGTTTGTCTTCAATGGCCCCCCCTTCCCACCGAGCTGCCACTCCTTCAACAATAGCTATCCTCATCTCCTCGCCATCTATAACAGTGCCCAAGCGAGCTGTTACAGCTCCAAGCTGCAAGCAAGCGCGATCATAAACTCGCTCAACAATGCCCTAGGCAGCACCTTCTCGCCCGCGCCTGGAACGAGTGCCGCTCTGGCTCTTCTGGCCGAAGCGAACGCCCAGAAGACACTTGCGGACAACGCGTACACATTAGGAGATTTCAACACAGCCCAAACAGATTACCAGAATAGTCTAAACGATGCCAATGCCGCCCAGAGCAGCCTCGCAACGATCGGAGGCGGAACCGACACCGCCACCTTCACCAGCATCTGGCTGGACTCGATAGCAATCCTCCTAGGCGGCATAGGCGCGATCTTGGTCGGCTTCGCCGGGTTCAAGTATCTCCGCGGCAAGACCAAAGCTCTTCCAACCTACGCCCCAGCTACGCCCAAGGCCTGACATTCTCCCTTCCGTCCTCTGCTCCATTTTTTCTAGCAGAGTTTTTTAGCTATCGGTTTCTGTATCGTATACGATATACCTTATATCCGACCGCCATCATGAACGGGAAGGATGCGCCAGCCAAAGACGCAAGAAGAAAGCCTTAGCGTTCATGATCGACTCCACAGCGCACCAAAGGGCCTGCTCCGCTACTACATCCTGCACAAGATTGCCCAGAAACCAATCCACGGTTACGAGATCATTCAAGACATAGACAGTAAGACAGAAGGCGCATGGAGACCCGGAGCTGGATCGCTCTACCCGATTCTCAAGAAGCTCGTCTCTGAGGGTCTCATCAAAGCAGAACCTGAACCCTCCGACGAAGCCACGCGACGAGTCTACCACATTACGCCAAAAGGTGTCGAATCTCTTGCTCACGCCAAAGAAATGTTCACCAACTTTCAGCAGCGCTTCGGCAGTCTACGACGCCTCTTCATCGAACTCATAGACCCGGAGAACTTGGCCACTTTCTTCGTTGACGGGTCCAACCGCCAGTTCCAGATGGCTCAGGAAATGCTAGAATCAAAACTAAACAAGATCCCGCAGACAGATCTGGAATACATTCTGAAAGAATACACGCTGAACCTTGAAAGACAGATGAACTGGGCCACTCGAATGCTAAACCGGTCCAGGCCAAAACTGACACCGACCACTCGCACGAAAACCGTCAAACCTCAGTGATCGATCACAGACGCGTTGTTGATCGTCACGTGAAGCCTCGATAGAAAACAGCACGCCAAACTAGCGTGGAACGTCTACATTCCGGGGGACCGGGCAAAATACTGGATGGTAACGGGACTCCTATTCCAACCCACCTACTCCTCTAACTGGTCTGACTTCAAGAATGAAGGCGGCCCGTCTGCTATCCGTACCATGAGGAGTAGATAATGAGCGAGGGTACTAATGATAAGTTTGGTTTTCTCCGCCAGGTCGATCTGCTCGTCTTGTTCGGCGCTCTTCTGGCGCTCTTCGTCGCCCTCGGCAGCGAACCATGGTGGACCCTAACTGGAACGGCTACCAGTAATCTCCTGAGCATCCAAGTCTCACCATTCTACTTGCACATCAACGCCCTCGGTCTCCCCTCCACGATGCCAGCTGCCAATACTCTCGGATCCTTCACTCGCGTTCTTTTGATTCTAGGATCGATGGCCTTGTTCGCGGCTAGCGTTAGGCCGACCGCTTGGTGGCGGAATTTGGCGGTATACCTCGGACTCTGCTCCCTAGCCGAGCTCTACCTGAGCTTCGCCTTGATCCACTTCTGGGCGGAGACAACGATTGTTCAGGCATACGGAGTCGTCCCACCATACTTTGGGACAGGCGTCCTGCAAGGAAGCATCTTGGGTCTCGACCTCAGATACTACTCAGCCCCTTTAGTAACAGCCACGTTCTACTTTCCCTTCTATCTAAGTCTCCTCGGCATAGCACTGGTTCTAGGTCGCGGTCTTATCAAGACCATCCATGAGAGAGCCTTCCAAGTTCTAAGTGCTCTACTCCCAGGCGGCGGCATCCACGACGTCTACCTAACACCGCCCTACCAGCACGTCTGGTTCTCCAGTGGAGACAAAGAGTTCAATCCTATGAGAACGGACCCCGAAGGACTGAACGACGACGAGCTCTTGGTCTCGTTCGAGAAACTGTACAAAACGGTCGAGGCTGGCGGCAGTGTCTCGATAATCCTCCCGGCATGGGCAACAGGTCTCGATGATCGACTTGAGAAGCTAATGCCCCAGACCGGATTCATCTTGGAGAAAACCGGGGTAATCTACAGGACCCAGGGAAAGCCCGAGAACGAACTACGCTTTAGAAAGCCTGTCCAACAAGAAGAGGCAACATCCACGCCGCAGCGGCCGGTGCTGGAAGAACAGGTAACTTTAGTCCAACCCGCACCACCTGCTGCAATAGCTGAATCAGCCTTAGACTCGGTAGCTCCACCAGTTCTGGAGATCGAGGAGGAGCCCGCGTGGACCCATGTCAAGATGAGCCGCTTGGAGCGCGAAACGCTCAAGGTAGCAATCGCCAATATCAGCGCGCACCGAGAACCAGTACCCTACCGGGAACTCGTAAACCAGGTCTACATGGAACTCGTAGAGAGGAAAATAGACTTCGACTCCGCAAGGCAGATTGAGGCAACACTCCTCGACCACAACGGCAGAGAACTACTCCTGATCGACGAAACAGACGAGGCCCGCTCGACCATCGTCAAGAAATGGTGGCTCGGCGAGAAGAAGATGAGATCCAGCAGGCACCCCGACTTTTCGTCCCTACACAAGATCTCCGCTGCTCGACACAAGGTGCCAACAATCCACAGGCTACTCAAGAAGTGGCAGAGGCAAAGATACAGACCGAAGAGCGATCGGGACGAGGACGCTAACAACTAGGCCGATGGGTAGTCCTATCCTGTTACCATGCAGAGTCCACGCTAGGAACGTGTGGCTTATCGAAAAGACGACAGGCTTACCTTTTTCCTGAAGTGGAATTGAGCAGCCTTCGTGTAATTGTGAGCCGTATCACTACCAAGAAAGTCCCGGCCTTAACGCTAGTAGTTGTCGGCATCGTAGGAATGGTTGCGGGCGTTCTTGCAGCCACCATTACCCTCAACCAGACTCTCTACAACGGCGAGGTGGGCACCTATCACAACAACACCGGCGTCTTCACTGTCACCGACACCGGACTGTCTGTTGTATCCAACGCGGCCTCTACTAACGCTACTAGTGCTATAACGATCGCTGGATCTGGCATTGCTTTGAACAATGCCTTGACTGCTGGTCATTGGATGGACGTGCTGACGTTTGTAATGAATACTCCAGGCGGAAGCACTCACACTGCTACCATCACAGCGAGAAACGGCGCTGGACCTGAAGGCACATCCCTAGTAACTGTCACTTCGGGTACATGGACCACCACTGGAGGTAGCACGGGCACAGTAACGTTCTACGTCGACTTGGGGACTGCAAGTCTTACAGCCCCTGTCACAGTCTATGTCAACGTCACTTAGAAACCTCCAAGGCCCTAGCCGTCGAAGCACCCAACCAACTTTTTTCCTCCCTATTCCGAAATCTTAAGACCCTGAATGAGCAGTGTGGGTCATTCAGTCCCGGTAGCCTTTTCGCTCTAGGTTTTCAACGGGTGATCTGGCGTTACTCGGGTGAATATGGTCCGGTTACTGAAATCTCAAACTCGGTTCTTCTTGAGTTTAGCAAGGACAAAGCTTGGGCAAAGTTAGTCGGATATCCCGCATGCTCGGGAAAGGGAGCAGGTGGATCTTTGCTGCCAAATTGCTCTTGTCGCTGGTGGCTATCGTCTTTGCTGCTAGCGTCTCAGTGACATCGAGCACCTATCAGGCTGAGATAGGCTCCGCAGTAAACGTCGCGAACGGTCTTCTCGCAACGGACAAAGGCTTTTCGCTAGCTTCAGCAGCTTCGAACAGTACATCATGTTCCAGCCCTGTAACGTTTGGCCCTTCTCCCGGCATAGCTGACACAAACATTACTGCAGGACACTTGGTTTATGACGTCCAGGTTAATTCGACCGGCAGCACTTCAATTCCTCCGGCAGGAACCAGATTCAACGTCACGCTTGTGATCAGTTCGACACTGTACGGTCCGGTCTGCATACAGACCCCTATACCCTCGGTGAGTGGCCAGACGATAGAGTGCAAGTTCGACGTAGGCACAGCCCTCCCAGCCTCACCCTACACTTTCAAGGTCACCATTCAATGATCCTCTAGCGACAGGCGACAAATCGGAGACTACGCGCAAAAACCTTCAGTCAGTGGAGACCCCTCCTGGAACTTACAAGAAATATTTGCTGCGAAAACAGAACAGCTCGTTGAGGATTCTCCCAGATTTCTTATCTTTCTTTTTCTACTAACTATTCTTTTTCTGTTATCTATTTCTCGACCCCCCCCAGGGGCATGTCAAAACGAAAAAACTCCTTCACACTTTGCCGGAAATCCTACCGTTGAAAATCGCCCGGAACAAGCCCTGATCCGGAATCGGGGCAGGCGATTTGAGATCACGCAGTTTGCGCGTTGACCTGCACGTTGAGCTACACCATGTCGAAAACAGCCGACCGGCTGATTCTGCGCCCTGTCTCGCAACATTCGCCCGGTTCAGTTTCAACTGGCTGGACCCCTCGTCGAAAAATCTCAAAAGCAGTTGCTTCCCGCGACACAAAACCCGACTCCGGGAGGGGATTAACAAAGAGTAATCTCTCCTCCGTCCCGGGCTCTTCAGAAAACGAAACCCGCAGACTGTTAGGTTTGAAACTGGACAATCACAGAATAAGCTTAGATCGGAAATCTGGGCGTGCGTTTTCTGACCCCGAGATTTTCACGAAAGGGCACGCGCTTGATTTCCACTCTGGAAAGACAGTCGAAGTCCTTGTCAGGCGTTCTATGTTCCTTCGACTAGCTTCTGGACTTCTGTGAGCTTGGAGAGTGCTTCTATTCCTAATGGTGTTGTCTGGAACTTTGACTTGCCCTCATCCACCACCGTCTCAAGCATCCCTCTTAGCAGAAGACGCGTAATGTACTTCTCAGCAGCAACGAAGTTGATGTTTGACCGGTAAACTATCTCCGTCTTCGACACCCGTTTCACGGCCACCGCCAGAATATCGCGGATGATCAGCAGCGAGTCTCTCGGCTTCGGACTCATACACGCTCTAAAGGACCGCTCTTCCCCGGAGTAGGGGATTTAGTTCTTTCCAACATTTTCAGGCAAATGGGAAGAATCTTCCCCTCTCTTTACTGTGAGGTGCCGAGCCGTAGCTGTTCGTCCACGTACCCCGTCTTCTCAGTCTTCAACCACAACCTAGCCCCCCGACGAAGGATGAGTACCATCGCCGCCAGATTGGCGAGCGAGACGAGCGCCGCGTAGGGGTAAGTTGCCAGCAACAAGCCCAGATGGGAGAGCATGCTAGATCTTGCAGAGGAGACTACAGCCGCGACCAGTGTCCCCACATAGACAATGTTGACCGCGACCATCACGAGGAAGAGTGGTAGAAGCGTCTCGAAGGGGAGTCCCACTTTGACTATTCCCAGTCCTAGAATAATCCACGCCACAAACGTCAACACTGCAAGGATCGGGCTCATCATCAACGCCTCCATGTCAAGAGTCTTCGCAAGCGACATCGACTTCCACGCATTCCAGTGCTTAACCCCAGTAAGCATGTTACCGCCCGACCACCTAATCCGTTGCTTGAACAAAGTCCCAACCCGGGCAGGCATCTCTTGCCAACACTCCACCGGCGCCAGTCGCGTAGCAATGTGAGCTCTAGCAAAACGCACCGACAGCTCAGCATCCTCGACAAGGGATTTTGGATCCCACAACCCAACCCTTTCAAGCGCCGTCCTTCGAAAGAACGTGTTAGACCCCGAAAACGTAACGAACAATTTCAAAGCATACTTTCCGTCATTCGACAAGCGATACAAGAAATTCTCGTAAGCCGCCAGCCGCGAAACAATGCTCTCCCGAAGATTCAGCGTCCTATGAAAACCATGCACTGCCCCAGTCTCCGGACTGTTAAAGTAACGGAGAGCCTTCTTCACAGCCTGCTGCTCCGGCACATCATCAGCATCAAAAGTCGCAATGATCTCACCCGTCGATTGGTGAAACGCAAAGTTCAGCGCATCACCCTTCCCGAGACTCGTATCACGATGGAACACTTTGATCCAGGGATATTTCGCAGAGTAATTCTTGCAGATCTCTAGAGTCCGATCCCGCGACTCATCCTCCACAATTACGACCTCCAAGTTCTCTTTCGGATAATCTAGCCTGACCAGTGCATTGAGCAGCCTACCAACCACCTTCTCTTCATTCTTCACCGGGACAAGGACAGAGACATCTGGAGGATCCCAGTCCTCTCCCGGATCCTCCCCGAACCCTCGCTTCTTGTATCGCCAGACGCCGAGCAGTATGATTGGAGTCGCGTAGACGAAGTAGACCAAGAATAGGATCGTCAGCCCGAAAACAAACCAGTTGGCGACGCTCACTATCTTTCGTCCAGCTTGAATTCGCCGTTCTGAACAACCCGGCTATTTATCGTCTTAGAATCGAGCCTTTCTCGCGAAACGCCGTAACAAGAACCAGAGTTGTGCGCCAACAGAAATTGTTCGAGTCACAACGTCAAACTATGAAATCCATGAAATGGTACCACGCCATTTCTTGTTGGTTCGAGAATTGTCATGCGGGTCCGCCCACTTTTCTCCACTCTCCTACTAGGAAAAGTAGGAACGGACGAAGGAATCATCTAACTGTTTCCGCATTTATACTCGATTCACACTTTCAAGCCTTAAAACATACCAAGTCTCCCAACGATATCCAGGAACCACCCGCAAGTTACTGTGGATATCCGCAGGTCGATCAGTCACGGATTGACCGTTTTTCGTCAATAAGAATGAACGGAACCTATGGAAGCATACACAACCGGTACAAAACATGGGCAAACTGATGATCTCGCTCAGCGATCAATCCGAAAACCTTGTACGAAGCGAAGTCCAACGCGTCTATCACGGCAGAGTCGGAGGCCTATCAATATTCTTTGAGCAAGTACTCCGAGACTACTTCCACGGCAACGGCAAATCGACAAAAACCACGCGGACAAAGAACGGCAAGAACTAAGCTAAAACCACTAGATCTGCTAATACGGGATCCAAAAACCTGGCCCACCTTCCAGTGCCTACTCTGTTCGTTTTCTCAGCTAGGTACGTGGGACCTGAGGAGTAACTGGTCTAATTCCTCTTGCCCTCGATTCTAGGGCTCGGATGAAGCTCGGAAGCTCTTCAACGGATCGGACCTCAGTTCTGGCAAGGGATCGCATTCTGATCCAGATTTTGAGATCACTTTTCACTCCTCGCTGGGAGAGTTCTTTGTAGAGCCATGTCTCAAGTTCCTTTCCTTCTCGGTCGAAGTCTGTCAACACAATCGCCTCTTTTGTTCCATCGAGCCTATCGAGAAACTCGTGGCGGGATTCACCTCTCGCCTTCAAACAGTGCACCTTCCCCGTTACTCCCAATCTTCGGAGAGCAGCTTCGTCTCGCCGTCCCTCGACGATGATAGGGACCCCGGCCTCGGATTGCGTTCTGAGTTCATCGATTATTCTCTGCGTCTCTTCCATTTTCCACGCATAGTACTCTGCTCGTGGATTCCGTAATCGAGCGAGATTTCTACGCGGAGCTGGGCCAGCCACATGTCGTCAGCTCTTTTCCAGCTTACGAACCTCATCCAAAGGCTGTGGATTTCTCTTGAAGTACTCTCTCACAGGTTCTAGCTTCTGGGAGAGAATTCGTGACATGTTACTCTTCAGATCCTGCGGGTGGATTTTTTCCGAAGAGTAAAGTCTTTCAAGTTGTTCATAGTTGGGCACCTCAAGATCTCCGCCGTACTTCGGATCGCGCTTCAACGTGAGCGGCTCTCGGTTTTCAAAGACGAGGATGCGATAGTATTCTAGTATCGGGTTTCCATCTATTACTTTTGGTGGACAGAACGCCTGCTGGATCTTCTTCCCAATCACCTCGGGCTCATCATGGATCAGAATGTTGTTCTCAGGTTTGCTCTTCGACATCTTTGCAGCTATTACCTGGTTCAGTTTAGGATCTTCATCGAAGCTGTCGCGTGGGGTACTCTGAACACCTGCGAGTCCGACGAGCATGGAAGTGTGAAGGCTGACCGGCTTGCCCCAGCCCAGTTTCTCCCCCGCCTCTCTGGCGAGCACGTGGGCCTTACGTTGGTCTATCCCGGCACATGCAACGTCCAATCTCATCTGGAAGATGTCCGCAGCCTGCATACATGGGTAGAAGATTGTCGCTGCATCGTTCTCTTTCGACTGCATGTCCCGTCCCATTATAGGGATCGCCCTCAGGACCCGTTGTGTAGTCGTTGCTCTCGCTATTCTGAGAACCTTCTCCCAATAGTCGGATCTCTCGGCAAGTTCAGAGGCCCAGATGTACTCGGCTTTGTTTTCCGGGACTCCCAGGGCCGTGAAACAATGCTTGTAGTATCGGCCTACCGTTCGGATCTTCTCGAGGTCGCCGCCGAATTTGTTGTTGATCATCGAATGCCAGTCGGCCAGGAAGATTATGAAGTGGAACTCGGCTTTGATCAGGTCTTGAATCTTGGAGGCACATACAAGACCTTGGCCGATGTGCATCATTCCGTGCAGTACACGCCTGCGTTCCGGAGCACTCAAACCCCCAGTAGGCCCGAGGAGTCATCTTCTCCACCAAGAGCTTGTCTAGCTCAGACCTCTGGATTATCTCGACAGTCCCTCTTTTGACCAGCTCAAGACGCTGCTCTAGATTCATGCCCGCCTCCGGGAGCAAGTTGTCTCTGCATCTCGGCTAAAAGCCTCTAGACCATTCCACGTTCATTTCCTAAGATAGGTCGGGAAGGCGAGTTTCGCATTGGAGCCCTTCTTTCCAGAAGGGTTCCTTGTCGCCCGCGACACTAACACCAAAGCCTCACTGTGAAGATCACCGTCTTCTCTCGGCCCGGCTCTCTCGAGGCGGGCGTCTCGCGCTCGCCCTCAGCCGCGAACGATCGTTCCCGTTGTAATAACCTATTCTAGCGAAAATGAATAGTCGGGCTGCAGCCTTCTACTCCTAACGCACGACCTGAAGACCACCCAAAAGAAAACGGTGAAACTTCCATTTTAACATGAAAGGAAACCAGGGTCGAGTCTACTTGAGAGGAACGTACATGCTAGACCGAGACGCACCGATCCCAGGTGTCCCATGAACAACCTTCTGGTTCGTAATGGCGAATTCCCCGACGAAATGTCCAATCATCTCCGGCTTGATCTCGATGGAGACGTACTCCTTGCCAGAGTGTAACTGGAGATTCAATCCCAACATCTCAGGAATGACGATCATGTCTCTGACATGGGACTTGACGGGGGCAGGCTTACCGCCATTCTCTTTCCTTGACTGGCGAACATGTTCCATCAGAATTCGCTGTTCATTGGTGAGGCCTTTGAGGAGTGATCTGCGCTGTCGCGAGGGGAGAAGCTTGATGAACTCGTCCATCGACATCTGCTTCAGTTCGTCGACTGAATGGCCTCGATAGGTGAACTGTCTAGGCGCAGCTCTTCACCCGCATTGCGTTCCTGGGTACGACGTGCATCATAAGAATGTTCCTGGGGTCTATCGCGCTGAGCGGCGCTTAGCCCGTCCAGTCTGGCGGGCGGCTATGTTGCCCACTTTCCTTCCAGGAGGTGTATCGCGTCCGACAGTCGTAGGCTTTCCTGCGTGTTTGTGTCTGCCCCCTCCGTGAGGATGAGATGCGGCAATCATTGCTTGACCCTTGACTACGGGCCATTTCCGGCCTCGAGACTTTTGCAGGAACCACTTGGGGCCGGCTTTCAAGAACGGTTTCTCAGTACGACCTGCACCAGCGACTACTCCAATCATTGCTCGACATTTGTCGTTCACGTGAATGGTTCGTCCTGAGGGCATGCGAAGCTCAGTCCCTGCTGGCGTGTGAGAGACTACCAGTGCAAAGCTCCCGGAGGAGCGTGCCATAGTACCTCCGTCTCCGGGACGGAGTTCGATGTTGCAAATCATTGTCCCTTCTGGGATCCTGCCAAGAGTCTTGATGTTCCCTGTCTCTGCCGGTGCTTCGCTCCCGATCTCGATGCTCTGGCCTACGTACATTCCCTCAGGAGCAGGAATGTAGACGTCGTTGTTGCTCCCTACCACTAGCCGGGCTAGAGGAGCTCCGCGCGCGACTTCGTGGAGAAGATCTCTGACGAAGCCAGTGCTATGTCCGTCTACCGAATTGTATCCCGTGGGATGCAGTCTTCGATGGGTGGGGGCTCTGAAGATGAAGAAGCCTCTTCCACGTCTCTGGACCAGAATGTTCTTTCCCATGCTAGACCAAATCGCCCTAGAGTATTCCCAGTTTTACGGCCAAGTCAGAAGCCTTCGATTCAGGGCTTAGTTTGACGTATGCTTTCTTCTTTCCTTCTGGGGTTGTGAGGGTAAACACTCGGGAAACGTTTACTTCGTATAGTTCTTCCACAGCCCGTTTCACATCGTTCTTAGTTGCTCTGTTGTTGACGATGAAGGTGATCTTGTTTTCCCCTTCGATCAGTTTGACTGTGTCTTCCGACATCATCGGGTAGACAATCACGAGTTCGGATTCTAACCGGGCCATTTTTACTACCACTTCCTCTCTGCCAGTGTCTTAATCGCTGATTCGGTCCAAATGGTCAGCCTGCCAGGGTGCGTACCTGGCGCTAAGGCCTCAACACTGAGGTCCGCAGCTCTAACTATTTCTAGACCCTCAAAGTTTCTAAGGGCCTTTCTAGCGTTCTTATCCTCACCGACCACAACTAGCGGTCCAACCGCATGAATCCTTGCTCCCGCCTTGATTCTTTTGCTCTTTCGAACCCGGAGGATGTCGTCCCAGACTCCGATAGATGTGAGGAATCGCTTGGCGTCAGAGGCTTTTGAAAGCTTCTCTACTTCATTGCTCACGACTAGCGGCAGTCTGCGATCTTCGTCAAACTTGTGGCCCCGATTTCTGACGACCTGGTCCGATGCGGTGGCCGCGATAGCTGCCCTTAAGGCCAGTCTCTTCTCCTTCTGGTTGATTTGTTTAACCAGTGTCTTCGATGTGACTGGTGGGAATGCCATTCTCCCACTCACTGTTCCGGGGGCGAATGCCGCGCTACCCGACAAGGGTCCGTGTCCGCCAATTCGTGGTACTCTTGATATTCCCCTCCCAACTCCGAACGATTCGGCTGTTGTTCTCTTTCCCGCCATCAGATTCCGTCCTTGGGGCTGGAAACCGTGGGATTGTTGAGCGATTGCCGCTTTTCTAATAACGTCCAATCTCAGGACTGTCTCGAAGACTTGGGGCAAAGGAACCTCTCCAGCTGATTTTCCTTCTACATCGAGAACCTGCGCAGTTTTGACCAAGTCGGTTCCCACAGAGATCTACGCTCCCTGTTTCGATGCGAGGTTGAACTGCTCCAGTTTTGGTGGTTCCCCTGTCGGATTGCCTCTGGCGGGGTATCGCAGAGCAACTAGCCTTCTGGCAGGCCCTGGAATTGTTCCTCGTAACACAGTGTATTCAGTCTTCACTGGCCCATAACGTAGGAATCCTCCCTTCGGAGTAACGTCGGCGCCGTTATTTCCCATCTTCAAGATCTGTTTGTTATGCTCGGTTCTTTGAGCGAACCCCATTTGCCCGGCTCTGGGTACGGAGTACATTACGTAGTGTGGGTGCCATGGACCAATCGATCCGACCCCTCTGACCGTTTTTCTCGACTTGTGTTTGAGTTTCTTTATTCCCCATCTCTTCACTGGGCCTTGGATTCCCTTTCCTTTCGTGATCGAAATTACGTCGACCTCCCCTCCCTCTTTGAAGACCTCCGAAACCTTGATCTCCTTTCCGAGGATCTTTTTCCCGAACTCGAGCCGCTCCTGAACTGTTCCCCCATCGATCTTCACCTCAAACAGGTCAGGTATTTTCCTACCAATCGTTGTGTTTCGGGGCTGGCTAGAAACCACCACTCTCACTTCTGATACTTTGTTTGTTGACGGGCCAATCTTCTCCCATGCCTTGACGTCGTCAAATTTCTCGGGCATTTTGATTCTCCTTTGGAGATCCTTCGTCTGGTCGTTGGACCATACCTCTCCAACGGTTTGCAATCCACCATTGAGCGTTTCGTAGAACCGCAAGGCGGTAACCTTCAGAGGCGGAGTCTCGACTACCGTCGCAGGGAAAGTCACTTCTTTGCCATAGTTCAGGGAGCCCTGACGATTATCGACCACGGTGACATGAGTTGTTCCCGCCTTGAAGCCAGCAAATCCCAAGAGGCGCGGCGGACCTTCGTAATCTGGCCAAAAACGAATTCTCGGCGCCCAGTGACTAGCCCTTCCACGAGGAAGATAAGCAAGAGACCCCCTTCTAGGAGCGCTATATTTTCGGTGACCCATCTACGTCTCCTCTAACAAGTTCAGTATAGACATCGTCGCAAGGATTGCTTCTTCTGTCCGGACTGTTTCTACTCCCTGATTCGGGATCATATTCAGGTTGAAGTCGACGACCTTACTGAGATCAGTTCCTTCCTTGGCGAGAATCTCAGGGACTCCTTCTGAAGGTGAGCCGAAGAGGACCAGTGGTCGTCGGGACAATTTCCACCGAAGAGTCAGGTCGTTGAGCATTTCGCGTACCTGTTTTCCCCCTCGAGAGGTCGAGATTGTCAAGTCCTGAGTTCTGCTCCTAATCAGTTTACCAAGCGTCAGATTGGTTCGAGTGACCTTGAATCCCCAATATATAGGTAACCGAGTCGGCTCAACGAGTTCTCCCTTAAGCTGTGGCGTTATTTGGACGACCCTTATGGTCACTCTCTCAAGTAGTTTCAACCTCGAAGAGATCTCAACTACCGCTCTGAATCCCGCGTTTACGATTGAGTGGGCTCCCGATTCGATCACGAGCGCTTCGCGAATCTCGCCTATTCGAGGCTCTCCAACGTTTGGATGGCTAGGAATTCGTAGAGGGGGCAGTATTCCAGAAAATTGAAGATCCGGGTCTTGCTTGAACAACGCCTTCCGTAAATACTGAGGTGTTTCCTGATACGTGAGTAGCTTCTCTAAGAGATCCGCCTCCCTCGCTGAACTACTCCCGGTTTGGTCATAATAGACCACAACTTCGTCGACTCGAAAGATTGCCAGAGAGCGTGCGATTAGGCCAACCCGACTGGTCTTCTCTCTGAGATGCGGCACGTCCTTCGTAAACGATGAGGGAATTGCGACTGAGAGTCGTTGGGGTCTTCTAGGAACCTCCATCATAGGGTCACAAGGCTACGACCACAAGATATTAGCCAATCTCGAGATCGAGAGTCCGGGTCAGGAAGACCAAAAGATGCATGTCGATTTGGACGATTTGAAGCTCCTTGCGAAGATAGATCCATCTAACATGGTGGGTGCGGTCGATCGATTTCCCGATGTTTTTCTTCGCTCAAGAGATGAGTGGGACATTGTTCTCAAAACAAGATCCTCGATTCAAAGTGTCGTTCTGATGGGGATGGGAGGGTCGGCGAGTGCCGCGGACGTAGTCCTGGATTGGCTCAAAGCGGCCTTGCCCGTTCCAGCGATAGTCCATCGAGAGCCAGCATTGCCCGCTTTCGTAAATGAGAGAACACTGTTCATTGCGATGAGCTACTCTGGTCAGACTTCGGAGACACTAGCCGCGTTTCAAGAGGCGAAGAATAGAGGCAGCGCCCTCATAGGTATTGGACACGGGGGATCCCTCGCCTCCTTTTGTAATAGCTACAAAACACCATTCTTTCAGGTCGAAGCTTCGCTGGCTCCGAGAGCTGCTCTTGGCCAATTGATTGTTGCAGCCGCAATTGCCTTGGAAAGAGCGAATCTCGTTCGTTCAACCAAACGAGAGAGATCTATGGCTGCCCAGGAGCTTGTTCGCATCAGGCGCCGTTGCCGCGTCGAAACTCCTCTGGCAGACAATCCCGCGAAGAGCCTAGCCGAGAAACTCGTGGGACATTTGCTCGTAATCTATTCCTTGCAGAGAATGTCTTCGGTTGCACGCAGATTCAAGAACCAACTTGCGGAGAACAGCAAACTGCTCGCGAAATACGACTTGTTGCCGGAGGCAGGCCATAACGAGGTTGAAGGTTGGCACGAGAGAGATAACATGTTACCGATGATTATTCGAGATGCACGGGAGACTGCTTTTGAACGTTCGATTGTTCATGCGTTTCGCTCTACGATAGGTTCGGCGAGCAGATCTCATCCGCTAGATGTGCGCGTCGCTGGGAGAGGAAGGCTTTCTAGGTTGCTATCTCCAATCTTTCTGCTAGATTATGTGTCCCTGTACCTTGCGATGCTGAGGCGGATCGATCCGACTCCTACGGATCTAATCAACGAATACAAGAAAAGATAGCACGTTTTGATTTCCCGGCTACGCTCTATCCTTTCGCCACTCCGATGGGTGTCATGCGGACAACTTTCCTTCCTATTCCAAGTTGGTCGCTTACATCTGCCACTCTGTCCACATCCTTGTAGGCGTCCGGTGCTTCCTCTGCGACAACCTCCATGCTTGCCGCTCTGATGACTATCCCTCTGCTCTCTAGCTGTTTCTTCAAGTCTGCACCTCGCCACTTTCGTTTGGCGGCGGAACGGCTCATGAATCTTCCAGCGCCATGGGCGGTGGTTCCGAAACTCAACTCCATTGCTTTGGGTGTGCCTATCAAAACCCAGCTGCTGGTTCCCATGCTTCCAGGGATTAGGACTGGCTGTCCAACGTCTCTGTATTGAGCTGGGACATCTGGATGGCCT
>Ga0209234_1000235_pt1 | contig 17367 bp, 14 predicted proteins | sample GraSoi013_1_20cm_2_FD_185816 | JGI IMG/M metagenome (GOLD analysis project Ga0209234, IMG submission 185816) | Grasslands soil microbial communities from the Angelo Coastal Reserve, California, USA - Sample 08_20_2013_1_20cm (SPAdes) (version 2) | ecosystem: Environmental > Terrestrial > Soil >... | reverse complement strand
ATCAGGACCATCGCCGCCTCGAGCAGCCGATCACTCCCGAAGAATCGATCCGCGAGCCTCTTGATTCGGACACCTTGTGCGAGGGGCCCGCCGACCGCGGCGCGCCACCGCGACTCGTACGCGTCGAGCGGCGTGCCGTCGAGGAGATGGTCCGCCGCGGTCATGCCCGCGATCCGACCCGCAATCATGGCCACGTTGTTGCCGCCACCGTTCGTCGCCATGACCATGCCCGCGGCATCTCCGACGAGCAGGGCGTTGTCCTTCACGGTCCGCGGCGGGGGGCCCATGACGGGTACGAACCCACCGGTCGCCTTGCCCGGTTCCAGATCGCGCGACCGGACAAATCGGTCGAACAGACTTCGCAAGTTTCCTTGGAAGTGCTGCCACGTCCCGAGGCCCACATTCGCGCAATGCGCTTTCGGGATGATCCACGCATATCCTCCCGGGGCGAGGTTGCCGAAGAACATGTCCGTGGCGTTGCTGAAATCGCCGTCCGCCGTTGCACTCATGGCGGGAGCGGACACCGGCCATTCGAGCCCGACCGACTTCGCCACCGTCGAGCGAGGCCCATCCGAACCGACCACCACTTTTCCTTGGAACGACCCGCGGTTCGTGTCGACCTCTTCGCCGTGAACTCGATTCACGGTCGTTTCCGTCAAGATCTCCGCGCCCTCGGCAACCGCTTGGGCGGCGATCCCTTGGTCCATCCGGTCCCGCCGGACGGTGAATCCTTTGAACGGCACGTCGTATCGGCGGCCCTTGGGCGACCAGATCCGGATGACCGGGGTGTCGACCTCTCGAACCTGATACGGGACGGCCATGAGGTCGTCCAAGTCGTCGACGGTGGGGAAGATCGAACGGACTTCCTCGTTGTGCGCGACATATTCGCCACACTGCACGGGCACGCCGATTTCCTTGCGCTTGTCGACGAGGAGGACCTTGAGGCCGCGTCGGGCGGCGTACCGGGCGGCCGTGCCCCCCGCGGGCCCGGCGCCGACGACGATCACGTCATAGGGCGATGGCATGCCGCCGCCCCCTCACGTGTCGCGCGTCAAGACATATTCCACGAGGCGGATCATGCTCGCCTTGGCGTCGCTGTCCGCGATCGGGTCCAGTGCCTTTTTGGCGAGCTGCCCGTATGCCTGGGCGTCGAGCCGGGCCTTCTCGATGGCGCCGGAATCCCGCAGGAGGGACAAGACGCGCCGAACGTCCGCGTCCTGTTTCCGATGTTTCCGTACGAGTCGTGCGAGCGCACGGACGTCAATCGCGCTGCCGTCGTTGAGGGCGTGAATCGTGACGAGGGTCACATTGCCTTCCCGCACGTCGGTGCCCGGCGGCTTGCCGAGGCGAGACGCGTCCCCGACGACGTCAAGGATGTCGTCCACGATCTGAAACGCCATCCCGAGATTGATCCCGTAGTCCCCCACGGCTTCGATGTGTTCGAGGCGCGCGTTCGCCAGGAGACCCGCGACCCGCGCCCCCGCCGACATCGGGAGGGCCGTCTTCCGCTCGATGATGTCCAGGTATTCGCTTCGCGTCACGTCCGTGTCGTGGGCGTGACGGTTCTGCCGAATCTCGCCCTCCGCGAGGGCGGCGCACACGTTCGCCGTGATCTCGACGATGTCGTCGTCGAACCGGCCGCCGATCCCGAAGGCCTTGACGAACAGGAAGTCCCCGGTGACGAGCGCGTTCTGGAGGCCGAATTTCTTGTACGCGGCCAGACGTCCCCGACGCATCTCCCCGCCGTCGTTGATATCGTCGTGAATCAGCGTCGCGGAATGGATCAGCTCGAACGCCGCAGCCAGGTCGACGGCCTGACGGACGTCCTTCCCGCCGAGCGCTCGGAAGGCGAGTAGAGTGACCATCGGTCGAATCCGCTTGCCACCGGACTCGATCACGTAGCGGGCGATGTCGTGAAGCAGGGGTTCTTCGGTAACAATGCTTTCCCGGATTCGGGCTTCGACCAGGGCCAGTTCATTAGCCACACCAAAGTCGAGCGAACCCATGATCGGGGCCGTCCCATCGCGAGCTATTGCCTGGCCTTATATAACTATTTCCTGGGCATGTGACCCATATCCGGAGGGAACAGGTCGGAACGGAGAACCATCTCTGGCCGAACGAGTCCACGGTTCACGAGCCGCGGGCGACCTCGTCGATGGCCTCGACGATGGCCTTCGTGGGCACGGTTCCGTTCCCCGCGACGCGACGGATCGTGGGAGCAATCGCTTCGAGGAACATGTGGATCATGTCATCGCGGTTGCCGATCCAGTCTGCCATCATCACGACGGGCATCATGATCGTCATGAACGGGTACACGAGGGTCTCGTCGTTCACGTCCGCAGTCGCGAGACGAATCGCCTTCGACGTGAGGTCCGCGATCCGTCGGAGATGGCCGTCGTAGTCCTCGATGGTCAGGTGCGGATTGTAGTTCTTCAACGAGGTCAGCTCGCGGAGTTCCTTTTCTCGCATCGCAATCAAGGAGAGGTTCGCGATCCCGTTCCGGAGGTCTTGGTGGATGCTCACGACATGGTCCATCAAGATCACGGCGGCGTCGTAGTAGTACCACCCGGCGAGGAAATTCTTCATGTGCTTGATGTCGTACGGTCGGTCCGTAAAGGCCATGTCGATGAGGTTGTGCCGGCTCGCGGCGCTCACGTGGCCCCCGAGCTTCTCCCACCAGTACATCGTGTCGTCCGGGGCGTAGAAGTTCTCCATGATCTTCTCCATCCGCGGGATCGAGAAGTTCGGTTCCTTCTGAAACATGGAGAGCGCTTGGCCGAGCGCGACCCGTTCGTCCATGATCTCCATCTGATAGAAGTAGTCGTGTCCGTGCGGCGAATTGTTCCAGAGGACGTTGAAGCCGCGGACGATGTTGTTGATCAGGTCGAACAGCGGAATCTGCTCTTGACGAAGCATCGTCACGAGCCGCTTCATGAAAGCCGTCGAGTCGAGGTCCGGATCGAGCATGGAGCTGAGGACCATGTGATGCAGGTCCTTCGCCTCTAGATACGAGTAGTTCCCCTTGTCGATGAGGTCGTCCAAGATCCCGATGACACACTCTCGGAAGATCTTCGCCGTCATCGAGCGGTGCAGATTCTCCGTCGTCATGTGAGAACTGTACTGCTCCGACATCATCGTCGCTCCGGCCGCGAACCGCAACGTTTGCAGGTAGTTCCACACCTCGCCCTGATCCTCCCAGAACGCCCCGGCCGGGATGTTCGGCGGCCGCAAGGGCACGCCATCCGACCCGGCGACGTCCCTCAGCCGCTTCAGGTTCGCGTGGACGCTCGTGATGTGGTCCTTCAAGGATGCTTTGTCAAAGCCGAAGTCGTGGAAGTCGAACAGGCCTTCTGCGTAGCCGCCAAGCCTCAGCACGGTCCGCGAGAGGAGATCCAGATCTTCCCGGTTGATGCCGAGAGGATTCACTGATTGAAGAGTCACCGAGACCGCTTGATGCGTTCCCGAAGGGGCATATGAAGGGGCCAGGTCGGTTCTCCGGTATGATTCTCAATTGTGAGACCGGAAACCATCTGGCGGTGGAATCGCCTCAGATAACAGGCGGAGACCGCTTAAATAGGCGCGACGGGGGGTATATGATTCTCCGCGCCGGCGAGTGAGACGCTTTGGTCGATAGCACGAGCATGATCACACTGCTGAGCGCGGCGAGCGCTCTCTTTCTGTCGGCCCTCATCATCGTCGCCATCGCCCGTCAGAAAACGGGCGGGGTGTTTCAGAAGCACATTCTGCTGGCCGCGATCTACCTCCTCGTCTGTGCGATCATCTCGAATGTCGTGATCAACGTGTACGTCACCACGCAAGGGCAGGCCGCACTCCAGGATGGCATCATCCTCTCCAAGCGGGTGCAAGCGACATTTGACTACCTGTTCGGGATTGCCATCGGGGCGTTCATCTTCGTCGCCACCACCTCGGCGATCAATTCCCGGCGCGAGTTCGTCCAGTACATGAAGTCCGAATTCCCGAATTCGTACGTGTTCTACCTCTTCCTCATGATCATCACAATCGTGACAATCATCTTCTCGAAGGTGACGATCGACCCACAGAACCCGAGCCGGATTCTGTTCGAGGACTACTTCCTCGTCGTCAACGGCGTCGCGGTCGCGACCCTGATCCTCTATGCGCCGTACCGCTTCCTCACCTATCTCCGGCAGACGAAGCCGGGGGAGGAGATTCGTCGGGACACCTACCTGATCATCCTCGGGATCACGGGCTTCGCGGTCTCGGAACTTCTGTTCGAGATCATCCTGCCTTTCAACGGGATTGCCACCTGGCGCGCGCCCGGTTTCATCCTGGAAATGGCCCTCGTCGGGCTCATCGCATTTGGCGTGCGCGGCGAATCGTTCCTCCAGGAGCTGATCGTTCCGGAAGCAGAAGCCCACCTGCTCACGAAGCCGACCTATGCCTTGGATCGCGGGATTACGTACGTGGTCCTGGAGCGGGACGCGGGCCAGGCGTTCGAGATTTTCAAGGACCTGGTCACCCACGGAGCCCAAGGGCTCTGCATCACGCGCCGGGCGCCGAAGGCCGTGATGGCCGAATACGGACTCGAACGGACTCCGGTCCTCTGGCTGAGTCGTGTCGCCGCCGAGAAGAACGCGATCCGGCCGAGTCCGCCAGAGAACGTCGCCATGTCGATTGAACATTTCATCGTGGCGAGCGAGCGTCCTGTCGTCCTGTTGGACGGCTTCGAATACCTGGTGAGCCACAACGACTTTGGCTCGGTGCTGGCCCTCCTCCATGATCTCAACGAAAGCGTGGCGATCCATGAGTCGATCCTCCTCGTGCCCTTCGACCCCAGCGCGTTCAACGACCGGGAGATTGCTCTGATCCGCCGCGAGGTCCGTTTGATCGGTCCGATGGCCGAGGAATTCGGACACGTCGCAAGGATCTCCACCTGACGGCGAACCCTTTTATCCCCCGGCCCGCGTGCGTATCCCGTGGACGATCCGGAGCTTGCCGCCCTCAGGGCCCGAAAACTCGAGCGGCTCCTCGCGACGGCGTCTGCCTCGAAGATCCCGGGTCCAGCATGGGCCGGACCGATCACGCTCACGGACGCGAACTTTGACGAGGAGATTCGAAAGGCCGACCCAATCCTGGTCGACTTCTGGGCCGAGTGGTGCGGCCCCTGCCATCGGGTCGCCCCGATCCTCGAAGAGGTCGCACGGGCCCGCGCGGGCCGTCTGCGCCTCGGCAAACTGAACATCGACGAGAACCCTCGGACGCCGGCCCGGTTTCAGATCATGTCGATCCCGACGATGCTGCTTTTCAAGAACGGTTCGCTCGTCGACGGAATCGTCGGCGCTGTGCCCAAGGCAGAAATCGAATCGCTCTTGGCTCCACATGTGTAGACTCGAATTTGGAAGGACATTTTGTTCTCCAGGTCGAAGGACTTCCAAGGCCAAGCGGTGAATCTCAAAGTTGATAATGTCGCGGTACCTACCGCGAGTCGTGGGTTCCATCGCCGATCTCCTCGACGAACTATGTCCCGAAATCGAGGCCCAGCTCAAACCGAACCTGCACGGAATCTTCGGCGGTGTCATTCGAGGTTACCTGCCTCAGGCCTGGGCGTTCAAGACCGAGACGGAGACCGTGACGCTAGATGTGAATACGGAGGGGAGCGTCTCCTTGCGAAGCGGGGGATCTCCCAATCCGGACGTCCTTGTGAAAGGCAGCTTCGACGCGTTGTCCGCCGCATTGAGCATCCGGAACCCAACGAACGTCCCCGCGGGATCCATCAAGGCGACGCCCTTGACATCCAAGGGAAACATGGCCTTCCAATTCTTGCGTAATCGTTTTGGACTTTGAGCCCGGGCCTTTCGGCAGGAAGGCCGAAGGCACGGTGCATGCCGGACCAGGGTGTCACTGTACCGGTCAGCCCTATTTCGCGAGAGGTCCCGTGGGCCTCGGTTTCGTTTCTTTGAGATGGGGCCGGATGTTCTCGACAATCCGCCGGAACGCCTTCGTCGCTTCGGAATCCGGATGCTCGATCACAAACGGCCTTCCCGCGTCCCCGCCGATCACAATCCGGGGATCGAGTGGAATCCGACCGAGAAAGGGGAGGCCGAGTTCCTTCGCTGCGGCCTCGCCGCCTCCGACTTTGAAGATGTCGGTCTCCTTGCCGCAATGCGGACACACAAAGCCGCTCATGTTCTCGATCACGCCCAGGATGTCCATCTTCACGGCCCTCGCGAAGGCGATCGACTTGCGAACGTCGAGGAGGGAGACTTCTTGCGGGGTCGTCACCACGACCGCGCCATCGGCGTCCGGGATCTCCTGCGCCACGCTGAGCGGTTCGTCGCTCGTCCCCGGTGGCAGGTCAATCACAAGATAGTCGAGATCTCCCCACTCCACGTCGGAGAGCATTTGCTTCAGGGCTTTGATCTTCAGTGGTCCCCGCCAGACGACCGCGGTATCGCGGTCGATCATTTGGGCCATGGAAATCACGCGCACGCCAGCGGGGCCTGTCGTCGGCTCGAGGCCCGTGTCGGTCGCTTTCACTTGGGCGTCCTCGACGCCCATCAGCTTCGCGATGTCCGGGCCCGTCACATCGGCATCGACGAGGCCGGCTGTGCCGTGTTCCGCAAGGACGCAGGCGAGGTTCGCGGACACAGTCGACTTGCCGACGCCGCCCTTCCCTGACATTACAACAATCTTGTGCTTGATTCGAGACATGCGCTGCGCCATCTTCATGCGCTCTCGCATCGCCGCCATGATGTGGGGCGGGATCTGCGCCGTCTCGAGTTCCTCGGCCATAATGTCCCTCAGATGATACCGTGTCACAAGGCTAGCAGTATAAAATGTTACGGGAACTACGTGGTCGAGGCCTTCGACATGATCGCGGCGAGCCGCTTCACTTCGGCGATGAAGCCATCGGAGGACGGGTTCTCCGGGAGCTTCGCGTAGAACGCCGCGAGGGCGTCAACCGCCTGGAAACCGGCCTCGCGGTCGAATGCCCGCGCGCGGTCCCACAGCTTGTCGTCGGACCCAATGAGGTCGTGACGGACCAGATTCCCGATCGCGAAGCCATTGCTCGCGGCCAGTCCGAGATTCTGCCATCGGTTCTTGCCCCGCATGGTCGCGTTGTTCTCAACCCAGCCCGAGAAAAATTCGTAGGCCCGGCGTCCGTCCGCCCCCGCGAACACCGGGAACGCGAGGTCGTCCGCGTAGATGTCTTGGATGTGATTGAACGCCTGGCCGAACGCGGCTTCGGCCGCGCGGGGAATCCGGACCTCCTTCGCAATCAGGCGGAACACGTCCGGGCTGTGGGAGGGATGGCCCGCTTCCGTCCGGAGCATGTGCCCGGCCTCGTGAGCGATTAGGCCATCGAGCAACCCCGATTCGACGGCTCGCACCGACACGTATAGGGTGTGGCGATCCTTCAGGGATTTGGACGCCCCCATGATTGGGATGGCGACGATCTCCGCGGACACCGGCCGTTGCAAGGTGTGGCCCAACTCCGCGTACCGTGTCTCGACCGCCTCGAACGCGGCCTTGACCTTCCGAGTTCCGCCCCGGCCCGCCCGGTCCACAACCGCCACAAGCACGGGAGGACCGACGCGAGGGAGGCAGAAAAACATTTGCGCGTGTTCGAAGAACGCCCACATGACGAGCGAAGCTCACGCGCTTCGCAGAAAGCAGACCCAAGCCGTTCATGGCGGCAGTACACCCACCGCGGTTCGCTCCGCCATCGACTGCGGAGCAAAGGTTTAAGGGAGATTTCTCTCCTCATGCGGCAATCCGTTTTCTGGTGTCCGGATGGTTGCCACGAAAAAGCGCGAGGATCGCAAGCCCGTGAAAGCGCCAACGGCAAAGGAAGTCGAAGAGAACCTGAAACGAGCGAACCTGCCGAAAGAGCAGTCCGCGAAGTATCATCCATTCTACCAGGGGAAGATCGAGGTGGTCCCGCGGGTCCCCGTGCGGAGCTTCAACGACTTCGCGATCTGGTACACGCCCGGCGTCGCTCAACCGTGCCTCGACATCAAGGCGGACCCGCAACTCGTGTGGAGCCTCACGAACAAGTGGAATCAGGTCGCCGTGGTCACCGACGGCACGCGGGTCCTCGGCCTCGGTGACATCGGTCCGGAGGCCGGTCTGCCTGTCATGGAAGGCAAGTGCCTTCTGTTCAAGTACCTCGGCGGGGTCGACGCGTTCCCCGTGCCCCTCGCGACGAAGGACCCGGAGAAGATCATCGAAACCGTCAAGATCATTACACCGTCCTTCGGCGGCGTGAATCTGGAGGACATCGCCCAGCCGAAGTGCTTCGGCATCCTCGACCGCCTGCGGAAGGAATGCGACATCGCGGTGTGGCATGACGATCAGCAGGGGACCGCGACGATCAACGTGGCGGGGGTGATCAATGCCCTGAAGGTCGTCGGGAAGAAATTGCCCGAGGTCCTCATCACCTTGATCGGCGCAGGGGCGTCGAACATCCGGACCGCGAAACTGCTGATCGAAGCGGGTGCGAAGCCGGCGCACCTGGTCCTGGTCGACTCGAAAGGCATCGTGGGTCGGCATCGGAAGGACGTCGAGGCCGCCCAGAACGAATTCGCCGAGAAGTGGGAGCTCGCCCAGATGACGAACGGGGAAGGCCGCATCGGCGGGATCCCGGAGGCGATGGACGGTGTCGACGTCGTCATCGCCGCCTCGAAACCGGGGCCGGCCGTCATCCAGAAGGATTGGGTCGCCTCCATGGCGGACGACGCCATTCTGTTCGTGATCGCGAACCCGGTCCCGGAAATTTGGCCGTGGGAGGCGGCCGAGGCCGGGGCGCGCGTGATCGCGACCGGGCGCTCCGACTTCCCGAACCAAGTGAACAATTCCCTCGGATTCCCGGGAATCTTCCGCGGCACGCTGGATGTGAGGGCGCGGACGATCACGGACGAGATGTGCATCGCCGCCGCCCAAGAGCTCGCTCTCGTCGCAGAGGAGAAGGGGCTCGACGAGGAGCACATCGTCCCGACGATGGACGAAATCGACGTGTTTGCCCGGGAGGCCGCCGCGGTCGGAATGAAGGCGATCGAACAGGGCATCGCCCGCGTCCGGAAGACCCGGAACGAGCTCTACGACAACGCGATCGCCCTCATCCGGCGGGCTCGTGAGCAGACGAAGCTCCTCATGCAGGACGGGTTCATCCGGCCTCCGCCTCCGTGAGTCGCGGCTCGAGCGAGGGGAAGCCCGCGGTGGGTTTATCGCCTGCGGACGGCATGGACAATCGTGGCCTCCGTCGCGGATGTGAAACGGCGTCACGAAGTGCGGCTGATGAAGATGCCGGGCGTCGTTGGCGTCGGAATAGGCGAGAAGGATGGCAAGGAATGCATCCGTATCTACGTGGAGAAGGACCATCCGAAGATCCTCCGTGCTCTCCCGGAGTCCCTCGAGGAAGTCCCGGTCGAGGTCGTCGTCGCGGGGACCTTCAAGGCGCTCTGACCGAGGGAAGTGAATGGCGAACCCCGAGGACGCGAAGGTCGTGGGTGAGTGCCAATTCTTGGGCCTCGAACGGGAGGGCATGACGCCAACGACGAATCCGAACGTCGTGGGAGTGGGCATCGGCCGGAAGACCGTCCGGGGCATGTCGAGCGAGGACCTCGCCCTCAAGGTGTACGTGAAGCAGAAGGTCCACCCGCTCCTCGTGAAGGATGGGCTCGTGATCCCGGACGAAGTGGAGGGATTCCCGACAGATGTCGAGGAGGCCGGCGAGTTCTCCATCTGGCGTCCAATTCCACCGATCTACCAACGGAAGGTACGGCCCGCCATGGGAGGCCTTTCGATCGGGCATTTCGCGGTGACCGCCGGGACGTTCGCATGCCTCGTCCGGGATGCGGGCGAGACGTTCATCTTGAGCAATAACCACGTGCTCGCGAATGAGAATCGCGGCACGGAGGGCGATCCGATCCTCCAACCGGGTCGCTTCGACGGCGGCAAGACGGACCGCGACGTGATCGGACGACTCGATACGTTCGTCGCCGTGGACCCCGACGGCATGAACCTCGTGGACACGGCTCTCGCGGCACCGTTCGACCCGCGGGACGTGACATCGGACATCCTCGGCATCGGCCGCTTGCGCGGGACGAAGGACGCGGTCCTTGAGGAGAAGGTGATGAAGAGCGGACGCACGACGAAGAAGACGAACGGAATCGTCGTCGATGTGAGTGCGACGTTGCGAGTCGGCTACCAGACGGGATCCTACCTCTTCACGGACCAGATGATCATCAAGGGAGAGCGCGGGGCTTTCAGTGCGGGCGGGGACAGCGGGAGCACGATCGTCGCCTACGACGGAAAGGCCGTGGGCCTCCTCTTTGCCGGCTCTCCGTTCTTCACGATTTCGAACAAGATGTCCAACGTCGAGAAGGCACTCGACGTGAAAGTCGTCTAGGCACTTGGTCCCGTTCCTAGGCTTTGGAGACCGTCGACCATCTCGACAACGTGGCCTGCGGGGCCACATGGTCTTGCAGGTTCGAGAGGCGCACGCCGATGAGGCGGACCTTCCGACCCGGTATCAGGATCTCTCGGAGCAACAATTGGCTCAGGACCAAGATCGGCTCGAGGTCCGTGGTGTGGATCTTCAGACTCCGGGACCGAGTGTGGATTTCGAAGTTCGAATACTTCGCCTTCAGGGTCACGGTGCGGAACGCATACTTCTCCAGTCGCAGCTGCTCGTGGAGGGACTTCACCAAGGCTTCGAGTTCGGGCCAGAGCGAGTCGTAGCCCGCTAGGTCGTGCTCGAACGTCGTCTCCGTGCTGATCGACTCCGGCGGACCACTCGGCTCGACGACCTCTCCGGTGTCACCGCCCATCGCGACGTCGTGTACGTATTCCCCGAAGGCCCCGAGGAGTTCGACGAGGTCCTGACGATTGTATCGTTGTACGTCCCCGATGGTCTCGAGGCCGAGATCCTTGAATCGGTCGGCGGTCTTGGGCCCGACGCCGAGGATCTTCCGGACCGAGAACGGGGCGAGGAATTCCACGACGTGATCCGGCTCCACGACCGTCAGCCCATCGGGTTTCTCGAAATCGGAGGCGATCTTCGCGGCCGCCTTCGTGGGAGCGATGCCGACCGAGCAGGTGAGTCGCTGCTCCTTCCGGACTGCGGCCTTGACTTCCAGGGCGAGCTCGCGGGCCCGACCGTAGTTGCCGCCGCAGCGGCTCGTCACATCCAGGTAGCCCTCCTCGATCCCCGTCGGCTGAAGATGGTCGGCGAAGCCCCTTAGGAGCTCCATGATCTCGCTGCTCACGCGGCCGTAGAGTTCGAAGTGCGGGGGGACGAAGACCGCGTCGGGACACAGACGAATAGCCTGCACGCACGACATCGCGGACCGAACGCCGAACTTCCTCGCTTCGTAACTCGCGGTGAGGACGACGCCGCGCGGATGCTTGTGGGGATCGGCTCCCACGACGACGGGCTTCCCTTCGAGCTCGGGATTCTCGCGAATTTCCAGCGCGGCATAGAAGGCGTCCATGTCCACATGGAACAGGACCCGAGGCGCCGCTCGCGAGGCCATCGGCGTCCCCACCTCCACACGACGGCTAAAAGCCTTTGCCGGGGCCACGACGAACCGGCCGCGTCAGAAGCCGAAGAAACCGCGGGCGGCGTCGTTCAGGTAGCCGAGGAAGAAGGCCGCGAGGACCGCCGTGAGCATGACGAGGGCGAGGGCGATGAACACGGCCGCCTCGATCGGACGAGGCACCGTTTCCTTCTGCACGCCGCTCTCTGGCTCGAGGATGTACATGTACCAGACGACCCGGGCATAGTAGTACAAGGAGAGCGCGCTGTTCAGGACGCCCGACACGGCGAGCGCGAGGAACCATCCGTTGAAGGACGCGGCGTTCACCGCACTGGAGAACAAGACGAACTTCGAGAAGAAACCGCCCAGGGGTGGAATCCCCGCGAGGCTCAGGAGGAAGACGGTCATCGAGAACGCGAGGAAAGGCATGCGCCGGCTCAGGCCCTTGTACGCCTCCATGTCGTCCGGGATGCCACGGGCCTCCGTGCCCGCGACGACGAGGAAGGCCCCCGCCTTCATCGCGGCGTAGACGAACACGTGCAACATCCCGCCGACGAGGCCCGCCACCGCGACCCGCGAGGCATTGTCACCCGGGACGGTCGACTGGAGGGCGACCGCTCCGACCGGGATCGCGATCAGGATGTATCCGGCCTGGGCGATGCTCGAATACGCGAGCATCCGCTTCACGGAACGTTGCGGGATCGCCACGATATTCCCCACCGTCTGCGTCGCAATCGCGAGGACCGCAAGGGCGGCGATCCAGTCCAACTGGACGTTCAACAGGCCGATCAGGAAGACTCGGAACAAGGCGACGATCCCGACGTTCTTCGACGCCGCCGTGAGGAGCACGCTGATCGTCGTCGGCGAGCCTTGGTACACGTCCGGGGCCCACATATGGAACGGCACGACCGCGACCTTGAACCCGAATCCCGCAATGAGGAGAACGAGGGCGACGATGAGGGGCGGTTCGATCTCCGAATGACCGGCGATGGTGAGCCCCGGCGGGCCACGCAGGAGCAGCAGGTCCGTCGTCGTCCCGATCGATGAGGTCCCTGCGATCCCGTAGATCAGGGAGATCCCGAACAGGACGATTCCCGAGCTCACGGAGCCGATGATGAAGAACTTCGCGGAGGCCTCCGTGGCCTGCCGGTCGCGTTTGCGGTAGGCGACAAGGGCGAAGGTGCTCAGGCTCGACGTCTCGAAGGCCAGGAACAGGACGAACAGGTCCGTCGCTGCCGCGGTGAACATCATGCCGACGACGGCGAGGAGCATGAGCGCGTAGTACTCCCCCTGGTGCGGTTCCTCGGGGCGGATGAACCCGCGGGAGGCCAAGATCACGACGAAGGCGACGAACTCGAACATGACCTGGAAGAACAGGGCGAACGAGTCCACGTTCATCTTCAGTTCCTTGGTGAAGTTGCCGCTGATTCCGATCGGCGAAGGCCAGAGGGCCAGGTGGAGGGCGTTCGTGATCCCGAGGCCCATCATATCGATCGTGACGAACGTCGCGAGGCCGGTACCTGCGAGGGCGAAGGCCCAGAGGGCCTCCGGCCGTTTCCGCCAGGCGAAGCCGAGGATCGCGGAGGCGAGCGCGGTGATGACCAGGATCGTCTCCGGCAGGAAGACGGTGTACTCGGACAGTTCAGAGCCCTCCCAGGATTCCTTGCGACCACGCCGAGATGAGGTTGAAAATCAAGATCGGCAGGATGCCGAACACGGCGAAGGCGACCGTCAGGACCGCGAGCGGCGCAACCTCGAAGCGATGGAGGTCCGGCATGGCCTCCCATCGCGGGTTTGGAGGCCCGAAGATCGCCCTCTGCATGGCCCAGATGAAGTATGCCGCCGTGAGGATGACCGTCAGGACGGGCACGAAGACCAGGAGGCCGAAGGCCGCGTAGACGCCGACGAAGACGCTGAACTCGGCAACGAACCCGACGAGTCCAGGGAGCCCCAGGGACGCGAGGAACGAAATCATCATGAAGGTCGCGACCCGCGGTGCCCGTTTCGCGATTCCCCCGAGTTCCGAGATCTTCCGGGTCCCGATCATGTGACCGAGGGATCCAGCGACCATGAAGAGGGCCGCGGACACGAGGCCGTGGGCGAACATCTGGAAGATCGCGCCGGAGAAGCCGAGGACCGCGCCGCGGCCGTACCCGCCCCCGGCGCTGAAGCCGTACACCCCAGCGGCGATGCCGAGGGTCACGAAGCCCATGTGGCTCACGCTCGAGAAGGCGACGAGACGCTTCAGATCGTCTTGGGCGATGCACACGAAGGCACCGTACAGGATCGAGATGATGCCGACGAGGGCGAGAAGCCAGTACAGGTCGACCGCCGCGGTCGGGAGCATCTGCACGTTGAACCGGATGAGGCCGTACCCGCCGAGTTTGAGCAGGACCCCCGCGAGGATCACGGAGGCGCCGGTCGGCGCCTCCACATGGGCATCGGGCAGCCACGTGTGCAGCGGCCACGTGGGCAACTTCGTGCCGAAGGCGATAAGGAGTCCCACGAACGCGAGGTCGGCGAGCGGCCCCGGCGGAATCGGCAGGGTCGAGATGATTACCGTCATGTCAAACGTGTGCGGAGTCGAGTACAGGTAGAATGCGAAGACGGCCACGAGAAGGGGAAGCGAGGCGAGGAACGTGTACAGGAAAAACTTGAACGCCGCGTACCTCCGTCGCGGGCCGCCCCAGACCGCAATCAGGAAGTACATCGGGACGAGGCCGACCTCCCAGAAGACGAGGAACTGGAACAGGTCCAAGGAGAGGAACACGCCGCTGATCGTCGTCTCCATGAAGAGGAACATCGCGAAGAACTCGGGCACCCGCGTCTTTTCATCCCAGGAAATCGCGAGGGCGAGGGGCGTGAGCAGGGCGTTCAGGAAGATCAGGACGACGGACAGTTCGTCCGCGCCGAGGAAGTAGTTCACGTTGAGGGTCGGCACCCAGGGGGACCTCTCGGCCGCGTAGTAGGTGTGCGCCCCCGGCGTCACCATTTTCGGGAGCGTGACCGCGTCCGTCCAGAGGAATCCCACAAGGAGGAGCGACGCGAGCCCGAGGACGGCGAGGGAGAAACCGAGCGCGATCCAGCGGGCGGCGCGGGCCGACGCCGCGACGTACGAAAGGAGGGCGCCGAGCGCCGGTAGGAAGACGATCAGCGTGAGGATCGGAAAATCGACCAGCATCTCAGAGGCCTCCGAGCCACGGGAAGGAACCGCTCGTGTACGCGTTGATCATGCCGAGGAACGGGAGCGGGAAGAAGCCGACCAGGAACACGAGCGCGACGAGCACGGCATATGAGACGCGCTCCCACGGCAGGAGATCGTGGGCCTTCGTGAGCTTCTCCGGTGGATCGCCGAACAGGATGCGCTGCATCGTATACAGGTAATAGGCCGCGGTCACGACGATCGACAAGAGCGGGATTAGAATCAGACGCCGGTTCGGATCGAGGTTCGGAGACCCGTACGCGCCCACGAACACCATGAATTCGGACCAGAACGAGTTCAGGCCGGGGAGGCCCAGGGACGCGAAGAAACCGATCGCGAGGATCAGGGAGAACTGCGGCATCACCCGTGCAAGGCCTTGCAGCTCCGGGATGTCCCGCGTCCCCGTGCTGTGCTTCACGGAGCCCGCGAGCATGAACAGGATCGCGGTGATGATCCCGTGGTTGAACAACTGGAAGATCCCGCCCTGCACCCCGATCACGGTGAGGCTGGAAGCCCCGAGGAGGACGAATCCCATGTGGCCCACGGAGCTGTATGCGATGAGTCGCTTCAGGTCCGTCTGGGCGAGGCACACGAAGGCGGCGTAGACCATCGAGACGGTCCCGAGGATCGCGAGGACCCACCAGAGGCTCCGCGCGGCATCGGGCAGCATGCCCAAGTTGATCCGGAAAATTCCGTACCCGCCCATCTTCAAGAGGACGCCCGCCAGGAGGACGGAACCGCCCGTCGGCGCCTCCACGTGGGCGTCGGGCAGCCAAGTGTGGAAGGGCACGGAAGGTAGCTTCACGATGAATCCGAACAGGAAGGCGGCGAAGATCGGGATCTGGGCCCCCAACGTGATGTAGACGATCCCGGAACCGGTCGCGTGACGCAGGGCGCCGTGCAGGAACGCGGTCATGTCAAGAGTCGGGGCGTTGCTTCCATACACGGCCGCGTTCACCGCGGCGCTGTCGAACCAGTACAGGGAGAAGATGGACAGGAGCATGATCACGAACCCGACGTGCGTGAAGATGAGGAACTTCAGGGCCGCGTACCGTCGATTCGGCCCACCCCAGATCCCGATGAGGAAGAACATCGGGAGGAGGACGAGCTCCCAGAAGATCGCGAAGATGATGAAGTCGAGGGCCAGGAACACCCCGACGAGGGCCATCTCGAGGAACAGGAACAGGCCGAAGAACGCCCGCGGGCGCTGTTCTTCGTCCCAGTGGAAGACGATGGCAAGGGTCGTGAGCAGCGCGGTCAACCAGATCAGGGGGACGCTGAGCCCGTCCACACCAACGATGTAGTTGAATCCGAACTGGGTCCACCAACCGACACGCTCCATGTAGTACAGCGGGACGAACGGACCCGGAGTCGGTGGTGCCGCCGCCGTCGGAGTCCCGAGGGCGAAGGCCCAGCCGGGGTTGATGAAGGCGAGCAGGAGCCACGTGGCCAGGGCCATTTCGACGAGGCTGAATCCGAGGGCGATGAACTTCGCCGCCCGCTGCGACGTGCCGATGCCCCAGGCCACCAGCGAGCCGACGAACGGGATGATCCAGAGCAGGGTGAGAATTCCGACCACGTCAGGGCCCCCCGAGGAATCGCTCCACGAGCCGCTGGCCGAACATGAGGAAGAACAGGACGACGAGGCCCACCACGATGACCCAGGCGTAGCTCTGCACCTGACCGGTCTGGCGTTGGCGCAGCCGCCAGCTCGTCCGGACCGTCTCGAGGCTGACGGCGTTCACGGCCCCGTCGATCACCTTGCGATCGAACACGTCGCTCTGGACGGCGACCTGCATCCCGCCGCGGCCGACCGCGTTCACGACGCCGTCGATCACAGTGCGGTCGAACCAGTCCAGGCCTCGGGCGACGCCATAGACGACGGTCCGACCGAACGCGTCGTACACGTCGTCGATCCAATAACGACGGCCGAGCATGCGATAGACGAACGCCCGGCCCCTTGTCGCCGTGAATCGCTCCGCGGGAATCCGCTTCGTGGCATAGATGGACCAGGCCAGTGCGATTCCGAGGACCGCGACCCCCATCGAGAACGCCTCGAGCACGTAGTGCGACCCGGGGATGCCGACCAAGGGGAAGCCCGCGTCCGCCCGCTCGAAGAACACCAGATTCCCGAATCCCTGCATCGGGTAGGCCAGGAGGCCTGACACGAGGGTGAAGCCGGCGAGGATGAGGAGGGGCGTCGTCATGACCCGCGGGGATTCATGCGGATGCTCGTGCCCGCGGTACTCCCCGTGGAACGTCATGAACCAGAGACGGAAGGCGTAGAACGCGGTGAGGAAGGCCGTGATCACGCCGAATGCGTAGAGCAAATAGAACCCCGGATGGTCGGCGCCGGCGTCGAAGGTGACCGACAGGATCTCCCCTTTGCTGAAGAACCCACTGAAGGGCGCGATGCCCGCCAGGGCAAGCGAGCCGAAGAGCATGACCTTCGATGTGATCGGCATCGTCTTCGAGAGGCCGCCCATCTCCCGCATGTCGTTCGTGTTGACGGCATGGATCACGCTGCCAGCGGACAGGAACAAGAGCGCCTTGAAGAACGCGTGGTTGAACAGATGGTACAGGGCGGCGCTGTACCCGGCGGAGCTCACTTCTTCCCCGCGGGACGCCTGAGTCGCCATGAGGAAC
>Ga0209234_1000234_pt1 | contig 17388 bp, 14 predicted proteins | sample GraSoi013_1_20cm_2_FD_185816 | JGI IMG/M metagenome (GOLD analysis project Ga0209234, IMG submission 185816) | Grasslands soil microbial communities from the Angelo Coastal Reserve, California, USA - Sample 08_20_2013_1_20cm (SPAdes) (version 2) | ecosystem: Environmental > Terrestrial > Soil >... | reverse complement strand
GAGTTTGAAGGGCCGCCCCGCTGCCAGAACAATCAGCGGACTACTTCTTTGGACAACTGATCGGCCGCCAGAACCCTTCCCGGACCGGTCCAATGCTACGTTTTTGAATGGGCGAAGAAGTCCCGACTGTGGCTGCGCGAGAAACGGTCGGGCTGGGCCGCCCCGGCCGAAATGGTTTCTTTTTGAGAAATTTCAAGCTGCGAACGAAGTTTCTCCTCTCCCTACTGGCGATCACCACGGGACTCACTACCGCCACGCTCTGGATTGTCCGTTACAGCGTGCAAAGCCGTGTGCGCGAATCGATCCGGGAGGACCTACGCAATTCCGTCAATACTTACAAGAGCTTCGAGCAGCAAAGAGACCTCGCCCTGACGCGCTCGGCCTCGCTCATCGCTAATCTGCCTAACGTGCGTGCCCTGATGACCACGCGCGACGAGGCGACCATTCAGGATGCTTCGTACGATATCCAGCGGCTCAGTGGAAGCGATCTCCTGGTTTTGGCGGATCGGACGGGCATCGTTACCGCCGTACGTTCCACGCGAACAGGATTCCAGAAGCCAATGGCTCAGGAGCTGCTGCAGAAGTCCATCGCCGCGGGAGAAGCTCGAGGTTTCTGGTACGGAGGCGATCATCTCTACGAGATTCTGATTCAGCCAATCGATTTCGAGGGAGCATCCAGCAAGACGACCATCGGTCTGCTCGTTGTCGGGCATGAAATTGATAGCGCTGTCGCTAAGTCGTTCGGAGAGCTGGCGGCAAGCGAAGTGGCATTCAGCTGGGCTGGAAGCATCGTGTCGAGCACACTTGCACACGAGCGACAGCAGGAATTGTCCCGCCAAGTAGCCGCGCTGCCTGCGACCGCTCCTGACGCCCCACAAGAAATTCAATTGGGAAGCGAGCGGTACCTGGTCACGACCGTTACTCTTTCAAGTGGAACCAGGCCGGGAGCCAGCCTCAGCGTTCTCCGATCTTTTGACAAGGCAACGCTCTTCCTGACGCAATTGAATCGCATACTTCTTGGCCTCGGCTTTCTGGCGATTGTCGTGGGAACTTTGCTCGGTTTCGTGCTCTCGCACACGTTTACTCGGCCCTTGGGCAATCTCGTTGCGGGCGTGCGAGCCCTTGAGGGAGGGAATTACAGCTTCCCTTTGCAGAACAGCGGCCAGGATGAAGTGGCGGTAGTGACTAGGGCTTTTGGGCGCATGCGTGATAGTTTGCAAAAAGTCCAACTCGAGCAGAGAGAACTCGAGGCGCGTTTGCGGCAGGCGCACAAGATGGAAGCCGTTGGCAGGCTTGCAGGAGGGGTCGCGCACGATTTCAATAATCTCCTCACCATTATTCGAGGGCACGCGGACATGCTCACGGATCGCGTGTCCGCCGATGAAGGTAGCAAGAGAAACGTAGAGCAGATTCAGAAAGCCACCGGCCGCGCCGTAAGCATGACGCGGCAGTTGCTGGCGTTCAGTAGGATGCAGGTGCTGCAGCCTCGCATTCTGGATTTGAATTCGGTTGTTGTGGAAATGGGTAAGATGTTGCCGCGCTTGATCGGCGAACACATCGAATATTCGTTTGAGCCGGATCCAGAGCTCGCGAACATCAAGGCGGATCCGAGCCAAGTAGAGCAGGTGCTGCTGAACCTGGCGGTGAACGCGCGCGACGCGATGCCGAATGGCGGAAAGCTAGCGGTCAAGGCGTCGAACGTTGAGATGGATGTGTCGGCGGTAGCGAGACGCCCGTCCATGACTGCTGGAAAGTATGTTTTGTTGAGCATTTCCGACACCGGTCACGGCATGGACCCGGAAACCAAGGCACATATTTTCGAGCCGTTTTTTACAACCAAAGAAGTCGGCAAGGGTACCGGGTTGGGGCTCGCAACGGTGTACGGCATCGTCAAACAGAGCGGCGGTTTTATCTGGGTGGAGAGCTCACCGGGAGCGGGCGCAACGTTTGAGATTTATTTCCCGCAAGCGCGCGGTCCTGCCTGCGTGATGGAAAAGGTCTCCGGTTCTAAAGCCGTTCCGCTGGGAAGTGAGACCGTTCTCGTGGTTGAAGACGAGAGCGGTGTTCGTGACCTCGCGTGCCAGTTTTTGCGCAGCGGCGGGTACACGGTTTTGGAAGCCGTAGACGGAGTCGATGCGTTGGAGGTATCCACACGCTATTCCGGAACAATTCATCTCTTACTGAGCGACATGGTTATGCCGCGCATGGGCGGCGCTGAACTCACGCAGCGAATACGGGCGGCGCGCCCCGCGACGAAGGTCGTTTTGATGTCCGGCTACGCCGAATATTCGGAAGCCAACAGCGGAAAAGAATCGCCGCAGGTTCCAACAATCCAAAAACCATTTTCTCTGACATCGCTGGCCGAAAAAGTGCGGGAAGTCCTGACGGAGAAGCCTGCAGAAGAGGCCGGGCAGCGCCGATAGAGCTTTGCCGGAACGGTTCATGGATTCCAATATGTTTCCGTTGGAGGTAGCCGTGCAATTCAGCATATGCCGGAACTCGGTTTCGATTCTTCTTTTGGGGATGTTGCTCGTGTCGTCCGTTTGCTCGACCCGCGCTCAGGGGCCGCAGAAACAGGGATCCGCCGCCCAGTTAAGCGGCGGCGCGTCATCAGAGGTGCGTGCGATGACGGAATCGATCCGCGCATTGGACGCACAAATACAAACGCTCATTGCGCAGATCAACGACATGAAGAGTGAGCAGCAGCGGGCGTTGCAGGAGGCTCGCAATTTACGGCATGAGCTGGAGGCACTGAAGGCGCATCCCATCGCCGCGGAGGCTCGAGCGCAGTCGACCTACGCATTGCCTGAACGGGCAGAGTCCGCACCCGCGGCGCATCCAACCTTTTTTCCCGCTGGTCAAACTCTAGCGGCTGACCCGACTGTCGTCGAAAAATTGACGAAGCTGGAGGAGAACCAGCAATTCATCGATGAAAAAGTTGCGGTGCAGGAGCAGAGCAAAGTGGAGAGCGGTTCAAGGTATCATGCGCGGCTTTCGGGGATTGTTCTTTTCAATCTTTATGGGAATCACGGAAACGTCGACAACCAGGATTTCCCGCAGGTGGCTATTCCCGCTGGCACGGTCGAATCGAACCACGCCATGGGAGCCTCGCTGCGCCAGTCGCAGGTGGGATTCGAAGTGTTTGGCCCTGATATTGCCGGAGCGCGTACGAGCGCGAATGTGCGGTTTGATTTCGCAGGAGGGTTTCCGAACGTTCCCAATGGCACGGGAAGCGGACAGGTTCGCCTCAGAACGGGAACGATGCGTCTGGATTGGAAGAAAGCCTCTCTGATCGCCGGTCAGGACACGCTCTTCATTGCTCCGCTGACGCCAACCTCCATCGCTTCGCTTGCGATACCCGCTATGTCCTACGCGGGAAACCTGTGGAGCTGGATTCCTCAGGTACGCGTGGAGCACCGTTTTGTTGTCAGTGAAAATTCGGACTTCACATTGCAGGGTGGAATCCTGGACTCCTTCTCCGGGGATACGCCAACCTCCAGTTATGGGCGCGATCCGTCCTGGGGAGAGCAGTCGGGCCAACCCGCCTATGCGGCGCGCGTCGCCTGGACGGGGCGCACACGCGGCCAGCAATGGACCATTGGCACAGCCGGATTGTACGCCCGACAATTTTGGGGTTTCGGAAGAAACCTGGACTCCTGGACGTCCACTCTGGATCTCTCGCTTGGACTGGGACGCTTCTTCGGCTTTACCGGAGCATTCTACCGAGGCCGCGCTCTCGGCGGATTCGGAGGCGGCATCGGGCAGAGCGTCCTATTCTCCGGCTCGCTCGTGGATCCCGCAACCAGGGTTCGCGGCTTGAACTCTATGGGTGGCTGGACGCAACTCAAATTCAAGCCTACGCCGAAGTTCGAAATGAATGCGGCCTTCGGCCAGGACAACCCCTTTGCCAGCGAACTGCGGGCGAGCCCGATCGTTCCCTCGGAATATTCGGAAGCTCTCTCCAGGAATCAGATTTGGTTCACGAATTTTATCTATCGAGCGCGGTCGAATGTCTTGCTTTCGCTGGAATTCCGCCGCATCAAAACGACTGAGGCGGAGGGTGACGGATACGCGGCGCATCACTTGAATCTGGCGGTCGGATACATTTTCTGATGCTTGGATCTGCTCGAATTCGACCGCTGCCTGCTCGTTGTCTAGCAGCGCTTGTATGGCTTTGTGCCTGTGGGAAGGACGCCCGAGCGCAACAGCCTCCCGTCGATGTCAAGGTGGTATTCGTGCAGGCCGCTGCCGCCAAGAAGCAGGCTTCAACTGGTAGCGCCGACGTTTCCAACGTAGCTGTTTGGCTTACGTCGCTGGATCCCAGCGCCGAGCGGGCGGCGTCTACAACCGCTGCGAAATTCGTACCAAAACTTGTGCAAAGAAACAAGGTGTTTGAGCCGCATATGCTGGTGATTCACGTGGGGACCGTCGTGCAATTTCCCAACAAGGATCCTTTTTTCCACAATGTTTTTTCGCTCTTTGACGGAAAGCGTTTCGACCTGGGACTATATGAAGCAGGCTCCGCCAAATCCGTGCGATTTGATCGCCCTGGCGTAAGTTCGCTCTTTTGCAATATTCATCCGCAAATGAGCGCTGTGGTGGTCACCGTGGACACGCCTTATTACGGCGTGTCGGATGCCGAAGGGCGCATCTCCATACACGAGGTCCCGGATGGGCGGTACCAGTTGCAGGTGTGGTCGGAACGCAGCACGCCGGACAGTTTGAGGCTGGCGGAAACAGTCATCACGATTTCGGCCACCGCCCGCGACTTTGGGCCGATCCGCATTCTCGAAAATCCGGAATTTACCCTCGCTCACAAGAACAAGTTTGGGCAGGACTATGTTCTCCCATCTAACCCAGACTATCTCCCTCATTAGGTTTTGCGCTGGCGGTCGCTTCACGCCCTTTACGGGAAGAGCGGGTGGGACGGCAAATCGGGCGGGCGGTGATCAGTGTCTGACCCAGGCCAGAGCGCTCGGCGGATTCCGGATGAACCACCACTTGCGCCGGTCTGTCGTGTTCGTGATCGTGAGGGCCATGCCAGAGCTGGAAGCGTACTTCGGCGCAGCGGCAAATCTCTTCGACGCCCAGGGAAAACTGACCAACGAAAGCACGTGCGACTTCTCGGAGTCATTCGCCGCGTCGATCGAGGCTATCGGAAGCGGCCAGATTGACGAACTTGAAGAAGCGATGGCTCAAATGGCGAGCTTTCTGGCCACTCTTGCTTGGTTGCAGGGAACAGCAGGAAGGGTGATGAAATTGGTACCGTAAGTTTGCGTTCATAGATGGATGATATTGTTACGGAGCGCATAGAAGACCAGGTCACTGAAGGAGTGACAATGGAGTCTTTTCATGATGTTGGCGCGATGTGTTTCGATTGTTTTGATGCTCAAATTGAGCAGAGTGGCTACTTCTTTGCTCGATTTGCCTTCCGTAAGAAGCTGAACAATCTCTCTTTGGCGCGAAGTTAGAGGATTTTGTAGGGTCTTTTTGGTGGACTCGCTCCGCAGGAAGGAATCCAATACCAACTGGTCCACTTTCGGCGTAAAAAAGGTCTTATTTCGGCGCAGGGCTTCGATGGCGATAACCAAATCTCGCGCAGTGTCGGACTTCGCTATATATCCACGAGCACCAGCGTCAAGCACAGAGCGAGCCAACTGTTCGGAATCGTGCATGCTCAAGATCAGTATCTTTACCTCCGGAAGAATCTTCTTGATGCGATGCGCGGCTTCGAGGCCATTCAGGCGGGGCATACTAATGTCGAGCACCACGACATCGGGTCTCAGCTTCTCGGTCTTCTCCACCAGTTCTTGGCCATCGGCCGCTTCGCCGACAACCTTCCAGCCCGCTTCCGCCTCCAGCAACGAGCGCACTCCCCGGCGCATCAATTCGTGATCGTCGGCGATGAGGATCCTGAGTTCGGACAAGTCTCACCTCCCGCGCCGCCGAAGGTCCAGTTCCGCTTCCGGCAGCCCGAAAGAGCGAGGTTCCACCTAGGAATCCAGAACCCTGGTGAAACCGGACTCGATTGCAACGCTAGCAAGCATACGCCAAACCAGAATACTTCGATCGGAATTGGTCGGGAGCGTTTGTCCATTCCGTGTGAAACACTCTGCATTAACCGAAGGCCACCCGCGGACAAGAGGGGAGCGGTGGCTGAGGAGGACAGTTCTGCCGGAGGTGAATTCGCGGTGTCCCCTCACCGCGACCCAGCTCCTCCTGAGCCCTACCATGTGCGAGATTTGGCTGACCGGCAATACCGTGAAACCCCAGTTGCAGCAGGGAACTTCCTTTAGGGCCGGATTCGCGTTCGGAGGACGCTTTGACATCATGTTTAGGCAAGGTTAGTATCTAGCCCGCTACTAAGAAAAACGCAGCATGGGCCACACTAGAGTAGAAAGGGATCTTATCCCACTCGAGTCGCCCGGCCCCCAATGCCTGTTAATAGGTGTGGCATGAAAAGACCCACGGGTAGGGACGCCCGCCGAAAGTCCGAGCGGAGACAGGATACCCCGGAGGCGACTGTCCCGCGCCAATTGGAACCGTTTCCGGTTGTAGGCATTGGCGCGTCCGCAGGGGGGCTCGAGGCTTTTTCTGAGTTTCTGCGCCACTTGCCTGAAAAATCCGGCATGGCATTCGTACTGGTGCAACATCTGGACCCCACGCATATCAGTGTCTTGCAGGAGATTCTGTCGCGCGCCACGCGAATTCCGGTCGAGGAAGTAACCGATGGTCTGACTGTCGACGCTGACCATATCTACGTCATATCCCCCAACACCAACATGGCAATCGAGGGACGAGTGCTTCGTTTGGCGGCTCGTAGCCTGATCCGCGGACAGCACATGCCTATCGACTCCTTCTTTCAGTCCCTGGCAACCGACCGCGGCGACCGCGCCATCGGCGTGATTTTGTCGGGTACCGCCTCGGATGGGACGGAAGGATGCATGGCCATCAAGGCGGCAGGCGGAATTACCTTTGCGCAAGATAAAGAGTCAGCCAAATACAGCGGCATGCCGCAGAGCGCCGTGAACGCAGGTTGCATCGATTTTGTGATGAGCCCGAAAGGCATCGCCGAGGAACTCGTCCAAATCAGCAAGCACCCCTACATTGCACGGGTGGCCCCGGAGAGAGAGGAATCACTCGAGATCAATCAAAGAAGCGGGCTGGATGAGCTTTTCTCGCTGGTCCGGGAAGCCACGGGAGTGGACTTCGCGCACTACAAACAGACGACCTTGCAGCGCCGCATCAAGCGCCGGATGGTGTTTCACAAGCTTGAAAAGTTGGACGACTACCTGCGCTACATAAAGGGCACTCCCAGCGAGCTCGATGAGCTCTACAAGGACATTCTGATCCACGTGACGGGATTCTTCCGCGACGCCGAGGCCTACGGGGCGCTGCGCGAACAAGTGTTCCCGAATCTGTTCCGCGATCGCAAGCCCGAGGATGGCCCTGTCCGCGTGTGGGTTCCCGGATGTTCCACGGGCGAAGAAGTCTATTCCATCTGCATTATTCTCCTCGAATACATTTGGGAACAAGCCTCCAACATGCCCATGTCCTCGGCGGTGGCCAAAGAAATCCAGGTTTTCGCGACCGACGTTAGCGAAGGCTCGCTGGACCGGGCTCGAAGTGGCCTCTACTCGGAAGGTGCGGTTTCCGGAGTGTCTGCGGAACGGTTGAAACGTTTCTTTGTGCGCAGCGATGGCGGTTATCAAATCATTAAGTCCATCCGGGAAATGTGCATTTTCGCCAAGCAGAATCTCGCGAAGGACCCGCCATTCTCGAGCCTCGATCTGATCAGTTGCCGCAATCTGCTCATTTATCTCGGGCCGGTTCTTCAGCAACGCGTCATTCCCGCGATGCATTACGGGCTCAAGCCGACCGGTTATTTGATGCTCGGTGGATCGGAAAGCGTGGGTCCTTTTTCCGATCACTTCACGCTCATCGACAAAAAGCACAAGATCTATCAAAAGAAGAAGACGGCGGCGCGGCTGGTCACCTACTTTACGGGGCTCGATCACACGCAGCGGAAATCCGAAGAGCCACGCTCTTCGAATCTTCCCGAGACGGTGCTCACTGTGGAGAAGGAGATAGAGCGCCTGCTGGTAAACCGCTACTTACCCGCCAGCGTCGTGGTCAACGAACAGTTGGAAATCGTCCAATTCCACGGGCGGACAGGTGCTTTTCTGGAACCGGCACCAGGACATCCCACATTCAGTTTGTCGAAAATGGCGCGTGAGGGCCTGCTGGTGGACCTTCGTTCCGCATTGAGTAAAGCAAAGAAAGACAACTCTACGGTGCGCAAGGAAGGCGTGGTAGTCAAATCCAATGGAAGCAAGCATGCAGTCGATCTGGAAGTAGTGCCTCTTCGCGTGCAGGGTTCGAGCGAGCGTTTTTTCTTGGTAGTCTTCCTAGCTCCGGCGAAGGAGCCCACCATTCCCGCAAGGAGGAGGCCCCGTGGGCGTAATGAGCGCGGCAGGGAGAGCCCCGTCGTTCGTGACAACCAGCGCCTGACCCGTGAAGTGACGCAGCTCAAGGAACAATTCCAATCGCTCATCGAGGAGCACGAGACCACGCTTGAGGAATTCAAAACCGCCAACGAAGAGGTCTTGTCGGCAAACGAGGAACTTCAGAGCACCAACGAAGAACTCGAGACGGCTAAAGAAGAGCTGCACTCCACCAACGAGGAACTCACCACCCTCAACGAGGAACTCCAGACTCGCAACATAGAGTTGAGCACGGCGAATGACGACCTACTGAACCTCATCGCCAACGTCAATATCCCCATGGTGATGGTCGGGAGCGACATGCGTATCCGGCGGTTCTCGCCACCCGCTGAGAGCCTGCTCAAATTGAGCCCGGCGGACGTCAGCAAGCACCTGGGCGAGATTCGCCCCAATATCGACATCGACGACCTCGAGCAGTTCGTAAGAGAGTCCATCGACACCGCCAGCCCTCACGAACGCGAGGTCCATGAAAAGGGCGGCAGATGGTACATGTTGCGCGTGCGTCCCTATAAGATGTGGGACACCAAGATAGACGGCGCCGTCATCAGCTTCCAGGACATAGATGCGCTCAAACGCACCCTGGATCAGACGAGGAACTATGCTGACGCGCTTTTTGAGAATGCCAGGGAGGCGATCTTATTGCTGGACAGAAACTTGAGCGTTGTCAGCGCCAACTCCGCGTTCTACCACACCTTCCATTTTGACCAGGAAGGGCAGCTAATCCATCAGCTTGGCGACGGCCAAGGGAACCTGGCAAAATTGAGAGCGCTTCTTGAAGGCGTCATCGAGAACAACTCACGAGTCGATGATTTTGAACTCCGCCATAGTTTCCAGCATATCGGAGAGCGATTCATAGTCCTGAACGCCCGGCGTATTGAACCACAGGTGGGCCGCCAGCTGATTTTACTGGTTATCGAGGATGTGACTGAGAATCGAAGACAGAATGACGCATTGAAGAGGCAAGCGGCTCTTCTCGATTTGGCGCACGACGCCGTCTTAGTTCGAGGCATGGAGGGTACAATCCATTTTTGGAGCCGGGGCGCTGAAGAGATGTACGGATGGAAGAAGGAAGAGGCCGTGGGAAAACTGAAGCAGACGCTTTTGAACACCAAGTTTCCGAAACCGTGGAAGGAGATTAACGAGGAAATGACTCGAACAGGGCACTGGGAGGGTGAATTGGTGCACGTTCGCCGCGACGGCACCGCCCGGATCATACAGAGCCGCTGGGCCTTGCAGAGAGAAGCGGGGACCACTGTCGTACTTGAACTCAACAGCGATGTGACGGAGAAAAGGGTATCTGAAGGACGCCTGCGCAAGCTTTCGTCCTATCTCATCCGGGTGCAGGATGAAGAACGCCGGAGGATTGCTAGGGAACTCCATGATTCGACAGGCCAGAAACTGACCTTTGTGAAGATGGGGCTGGATTCGCTGAGCAAGCAAACCGATCTGGAGCGGCATGCAAGTACACTTTCTGAATCCTTGAAGTTTATTGACGAGGCGATTCAGGAGATTCGGACGCTGGCACAGCTCTTACATCCTCCGCTGCTGGATGAGGCGGGCCTTGCGATGGCGACGCGTTGGCTCGTGGAGGGTTTTGCAAAGCGTTCCGGTGTTGCGGTGAACCTCGTTTTGCCACCCGCCCTGGGGCGCTTCCCGCAGAACGTCGAGATCGCTCTATTCCGGATTATCCAGGAAGCATTGAACAATATTCATCGTCATTCCGGTGCGGACGAGGCAGAGATCGAAATCACTGAGACAACGGACTCCGTGACATTGAAGGTTTTCGACAATGGCAAAGGCTTTCGTTCCGAGCCCTCCGAGGAGAGCCCCCCGTTTGGCGTGGGAATTCAGGGAATGAGAGAGCGGCTGACGCAGTTGGGCGGGACGCTGGAGATTGCTTCGGGAAAGAAGGGCACGACGCTTACGGCGACGGTGCCAAGTCTTTCTGAATTGTCAACGTCGAGCTTCCTTCAGTAAAATACAAGCACGCGAGTCAGCACCTTGCATAAGTCCACCTAGGATCGGACTCCCAGTACACAGTTTCCCTTGGATGCATACATACTGCCCCTGATTGACCGGGCGCAAAGAAAGCCCTAGAACGACGGCATGACGCCATGCTCTCCGATCCCTGGGATTGCCGTACGCACTTGGCGGATCACTCCAAACCCGTAGATTGGAGGAGCGGGCGCGTCAGTGAAAATGCATTCTCCTTCGATTTCTTGAGCTGACCGGAATTGGAGTACGGCCGTGCATATATTAATTGTGTCGTCGAGACTCGAAAACAAAGACAAACTAGTGAGTGTGCTCGATGGGTTGCCGGTGACCGCTTTCGCGGTCCCCACAATCGAGCAGGCGATCGAAGTTCTTTCATCTAGCCCGATCGATCTTATCTTCTGCGAAGAACGGGTTACAGACGGTTTCTACCGCGAGTTGCTGTCAGCCGTCCATAGGCACAACCTGATGATTCGCTTCGTCCTGATACTCTGCACCGGGAAATGGGAGGAGTGCCTTGAAGCCATGAGACTAGGAGTGGCTGACGTCCTCCAATGCCCATTAGAGCCTAGCGACATAAACCTGACGCTGGTTCGGACGATGAGGGCCAAGAATTACGCCAATGGCGCATTTTATGAGAGCCCGGGTTGCGCTTTGGGAACGTTGACGCCCGAGTATGCAGGAGGCGTCGGAAAACTCAGAATGCTTATCAGACGCCCGACCGCGTAGCAGGCGGGTTGATCTACTTGGTGATTGAGGTGTGCGGGCGGTCGCTCGGCGGCAAAGCAGCGGGAAGCTGTGCGCCTTACTGTTCAGCCCGCGTTCACCTTGTGGGGTTGCCGGTTCGGAGCAGGCTGTGGCCTTGGCCATGCTTGCTGATCAGAACGACCACACACGAAACTCGTTTCGGACCTCAAAACGGACTTGCCCCTATTGCCGCTCAACGGAGATTTACGGACGTCGTCCACGCAGGGTGGTGCAAATCGGCAACATGGAACAGCCCTCCAGACGTAGTGCCGTCCTGTCTGAACCCGATCTTGGTCTCTCAGTCGTTGGTGATCCTGGCAGAAGAAATTAGGAACCTCACGCCCTCAGCGTTGGGGGAGCCTTTAGGAGAGGTCCGGAGACGGGTCCCCAGGAGAACGCAGGACAGTTTCACTGTGGCAGGGGCGCAGCCTCCAAAGTGATTGGTTGTGTAGACGTTGTGTTCTTGGGTGTCCTGGTGGGAAAAGGGATAGCAAATGCTGTCATCGCGCCGGCTAACGCACCCAAGATGGCAAATTCGACGTTGTGGGTCGTGTACGAGAATGCAATCCCAGCGATGTTGATTGTGCGGGGAGAATCCACAGCGAAAACCTCTTTCGTGGCCAAATCAGGCCGGAGTAAACTCGGCACTACGATCCCGGCGATGAACAAAGTGAATGCTACTTCGATTAGCAGTACAACGAGTGAGAAAGCTTTTTGCCTCTTCATGTTGTTTCCTTTCAGCCCTAGCCTAAGACGGCCATTTCAAATCAAAAGGGAATCATCCTCAGCGTCCAGTTAGAAGGTGAATCACTGGAATCGAGCCGGGTGTATACCCTAGATAGGGGTAGGGAGGCCTCCGGACACGGTTCTTGTCACCCGGTCTGAACCCGTCGTAGTCTCCGGAGACGTTGCGATCAGGCGGGAGAGGTTCGCAAATCGAAGGAAATTTAGCGGTAACCTGCAATGGGGACCCACACAACCCGTGTAGGAAGCGTCCCGACCGACAGCAGTGGGCGCATCATCATGCGATTTTGCCCCCCAATCTGAGTTGGTCAGAGTCGGGGCTTTGACTTGCTGGGGACGTGATGTCGGGTTCGCCAGGCTGGAAATTCTAGGGCCATGGACGTCGAGCGCATCGTTTTCTGCGGTCCTTCCATCGGGGGCACAAGGAGAGTCGTCGGGAGCAAGTCCAAACCAGTCTACAAACGTTCGCGTGGTCAAGCGCTGACTTTCTTGATCTCCACGATATTTTCGATCTTGCGATTGCTCGGCCGAAGGCGGACAACGCGCTCACGGACGTCGTGCGCAGAATTGATCATGTCCTGAAAGTAGCGGCACTTTCTGTCGTCTGACCGGCTCAAGTAGTCGCTCTTGCGGCATCGCTGTTTTGTTCCGTCTGCGATAGAGTGGACAGCATCACACATGGCGTCTATTCGAGTTATTTTCAAGCGTCTCGTACTGTGCGCCGCCGGTTGCGTGGGAATTGCGTGTGTCACCGACTATCTTTACCTTCGTTTCCGCATGCTCCATCCGAAACCGTCCGACCCCTACGAATCAATCACCGCTCTGCGCATCCTGGCCATCCCGGAAAAGAACGGCAAGACCGAATACCAAGTAGACGCCCAGAATCCGGAGCACATCGTCACCTGCGTCCACTCTCTATTTCCGCACTACGGCTACTCGCCCTGCTGGTACGTCAAGCCAACGATCAACCAGCCGATCCCCATGTGACCGTTCCATTGTTAGCCATTTCCATTGTCATTGGATGGCTGGAAGGAGTCACTTTTCTGAAGGAAACCTTGGAGGGATTTCCTCATAGCCCGGCGCGGCTTGTTTCAAGTTCCGATCCAACTGCGCGCTGGCATCTCCGATGGTCCAGCGTATGCCGCCGGCGAGTAAGTTCAGGAAAAACTCATTCTTCCAATTCTCCGGGCGGTCGCCCATTGCGGTATAGAAAAGACGCCCCTTCCCGTGCGACCGCGCCCACGTGACCGGATATGGAGCGCGCTGGTAGCACTCTCCTTTCATGCCATGCGTGTCCAGCGTGAGGATCACGTGAAGATCGGGCACAAAGTCCTTGAGCGAGTACCACTCTTCGTTGAAGCTTACCGGCGACGTCACGCCTTCCAGCCCCGGAAATCTCGGATCATGCACAAGCAAATTTGCGTCCTGCAAGCGCGGCTCCCGTCCGTGCACGATGAACTCGCCGCCCAGCATCCTGAGGTACGGATCTTCTTGGTCTCCATGCGCGATATAGCGATTCGAAAGATCAGGCGGATCAGGCTGGGTATGAAATGTGTCGCTAGCTGCGTGCACACCCACAAACCCCATTCCTTTTTGCACCGCCTCCAACAGCGTCTGTTTGCCCTGCGGCGTCATCGGTGGCTTGCCGTCCGTGCCCAAGGTTGTGAGATCGCCGGTGGTGAAGAAGAGCACCGCGGCATAGGAATGAAACTCTTTCGAATCGAAAATGCGCCCGTCCTTCGTCACTCCGACTTTAAATCCATGCTTATTTCCCATGTCGTTGACGACGTCGTCCACGATGCTTGGCTTTCCGCCAACTCTTTTCACCACGTCGTGTTCCCAGCCCGAGGATTTCGTGAAAACAAGGACGGCCTTGCTCTTGGCTCCGAGCAAACGATTTGAAAGTGTGAGTCCTGCGCCAGTCAACGTCGCAGCGCGAAGAAATTCCCGGCGATTGGACAATGCGTTCATGCCATCCCTCTTAGTGATGCCCCTCCGGATGTTCGCAACCAGCAAAACTTGCAAACACGCGGTCCGACGTCCATCCCAACTCTTTCATCCCCACTTCCGACGAGTAATACGCTCCGCTCACCCAACCCTTCAAGTTTTCAAAGTGCTGGTGGAGCGCGGCAGGCGTTTCCCCCGCATCTGCGCCGCCTGACTTCTCTTTCGCAAGAGTTGCTGACGCATCCGTCAGCAGTTGGATTTTTTGGCTCTCCTCCAGGGTTGGGAAGTACTTCGCGAATCGCTTTTTCGACTCCGCTTCAAACGCGGCAAGCGAGTCCACGAAACTCTTCTGGCGCTCAGGCGTATCCGCGCTCAGCAGCAAGTCAATGAACCGGTTCACCTGCGCTTTCGTCGATCCTGGCACGATGCTCTCCGCAATGGAAATCAGACTCTCATTCTGTTGCGCATTCAGGGACAGCGGTTTCCAATCCGCAGCCCCCAGTTTCTCCGCTTCACCGAGAACCGCAACATTGCCCAACAGCTCATGGATCGGATGCGAGGCCGCCACCAACGGGCACGCCGTTCCAACACTCGCAGCCGCGAACAGCCGCCGCACCATCTCCCGCCGCGTGAGCTGCCCGCCCACCGCGGCTGTCTCGTCGATCACCGGCAATGCGCTCCTTGTTTCCATCGCAATTCCCCAGCCTTCCGATTTCGCGCCGATGGTATCACTCACCGACAATCGTTCACAAGATCAACACTAATCGTTTTGCCTTACTCGATTGACCCGTCATCGTGCGCTTGCTAGCATGCGCTTCGAATTTTCACACTATGAGTCAACAGAAAGACCATTCCTATGATGTCATCGTTGTCGGTTCCGGAGCTTCCGGAGGCTGGGCCTGCAAACGTCTTGCGGAAGCTGGCTTGAAGGTTGCCCTCCTCGAAGCTGGCCGACCGCAGTCGGACAAGAATTTTACGGAACACCAGCCGGCGTTCGAACTCAAGTACCGCAACCGCGCCAAAGAAATCGTCCGCAAAACCCGCCCCATTCAAGTCGAATTTGGCGTTTGCAACGAATACACTTACAACTGGTTCGTCAACGATCTTGAAGAGCCATACACAACTCCCGCCGACAAGCCCTTCAACTGGATGGGCCGCTTGCGCATGACGGGTGGCCGAACTAACGTCTGGGGCCGCGTCAGCCTGCGCTTCAGTGATTTGGATTTCAAATCAGCTTCCTTCGACGGCTACGGCGAAAACTGGCCGCTCGGTTACAAAGAGATCGAACCCTACTATGACCTGGTCGAAAAATACGTCGGGATCACCGGCAGTGCCGAAGGCCTCGAGCATCTCCCCGATGGCCAGTTTCAACCGCCCGTTCCGCTCACTTGTCAGGAGACTCTCTTCCGCAATCGAGTCAAAGAAAAACTCGGTCGCACCGTCATGCCCACGCGTTCCGCGAATCTCACGAAGCCCATCAACGGGCGCGGCCCCTGCCACTATTGCGGCCCCTGCGAACGCGGTTGCATGACGCATTCCTATTTCAACTCCGCCTTCACCACCGTTGCCGACGCCGTCGCTACCGGCAATTGCACGCTCATTTCGAACGCCATGGTCTACAAAGTTCTGATGGATTCCGATCGCCATCGCGCCCGCGGCGTTCTCTACGTCGACCGCAACACACGCCAGGCCCTCGAAATCTACACCCGCACCGTCATTCTCTGTGCGCAATCTCAGGAGTCAGTGCGTATTCTTCTCAATTCTGCCACGCCGCAGTATGCGAATGGCCTCGCCAATTCCAGTGGCGTCCTCGGCCATTACCTCACCGCGCATGTTCGCAGCGGCGGCGGCCGGGGCGAGTTTCCCGCCTTTGGTGCAAAGCCCTCTCTTGGTGGCCCCAAAAAGCCGCTCGGTATCTACATCGCGCGTTTCCGCAATCTGGCGAATACCCCACCTTACAAAAAATTCCTCCGCGGCTTTGGCTACGAAGGTGCAGCCTCCACGGAATTCAACTGGGATGCACCAGGATTCAGCGAGACCTACAAAAAAGCTGTTCTTGAGCCTCGCACAAGCATTGACATTACAGGCTTTGGCGAAGTTCTCCCGCGCTGGGACAACTTCGTCGAGCTCGACCCCACCGTCAAAGACATTTACGGCATTCCTGTTCTCAAGATTCACATGTCCGACGGCGAAAACGAGCGCGCCATGATTCAGGACATGGGCGACTCCGCCGGTGAAATGCTGGAAGCCGCCGGCGCAAAAAACATTCGCACCTACGCTCATCCTTCCGCTCCGCGCTGGGCGCTCCACGAAGCCGGCATCGCTCGCATGGGCGGCGACCCGAAAAAATCCGTACTCAATCAATTCCAGCAGACCCACGACATCAAAAACCTGTTTATCATGGACGCTTCCGGCTTCACTTCAAATCCCTGCCAGAATCCCACACTTACCATCATGGCTCTCTGCGTTCGTTCCTGCGATTACCTCATGTCCGAGCTGAAGCGCAACGCCATCTGAATTTGCCCGATGCGCGCACTCTCTGATCCGGACACACTTCCACTCTGTCCACTTTTCAGACGGTGTCAAGTCCCGTACTGACTCAGATTTTCATTTATTGTTCGCCCCGATGGCGGCGCTACCCCGATTAGCGCCCACGCAACAGGCACGTCGTGTCGGCCCAAGCGGGGATTATCCTACCTGCCTCTGATTGTCCTTCTCCGCTCCATCCAGCCAGCCCTCCAGCGAAGTTTGCGATTGCGGTTCGATTTGCAGGAAGACTACGCCGGCACCCATATTCGGCTGCGAATAAATGATTTTGGACTTGGCGGCGAAGAGCGCATCCCCGGCGGTGATCCTCACGAGCACCAGCGTTCCCTTGGGGAACGGATTCATCATATCCAAATAGCAACCATGTAGGCTCAGTTCGCTTACTCGCGAAGCGATCCGGACGTCTGCTTTCTCATCGATCAGCTCAGCGCTCGCGATGAATGAATACCTGGGTGATCGACGTTTCTCTATGTATGCGATGGCTGCCTCCGGCTGAAAGCTCCAGCCATCATAATAATACGATGTTTTGGCCAGCGGACCCAGAACGCGCCAAAAAGGCCTTAACCAACTAGCAACTCGCGTAGGCCGGGGTTACCCCGATGAGCATGCGCCCTCCCCAAAGCAAGTTCCGAAGGGAGCGGCTTATTATAGGATGTACGATTCTTTCCGTGTCGCTTTCCATGTATGGGGGCTGGCCTGCAAGTCTACTGGAATCAACGTTTGCCCGAGAGACATGGGAATCGAAAAATGGAATTTTGTCATTTTCTCTCTCGGATACGCATGCTTTCGCACCAGTGCAGTCATGGTTGTTTATTGAGGGCCGCTCGTCCGCGTTTCACCTTTTCCAGGATATCCGAGGCCTTGGCTGTCCAGATAAACGGTTTGGGTTCCTTGTTGTGTTGCTCGA
>Ga0209234_1000233_pt1 | contig 17397 bp, 13 predicted proteins | sample GraSoi013_1_20cm_2_FD_185816 | JGI IMG/M metagenome (GOLD analysis project Ga0209234, IMG submission 185816) | Grasslands soil microbial communities from the Angelo Coastal Reserve, California, USA - Sample 08_20_2013_1_20cm (SPAdes) (version 2) | ecosystem: Environmental > Terrestrial > Soil >... | reverse complement strand
AACACGAGCGGCTCGAACATTGACGCCGATGGGTACACCGTCACCGTCGACGGGAATGCGAACCAGGCGATCGGTGTGAACGGCAGCGTCACGTTCAGCGGGGTGTCGGCGGGGAGTCACACCGTCGTTCTCTCCGGAGTGGCGGGCAACTGCACGGTGAGCGGCGGGACCTCCCGCACAGTGAGCGTGCCGGCGGGCGGCACCGCGTCGACCTCGTTCGCGGTGAGCTGCGCGGCCCCACCACCGCAGACGGGGGACCTGGCCGTGACGACCAACACGAGCGGCTCGAACATCGACGCCGATGGGTACACCGTCACCGTCGACGGGAATGCGAACCAGGCGATCGGTGTGAACGGCAGCGTCACGTTCAGCGGGGTATCGGCGGGGAGTCACACCGTCGTGCTCTCGGGCGTGGCGGGCAACTGCACGGTGAGCGGAGGGACCTCTCGCACGGTGAGCGTGCCGGCGGGCGGCACCGCGTCGACGTCGTTCTCGGTCAGCTGCGCCCCCACGGGCCCGACGACCGGGAGTCTCAGCGTCACCACGGCCACGAGCGGGGCGAGCGGGGATCTGGACCCGGACGGTTACACCGTCACGGTCGACGGCACCGGCCGCGCCATCGGGGACAACGAGACCACGACCTTTGACGGGCTCGCTCCGGGCAGTCACTCAGTGGTGCTGAGCGGCGTGGCGGCCAATTGCAGCGTCAGCGGCGGCACCTCGCGCACCGTGTCGGTCACGGCTGGGAGCACCGCCAGCACGAGCTACGCGGTGAGCTGCGCGCCGACCGGCGGCGGCACCGGCAGCCTCACGGTCACGACGAGCACCACGGGCTCGAGCCTCGATCCCGACGGCTACACGGTCACGATCGACGGGTCGTTCAGCCAGCCGATCCCGACCAACGGCACCGTCACCTTCATGGGCCCGTCGGGCGACCACTCGCTCGCGCTGTCCGGCGTGGCCTCGAACTGCACGGTCGGCGGGGCGAATCCTCGCACCGTCAACGTGCCGTCGGGGGGCACCGCGACCACCACCTTCTCCGTGAGCTGCGCACCGACCGGCGGCGGTGGCGGCGGTGTTGAAGTCGTGGGCCGGGGGCAGATCGGGAGGGGCTCGCCCACGCCCGGGAGCGACGCGACGACGTTCGACTTCGACGTCCGCGCCGACCTTACGGGACGGTTCACGGGCACGGACTACGCCGACCTGCACGCGCCCAACCAGCCGGCGACTCTCACCACCGATCCGGTGGCGGACCCCGCCACGTCGTTCACGGCGTACCGCAACAGCTCGAGCTCGACCGCCTGCAGCGACCCGAGCCGTGGTGTGGAGGTCGACGCGGTCGGGCGGGAGGACACGGGTAGCCTGGTCAGCTACACCCTGACGGTATGCGATAACGGGCCGGCCGGGAGCGGCACCGACTTCTTCCAGGTGTTCATCCCGTCGGAGAACTTCGGGGTCTCAGGCATGGTCACCAGCGGGGACATCGCGAAGCGGTAACTCTCTCGGGCTCCGCGACCTGCGACGCGCCTCGGCGGCCACTCCGTCGAGGCGCGTCGGCATTCGGGAACTTCTCGTCGTCCAACCACGTCATAGGGCGTGCAAAGGACGTCGCCCCAGCAGACGCAGGAGACGGGAGGGACGTATGGAGCTCAGACTCATCGAGACGAAGCGCAGGACCGACAAGAAAACGCTGGTCGGCGTCGGGGCGACGTCGCTCGCGCTGCACACGGCGCTGATCGCCGGCGCGGTGTATGCGACGCTTTCCGCCCGCCCGGCGGACACAGCGGTGCGGACGGACACGACGGTTGTGCTCCTCACGCCGGCGCAACGGCAGCCGACCGCGCCGCCCCCCGCCCAGCTCGCTGAGCCGCTCAGAGGGTTCCAGACCGTCACCGTTCCGACCCAGCTTCCCACGGCCGTGCCGAAGGTCGACCTGCAGGAGCGCTTCGATCCCAAGGATTATTCCGGGATCGGTGTCGAAGGCGGCCGCGCCAACGGGGTCGTGCCGTCGGGGGAAGAGGTTTATTCGGAAGCGCTGGTGGAGGAGCGGCCCGCCTTGCTCTCGGCGCCCCCCGCCCTCTACCCCCATCTCTTGAGGGAGGCCCGCATCCAGGGCCGTGTGGTGCTCCGGGCCATCGTCGATACGGCCGGTCGGGTGGAGCCTAGCTCGGTCGAGATCGCCACCAGCCCGAACCCCGGCTTCGATGTGCCCGCCCGCGAGTGGATCCTCAGGGCGCTGTTCCGGCCGGCTCGGCTGCACGGCAAGGCGGTACGTGTCCATATCACGCAGCCGCTCGACTACTCAGTCACGTCCGGGTGACGCACTGCGGAGGAGTCTCCCATGTCCAAGCCCATCCTGCAGCTCGCCGCCCTCGGGTTGCTCGGCTTTTCGCTGTGGAAGCTCGGGTCGTTCTTCTTCATCCCGATGCTGTTCCTGGCGCTCAAGATGGCATTCGTCGTGGGCATCGTGATGTTCGCCGTGTGGCTGTTCAAACGGAACGACCGGAAAGGGGCTTCGGATTCCGAGACCGGCTCATCGTGACCGGTCAGGCGCCGCCGTGTCGGCGCAGCAGCAGCCATACGAACGCCGCGAGACCGATCGCCACGATGGCGTAGCGCACGCCCTGCTGCCCGACGCGTTGTGCCAGGCGCGAGCCGGCGTAGCCGCCCAGCACCCCACCCACCGCCATCGTCAGCGCGATCGGCCAGTGTACAATGCCTCCAGCCGCGAACACCGGCACCGCCACGGCGTTGATGCACAGGGCGCCCCAGTTCTTGAGGCCGTTCATCCGGTGGATGTTCGTGAGGCCCATGAAGCCCAGCACGGCAAGCATGAGGATCCCGATGCCCGCCCCGAAGTAGCCCCCGTAGACGGCGACGAGGAACTGGGCAGCGACGAAGCTCCGGCTCGGCGCCGCTTCGGGGCTCGTCGCCGGGGCACTCGCTCTCGCGGACCGCGGGCGCAGCCGACCTAGCAGAGGTCCCTGGACGAGGAAGAGGACTGTCGCGGCGAGCACGAGAAACGGCACGATGCGATCGAACGCGGGCGCCGGCGTGTGCAGCAGGAGCCACGCGCCGAGCGCCCCGCCCGCGAGGCTTGGCGCCGTGAAGCCCACCACCCAGCGGCGTGCGCCGCCGAGCTGGTGCCGGTAGCCCCACATGCTGCCGAGCGAGCCCGGCCACAGCGCCACGGTGCTGGTGGCGTTGGCCACGAGCGGCGTCACACCGAGCCCGACGATGGCGGGGAACGTGAGGAGCGTGCCGCCGCCGGCGATGGCGTTGACGGCACCGGCCGCTGCGGCGGCGACGAGCGCGAGCACCAGGCGCGCAGCGGTCACCCCACTAGTGTAGCCGCCCGCGGGCCTTGCGGCCACGTGCTCCCATCGTCCATCCTTGCCCGCGGGGCGCATTCCAACCGGCTCGATCGAGTGCGAGCCGCCACAGGAGGATTTCGGATGGCACCGGTGACCGTTCAACGCTTCGTCAAAGAGCTGGAGAAGTTGAAACAACAGGTGGACGCGGGAACTCTCAACGCGCCGGACTACGATGCCCGGCTGGCGCGGATCATCCGTGAGCTGCGCGAGCAGGGCCTGGACGCCGATCGGGCTGCGATCACGGCGGCGCTGGCCGACGCCGCCAAACGGGGAGTCATCACCCCCGAGGTGCAGGAGCATTTGCGACACCGCCTCGGCCTGGCGTGACGGCGAGGGGGGCAGGCGCGCTCGCGCTGCTGGTCGCGGCGCTCTCTCCGACAGGTGCACCGGGGCAGGAGGCGGGAGCGGACGGCCAGTGGACCATGCCCGCCCGGGACTACGCGGCCACGCGCTACAGCGCGCTGGCGCAGATCAGCGTGGCCAACGCGGGCCGGCTGCGGCCCGTGTGGACGTTCTCGACGGGCGTGCTGGGCGGCCACGAGGGCCAGCCCCTCGTGGTGGGCCACACGCTGTACGTCGTCACCCCGTACCCGAACGTGCTGTACGCGTTCGACCTCACGCACCCCGACTATCCGCTCAAGTGGAAGTACCGCCCCGACGTGGATCCCAATGCCGTGGGGATCGCATGCTGCGATGCCGTCAACCGCGGAGCGTTCTACGCCGAGGGGAGGATCGTCTACAATCTGCTCGACGGCCGTACCGTCGCGATCGACACCACGACCGGGACAGAGCTGTGGAAGACGAAGATCGCGGACCTGTCGCAGGGCGAGACCACGCCCGTCGCGCCGTTCGTCGTCAGGCGCCGGGTGATGGTTGGAGCGTCGGGGGGCGAGTTCGGCATCCATGGTTGGGTGAAGGGGCTCGATCTCCGCACCGGGCGGCTCGCATGGACCGCCTACAACGTGGGCCCGGACAGCGAGTTGCTGGCGTGGCCGGGGACGTCGCGGTCGTTCTACGACAAGCGAAAGGACCTGGGCGTCAGCACCTGGCCGAAGGACGGCTGGACCCACGGCGGCGGTCCGGTGTGGGGCTGGATGTCCTACGACCCGCGTCTCGACCTGGTCTACTACGGGGTCGGCAATCCGGGCCCCTACAACCCGGAGCAGCGTCCAGGCGACAACAAGTGGACCGCGAGCGTGCTCGCCCGGCGGCCCGACGACGGCGCCCTGGTGTGGGCCTATCAGTTCACGCCGCACGACAGCTGGGACTACGACGCCAACGCCGAGATGATCCTCGCCGACCTGCAGATTGGGGGCGAGGAGCGCAACGTGCTGGTCCACTTCGACAAGAACGGCTTCGCGTACACGCTCGACCGCGCCACCGGCGAAGTGCTCGTCGCCGAGCCGTTCGTGAGCGTGAACTGGGCGAAGCGCGTGGACCGTGTGAGCGGCCGGCCGGTGGTCGACTCGACCAAGCTCACGGGGGCCTCGCGGGGCAACGTGAAAGACATCTGCCCGAGTCTGGAGGGCGGGAAGACACCGGCGGCACCTGCGGCATACTCACCGCGCACGGGATGGTTCTACGTCCCGACCAACAACCTCTGCATGGACTACGAGGCGGTGACGGCGACGCGTATCGCCGGCACGCCGTTCATCGGCGCCAACACGCCGTACCACGCCGGGCCGGGCGGCCACCTGGGCGCATTCATCGCGTGGGACGCGGGCTCCGGACGCAAGGTGTGGGAGATCGAGGAGCCGTACCCGGTCTGGAGTGGCGTGGTCGCCACGGCCGGGGACGTGGTTTTCTACGGCACGCTCGACGGCTGGTTCAAAGCCGTGGACGCGAAGACCGGCCGGCTGCTGTGGAAGTTCAAGGTCGGGTCGGGGGTCGTGGGGAATCCCATCACCTACACCGGGCCCGACGGCAAACAGTACGTGGCCGTGTACGCCGGCATCGGCGGCGACTGGTTCCTGCTCGCCGGCGACGTGCGCTCCGATGACCCCGCGGACGTGCGGCCGCCCGCCGCCTTCATCCGCGACATCGCGCGCCATACCAGTCAGGGCGGGATGGTGTGGCTGTTCGGGCTCGGCCCGTGAGCCACACACTCGCCGTACTGCTGCTCGCGCTGTGCTGCACGACCGGCCTCCTGCTCGTGCCGTTGGGGCTGCCGGGGCTGTGGGTGATGGCTGGCGGCGTGCTGGCCTACGGCGCTCTCACCGGGTTCCGCACCATCGGGATCGCCACGATGGCCGTGGTGCTGGGCCTCGCGCTGCTGGGCGAGATCGTCGAGTGGTGGGTGGGGTTCGGGCTGACCGAGCGCTACGGCGGATCGCGCCGCTCGGGCTGGGGCGCGCTGGTCGGCGGGATCGTGGGCGCCATGGTGGGGGTGCCGGTGCCGATCGTGGGGAGCGTGATCGGCGCGTTCATCGGCGCGTTCGGCGGTGCGGCCCTGTTCGAATACTCGTCGTCGCGCACGCCGACCGTGGCGGTGCGGGCGGGGTGGGGCGCGGTGCTGGGGCGCGCGGCCGGCGCCGCCGCGAAGATCGCGCTGGGCGTGGTGATCGCCGTGATCGGCACCTTCGCGGCGGTGAAGGGGTGAGGGTCCTTCCGGGCCTTCTCGTGGTGGCGCTGGCGGGTTGCGGGCGCGGGGAGACTGCCGCTGACCTGCGAGCCGGACTGCCCGCCGTGCGCCACGACGAGCACGTGTTCGCGGGCGGCGCCGCTCCCAAGGCCCTGCGCTGGCAGAATCCCTATCGGCGCGACAAACGGGCGGCCGAGGCGGGCGCGAAGATCTTTACCGCGATGAACTGCGACGGCTGTCACGGGGGTGCGGGCGCCGGGTGGGTGGGGCCGAGCCTGGCCGACGGCAGGTGGCGGTTCGGCGGCGCCGACGGCGAGATCTTCCAGTCGATTTATTACGGCCGTCCGCACGGCATGCCCGCGTACGGAGGACTGCTGCTCGCGCCCGACGCGGTGTGGAAGCTCGTCACTTATATCCAGTCGCTCGAGCCGCCGGCGGACCTGCCGACGGAGGCGTGGAAGTAGCCTTCAGCCCTTGTCCGGCGCAGCCGTCGCCGTCCGGCCGAAGGATGTCCACACCGCCGTGCCGGCCACGATGACGTTGGCCACGATCACGGGCAAGGCGTGAATCACGACTCCATAGGCCGCCCACGCCAGGGCGGCGAGCCCCTGCACACGCCGCAGGGTGACGGGCTCCTTGCACAAGTACGAGCTTACGAACAGCGCCGTCGCGAACCACCCGATCCAGTCGAACGTCATCTTCCCCCCTGCCCCCCTCAGGCGACCAGCGGCGGCGCCCCGTCCGTTTCGCGGATCGTCAGGAGATCCGTCTGCACTTTGTCCCACTCCTGGAGCACGAGTCCATGGGACTCGAACAGCCCGTGAATGCCGCCCGCGTCCATGCCGACGATCTCTTCCAGGATCGGCACCAGCAGACTCACCGCGTCGTCGGACAGCACCGTGCGCTTGGCGATCTGCGCGAGGTACTTGTTCTTGGACACGGCAATCGTCATGCCGTTCAGGCGATTGACGTGCAGCATCACGTGAATGTCCGAGCTGCCGTCGCCCACGTAGATCACCCGGTCGTGGCTCACCGGCAGCTGTGCCCGCAGCTCCTCGAGCAGGGCCACCTTGCCGTACCCGGCGGTGACCCGCTCGATGGCCTGGATCTCGCCGGACGCGGGGGCGTAGCGGAACCGCGTCCCGTAGACGTGGTCCGGTGGGACGATGCCTTCGAGCGCCGACTGGATCACTTCCTGGGGAGCCGCGGAAATCACGTAGAACGCGACGTCGTACCCCTCCAGCTGGCCGAGCAAGCGTGGCAAGAGGTGCAGGTTCTGCTTCAGGCGAACCCGTTTGCCGACCTCGATCAGGTGTTCCTTCCTCACGCGGCGGTACTCGGGATCGTGCAGCAGCAGGTACGCGAGCTCGGCCCCTTGCTGCACCAGGTGGATCCGCGATAGGCCCGCGCTTTTCTCGCGGAACCCGGAGATGCCGAGCAGCTCGCTCAGGACGATCCCCGAGTCGTTGAAGCTCAGGGTCTGGTCGAAGTCGCTTGCCAACAGGTATCGCTTCATCGGTCGTACCTCGTGCTCGGTCATGGACGGAAACTCAACGCCCCCCGCCGGGGACAGCTCCGGAGGGGGGCGTTGGCACGGGCTCGTGCCACCCAGCGGGCCGGCTCGCTCAGGGGCTCATGCAGCGGGAATTAAGATTGAACACCATGCGACACATACCGGGTTCCAGCCTCCTGGGTTCTGATACGCACTCTAGACACGACCGTAACACCTGTCAAGCTCAACCACCCGTTTCCGTATACAACAGCAGTTCCACACCTGCGAGAAACAGCGGCACGAGCCACGCGACCTTGAACGATCGCGCGGCCGGAAGCGGCAGCTCCGCCGCCGCTTTGGTCATCGCGCCGACGGCGAGCGACGCGCCCAGGGTGCGATGCTGAACGGTCAGGAGCACCCGCGGGGCGGTCGTGTGGTGCTGCGCGTGGAACGCGAAGATCGCGCCGGTCGCGAGCAGACCGAGCGGCAGCACGGCTCGCGTCGAGCCGGCATGCCCCACGCGCCGAGCGCGCCGCAATTCGACCAGCCCCACAATGAAGCACAGGGCGGCCAGGGCGAGATGTTGAGCGGTCGCGGCGTCGAACCGCTCGGGGGCCAGCGCCCCCTCGATCGCGGGAAAGAGGACGCCCTCGGCCGCGAACACCAACAAGGTTGCACCCAAGGCGTAGCGGAGCGGGTGGAACCGCCACACCTCGGTTTCGTAAAGCAGCAGCGCCAGGGCGAGTGCGCACAACTCCGCCCCGACGATCCAATGTGCTTGTTCGGATGTCAGACCCATATGAACCTCCGGCTCGGGCCTTGCCGCTCGGGCATTGCAACCTCCGGGCCTCGGCCGGTGGCATGGAAGTGCGTGTGCGCCGACGCCTCAGGGTCCGGGGCGCGCCGGCGTGCCTTGGTCAATCGCCGAAATGACGTCTTTGAGCGGCGCCTTGCGCAGCTCGGCGCCGAACGCCGGCAGCTCCCGCTCCATGAAGGCGGCGAACCGGGCGGACGCGTCGCGGAGCCGCTGGGTGAACAGGTCGTAGACCGCCTGCTGCTGCGTCGTGGGCGCGAAGTCGGCGCCGCTCTCGGACACGTCGGACTGGAGCGCGGCCAGCCGGCCGTACAGCTGCATCGGGCTGCGGAACGCGTCCTCGCGCGCACCGGTCAGGTGCACGTCGAACAAGCCGCCCTCGACTGCGATGGCGTGCCGGTCGAGCGAGTCGGCGAGCGCCGCGAGCCGCTTGGCGCTCGAGTCACCAGCCAGCGCCGTGTCGCCCCGCAACTGGCCGCCCAGGTCCGCGAGCTGCTTCCGCACCCACTCGAGCCGGTTGATCATCCGCGCCACGCTGTCCTGCGCGGCACGGATAGCGAGTGCCAGCCGCGTCTGCGCCACCACATCCGCGTCGCTCGCGGCCGTGTTGGGATCTTTGAGGACCGTGAGCGCCTGCGTGAGCGTGGCGGTGGTTCCGGCGCTGTCGCCGACCGTGAGCCGTACGCTGTAGCCGCCCGGCGGCACGAGCGGTCCGCGCAGCGACAGATCGAGGTCCCAGGTCACGAGGGGCCGCGTGCCGTCCGGTCCAACGCGCACGAACGGTTTTCCGGGTGGAGACGTCCGCAGCTTGGGAATGGTGGGCGCGGTGGACCGCAGGTCCCACCAGACGCGATTCAACCCCGCCTTCCGCTCGCCCTCGAGCACCCGTACCGTGTCGCCGCCCGTTCCCAGCACGACGATCTTGGCGGGATGGCGCGGATGCGCGCTGTCGGGCACCGTGGCGCTGTCGGCAAGGGCGGCCGGCAGGTAGTACGTCAGATCCGCGCCCTCGGGCACGCTGTCCACGCGCACGGCGCTGTTGGGCGCGCTCGCGATGCCCTGCTGGCTCCGGAATCGGTACGCGGGCCTGGGCTTGAACAACATGGCCCGGCCCGTCGTAACTCCGGCCGTCAGGGCGGGGTCTTCCAACGGCGACACGTCATCGAGGATCCAAATCCCCCGTCCATAGGTCGCGACCACCAGATCGTGGAAGTGCGGCTGCACAGTGATCCAGGATACGGGGGCGTGCGGCAGGTTGCTCTGCAACGGCAGCCAGTGGCCGCCGTCGTCCAGCGTCACGTACACGCCGCTCTCCGTGCCCGCGAACAGCATCCCACGCCGCGTGGGATCTTCGCGCACCACGTGCACGAACCCGAGCGACGAGCGGGGTAAGCTCTCCGAGATCCGCTTCCAGCTCCTGCCGAAGTCCGTGGTCTTGAAGACGTATGGGTCGAGGTCGTCGAGCTCGTGCAGGTCGGCGGAGAAGTAGGCGGTCCCGGCGTCGAAGCGCGATGGCTCGATGTTCGAGATCTTTCCCCAGGGCGGGAGGTTCGGCACGTTCCCCGTCACGTCCGTCCAGGTCGCTCCGCCGTCGCGCGTGAGGTGCACCAGGCCGTCGTTCGACCCCGCCCAGATCACGCCTGCCTGCACGGGGGACTCCGCCAGCGCGAACAGTGTAGCGCCGTCGAAGGTCATGAGGTTGTCGGTCGTGACGCCGCCCGAGCTCTGCTGGTGGGTCGTATCGTTGCGGGTGAGGTCGGGGCTCACCACCTTCCAGCTCGCGCCGCCGTCGCCGGTGACGTGGACGTACTGGCTGCCCACGTACACGCGCCGGTGGTCGTGCGGCGAGATCATGATCGGAAAGGTCCAGTTCCAGCGGTACTTCACGTCGGCCGGCGGCCACCCGTACGCCGCTTCCGGCCACACGCGCACGTTGCGCGCGTGGTTCGTGCGGACGTCGTACACCTCGAGCCCGCCGTCGTAGCAGCCCGACCACACGGTCGCGTTGTCCACCGTATCCGGGATGCCGAAGCCGCTCTCGCAGCCTCCCACGTGCTGCCATGCCCCTTCCGAGATGCCCTCCCCCAGGCTGCGGCTCGGCATGCGGTACGACGAGCCGTCCTGGCGGTTGCCGTACAGGTAGTAGGGCACTCGTGTGTCGGTGTGCACGTGGTACATCTGGGCGATCGGCAGCACGATGCGCTGGAACGTCCGGCCGCGGTTGAGCGTGATGCTCGCGCCGCCGTCGTGCGCCACCATGAAGCGGTCGGCGTTCAGCGGATCGATCCAGATGTCGTGGTTGTCCCCACCTCCGTCGTAGCCGGAGCGGGCCAGGGTACGACCGCCATCGCGCGACATGCTGAAGCGGACCGAGACGAAGTACAGCCGCTCCTCGTCGTCCGGCGCGACGGCGAAGCGCACGTAGTACGGCGCGCGCTCGGCCATGGTGTGGTCGCGGCTCACGACGTGCCAGGTCGTGCCCCGGTCGTCGCTGCGGTACAGGGTCGGGTCCTGATCCTCGATCAGCGCGTACACGGTGTTGGGGTTCGACGGGGCGACGGCCACCGCGACCTTGCCCACGACGTGCCTGGCGTCGGGGAGGCCGTGCCCCGCCAGCCGCTTCCACGTCGCGCCGCCGTCGCGCGACACCCACAGCCCGCTCCCCGGCCCGCCGCTCTGGAGGTGCCACGTCTTCACCTCGAACTGCCACATCCCGGCGAAGACGGTGTTCGGGTCGCCCGGATCCATGGCGAGGTCCGAGCAGCCGGTGTTGGCATCGACGAACAGCACGCGGGTCCACGTCCTGCCCCCGTCGCTGGTGCGATACACGCCGCGATCCTGGGCCGGCCCGTAGGCCCGTCCCAGCGCGCACGCGAGCACGAGGTCGGGGTTCGCCGGATGGATCACGATGCGTCCGATCCGCCCCGTACCGTCGAGCCCCTGGCGCTGCCAGCTGCGGCCGCCGTCGGTCGACCGGTAGGCCCCGTTGCCGAGCGCCGTGGTGGAGCGGATGAAAAACGTCTCGCCCGTGCCCGCCCACACGACGTTGTGGGCCGACGGCGCCACCGCGATCGCGCCGATCGCCTGCGCCGGCTGGCTGTCGAATACCGCGCGCCAGTGCACGCCGCCGTCTTCGGTTTTCCAGATCCCGCCCGAGGCGGCGCCCACGTAGGCCACGAGCGGATTGCCGGGCTCTCCCGCCACCGCGACCGCGCGGTTGCCCTCAGGGCCCACGAACCGGTACCGCAGCCGCGCCCACAGCGTGGTGTCGATCTGCTGGGTCCGGGCAGGGGAGACGAGCAGGAGGAGGGGCGCGATAACGGCCAGCAGGCGGGCCATGCGTGACGGAGACCTCGGGCGCGGGGAGCGGATAGCATGGCGCCGAAGGCGTGGCGGCGCCAGCGGGGCCAGGGCGTTTCAGGCCGCTCCGTAGCTTTCTCGCCACGGCCACGCGTCTCGAAACGGGGTAGTTTTCGCGCGGAACCGGGCGGCGGCGCGGTGCGTTTTTCCCGGGTTACCCTCGTCGTTCGTCGATCAGCCCAGAGGAGCTTCGCATGTGGATCGTCCGGCTGGCCTTGCGCCGGCCTTACACCATTGCCGTCATGGCGCTGCTCATTCTCGTCCTGGGCACGTTGTCCCTCACGCGCATGATCGTGGACATCTTCCCCGCCATCGACATCCCGGTCGTCGCCGTCGTGTGGAACTACCCCGGCCTCTCGGCCGAGGAGATGGAGCGGCGCGTGGTGATCATCAGCGAGCGGGGGTTTTCGACCACGGTCAACGGGATCGAGCGCATCGAGTCGCAGTCGATCCCCGGCGTGGGGCTGCTGCGCGTGTATTTCCAGCCCGGTACCGACATCGGGGCCGCGATCGCCCAGATCAGTGCCGTCTCGAGCACGATCCTCCGGCTCGCGCCGCCGGGGATGCAGCCGCCCACGGTGATCCAATTCAACGCGTCGAACGTGCCGGTGGCGCAGCTCACGGCGTCGAGCGCCACGCTCCCCGAGGACCGGATCTTCGACTACGGTCTGAACTTCATCCGGGTGCGGCTGTTCACGATTCCCGGGCTCTCGACGCCGGCGCCGTTCGGCGGCCGGCAGCGGCAGATCTCGATCGACATCGACCCGCAGGCGCTGGCGGCGAAGGGGCTGTCACCGGCGGACGTGGTCGGCGCGCTGCAGGTGTCGAACGTGATCGTCCCCGCCGGCACCGCTCGCGTCGGCTCCACGGAGTACAACGTGGCGTTGAATTCGAGTCCATCCGTGGTGGCGGAGTTCGAGCGGATTCCACTCAAGGTGGTGAGCGGAGCGCCCGTGCTGCTGGGAGACGTGGCGCGCGTGTCCGACAGCTACGCCGAGCAGTCGAACATCGTGCGCGTGAACGGCAAGCGCGCGACCTACCTCGCGATCCTGAAGCACGCCGACGCGTCGACGCTCGCGGTGGTCGAGGCCACCCGCCGGGCGATCCCCGCGATTCAGGCGGTGGCCCCGGAGGGGCTGGACCTGAAGATCGACTTCGACCAATCGCTGTTCGTGCGGGCCGCGATCTCGGGCGTGGTGCGCGAGGCGATTCTCGCCTCGGTGCTCGTCTCCCTCATGATCTTCGCGTTCCTCGGCAGCTGGCGCAGTGTGGTCATCGTGTCGACGTCGATCCCGCTCGCCATCTTCTCGGCCTTCCTGGGGCTCAAGTTCGCCAACCAGACGATCAACATCATGACCTTGGGCGGCCTGGCGCTCGCGATCGGGATGCTGGTGGACGACGCCACCGTCGCGATCGAGAACATCCACCGCAACCGGGCCCTGGGAAAGCCGCTCACCGTCGCCGTCCTGGACGGCGCCCAGCAGGTGGCCGTGCCCGCGATAGTGGCGACGCTCGCCATCTGCATCGTGTTCTTCCCGGTGGCGCTCCTGTACGGGCCCGCCAAGTACCTGTTCACGCCGCTCGCGCTCGCGGTGGTGTTCGCGATGCTCGCGTCCTACGTCTTATCGCGGACGCTCGTGCCGCTCCTGGCGCGGATGTTGATGCCGGGCGAAGAGCACGCGGCGGCGAGCCGCTCGGCGCTGGGGCGCAAGCGGGACGAGATCTGGGACCGTTTCCAGGCGGGCTACGGCCGGGCGCTCGAGACGGTGCTGGCGCATCGCCGCTTCACGCTGGTGCTGGCGCTGGTGCTGTCGCTCGGCGGCGTCGCGCTGCTCACCGTGGTGGGGACGGACTTCTTTCCGGCGGTGGACGCCGGCCTGATGAAGCTGCACTTCCGGGCGCCCGCGGGGACCCGCCTCGAGGAGACCGAGCGGCTGGTGGAGCAGGTGGAGCGCCGCATCCGCGAGACGATCCCCGCGGAAGAGCTCGAGACCGTGAACGACATGATCGGCGTGCCGCTGTTCTACAACCTGGCGTTCGTCCCCACCGACAACATCGGCGCCATGGACGCCGAGATCCTGGTCGCCTTGAAACCCGGGCATCACCCCACCGAGCGTTACATGCGGGCGCTGCGCGCGTCGCTCCCGGCGGAGTTTCCGGGCTCGAGCGTCTACTTCCAGCCGGCCGACATCGTGAGCCAGGTGCTGAACTTCGGCGTCTCGGCGCCGGTGGACGTGCAGATCGAAGGGGCGAACCTCGCCCGCTCCTACGACGTGGCGCGGCGGCTGCGCGATGCCATCCGCACGGTGCCGGGCGCCGTGGACGTGCACGTGGCGCAGGTGCTCGACTACCCCACGCTCAAGGTGCAGGTGGACCGGGTTCGCGCCGCGCAGCTGGGGCTGTCCCAGCGGGACGTCGCGAACAGCATGCTCATCTCCCTCTCCTCGAGCGGGTTGATCGCGCCGTCGTTCTTCTTGAACCCGGCGAACAACGTGAACTACGCCGTGGCGGTGCAGACGCCGATCTCGCGGCTCGCTTCGGTGCCGAGTCTGCTCGCCACGCCGCTCACGCCCGCATCCGGCGGCCGGCCGGCGGACGCGAGCGGCGCGCCGGCCCTCGCCGAGCCGCCCGAAGCGCCCGCCGTGATGCTCGGCAACGTGGCCAGCGTGTCCCCCGGGGCGGCCCCCGGCGTGGTGAACCACTACACCGTGCAGCGGGTGCTCGACGTCGAGGCGGGAGTCGAGGGCCGCGACTTGGGCGGCGTGGTGCGCGACATCCGCTCGCGCATCGCCGCGCTCGGCCCCTTGCCGCCCGGCATGCGGGTCACGGTGCGGGGACAGGGCGAGGTGATGACCGCGTCGTTCCGGAGCCTCGGACTCGGCTTGATCCTGGCGGTGGTGCTGGTGTACTGCCTGATGGTGGTGCTGTTTCAGTCGTGGCTCGATCCATTCATCATCATGGCCGCCGTGCCGGGCGCCCTGGTGGGCATCCTCTGGATGCTCGCCCTCACGGGCACGACGCTGAACGTCGAATCGCTGATGGGCTCGATCATGGCGGTGGGCATCGCCGTGTCCAACTCCATCCTGCTCGTGAGCTTCGCCAACGACCGGCGGGTCGAGACGGGCGGTGACGCCCTCGCCGCCGCGCTCGAGGCCGGGAAGACCCGCCTGCGCCCCGTGTTGATGACGGCGCTGGCGATGATCATCGGGATGGTGCCGATGGCCGTGGGGCTGGGGGAGGGGGGCGAGCAGAACGCGCCGCTCGGTCGCGCCGTGATCGGCGGGCTGGTGCTCGCCACCGCGGCGACGCTGTTCGTCGTTCCGGTCGTGTATTCCTTGATCCGGAGGCAACCACCGACCAGCCACCTGCTGGATGAGCGGTTTCTGGCGGAAGAGAGAGGGGAGACGTGATGAGTGAATTGCGTCAGCCGGGCCGGCCCGGACGCCGGCTGGTGATCGGGGGCTTGGTGTCGATGGTGGCGTCGGTCGCCGTCGTCGCCGGGCTGCTCGCGCGCAGGGTGAGTCTGGTGCGCGCGGAGGGGCGGGCGCGCGCCGCCGACGTGGCGGCGGGGCCCCACGTGCGCGTGGCGCGTGTGACGCCGCCGCAGGGCGTCCAGACCCTCACCCTCCTGGGCGAGGCGCGGCCGTACGCGGCGGTCACGCTGTATGCCAAGGTGAGCGGCTACCTGCGGCAGATCCTGGTCGACAAGGGCGACGCCGTCGGGGCGGGCCAGGTGCTCGCGGTGATCGAGTCGCCCGAGCTGGATCAGCAATACGAGGCGGCGCTCGCCGACGCGCGCAACAAGCGGGTCAACGCCGGCCGGTTCCGCGCCCTCGCGAAGCAGAACGCCAGCTCCGCGCAGGAGGCCGAGCGCTACGAGACCGACGCCGCCGTGGCCGAAGCCAACCTCCGGGCGATCGAGACGCTCAAGTCGTACGAGGTCATCCGGGCGCCGTTCACGGGACGCGTCACCGCCCGCTACGCCGATCCGGGTGCGCTGATGCAGAACGCGACCAACGCCCAGACGGGGGCGCTCCCCGTCCTCACCGTGTCGGAGACGGGGCGCCTGCGGGTGTACGCCTACGTGGACCAGCAGGACGCCCCCCTCGTGGGCGTCGGCACACCGGCCGAGATCACGGTCCCCGACCGGCCCGAGGTCCGGCTCGTTTCCCGCGTGACGCGCGTCAGCGGCTTGCTCGACCCGCGGACGCGCACCCTGCTCGCCGAGGTCGACCTGGAGAACCGGGGCGGCGGAATTTTCCCCGGGAGCTACGTGACGGTGAAGCTCGCAGCCAAGGGGCGGGGCTACGCGGAGCTGCCGGCGGGCGCGCTGATCGTGCGCGGCGACACCACGCTCGTCGCCGTCGTCGACTCGACCGACCGCGTGGCCTTCCGGCGCGTAGTCGTGGCACGCGATGACGGCCAGAGCGCCCAGATCGCCGGCGGCGTCCAGCCCGGCGAGCGCGTGGCCCTGAACCTGGGCGAGAGCGTCGCCGAGGGCGCGCGCGTCCAGCCGGTGGAACGGCCCTGATGCTTGGCGTGCTGGCGGTCGCCGTGTCGCTGGCCGTGGACACGCTGCCGAGCGTGTCGCTGGGCGAGGCGATCGAGCGCGCCGCCCGGCTCGATCCGGCGTACGTCAGCGCGTTGGGACAGGTGGACAATGCCGGCTGGGCCCGGCGCGCGGCCCGGCTCGCCTTCATCGTGCCGTCGCTCGAGGTAGGCGTGGACGCCACGAAGTACTCGTCCCCATTCTTCAACCCGGGGACCGGCCAGCAGGGAACGAGCGCGGTCACGATGCATGTCGCCGCGAGCTACGAGCTCCTCTCGGTGCGGAAGATCGCCGATCTCGCGGCGGCCGACGCCGGGCACGAGGCCGCGGCGGCAGGCGAGCTGGCGCAGCGCTTCCGGACCGCGATGGAGACGGAGGCGGACTACTATGACGTCCTCGCCAACCAGGAGCTGCTGCGCGTCGCCACGGAGCGGCTGCACCGGGCGCGGGAGCAGCTGGCGGTGGCGCGTGCCCGTGTCGCCCAAGGCGTGGCCGTCCAGACCGACTCGCTCCAGGTGGCGTTGGAGGAGACGCGGGCCGAGATCGACTCCGCCCGCCAGGGCGTGACCCTCGCCGTGGCCCGGCTGCAGCTGGGCCGGCGCGTGGGCGCGTCCGGAGCGGTGGCCGCCCAGCCGCTCGATACGCTCCAGGCGCCGGCGCTGCCGATCTCGCTCGAGGAGGGCGTGCGCCTCGCGCTGCACGAGGGACCCCAGTTCCGCATCGTGCGCGCCAATGAGCGCGCCGCCTCGGCGCTGCTCGCCGGTGCCCGCGGGACCTATCTCCCGGAGCTGGCGCTGTTTGGAGAGAACGAGCACTTCGACACTCACTTCTTTCCCGAGGCGCGGAGCCTGTCGCTCGTTACGTTCCGCGTCAGCATGCCGATCTGGACCGGCGGCGCGCGGGAGATCGCGATCAGCCAGGCGCGCGTGAATCGCGACGTGGCCCGCGCGGCCCGCGAGGACGTCGAGCGCGCCGCCCGGCGCGATGTCACCGAGGCGTACGAGACGTACACCACGGCGCGCGACAACTACGCGCTGTCGATCCGGGCGCTCGCCACCGCCGCCGAGAACTTCCGCGTGCAGGACCAGCGCTACCGCGCGGGCGCGGCGACGATCCTCGAGCTGGTGGACTCGCAGGTGCAGCTGACACAGGCGGGATCTGACGTCGTCCAGACACGCTACGCCACGCGCCTTGCGCTCGCGGGCCTGGAGGCGATCCTCGGACGCA